>OLZC01000092.1_pt1 | contig 45190 bp, 47 predicted proteins | sample 1644391 | NCBI WGS metagenome assembly OLZC01 (sample SAMEA103958140, study PRJEB25191) | human gut metagenome | biome: human-associated habitat [ENVO:00009003]; feature: intestine environment [ENVO:2100002]; material: feces | place: Germany | collected 2013/2015
GCGAATCTTGACGGCATTGCGCATGAGGCCGACACCCAGGCCTTTATCACCGACAACAGCGGGAACACCTGCGAATGGTATCCCTCGCTTGATGCGATGAGCCATCTTGCACCGTGTACATCGGAAGCCGGTGACTATCTTTCGTTTGACTTTACGGAATATGCCTGGTACAACGCCCCATCCGAATTTGCCGGTTGGCTTTCTGACGGCTGGACAGGCATGACCGCGCTTGGCCTTGCCGGATCGCAGAGTGACGGCATGGGCTGGATCACAGAAACCATGGTAGAGGAAACCGACCGCTATGCCTATTTCTCGCTGAGATTCTATTATGAGGATGAGACGGGCGGTACGGTCGATCTGGAGTGGGCATACGAAGACAGTGCCGACATTGAGGCGATGTGGAGCGGCTTCTGGACGATTCAGACCATTCAGGACGGGCCGAGCTATGTGACGCTCAGCTTATCGCTTGTGGGCGGTAATAGCTATGCGACCTCGGATGGACCGTTTTATCTGTGTGAAACTTATCCCCTCCTGATCAGCCCGAGCGGCACAGATCTGATGATCGGCGCAGGTGAAAACGGCGTCTGCCTGCCGTTCATGTCGCAAAGCACAACGGCATGTGTGCTGACACAGGCTGTAGGATAGAAAGCGTGCAGAGAGCAAACTGCTTTGAGGTTTGCATTCACAAATTCTGTTTGGTAGCAATCTACCGGCCAGGTCCATGTTCGGGGCAATGACCTGTTCGGCTCACAGTATCAATGCAAGCTGCCGTTCAAGATACAGCCCCCTTCAGAAATTGCCGCTGCCGCATTTCGGAGCTTTAAAGAGCAGTATTCATGGGGCACAAAGATTAGAGCAGTCACCGTCCGTGCCATCGAGCTCTCCCCCAAAGACAGCACCGAGCAGCTCACGCTGTTTGATAATATCCAGCACCGCATGACAAAGGAGAAGGTTCAGAATGCTGTGGAGGAGATTAGAGATTGCTTCGGCAAGAGTGCCATCACCTATGCTTCTCTTTTGGGTGACTTGAAAATGCCCACAGATGGAAGAGAGAAAGTCAAAATGCCGGGGTCAATGTATCAATAAACATCGAAAACCCGGAGGAAAACCGGGCGATTTTTCTCAATGTCCATGAAGCCATCATTGACCGCCAGACTTGGGAAAAGGTGCAGGCGCTCCAAAAAGGGACGCGCCGCAAAAAGCCCACGGTCACGCAGGCACCCAGCGTATTCTCCGGCCTGCTGAAATGCCCGGAGTGCGGCGGCAATCTCAATTTCCACCTCAACCAGAACAACCACGACATCAAGTTTTTCAGTTGTCAAAATCACAACTCCGGCTATCGCAAGTGCAGCAAGACGCACTATATCCGGCTGGACTTCTTGGAACAGGTCGTTTTGTACGAGGTCAAGCGGCTGGCCTGCTTCGCCAGCGAATACGAAAATGACTTTATCAAGGCCATGATTGGACGCTCGGCAAAGATGGCGGAAAATGCCACGCTCCGCAAGCAGCGGGAGCTGGACGCTTTGACTGCCCGTGACCGGGAGCTGGATATGCTCTTTGAACGGCTCTATGAGGACAATGTAGCGGGCAAGATCGACGATGCCCGGTTTGCCAAAATGTCCAAACGCTATGAACAGGAGCAGGGCGAAAACGCAAAGAAGATCAAGGCGCTGCGGCTGGAACTGAAAAAGGACGAGAGCAAGCGCATGGACATTGACGATTTCCTTGAAACGGTGCGGCGGTATACGGACGCGACCACCATTACAAAGCGTATGGTCGCGGAGCTGATCGACCACATTGAGGTGTACCACGCTGAAAAGCAGGACGGCGTTACCAATCAGCGTGTTGTGATCTACTACAACTGCATTGGCGCTTTCGATGTGCCGGATCGCCGGAAAATCCCGGAGGCCGATATTATCATGGAAACAAGAAAAGGCGTAGCACTCAGCTACGCTCCGGAACAGGTTGCTGTATGAACTTTTCAGGAAATAAAAAAGCAGAGTGTCCATTACAGGATACTCAGATCCTATAAGAACACTCTGCATGTGAAATGACTCAAAAACTAATACAATACTTGGCTATCGTTTTGCGATAACCCTTTCGTTTTGTATTGGGTGCATTTGGGTGCAAAACAGGTGCGGTTGGGTGCAAATTGTAGCTCGGTGGGTGCAACACCGGGCTTTCGTTTTGCTATTTGCTGTTTCACCCACATTTGCCCTGTGTCGGGCATTAGGACTGAGTGGGGCCGTTTCCTCGACCATTCACATTCCCGGATTGCCACCTCCCATCCTGTGATGATGAGGATAGGCATTGTTTTATTCAGTATAGATATGGAAGAGGCGCGCCGTGGATTCGGGGAGCGGCGCGCCCTTCGCGGCCTATAATAAAAGCGCGGTTCGGGCGCGTCTGCGGTTGAAAGTCGATGCCAGGCGCGGGCGAAACGATCCACGTAAGTCAGCAAAAGTCCGGTGAGCATGGCGCGCCTTAGAAGTAAGTCCTGCCGGCCATATTTTTCCGAGAGGGTCAGTAGTGGGGAGGCAGAGTCCTTATGAGCGAACGCTCCAGCAGGCGAGTGTGGGGTCAAAGACCGGGGCAGGTGCCCGAACCGTTTTCTTTGTCATGGCATACGTTGCTTGCATGCTGTTTTTGAGAAAATTTCAATGACAGATCAGGAGGCCCCAGCGCCGACGGTGATGGTTTCATGTGGCGGGCTCCATGCCCTGCATGGAGGAGATGTTTGCCGCTGCACTCATTACGAGCGAAGCAATGCGTTCGATCTGGCTGTCATCCAGACGCGTCACGGGTGCGGATACGCTGATTGCGGCGATGGGATTTCTGGAAAAATCGAATATGGGCGCGGCAATGCAGCGAACGCCCCGTTCGTGTTCTTCGTTATCCATTGCATAGCCGCATTGACGGATATGAGCCATCTCCAGTTGCATCCTTTGATAGTTGGTGATGGTTTTTTCTGTGTGTTGTATGATTTCGGTCTGGTTCCAGATATTCTGCGCCTCATTTTCTGGAAGCATTGCCATGATTGCTTTTCCGAGACCGGTGCAATACATGGGGCTGCGCAGACCAACCTTTGATGACATGCGGATCATGCTGTTTGAAGATTCCTCTTTATAGACATACACAATTTCATTTCCATCGCGCACCACCATGTGAACGGCCTCGTCCGTTTCATTGGCAAGATTTTCCAGTATGGGGCGAGCGATCGACAAAATGTTCGCACCGCCCAGAACGCGACTGCCAATTTCAAACATCTTCATGGTTAAGCGATACCGCGTGGTTTCGCCATCCTTGACCACATATCCCTTGCTCAGCAGGGTTGCCAAAAATCGATGTACCGTACTCTTATGCAGATCGACTTCCAAAGACAGTGCGGCGAGCGAAATGCCGCGCGGGTGGTTGGAAAGCGCCTCGATAATATCAAAGAGCCGGTCAGTGCATTTAATGGAATTGTTTTCCATGGGTATTCTCCTCCTATTCCAGTATTATAGAAATAGAATATCACATTGTGGAATGATCTGCAAGTCCGTTTGGCGACGATTCTTGTGTTCGTCGATTAATTGTTAATACCGTCTGGTGAGACATCTTAGAATATTTGAAATAAACAGCATCATGAAAAAAATATTTAAAAAGCTATTGACACCTCAGGCATCGGTATATATAATGTAATTGCGTTCCACAATATAATATTTAGTTTCATCACATGAAACGCAATGGAGGGGAATATGGAGCATGGAGTTCCTGGGTTGAACCACAGACCGGATTTTGAATTGGCACACATCGGCATCAATGCGAGTAATTCAGAAAATGCAAAGCGAATTGCAGACGATTTCTGTCAAGTGTTTGACCGCAGCATTCGTGCGGGAGAGAGTTCGGTATTTGTGGGCAAAGAGATAGAAGTTATGCGGGGATTCGGCAGGGGAACCTGCGGGCACATTGCGCTGGCTACGCCTTCCGTTGAAAATGCCATAAGCTATTTTCGGGAAAAGAAAATCGAGGTTGACGAATCATCTGCGAAATATGACGATGCGGGAAAGCTCAAAGCGATATATCTCAAGGGCGAGATCGGCGGATTTGCTGTGCATTTGCTCCGGAAGCAATCGGCGGCGCAATCGCGCGATGCGATGATTGATTGGATTTTGAGGAAAAAAATAATAGCAATTATTCGCAATGTCCCGATTGAGCATATCGAAATGCTCTCCGGCGCTCTGTATCGGGGCGGCATCGAGATCATGGAAGTCACATTCGATCAATCAGATGAACAAAAGCGCATGGAAACCATAAAGGCGATACGAACGCTTCGAGAAACCAGCGGTCAGAAGATGCTGATTGGCGCGGGAACGGTTACTTCGGTGCGATTGGCAGAGGAGGCGTGCGAAGCGGGCGCGCAGTTTATTGTGTCGCCCGATACGCAAATTGAGGTAATTCGGCGTACGCGTTCGCTGGGTATGGTTTCAATTCCAGGGGCATACACGCCGTCTGAAGTCATCGCCGCGCACGAAGCGGGCGCAGATTTTGTAAAGCTGTTTCCTGCGGGAGTTCTTGGCACGACTTACCTTAAAGCAATTCGAGGCCCCATCAATCACGTTCGACTGCTTGCGGTAGGTGGCGTAAACGAGATGAACGCAAAGGAATTTCTCGACGCCGGATGCGTGGGCGTAGGCGTGGGCGGAAATCTTGTGAATCGAACCTGGATTGAGGCGGGAGAGTATGATCGAATCTCTGATCTTGCCGCACAATATATTCAAAACCTTGGGTAAAGGAGGAAGAACGTTGGGTAGATGTGACGACCAACAAGTATGTGTTCCTGCTCCTGATTAATTTGTTCCTGCTGGTTGTGGGAATGGTGTTGGATCCGAGCGCGTCGATGGTTGTGCTCATTCCGATTCTTGCGCCCGTTGCACGCGCGTTTGGTATCGATCTGATCCACTTCGGCATCATATTCTGCCTGAACATGATGATTGGCCTGCTCACGCCGCCGGTAGGGATGTCCCTCTATCTGCTGTCCTCTACCAACAATAAACCGTTCAAAGAGATTCGCAGAGCCGTGGCACCGTGGCTTATACCGCTGTTTGTAGCGCTGCTGGTTGTCACGTATTGGGAGGGATTCGTGCTGTTCCTTCCCAGGTTGTTTGGCTATTAATTTTCAAATGGAGGAGAAGCTGAAATGAAGCGCAAAATTCTGATTGGATTGAACCGATATGATTTTGACCCGTCCAACAATCACGTTGCGGAGAATTACCTCCTTGAGCATGGGTTTGAACTGTCCTTTTTTGAAAAGGAAGGCGATCACATGCGCAAGCCGGAGATGATTGAGCGCATTGGAGATGCGGACGCGTGCATTCACTATGGATATTTGGATCGCGATGTGCTTGCTGCGGCAAAGAAGCTGAAGATCATGACAATCATGGCCGTGGGCTTTGATACGACGGATGTGGCCGCCTGCAAGGAACATAACGTCAGAGTAACCATTGCCCGTTGTCCTGAGCATGCGCAGGGCGTGGCGGAGGTGGCGATGACGCTGATGCTGGTGAGCAATTATGACGTGATCAAGCGGCACCATGAGACAACGGCGGGGCATTTTCATCAATATGTGGGCGAACAGATGTATGGAAAGACGTTGGGCATCGTGGGCTTTGGCTGGATTGGACAGCGGCTGGCACGTCTGGTCATGCCGTATGGCATGCGCGTGCTTGCGTATGACCCATATCCGAATCCACAGGCGGCGTTTGCGCTGGATGCGGAATATGTATCTCTGGATGAATTGCTGAAAGAGAGTGATTTTGTCAGCGTTCACATTCCCGGGACGCCGGAAAATTATCATCTGTTTAATGACGCGACGTTTGCAAAGATGAAACAGGGTGCACAGTTCATCAATACATCGCGGGGTGTGAACGTGGATGAGGATGCGCTGTATCGAGCGCTGACTTCCGGCCATTTGAAGGGAGCCGCTCTGGACGTGATGGAAAATGAGGGCGAGGGCAAGATGCATCCGCTGTACCAACTGGAAAATTTCTGCGTATTGCCGCACACGGGCGGCCACAATCTGCGCGCGCGGAATGCGATGATCATGCGGTGCGCAAAAAATATCGTGGAATTTTTCGAAGGCAAGGAGCCGCCGTATCAACTTTGGAAGTAGAATGGAGGAGTAAAGAGGAATGGCCAGGTCATTGTTAAATGCAAGGGGAAGCAGCGCGATTCCCATGACGCCGTTTGATGCGGCGGAGAGGATTGATGTTCCCGCGCTGGAAAGAGAGATCGAGTTTATCTGCCAGGCGGGCGTGGGAAGCATATGCAGCCCTGTGATGGTTTCGGAATTTATGGCGCTTTCCGAGGAGGAAAGGAAACTGATGATTCGGATTCCGTTGGAGGTTGCGGACGGACGCACAGCTTTTATCGCAAATGTTGCCGCGTGCAATATCAATACCGCGGTGGAATATGCAGAGTATGCGGAAAAGTGTGGTGCGGATGCGGTAATCGCCATGGCGCCATGGGCGGGAGACATTGATTCGGATGGAATAGAAAAGTATTTTCGCGCCATTGCAGCTGCAACCACGCTTCCGGTGATGATTCAGAATGCAGGGTTGCCGAACGTGGCGATGAGTGCATCTCAGGTGATGCGCTTGTGCGAAGAGGTGGAAAACATCAGCTGGGTAAAGGAAGAGGTTCCGCCCGGACCGGTTTCCATTGACAATTTGAAACAGCTTCGCACGCCAGCGCTGGAAGGAATCATGAGCGGCTTCGCGGGCGCATACGCTCCGCTGGATATCGCGGGCGGTGCGACGGCCACGATCCATGCCTGTGAATTCTGCGACGTGGTTCAGAGAGAATGGGATCTGTTTTTGAATGGCAACGAGGCGGAAGCGCGGAAGCTGCACTATGCGATGATGCCGGCCATTCAGTTGGAACTGCTGTACGGCATGCGGTTCTGCAAGGAGATTATGATCCGCCGCGGCATCTTTACGAATGCCAATATGCGCAACAAGTGCAAGCCGCTTTCGCAGGCTGCGATGTATGAAATTGATCGCGTGTGGGAGTGGACGAAACCGCTATTGCTGATTTGAAGAAGTTTGCATTAATAATGGGGGTTCCATGCCGCATATGCGGCATGGAACCCCTGCGTCGTTTTCGAGTAGGGGAACTTCGTCTGCCTGGGAATAACGAATGCGCGTCCTTTCAAACGGCAGGGGCAGAACGAAATGAGTGCACAGCAGACACGAAAAACCGGATGAACCGCGGGGGCTCATCACTTCACGCAGAAGCGTGTCCTCGATCACAAGCAGCGCCATCGCCGAACAGATCATCCAACCAGCCCATAAGCTCGATGCTGCCATCGAAGTGTTCCAAATTCTCTATTCCATGTGAAAAAATGAGATAATCTGCAGCGAGGCGTTGTAATAACCAGTAGTCTATGCTAATATACCAAACATCTCGAACCCGGGAGGTAGAATATGAGTCCCAGTTGCTATGCCGTTTTCCCGGATGGTGTTGGTATGCCCTGTTCTGTCAGATACTCTGCAACACCAATATACGACATGCCTTCGATGAACAGTCGATAGATCAGTCGTACAACCTCCGCACCTTCCTCATCAATGACCAGGCCTCCATTCTTGCCACGAGTATAGCCCAGAAATTGTTTGTAGCCAACCGATACCTGTCCGTCAGCAAAACGTTTTCTCTTGTCCCAGGTTACATTTTCGGAGATCGACCGGCTTTCCTCCTGGGCAAGGGAGCTCATGATTGTAATCAGCAATTCTCCCTTACTGTCGAAGGTCCAAATTGCCTCTTTTTCGAAGTATACCTCAACGCCCTTTTCTCGCAGTTGTCGTATAACGGTCAGGCTAGCCTGTCCGCCTCCGCTTCCAGCAGGTTATTCAGCGTTTCTTCCACACTTCCGCGTACAAGTTCCCGGATTTCCCCCTTGATTGCTTCCTCATTCAGTGTTACAATCTTTTCGGACATGGTCTCTGCCTCCTTTCGAATGTTTGTCGTGCAACTTCATTCTACAAGATGACGCTGATCTTGTCCCTTGTTATTTGGGGACTGTTTTCAATTCTTCATTTCCGGATTTTGCGCAACTTATTGTACCTTATCCTCATTTCTAAGGCCGCAGCGAGGTCTTCCTGGGTCATTCCAGCTTTCTCACGGGCAGCTTTGATCCTGGCGCCAATCGCACAAAGATCCATGCAAATCCCTCCTTTCGGAACTACTAACTTGTTCCGAAAATATTATACCCGGGATGGCTTAACCCTTACAGAAACCTATAAGCCAAGTGGCTAGTTCTATTAGAACGAAACTTTAACGATTACCCAAAAGTATAACGATAACCCAAAAAGAAAACGATTATCCATAAATCTAACGATTTGTGGATACTACGGCCATAAACTTAGCACATGAAAGTGGCATAAAATGAAAAAACCATCCTCATTTACGACTTTATCGCAAGAGAATGGCATAATAGTTATGAAATTACCCGGCGTGAGGCATATTTCGGTGATAAAAGATAATCTCCGTACACAACCATTGTATCAATGATTGCGTACGGAGATGGTCCGAGTGACAGGATTCGAACCTGCGGCATCCTGCTCCCAAAGGCATCTCCACAATTTTCTTAATTTTTTCTGCTCGTTTTAGTGCGTTTATTCACAATATTACATGGTTTTCGAAACTCACTACTCCACTGATTCCAGACATTTTTTCTGCGGTTGTGGTCAAAACTGTGGTCAAAAAGCCGCTCCTCTCTAGATGATTTTTTGCTTGTATTTTTGAGCGTTGTGGTCAAAAATGTGGTCAAGTAAAAATCTGCATAGAGGAGCGGATATATATTCATATTGAGTTTGCACGATTGTAGCATAAATTTTTCTAAAAAGCAAGTGTTTTCAGAATTGAATATCATATGGGGGATCTGTCTATTTACACGCTATAAACAAGGATATAGAAGCTGATGACTATATGCTCTATCCTATAGTTTGGTTGCTGCTTTCGTGGTCTCTTGCTCAAATTTGATAAGAAAAGATTGGAATCTCTCTGACTGCGCCTAAAGGATAGCAATATACGGTAGATGGCATACAATAACGTTGCTAACAGGCATTTGCGTCCAAGGATATATGCATAAGAGAATGAAAGTAATTTGGCTTTTCATTCACAAAGTAAACTCGCTATCTAGTATAACACAGGTAGCGAGTTCATTTTTAACTTTGTATTTATAACCTCTTTACCAATGAAATCTGCTTGCCCTTTTCAAGGTAGAAAATGCACAATTCTTTCTGCTGTATGATTGTACCTGGTACACGGTAGGAATAGTTGCAATCCCAACATTGAATTTGGGAAACGATCCTACAAAGGCCAATGCTGCTGACTTCCATGCTTTTCTTGCCACGATAAACTTCTAAGGGAACCTTTAATGACCGAAAGTCCTTTTTCGGATAAGCTTTCAGAAGAAGTGTTCGACCATCCGATTCCATTAGGAAGCAAATGTATTTTGGGCTTCCGATTGCGCGCAAAGCATCCACAAATATATGCACACGGTTTGCTTTTAGGTAGAACGACAAATATGTATCATCCATTTTCCTTCTGACTTCTGCTTTTCCACACTTCCGCACGGCTGAAATCGAACAGCATCATCACCTTTTTGTTTGAAGAAACAAGCCTACCCATCGTTCGGTAATTACTTTTTGGGTTCAGTTTCCATATCCTATATAGGTACTCCCCGAACATTTTCGATTCCATATTGCGGAACTCTTTTTCGTTGCCCTCCCTTGTCCAGCGAATGCTTTGCTTATCAGAAGAAGTTACAGGGGCAACAATCAAGCATTTATTCTCTGGATGGACTTGTATTTTCACATAATCGCAGAAATTCAATTTCTCCAGCGTCATTCTGCTAAATGAGATCTTTGATGGCCATATGGAGCAGGTCACATTATATCTGCTGCTCGCATGATTGAACATCTCCGAGTTCACAATTTGAAATCCGTCCATGTTCAGTTCTTCAATCATGTTCATTTGTTTCAATGTGTGTTCTCCCCTTAGTTTGTTGTTATGTACCCATCTGCGAGATCAATCTTGTATGCGTCTTCATGATCTTCTACAGGCGTTCCAAAAAAGTTTCTCCAATCCTCCGGAAGATAGGATTTTGTCTTTTTCCCATTTACAAACAGCTCAAAATCTGTTAATTTGAACAGGTAAAGCATTTCACCGTCACACACCGCCGGTTTCCCCATCATCTTATAACGATACTGTGTATCCCAGTTCATTAGGTCAAAAACTTTTGCCGCAAAAATTTTACAGAGAAGGTCACGGTTTGTGAGTTCTTTTTCGCCGCCCCCTCTGGCCCAACGAAGGGAATCAGGAGCGTCCGGATCACATGGGCGAACGATTAGGCGCTTTTGCTCTGGGTGTATTAAAAGCTGGATATGCGTTACTCCTGGGAAACGGCGCAGACACGCCATGTTAAATTTAATTCTATTTTCCCATATCGTAATAGCTGGTTCTCTTGTATGGGCAAATAATTCGGCTTTTGTTACCTGATAGCCCGCCAAATTAACAAGTTCTTCTGCCCGGTCATCATCTTCAGGCATAGTGATGCTTTCCTGAATATAGTCCTCAGTTTCTTTCTTCTTCATTTCTGATTCTCGTTCCCCCCACCAAATCATCTATTGTAACTTGTAACTGTTCCGGACTTGTTGTTGTGTACTGCTTAATGCCAGGCGCAAGTATGCCTTTGCTCTGAGAATGCCACTGTGTGTTAGGGGTAATGTAGTAAAACCCATTGTCCAGCGCATGCTCATAGAATTCCTCGCCAAAGTCATCTTCCCATTCCTCCGGGTAAAGCGGAATCCACTTTTTCACTTTGGATTCTCCGCCATTTTCAGATTCTTGCATCATTGCCGGAACTGCATTTGGAAGATTAAAAACAATAATCTGCTCCCCGCGACGAGCTGCCCATGTTCCACGGATTTTGTAAACATAGTCCGGGTTCCACTTCATAATGGAATACAGTGCAATTCCAAAATGCTGGCAATTCAATGTTTTGCTGTATATTGGTTTTTCCGGATCTGGCCGCCACCGAATGCTATGGGCATCCGTTTTTTGACAGGGCCTAATTGCTAACTTCCTTTCAGCCGGATGAAGCAGTAGTTGGATGTAGGCAACATCAGCAAATTTTTGCATACAGAATTTGTTGAACGCAATTCTTTCTCTGGATATGTTCAGTGTTGGTCCCTCGTAACGAATCTGGAGAAACTGACCACGGACAACCTGATAGCCCTCCAAGTTGAACGCACTGATGGATGCTTTCTCTATTTTGTCAGCCTTACCGTTTGCCTGGTGTATGCTATTGGAAATGTCATAGTAAGTACCGGGATCGTCATTTACCCAATGGTGGTTGATGGGAATGAATCCTCTGAAAATTCCCTCGTCAATGACTTGCATGACTGGGAGTCCCCCTCGGATATGGTGCTTGCGGTTCTCTATTAGAGCTTGAACATCCTCGAATTTTTCTTCGGAAACAATTGCCTCATGCTTTCCTCTGTAGCGGTATTGTGTCCGATCCCTTCGATTTTTCCGATGCTTATGTTCATACAGGTCGGCTGTAAATGTTTTCCAAGTCCATATATCCCCACAATATCGTTCATTTGTAAGGATGTAATTAATAGAATTGGCACTCCATTCAGTTCCACCCAACTTTGTTTCAGCACCGATGTCCGTTAAGAACGCAGCAATCTCTTCCATTGTCCAACCCGCAAGATACGCGTCGAAGATTAGGGTGACAATTTTAGCTTCTGCCTGATTTACGACCAGCGGTGCATATTTGATGTATCGTCCAGTCACATCCCGCTGCCGATCATATCCCAGTAGGGCTGGGGTCAAAAGTTTCCCATCTTTGAACCGTTGCTGTAAAGACCAATTCATCGCTTCGCTCTTTTTTACAGATTCCTCCTGCGCAAATGTGGCCAGAAAAGATAGCATGAATTCCGTATTCTCAGCCAGCGTGTAAAGATTATCCGTTTCAAAGAACACACCAATGGGAGGATTTTGGCCTTTCAGCATACGGATCAGGGATATGCAATCAACCAGATTTCTGGCAAATCGCGAAACGCTTTTTGTTACGATAAGATCGTATTTCCCTTGCTTGCAGGCAGCAATCATTTCGTTAAATTGATCTCTATTCTTCAGAGATGTTCCCGAAATACCCTCATCTGCATATATATGTTTTAGTTCCCAGTTGGGATGATCCATTGCCAACTGCCTATAATGGGATTGCTGCAATTCAAAAGAGGAGAGCTGTTCATCGTTGTCAGTAGATACCCGGCAGTATGCACAGACGCGAAATGTCTGATCATTGCCATATAAATTCGCCTTTGGCTTTGCCGGAATATATTCTTGGTAACACTTTTCCTCCTGCTGATATATTTGGCGAAGTTCCTCTTTCGCTTTATACCTCGACATGTATTCACCTTCCACCATTCATTTCGGATTCAGGAAGCAGCCAGTACCACACGGCATCACGCCGGACTGAGCGAATGTCCATCTGTTTCTTTACCTGATGAATTGTGCGCTCACCAATGCCTGCAGCTTTGAGTCCCTCTAAAATTTCCGTAGCCTTAACCGGGCCGGCAGCTAGCCTCATTTTCATAAATTCTGCCGCTACGGTCTGCTTCTTCGTTTTATCCAATAATACATCAGATGGCTGTTCCAGCCATTCGATACGTCGGTTATTGTCCAGGGTGAAGAATATATCCTTACTTTTGGTCGACAGACTGCTTTTCACGTGATGAATCACCGCTATATCATCGTTTTCTTCAAGCCTCTCTATGTGAAGAACACTTCTTGCGGCTGCCACCAGATCGATACTGCCAAGCCCACGATAGATATCCTTCGATCCTTGCTTTTTATTGAGGTGCCCAATCAGGACAACGGCACAGTCATACATGGCAGCCCAGGCTGCTAGTTGCCGCAAAACTTTCCGCATTGCTGCAGCGCTGGCAAGATCTGTATCTCCCAGATATGCCTGAACTGGATCGATCACGAGCAGCTTTGCGTTGAAATCGGCAATGGCTCTGCGGATTGCTTCATCATTTAATGTGACCCAGTCTGTTTCTTCATCCAGGAAGGCAACATTATTGCAATCTGCTCCTGCTGTCAGCAAGCGCGGTTTTATCGTATCGCTTAGTCCATCCTCAGAACATTGATATATAACGTGCAGAGGCTTCTTAAGCCTTCTGCCGTCTGGCAAGTAACCTCCGCTTGAAACGGCGGCAATGAGGTTCATCATTAATGTGGATTTTCCGCATCCTGGGTCCCCTTGAAGAAGCGTCAATTTCCCATATGGAATAAGTGGATACCAAAGCCAGTCAACATCTGTCTCGGAAACACTTGCATACAGTTTGAGCTTTCCATTACACATGTCAATCATCAAAAATTCTCCTCTTTTTGCTGTTCTCCACAACAAGATAATAATAGTTGCAATCTTGCAATTACTCCACAAACCAATAGTTACATTTTATGGTAGATGTAACTACTGGTTACTTTTCTCAAAGAATCGTGTTCTATCCGGGGAGAGGAAAAGCATTGCAGTCTTGCAATCTTGTCTTTGGACAACAAATTGAGATACGTCGCAGGCACGATACAATCGATCACCTTGGTGTGTATGGCAAGGAGGTAAAATTCTCAGTGATCGACATGAAAAGTATCGGAGCTAGGGTGAAATATTACAGATTGCGAAACAATCTGTCTCAAGAGGAGCTGGCCGAAAAAGTCCAGATAAGTAGGGTTCATATCGGCAATCTAGAGCGGGGTGAGAAGTTACCAAGTATGGAAGCTTTTGTCAACCTTGCAAATGCGCTAAACGTCTCGGCTGACGAGCTGCTTGCAGATAATCTTTTGATTACCAGCAGTAACGTACATTCTTCTGGGATTGATGTCCTTTCGGACTGCTCAGCCAATGAACAGAAGATTCTGCTGGAGAACATGCAGGCTCTCAAAGAAATCCTGCGGGGTTATATGATTTCTAAATAAATAAATAATCACCATCGGCACCAAGGTGTAGATAGGCACTCCGGGAATCGGAGTGCTGCCTATATGATGAGGTGTTGCTGTATACGGGTGGAACACTGTTCTGGCTTGCGGTTGAACACTAATAGAATTGCCGATATATATCCACAATTATGTTCCATAAAATTTGCAAACAACTTTGTAAAATTCATCATTTTATAGATATTTAACAAAAATGAGCTTGGCGTAATATATGGGTATAGCATTATTGCGCAAAGAATGATATAATGAAATGCGGGAACAACAATTCCGATGCATAGTATTTTTGGAAGGAGAGCAATATGAGAAAGAGAATTTACATTAGTGCGGACTATTCTGCGTCTGATGGTGATCGTGATGTCGTGGTTAAACTCCATGATTGGGGAAATGATGATCTTCATAAGGTCAACTATGTTGATACGGCTGAGGTTGTTTCAGGAAGCATTTCGCGGGATCCGGATTGCAGGCCCTGCGATTTGAAAAAAGAATTCAATTCTCAAATTAATGCCTCATCAGCAGTGATTTTTATTATTGGGGACAAGACAGCATCGAGAACTGCTGGAAGCGTCTGTAAGCGTGACAGTGACGGCCCTGGTTGCGCATGTACGCCATATAAACAAAATGCCAATGGAACTAGAACGTGTAAATGGAACACTATTTTTAAGGCCGGTCCATGGGACGATGTTGGATATATCAATACAATTTCTTATCTTGAGCACGAGTTCCAACAAGCAAAGAAAAAAGGAAAAACAATTATTGTGGTTTACAATTCCCTGAATAAGCAGCCTAATTGGCTTCCTGAGTATATGAGCGATTATAAATTGGAAGCCTGCCCTTTCTGGACACGGAATGCACTTGGAGAAAAAGTGGGGAATTATGCTTTGATTAAGAAGGCGCTGGGATATGATTGATCGGTTAAAGGTATTGTTTAAATCAATTACAGGAGAAATAGACACGCCAAGAGCTTTATGGAAACTAATTCGCACTACTGTTGGCTATGTTTCATCTTTTTTTACATTTTCGGTTTTCCTGAAGGATTTCATTGGATTTGCGAATCTGGAGGAATGGGTTAAGGCGCATTGGTTGATGGTGGTAATTACTGGCTTAGTTATTTCGTGTTTGTGCAATCGCGAGAAGCTTAATTGTTGCAAGAAAGTGTCTAATTCTGATATGCAAATCGAAGTTAGCGTTGGGGATATTTTTTCAAATTGGACAGCCAATAGCTATATTATACCTACGAACACTTTTTTTCGTACTAGGATGGATGGCGAATACATCAGCTCATGCAGCGTCCAAGGGAGATTTCAACTCAAATACTTTAAGGGGAACATACATAGTCTAGATAGTCTAATAGGTGCAAGCCTTAACAAGCAGGGAATCAAAGGAGATTGTACATCTGATTGCTTTGGTTCAACTGTAAAATATCCTATCGGCACAGTAGCAAAGGTTGACTATGAGAAAAAGCATTTTTATTTTGTAGCAATAAATGATGTAAATGAATATGGAAAACCTATTGGACAGTCAATTGAAAATGTCGATATTGCACTCAATGCTGTAACTGATGCTATTAGAAGAATAGGACATTGTGATACTTTATGTATACCGCTTCTCGGCTCAGGAAAAGCAGCAATCCAGGAGGCAACAAAAGAAAGTGTATTTCAACGAACGGTTGACTGCTTCGTTCAGTCCAATGATAAACTGGTAAGTAAATTGATAATATCTGTGAGTCCGAAAGATTATCTTGATGATAAAATTGACCTTTGCAAAATGAAAAAATACCTTGACTATAGATGTGAATTTGGAAAAAATTATGCTATCAATATAAGTATTCAATAACAGCTCAAACATTATGCACAGTTGTTTCTGCGTTGGAAAGCTGCTGGGCATACTTTTTCAAATGTTATCCTCTAATAAGAAGCTTATTAGAGATGGCATGATAATTGCTTGAAGACCATCCACTGAAAATAAGCGTCCTTGTTAAACTTGTATTCTCATATGCGGAAGAAGCGGGAGTATTTTCAATCGACAGAATAATTGCACATGCACCTCTTGACTTTTCTTTCTTTCTTCCTTATAATTGAAAAGAAAGAAGAAAGAAACGAGAAAGGAAGGAGTACGAAATGTTATCATTCGAGAATCAGAATATCGAGTTTAAACAAGAGTATGTTCCAGACATCCGAAAGGAAGTAATGGGATTTGCCAATGCAGACGGCGGCACTATTTACGTTGGTGTCCGAAAAGATGGGGCGGTCTTGGGTATTGATGACCCGGATGGTGTAATGCTGCAAATTGTGAATTCCTTGAAAGATTCATTAGCACCGGATGTGATGCCTTTTGTCAGGGTTAATACCGCTGAAATTGAGGGAAAACAGGTCGTTGAAATAGATGTAATGACCGGGACGAATCGCCCCTATTATCTTCGTGAAAAAGGTTTGAAGCCCAGTGGGGTGTATGTAAGAAAAGGCAGTTCTACTCAGCCAATGACTGAAGAAGGAATTCGTGAGATGATTCTTCAGAACAGCGGCAGATCCTTTGAGCTGTGTAGAAGTATGAATCAAGAGTTGACTTTTCAGACACTTCAAGCAGAAATGCAGAAAAGGTCGATTGAAATCGGTCCCTCACAGATGCGAACGCTCAAATTGATTGGTGAAGATGGCCTATATACGAATTTGGCGTTGCTGCTATCAGACCAGTGTGAGACAACCACAAAAGTTGCGCTTTTTCAGGGAACCGATAAAGAATTGTTTCGTGATAGAAAAGAGTTCACTGGCTCAATTCTAAAACAGTTGGAGGATGTCTATCAGTTTATTGACCTGCTCAATAAAACAAAAGCAACATTCTCTGGGTTGAATCGAACTGACAGGAGAGACTATCCGGAAGCATCAGTGAGAGAAGCGCTATTGAATAGTATTGTTCATCGCGATTACTCGTTTAGTGGAAGCAACTTGGTTAATATTTATGAGGACAGAATTGAATTTGTATCTCTGGGTGGACTCGTACCTGGACTGGAGTTACAATCTATCTTCCTTGGTGTTTCACAGTCGAGAAATCCAAATCTAGCGGCTGTCTTTTATCGCATGAGATTAATAGAGAGTTATGGAACGGGAATCGGGAAAATAGAACGTGCATATAGAGCTTGTGAATGCCAGCCAGAATTCGAAACAGCAAAAGGTGTTTTCCGTGTGACACTTCCGAATCGAAATGAGGGGCATGTGGCTGAAGTTGAGGGGACAGACAATGCGCATAGGGATATTTCACTGGATGAGCAGAAGCGCCTCATCGTTCAGTATGCACAGGAGAACGGTAGCGTTACAAGAAAAGAAGCTGAGGATTTGATTGATGCCGGAACGACAAAAGCATTCCGCCTTCTAAAAGAACTCTGTGAGAGCGGAAAACTTGAACAACAAGGCAGCGGAAGACTGAGCACCTATGTCATCAAATAAATAGAACCGCATGAAAGAGCATCTTGGCTACATAAGCCAGGGTGCTTTTTCGTGCTATCGTTAGGAGAATAAATAAAACAGTAGTACTTATTTCCATACGCAAAAAATTTTTTCTGAGGGTGTTTCGTTTTTTCGCCTTCGTCTCCTAATATATATATGAAAGGGTTTTGTGGAAAACGCATTCCCTTTCGTGTTCCTTGAAAAGTGAATAGTGGTGGATCGGGTTAACTCCCTTTCCAAATGCCAGGTAAGTGCGCGAGACTCCGGTTGTGTCCGGATAGCGATTGAACTTATACCGACCTGCGACGAATACAGCAGTTCCCAGGGGCATATTGGCAAGGGCGAATGATAAAACACCTGTTAACAGCAGCCTGCAGAGAAATAGCAGGGTGATACCGGTGGAGGCTGAAAGCGTATGCCCCATTTGTTCACGTGGAATCCCGGAGTCGGACGATCATTCCGGCTCAGATGCTGCGGGATAGCCTGATTTACTGCACAACAAAGTAGAAACTACAACGCCATAATCAATGAAAGACATTGGCGGCGCATTAGAAATATGCATTGCCACGACGCAATGCTGTATTTCTGGTGCGCACCAGAATCTAAAAAGGAGGGAATGAATGACAGAACAACAATACAAGAACTTTGATGACCTACCTATGTTCCTTAACGCACAGATCATTGCCTCTGTGCTGGGGGTGTCTCCGTCCAGCGCGTATGAGCTACTCCACGAAAAGGGGTTTCCGGCACTGCGGATCGGAAGCCGTTTTGTGGTCCCGCGGGATAAGTTTCAGGAGTGGGTTGCGGAGAATCTTGGAAAGTAGTGTGTGGAATGGTTTATAGCGGCAGTCGCCCCAAGGATGCTATTCGCAAATACTTTCCAATGCCTAACGCTATCTTTAACCTGAATCTGAATGCGGGCGAGATTTCTGTATACGCCTACCTCATGTTTTGTGAAAACCGGAAAACATACCAATGCTATCCAAGTTTCGCGACAATCGGCAAAGCTGTAGGCATGAGCCGCCCGACAGTAAAGAAACATGTGGATTCGCTGGTGGATAAAGGGCTGATTTATACAGAGCCGACATCCGTTTTTACAAAGGCCGGTAAAAAGTGGAATGGAAGTTTGCTGTACACGATTCGTCCTATCCAAGAAGCACAGGACATTCACTATGAGAGGCAGCTATCAGTATTTGAGGAGATGCAGAAACGTAGCCAATGTGAAGCAAGGGGGAAATAGCACTTCGTTGGCTATATGAAAAACAAATGCGAATATTTAGAATTGAAAGGGAGATGAAATATGCCGATATCTGAATGGGAGCGACTTCATAGAGAGGCGGCCAGGTACAAAGAAATGTATCCGAAAGGGACAAGAGTGGTTTTGGAACATATGGACGATCCGTACCCGACGGTCCCGCCTGGGACTAGGGGGACGGTTCAAAATGTGGATTCCATTGGACAGATCCATGTACATTGGGACAATGGTAGTGGGTTGGCCCTTGCTCCACAGGTCGATTCTTTCCGGAAAATGACCGAGGAAGAAATTGCAAAAGAAAACCAGAAACAAGCTTTTGATTCCCATGAGGAGCGCAGCGGGATGTCACTGCTCATGTAGGGTATGCCTCAGATGCGAATGGAAATAATCGAAAGATTCAATCAGGAGAATGCCCCATTTTATCTGGTAAATCATGGGGACAATTCTGTCAGCTTATGTCTGGAATTGTCTTTTTTATCAGATGAGTACATGGACTTTGGACAGTTTGCGTTCAATGCGTATGCCAAAGAGATTGGCGACCCAATTACCCAAAACGGTTTCTATACGCACGGGGATGGGTATGAGTGGGAAGCCGTTTTCCGAAAAGTGTTTGCGGACGATCCCGCACTGGAGAGTATTTCTTTTGACAGTGAGGCAGGCGGATTTTTCTGTAACGGAAAAGACGTTGATGCGATGGTATCCTTGGGGACCCGTTTCCGACGGCTGGTATTAGAGCCGGAAAGATTTAAGACCATTGTGCCGACAGCGCTCAGAGAAAGAGCCGCTCAAGAAGCATACGAGAAAGAAATGCAAAGAACAGTGGGAGGTTTCTTTGAGCTACACCCCACAGCAACGGTAGATCTTCTTATGGATGAAGGACATATTCGAATATCCCCAGAACGTGCAAAAGAACTGAAACAATGTCAACAGATTCAGATATACGATGGCACGGGTAACTGTGTAACGCTGCCTGCATCATATGTGTTGAATCAGGAAATTGTGTACAGTCAGGGATCGAATAGCAGCAACGAGCGCTATACCGTTGTATTGGAATCCCAGGAACGTAGTTCCCATGATATGGAACTGAAGATTTGAGAAAGGAGATGGAAATGTCGAGGAAGATACTATCGGTTGAATTATCGAGAGAGGACGCGCCCGATGGGCGCTTTTATTATGCCAATATTGACCTGCCTGTTGGAATGAAAGCGCTGCTGGATGATGCATGTCAACAGGCCCGGTTCCAGGTTGACAATTTGGGGTATCGGGAAATTACTGTTACTGGATGCGCGGATTTGCCGCAGCTCACGGAAATAAGACTGGATTCACCCACGCTGGAGGAACTCAACTATTTGGCATATCGAATTGGCCAGCTGTCGGAGATTGAACGAGTGGCTATGCAGGGCGTTGTCAAAAGATGCCTGGACGATGGCGCATTCGATGGCATCGTGCCTATTCAAGATATCATCAACATGACTTACGGACTGGATGAGCTCAACGTCCTTATAGGTGTCGATGACGATTTTTCGCTTGGAAACTTTGTCCTGGATAACGATCTGGACGATGACCTGACCGGCCTCACGGAAAACGTACTGGATATGTTGGACATGAAGCAAGTAGGAAGGAGATTCCGAGAGCGTGAAGGTGGCATCTTTATCAGAAATTGCTATGTCTCAGCGGGTGAATATGAATTTCCCGTCGTATTTGACGGCAGGAACGTACCGAAAGATATATACTGTGAAGACGGTACAGTTTTCAGATTGAAGATTGGCCAGCACTCTGCGAAGCATGCAGGTGGCACAGTAGAGCGAGCAGAATGGATAGAGTTGCCAATTTCTCGTGAACAGGCGGACCGCATCGCAAAAGAGTACGATGAACGCACCATCTGCAGCTGTATGTGCTATGGGATGGAATCTGCTATTCCACAGATATCGCAGGACCAATTCCGTTCAATGCTCGAGTTCGAGAAATGGAACAGTCTGGCAGCCATGATTCAGGCCATGTCGGAAGAAGAATTGGTGCGATACAAGGCAGTTTTGGTGTTGGAAAACCCAGAAGAAGTAACTGGCCTGATGGACTGTGCGCAGCATGCGGGCGAGTATGAGTTGGATATGCTTCTGAACAGCGAGAACGACTACTTTAGGGAGTACCTTGCCAAAATGCTTCCGAAGGAGTTTGATCCAAGGTGGCTAAACGCTCTGTATTGTATGCCGGAAGGAGAGAAACTCCTCGGGCGAGAAAAAGGGATGCTTACAGATTACGGCGTGATTTCTGGGAGAGGGTGCCATCTGTATGCGATGGTGCCCTTTGCGGATAATGAAAACCAGTGTGAGCAGGTGCGGGATGTACCGGTAAATGACCAGAAGAAAGGGATGAGTATGATTTGAAAAAGCGTTGGCCTATGTTTGTGCTCGGATGTGTCGGAGTTGTCACATCCTGTGCAATGTATCATGTTAGCCAGAATAAAAAGCGCAGGATGCGCAGACATCGCAGAACCCGGATGGCGAACTGAGTCTGCAAAAATAAGGTGAAGGGAGGTGAAAAAATAAATAGTTTTATGTCCTGGGTTGGCGGCAAGAAAGCGCTCAGAGATGAAATACTCCCACGTTTTCCGCTGGAGTACAAACGCTATATTGAAGTGTTTGGCGGCGGGGGCTGGGTGCTGTTCCATAAACCTCCTGGAAATGATTTCGAAGTCTATAACGATTTCAATGGTGATCTGGTCAATTTATATCGGTGCGTTCGGGAACATCCTGAACAGCTGAAAGCTGAATTGACATATGTGCTGAATGCGCGACTGGATTTTGACTATATGAAACAAGCACTGCAAACGAAGGCTGCTCTTCCTGACATCAGGAGGGCAGCCTATTTCTATGCCTTGATTCGTTATAGCTATGCTTCCGGGCTGGATAGCTTTGGTGGACAACCACATGCTATGTGGAAAAATTTCCCGCTTATCTCCATAGCGGCGAAGCGGCTCCAAACTGTAGTCATTGAAAATAAAGACTTTCAGAAACTGATAGAACAGTATGACAGGCCGGAAAGCTTCTTTTACTGCGATCCTCCATACTACAAAACGGAATCCTGCTATAAGGGAGGAGGGTTCGGGAGGAAAGACCACACAAGGCTTGCGGATGCGCTATTTTCAATGCGGGGAAGGTTCCTGCTTTCATACAACGATTGTCCGGAAATCCGAGAGCTTTATACGCACCCAGGAATTCACATAGAAGGAATCAGCAGGCTGTCCAATATTGCGCAGCGATATAGCCCCGGATGCCAGTATCCGGAATTGCTGATTTCAAATTACAACACCGAAGAGCGGTCCAACTCCATTGCGCAGATAAGTATGTTTGACACAATGGAAGATCCGCAGACATTATTGAAAGAAAGGAATTCGAGTGATGAAAAAGACTGTGCCTGATGAACAGAGAATTCAAACGATCCTGGACCTTATTTGTGCCCTGGATGGAAGAATCATGAAGGTTGAGCGGGATGGAAATACCCTAATCGTCTATGCCAATATCCAATCCTATGAAGATGCTGCCAGCCCTGCAGACACGGATGCGGATACGGATGACTACACAGACTACGCAGAGTGCTACCAGACCTGTGAGGATTATATCCCGCTTGCGAAGCTTCGCTTTGGGCACCTGCTCATAAATCAGATAATGTGCGGGGCCCACGTTTTTCCACTTTGCGTGTTTGGGCTTTCCAGAGGTTAGAGGAATAAAGTAAGTGTATGTATCGATTATGACGAGGATGCCGAGAAACGGCTTTTGCGTATAGTCTTTTTCCTGCGTAAACTGCACTTCCGGCTCTATGGTATTTAGGTACTGCAAATAGCGTGTATCCACGTTATAAAAGCCTAAATTATCAAATCTTACAGTCATTTCTTTGTTTCCTCTCAAAAAAACGGAGGGACCTGAATCCCTCCGTATCATTAACGCCCCGCACTTGGGATATAGGTGGCGGAACACCTGCTGTAAAGCCTCGCACTTGGGATGTGGGTGGCGAAACACCCGCTGTGAACCTCTCGGTTCACTACTATTATATGCAATCCGTTAGAAAAAAGCAACATCTATTTTCAAAAAATCTTTGGAAAAGGAGGGCAATCATGTACTCTTTCCATGCCAGGGACAAGCCCTGGTTTTTTCACGCTCAAAATTCAGAATTCAAATCAAAACAACACCAAAAGAAAGGAAATTGCTCTATGAAAAACATCACAAAAATTCTTTCCCTCTTTCTGGCTATGACCCTGCTCCTGTCTTTCCCGGTAGCTGCCTCCGCTGCGGAGCTGGCCAATGTGCCCACCATTGATGAATCCCGCACTGGCTCCCTGACCATCTACAAATATGACCTGACCAATGCTGAAAAAGACGGTGTTTGGGATTCCAGCTATGTATCCACCGGTGTCTACGACGAAGCCGGTGTAAATAACGTCTTGGGAGGTAATGCTTCCTCCACTCTGGGCAATGGCGAAACAGGCTATGGGTATGCCATTAAGGGAGTCGAGTTTACCTATGTCAAGGTGGCTGACATTTTCCAGTATACTGCATTCTGGTAATGAACGAAGAATTGGATGAGGGCATTTTGGTCAACTCCGGTGGAAGCGGTTTCGCCAGAAATGTATCGTTCTTCCCAAACGTCAGCGCCTACTTGCAGGCACAGAATCAGAAGATGACACAGCATGAAAAAGGGCCGCGCTTCAGCAGCTCGGCAGCGGTGGAATCCCCGGATGCGGTAGTTTGTCAGGTCACACCGTCCCTGCTTGCGTATGGAGAAAAAGTCGAAAGGTATGTGGATGCTTGTGTCGTGCAGGCGCTGGATGGCTACGATGATCAGGCAAGCTATGATTTTTCCTACGCAGAGCTGCGGGATGGTTTTGATGGTGGAGGATTGGACAAAGATGTTTTTATGGCTATGCTCCAAGCTCGCCCGGAAGTTGTGGATATGGATGTCCGGGGGGATGCGGTTGGCGTTGTCCTTTCGCTGGAATCCATTCAGGAACATGAAGATTCCAAACGGAGAATTCTGACACAGGATGATGTTGTGATCATGCACGCAAAACATACATTGTGGCGTTACGATGTGGGTGGCAAACAGGCAGATTTTGTGGGATGCAGACTGTCCGGCCTGGACTTGCATGAGATGTGCTTTGATGGGGCGGATTTCCATGGAACGCTGATTGAAAATTGTAACCTGCGTGGCCTCCACGCAAATGACGCGGATTTTTGTGATGCTCGTATCATCAACTGTGAGGTTGCGGCTTTCTCTGCGGACGATGCAAATTTGGACAGCGCGCACATTGAAAATTGTACCGTCGATGGTGAGCAGCCAGCTGTGACTATGTACTTAAAAGAAAGTGTTGATACCGCTGTGAAGCCGGCCCCTTCTGAAAGCTCTGGAGAAAGTGTCAGTGAAATCGCCGGCGCAGAAATTCAGTTCGGAGGTGTGTAATGGCGGTAGAAAAAGAATGGCTGAACTTCTTCCGAGACCAATATCCCGTCGGATCACAGATCCGTCTGCGTGAATTAGAGAATCCCGAAGGTGGATTCTCCAAAGGGCAGATGGGAACTCTAATGGAGATTGACGAGGACGCAAAATTTCATATTCAATGGAAAGATGGACAGACAAGCTGCTTGATTCCTGGACACGACTCGTTTAGTGTTCTTCCTCCGGAGCCTGTAACGCTCAAGTTGTACATGCCGCTCTGTGCGGAAGTGTTTCGGACAGATTCTTGGGATGGCCCAAGTGACGAGCCGGAAGAAATGACAGACAGGGAAATATTGCGGCAGGAGGATGCCATCGTTGCCGCAATGGTTAGAAACCAGTGCCCGGAAGAAGCCGAACGTGGAATTATGCGCTGGTATAACCGTGGTGATTCTGTTGACGAAAAAGTACAGTCCGTTGTGTTCACAGCAGAAGAACGTGAAGGGAAACTCTGGGGAGTCGCTCAGTGTAGAATTGTGGGAACGCTGTCAGATTCTGAATTGGAAACACTGAAGGAATACATTTCCGGACAGGCATCGGATGGCTGGGGAGAAGGTTTTGAGCAGCGGGAGATTCCTACAAGGGACGGAGATATGTATGTGCATTTGTGGAATTGGGAGAACTGGGATATCCTGACAGAGAAAGAGAGATTCGATCCCAAGCTTGCGGAAGGTCTTCCGGACCTTTGCTTTTCAACGCTGGCATCTACCGGTGAACTCATTTGCATAAAGCGTGGTGAACGCGGCTATTACCCTTCTGACTGGAGTACAGAAGATCGTGCGGAGAACAAAGCGTTGGCAGATTACAACAACGCAAGACTCGGTGTCACGGATGCCCAGAGGAAAGCTATGGAGTGCGGCTCCATGAGTGGCTGGGATGTCCCAGGTGCAGACCCTGCTGCATACCAATCCCAGGAACAGACAAAGCAGGAAGTAACCATGGGAGGCATGTAATGAATCCACAGGAAAGATTTGTGAATGCGGTAAATGAAATTTTACGGCACATTGATTTCCCTGCGGTGATTCATTCCTGTAATAGCGGCAATCAGCAATTGGCGAAGCGTGTGCTTTGCCAATTGCACTGTGCCTTTGTGGAAGCCTATGGCACAGATTTCATCAAGCAGCCATTAGAGCAATTTGTAAATGTGCCAGCAGTGGTGCGTGGTCGGAGAAATGGTATTCTAACGTTGGGGCTTGCCGTGCTGGATATGCACATGGCAGGAGAACTGACGCATATGGTTTTGTTCACGCCGGAGGGAGTTTCCGAACTGCATTGCGTAAGGCAACGAAGTTTTAATCAGCGTAATTTCCTTAAAAATTTTGACGCATTCGATTATTGGTACACACCCGAAATCGCGGGAGAAAAATATGTCAATTTTCATTTCCTCCCATCTTCTGTGTATTCGTTGCTGCGAGATTCCGTAGAAGCACATGGCAGCTATGATTGGAGATATGCTTAATGGCGCTGGTAGAGGAAACGCTTTTTGGCACTCAAGACAAAGTGCAGATCGCAATCGAACGGCTGCGGGCGTTTGAGCCAAACGAAGGGTACTATGTTGCTTTCAGCGGAGGGAAAGACAGTCAAGTTGTGTACCATCTGTGCAAGGAAGCCGGTGTAAAATTTGACGCGCACTATAATCACACAACAGTAGATCCACCGGAAGTGATTTACTTCCGGCGAAAATATTACCCGGACGTTATTGTGGATTACCATGGCACAACAATGTGGAAGCTCATCGTCAAAAAAGGAATGCCTCCGACCCGTGTGGTGCGCTATTGCTGTGACGAGCTAAAGGAGGGCGGCGGCAAAGGACGTATTGTTGTTACGGGAGTTCGCTGGGAGGAAAGCAGCAGGAGAAAACATAGTCGTGGATTGCTTGAATTGAACAATAATACCAAAGCTATGGTGCGGCTCATGAATGACAATGATGATGCCCGGCGTTTATTTGAAACCTGTACCATAAAAAGCCGCCATACATTGAATCCAATTATTGACTGGACAGCGGCTGAAGTGTGGGAATATCTGAATTCCAGAAATATACCACACTGCTGCTTATACGATGAGGGCTATTCTCGGATAGGCTGTATTGGTTGCCCTCTGGCAGGGCCTGCGCAGATGAAAGCGGAATTTGCAAGATACCCAAAATACAGGGATGCGTACATCCGTGCCTTTGAGAAAATGATTGTCAAGCGAAGGGATAACGGGAAACCGTACACGCAATGGAAAACGGGTGAGGAAGTTATGCAGTGGTGGCTATGGGAGGGCACTCGTTCTAAGGTCGATAAGGATCAGATGAGCCTTTTGGGAAACGAGGAGGGCGTGGTTTATCGTAAATGAAAAGCCCCTGCGGTTTTTATGGCCGCAGAGGCTTTCGGATGGCTATATGATGTTGTCGTCCAGCAGAAAATCTATGATGTTAATATTGAGATAACCCAAATCATCATACCATCGTCTTCCGATATCTTTGCGTACAATAATCTTGGGGAAAGAATCTCCGGTCAAGGAGAACGGAAGTAATTCCTGCGCCGCCTTTTCGGGATCACTCATTGCATAGGCAGATTGGATGTATACTTTTTTTCCACAACCACCCTGTGTAGCTACAAAGTCGATTTCACGTGCGATTTTTACAGTGCTTCCCTGTTTGTTTTTTTCGTTGGAATACACGACACCAATGTCTACAGAGAGATCCCGAATCAGCAAATCGTTGTAGAGAATGTTTTCCATGAGGTGTGTAGGCTCTTGTTGGCGAAAACCAATTCTGGCATTTCTCAGACCTACATCTTCGCAATAGTATTTGTTGGGAAAATCAAAATAGGATTTTCCACGGACATCATAACGCTTGCTTTCACTAAAGAGAAAGGCGTCTTCCAAATGAGCGATATATGCTTTGACGGTATTGGCAGAAACCATCTCGCCCACATTTGTGCCGTACTTTGTTTTGAGAGTGTTGAAAATCTTATTTGGATTTGTGAGAGATCCGATGGATGAGCAAAGCAGATCCAAAATCTGCTCCAGGATATCTTGCCGCTCGATGCCCTTTCGTTCAATGATGTCTTTTAAGTAGACCTCAGAAAACAGGGATTTCAGATAATTCATTTTTGCGGCATCATTCGGGCGGGACAAAATGAGAGGCATACCTCCGAAGAAAGAGTAGGTATCGAACGCTTCATTTTTATCGCCGCCGACTGCGGCGTAGTACTCAGAAAAAGATAATGGGTGTACGCGAATCTCGTCACTTCTTCCGCGGAACTCTGTTAAGATATCGCTGGAAAGCATTTTGGAGTTGCTGCCGGTAACGTAAACATCCAGATTGGACAGAGACTTCAAATCATTGAGAGCGTCGTAAAAAGTGATTGGCTTTCCTGCCGCATTGTAGGGGTTTGGCACTTGATCTGACATTTGGATTTCGTCAATGAATAGGTAAAATTCTTCGTTGCTATTCTCAACGATCCCCCTGACGTAGGAGGCCAGTTCCAAGGGATTCCGAAAGCGAATATCCCTGGTTAGATCCAATTCAATCGAAATGATGTTTTGAGGATTTACACCCTTAGAAAGGAGGTACTGTTTAAAAATGGTGCGCAGCAGATAGGACTTTCCACATCTGCGGATTCCAGTGATGACCTTTACCTGGCCATCCCACATGTAGCCAATGAGTTTTTGCAGATAGCGATCTCGCTTAATTTCCATATAGCTCACCCTTTCGTTGATAAGTCTTGCAATATGGTGTAATACTTATCAATAGAATAGCATACCCCGGACTAGAAGTCAAATATGCAGTTGAGAAGTTTAACATATATATGCAGGACTTCTCAATAAAGCAATGATACCCTGTCTGCAGAAAAATAATCAATACGAAAGGAGGGCGACGATTTGCGAAAAACCACATTGAGCATTTCTGTTGACGAAGAAAAAGCGAAAGCGCTCCGGCTCTATCTGGAGCGAAAAGACAGCAAGCTTGAAGATGAGATCATCGAAATATTTGAAACGCTATATACAAAGATAGTTCCCGCAGGAGTTCGGGAGTACATCGGCATGGCAAACGGCGAAGATGGTGAACAGGCACCGACTCTTAAAACCAGGAAATATCGGAAAATGATTATTGAGGAGGACGGCGCTATGACTATTCCAGCCGCTCAGGTTGAGGAACTGATGGGAGAGTAACCGCAACTGTGAACCGCCTGGTGGCCGTGTGTCGGCACTGTTCCGTGTTGGTGGAACACGGCCACCTGACAAGGTGTTTGGGGCAGTAAAACGAAGCAGAAACGGAATCGTGCGATGACGAAAAAAGTTCGGGATTCTAGGGCAGAAATTGCGGTACGAAAGGTTTGCAGGAATAAGGGCTGGAGACTTTTGAGCCTCCAGCCCAAGGAACAGCGCCCAGCAACGCTGGTCGCATGCGGCTTTTTCGGCTTTCAGATTTGGAGACAAAATAACCCCGTTTTAAGAGCCTTGGGGACAAGACGATGGTTTCCCTTAGTGAAAGGCCAATTATTTTGGAGACTTGTGGGTTTGACCAGCAGCTGTATGTTTGAATTTCCACTTTTCCATAATTGGGGAAACAGAGCGCAAAGAATCTTTGAGAGGAGGCTGTGATGGAAGAACAGAAAGTAAAGATCACTGCCTATGTGCAGCCCAAAACTGCGGAATTGGTTGAGAAGCAGTATAAGCTTCATGGATGCAGGAGCAGGTCTGAATTTATTGACGCGGCGATACAGTTCTACCTTGGATTTTTGAACGCCAAGGACTATAGTGGCTATCTTCCCAACATTGTGATCTCCACGATGAAAGGAGCGCTGGGATCTCTGGAACATCGGCTTGCCAATCTGCTCTTTAAGAATACAGTGGAATTAGCTATCCTCCAACACGTCATTGCTGCCGCAAATGATATTGATGAGCGGACACTGCGAGAGGTCAGAGGAATGTGTGTGGATGATGTGAAAGCAGTCAATGGCTCCTTAAATTTCGACGATATCGTTCGGTTCCAGAGAGATTGAGGTGATCATGTGTGGCAAAGATCATCCTCAAATGGAGATATCTGAAGCCGGGGACGAGAAATCATAATCAGAATTTGGTGAAGTATATTGCCAAACGGGATGGCGTAGAGAAAATAGATGACAGCTGGAAATCCCTTCCGGTATCCGTTCAGCAAAAGAAAATGATCGAGCAGATTCTAAAGGATTTCCCGGATACTGCTGACAGCTATGAATATCAAGACTACTTACATGGCCCGACGCAAGGCAATGCTTCGGAGTTTATTACACATAGCATAGAGGAAAATGTTGATCGAGTTGATACTCGTGAAAACTATGTTCAATACATTGCAAACCGTCCCCGTGTCCAGCGCTTTGGTTCCCATGGGCTGTTCACTGATGCGGATGTGCCAATCAATCTGAAACAGGTGGCCAAAGAGGTGGCAGATCACAACGGTATTTTGATGACACAGATACTGTCACTGCGGCGGGAAGACGCGGCCAGACTCGGATTTGAAAAGGGCGAAGTATGGCGAGATATGCTTCGAGAGCAGGCCGACGAACTTGCAAAGGCCATGGGTATCCCTATTGAAGACCTGCGATGGTATGCGGCATTTCATAATGAGGGCCATCATCCTCATTGCCATATCATTTCCTATTCTGTGGGGAAAGAGCCATACATGACCAAACAAGGTCTGCTCAATTTGAAATCTGCTTTTGCCAGAGCGATATTCCATCAGGATCTGATTCAGATTTATGATACGCAAACCAGGTATCGCAATGAATTCAATGCGGACGTGAAAACTTTGGTTACTCAAATTGTTGCTGATTTGAATGAAAACACCTACCGTGATGATACTGTAGCGCTGATGCTGCGCCAGCTTGCCGCAAGGCTGCAGGCGACCAAAGGTAAAAAAGTATATGGGTACTTGCCTGCAACTGCCAGAAATTTGGTCAATGCCATTGTGGATGAATTGATGAAAGACGAAAGGCTTGGCAGGCTGTATGCGCTGTGGTATGACCAGCGGGATCGAGTTGTACAGACCTATCAGGAAAGTGCGGAGAAGCATGTTCCCCTATCACAAAATAAAACATTCCATGCCATCAAGAATATTATTATTCATGAGGCGTTGAACATCTTACCAGACACACCTCTGATTTCTGCAGAAGAAATTGCCGCACAAGAGAATCTGGCTCCTATTTTTCCTAAAGTGGTTCCAGATGCTGGTGATGAATTACCTGTCGTTTTACCGTTAGAGGAAATAGATATGCCAGATAGCATACCAGAAGTAGAATCGCAAAAGTACCATTCAGCTGGAAACAATCCGCTGCCAGTGAAGAAAAGTGGGAACTGGTGGTCAGAGCAATACCAGGCGGCGAGGGAGTCCCTTTATGGGACAAAGGAGCGAAAGCCGGATTATGCGGAAGCCCTCACGCGCATGACGCAAGAAGCAGAAGCTGGCAATGGTTTGGCAATGTATGACTTAGGGAAAATGTATATGTCTGGTTTGGGATGCTGTGCGGATGAAACAACGGCGCAACACTGGTTCTCTTGTGCCCATAATGCCTTTCTGCAAATGGAGCAGACGGACAAGAAGAAAGGCTACTGGCAATACCGGATCGGCAAGCTGTATGCGCTTGGGCATGGTATAGAGCAGGACTATAAACAATCCGCAGAGTGGTTTGATAAAGCAATGGCTTCCGGGAATTCGCTTGCGGCTTACGCTCTTGGGGGGCAATACTATCGGGGACAAGGTGTAGAAAAAGATGATACTCACGCATTCGAACTGTTCACCATTGCGGCTACGGATGAAAAAAGGCTGAACGCTTACGCGCAATATCAGCTTGGAAAAATGTACGCGGATGGGTGCGGGACTGCTGTAGATGCAGCTGCGGCTCAAAAATGGAATGCACTGGCGTATCAGGGATTTCTGCGTATCGAGCAGACGATGGCAGATGATAGGTTGTATTATCGCCTCGGCAGCATGAATTTGACGGGCACAGGGACAAATGTAAATTTGAACTTGGCTGCTGAATACTTTGCAAAGGCAGTGAACTTGGGGAATACAGACGCTATGTATGGTCTTTGGAAACTGCTGCTCAGAATGGATTACCCAGAGAGAAATCCGGGAAAAGCCATAGACTACCTGACGCAGGCAGCGGAAAAGGAGCATGATTATGCCCAATACTTGCTGGGGAAAACCTATTTGCAGGGGAAAGAAATTCCGCAGAATATTTCGGAGGGAGTCCACTGGCTGGAGCGGTCTGCAGAGCATGGAAATCAATATGCGCAGTATTTGCTGGGGAAGACATTGCTTCAAGGAGAGCTTGTTGAGCCAAATTCTGAAAAAGCACTGGATCTGTTAGAGTGCGCAATTGCGCAGAAGAATCCGTATGCGGCATATTTCCTTGGGAGAGAAATGTTGTCTGGAGAACGGATACCTGTCGATGTAAAACGTGCTGAGGAGCTGCTGACAGCCGCGGCGAACGGTACGTTTACATCGGCGCAATATACGCTGGGCAAGCTTTACTTGACTGGTGAGGCGCTGCCGCAAGATATTGAACGTGCATTGTATTGGCTATGGAAAGCCGCAAACCAAGGGGACAGCTACGCTCTATATCAGCTTGGGAAGATGTATCTGTTCGGACAAAACGTTGATAGGGACGAAGAATTGGGAAAGAAATTACTAAGTGCCTCCGCAGAGCAAGGAAATATTTGTGCGCAAAGGATACTGGAGAGCTATGGAAAGCAACCGATATGTGCTATTTGCATTCGGCTTGCATCCAATCTTGCACAGATTTTTCAAGAAAACATTGAGAAAGATCATAGGAATGTGAGCGAGATAGACCGAAAGCTGCGACGGAAGATTGTGGAAAAGAAGCAAGCGCATGGACAGAGAATCGGGTGAAAATCCCGTTAAAAACGAAAATATGCCAAAGTGTATGTTGCTGCACACTTTAGCATATTTTCATTTATGAAGTCATGTTGAGCTGTGGATAGCATACTTATCCCATATTTATTGCTGCCAGTAAAGTTGTAAAAGCACTAACAAATGATGTAAATTCACGGTGTTTCCACTGGACGAAAGGAACAGAATGTGGTATACTATTCTTGCCAACAAGAGGAGGAAACATCATGGAAACAGAAAAACTGGATGCAATCCCCAGTCTACCGGAGGAATTTGTACGGCAGAATGCCAAGTACCTGCGTCTGCTGCAGGGCTTTCGCCTGTTGGACGATGACTTTATGAGCAAAGTCTTCGAGGATAAGGAATGTGCGCAGTTGCTGCTGCATATCATTCTGGAGCGCAAAGATCTCGTTGTTCAAGAGGTCCATGGTCAATACAGCATTAAGAATCTCCAGGGGCGCTCTGTCCGCTTGGATATCTTGGCAGTTGACCAGGAGGGTAAACACTACAACATTGAGATCCAGCGGCGGGACGAGGGCGCAGATGCACGCCGCGCCAGATACAACAGCAGCCTCTTGGACGCAAATCTGACGCACCCCGGTGACCGCTATGAAGAACTTCGGGAAACCTATGTTATCTTCATTACAGAACGGGATGTTCTGAAGGCAGGACTTCCCACCTATCACATTGACCGAATGATTCAGGAAACTGGCAAACCCTTTGGCGACGGTGCCCACATCATATATGTCAATGCGCAGCACAAAAACGATACGCCTCTGGGCAAGCTGATGCATGATTTCTCCTGTACGCAGGCGAATGATATGTATTACCCAGTTCTTGCCGAGCGCGTAAGGTATTTCAAAGAAAATGTAAAGGGGGCAACCACTATGTGTAGAGAAGTCGAAAAAATTGCGATGGCTGAACGAAATGAAGGTCGCACAGAAGGATACATCGAATCCAGTGCAAGAGCAGTTCGTAATGTTATGGCCAAGATGTCCCTCTCTATAGAGGAAGCAATGCAGTTCTTGGAATTACCCGATTCTGAAAAAGATGCCGTTCGGAAACTTATCGAACAGTAATTTCGTTTACTGCTGGTTGTGCGGACTAGGCGATACTGCCCACAAGGAGTAAACGCCATGTGTAGAGAAGTTGAAAAATTGGTTATGGCAGAACGGAATGAAGGCCGTGCGGAAGGCCGTCTGGAAGAAAAAATTAGCGCTATTCGCGCAATTATGGAGAGTTTGTCTATCTCTGTAGACGATGCGATGAGGCTTCTGAAAACACCGGAATCCGATAAGGACATTATTCGAGATCTCATTAAGCAGTGATTTCATTTGGGGCTGGTTGTATAGGCTCACATTGTGATTGTGCACTAAGCAATTCCACACTTAAAGATGGATTATGTCCATTCACACGCATGCTGACTAATATAGCTAAGTAAGTCCACAATAACCGAACTTGGGTGTTGGAAAACGCACCTATGAGAAAAACCACATCGACTATTCCTAAAGGAATTGGTTGGTGTGGTTTTTGCATTAGCATCAAACCGCAATAAAGGTTGTTTCTCTTGTAGTAATTTCAGTGAAACGACATATCTTGAAGTTTCTATAAGAATGAAATTTCAATAAAACGGGTTTTACTGAAATTTCATCCGCAAAAAGCAAGAAGTAATTTCAAGTTTAGACGCTTGGCATGTGGGAGTAGCTGGGGTAGTAATGTGAAGCCAGTGTTCAGAATTTGTAATTATACTTCTGAGCAAAAGGAGGGTATCATCTGGAAGGAAAAACAATTTTGATTCTTGTCTGCGGAAGTATGCTGGGAATCCTGGCGCTCATTTCCGCGGCATCGCATATGTACAATCTAAATGGTATCAAATCGAAAACCGTGGGTGACGGTCAACATGGCGCGGCTCGTTTTGCTACGGCTCAGGAACTGACTCGAACATTTCGCAAAATTCCGTTTACACCTCAGCGATGGCGCAGTTTAGGAAATCAGTGTACGCAATTAAAGCTGCCGCAGGGGGTGGTTGTTGATTGAGCCAAATTCTGAAAAAGCACTGGATCTGTTAGAGTGCGCAATTGCGCAGAAGAATCCGTATGCGGCATATTTCCTTGGGAGAGAAATGTTGTCTGGAGAACGGATACCTGTCGATGTAAAACGTGCTGAGGAGCTGCTGACAGCCGCGGCGAACGGTACGTTTACATCGGCGCAATATACGCTGGGCAAGCTTTACTTGACTGGTGATGTGCTGCCGCAAGATATTGAACGTGCATTGTATTGGCTGTGGAAAGCCGCAAACCAAGGGGACAGCTACGCTCTATATCAGCTCGGGAAGATGTATCTGTTCGGACAGAATGTTGACAAGGACGAAGAATTGGGAAAGAAATTACTGAATGCCTCCGCAGAGCTGGGCAATATTTATGCGCAAAGGATACTGGAGAGCTATGGGAAACAACCGATATGTGCTATCTGCATTCGGCTTGCGTCCAATCTTGCACAGATTTTTCAGGGAAATATTGAGAAAGATCATAGGAATTTGAGCGAGATAGACCGAAAGCTGCGACGGAAGATTGCGGAAAAGAAGCAGGCGCATGGACAGAGGATCGGGTGAAAATCCCGTTAAAAACGAAAATATGCCAGAGTGTGCGTTGCTGCACACTCTGGCAACTGAGAGAATTTGAGTTGAATTTTGCTGGATGAATGCGTAGAGAATAAAATCAAAAAATCTGTTGATAATTTCTGGCAGATGGGGTATAATGTGGACGTAGGAAAATAAAAACGGAAAATACGTTTTTAGAAAGGATGACGGACACATGAAAATGCTTCGTATCACAGCAGAAGGCATTCCGTTATTTAAGGAAAAGTTGGATGTATGTTTTTATACCCAGCAGCGCATGAGCGAAGATGACAAAGAAAGCCTATACAAAATGGAGGGGAACTATTACCTTCATCCAACCTGTGCGTTTATTGGTATTAATGCAGCCGGTAAGACTTCAGTGTTAAAGACAATTAACTTGGCACTGAGTATTGTGAAAAATGAACCTATCAACCACGCAGAAGCAAAAAACATTCTCGGTGGAACTGAAAGAGCGACAATCTGTATCTATTTTTATGATAATCGCAAGTATATTTGCTGCTTGGAAACAACGATTGCGTCTAAGAAAGCGAAGACTGGAGACTTTGTGTACTCAATCATATCCGAAAGATTATGGGAAAAGTCTATTGCAAGTGTTAAGTCAAAAAAATATTTGACTGATTTTTCAGGAATAGAGCCAATAGCATTTCGTAACAGCAAAGAGGCCTATCTTTCAGATGATGTCAGTTTTATCATTGCGCATAACAAAAACACAAATGATACAGTGGAAGTATTCAGCCTGCTTTCTTATACGAATGTAAATATTTTGCCAGTTACTGATGACATCCCTCTGGAAGTGATTGCTTTCCTTGACCCCACAATCGAGAAACTATGTTTTGAGCAAACAGAGGGAAAAACATTTATCCATTTAAAATTCAGGGGTGAAGACGAGATTGTTTTGAACAATTCCGTAGACCTTGAACAGTATTTGTCATCGGGCACGATCAAAGGTATCATTACATTTTCAATGGTAAAGGAGGTTCTTCAGTCAGGGGGATATCTTCTAATTGATGAAATCGAAAACCATTTTAACAAGGCAATAGTAACATCCTTAATGCGCTTTTTTATGGATAGCCGTCTTAACTCAAAAGGTGGAACGCTGATATTTACTACCCATTATCCGGAACTGCTCGATGAATATGATCGAAATGATGGAATTTACATCGTGAAGAAACGAAACGGAATTACTGTGGAAAATTTAAGTTATCTGCTGAAGCGTAATGATATCAAAAAGAGTGACGCATATCAAAGCGGCTACCTGGCGGGAACGACACCCGCATATGAAGCGTATATAGGACTGAAGAAGAAACTGGCCGCCTCAATCGACTAAGGAGGCGGCTGAATGAAATTGGCAAAATATAAAGCGTGTATCTGCGAAGGATCAGCAGAGACGGCAATCATTGACATATTAGTTGACAACGATCTCTTGATTTTCACCAGAGAAGAAATGCTGGACGGCAATGTTATTCGTTGCAGAGATGCAAAAAAGTTTGAGGAGCGGTACTTACGTAAGAGCTTTTCGGACCAGATTTCTGTTGTGCGGATTCTGGATTCCAGGCGAGAGGATTTTCGTCTTAGTAAAGCATATCAACATAAAATAGATGTTATCAATGTTATAACCGCTCCGGAAATAGAGATGTTAATTATCCACAGCGAGGGAGCGTATAATCACTTTAAATATTCTGGAAAGAAGCCAAGTGAATTTTGTAAAGTGGATCTTCGTATGCACAAGGATATTTCGAAAATCCACAGACTTTGGTAAGGGCGATAAGAGAATACCATAGGACAGCCAATATTCCCAAAGGGGAATACAGTCTGTTTGACTTACTAAAGTAAAGGTCATATATGTCAATGCGCAGCACAAAAACGATACGCCCCTGGGCAAGCTGATGCATGATTTCTCCTGTACGCAGGCAGATGATATGCACTATTCGGTTCTTGCCGAGCGCGTAAGGTATTTCAAAGAAAATGTGAAAGGAGCAACCACCATGTGCAGAGAAGTTGAAAAATTAGTAATGGCTGAAAGGGCCAAAAGCCGTGCGGAAGGTTTCGCAGAAGGCTATGCGGAAGGCCGTCTAGAGGGAAGTATCAAATCAAGCGCAAGAGCGATCCGTATTGTCATGTTCAAGATGTCCTTCTCTGTGGAGGAAGCAATGCAGTTCTTGGGATTACCTGATTCGGAAAAAGATGCTGTCCGGAAACTTATTGAGCAGTAATTTCATTTACTGCTGGTCATACAGACTTACATTGTGAGCACAGGCCAAGCAATGCTGCCAACGAGGAATAACTGCCATGTGTAGAGAAGTTGAAAAATTAATGATGTGAATGGCCTAATGGATGCAGGCGAACGGTATAGTGATACTCTCTGCATAAGGCCAAAACAGAGGCTGTTCCCACCTTCATCGGAATAATGAAGAACGGGGAGTATATTGTCGGAGATCAGGCCGCTGCCCTCAACGCGCTGGCCAGCGCCAGCGGCCTGGTGACTTACCAATGGTACCGCGGCACGGAGGCGTCCACGGAGGGCGCGGCTGCTCTGGAGGGGGAAACCACCAGTACCTTCACCCCACCCACGGAAGAGGCGGGTACCTTCTACTATTACTGCGTGGCCACAAATTCTGCTACGGACGACACGGCAACCTCTGAATTTGCCAAAGTCACTGTCTACCCGGATCCTACCCCCACCCTTCGGTGGATCATGGAGATTCCGCCCTTCAGCCAGGAGCAGCTGGAATACCTGCAGCAGAAGCACCCCAACGGTCAGCTGCCGGACGCCGCGCTGGTGGACGGGCAGTACTGCGGCTACTATTACCGCGCCAGGCAGGAGGACGTAACGCCTCTGATCGCTGAGGCGACATCCGCCGCCGGGGACGTGACCTACCATTGGGACTTCTGGAATGCCATCGGCGGCGGCGGACAAACGAATTTCTACTTGGGCGGGGGCAGCTATACCCCGGACGTCTCTACCAGCAACGGCGCGCGGCTATACAGCGTAAGGGCGGCCTGCGAGCTTTTGGGAAGAACCTTTTGGTCCGAGTATATCTACGTCTATGTCTACACGGATTCCGCCATGGGTACCGCCCCGGATAATCTCAGTTGGGCGGGACAGGGTACCCAGGACAGCCCATGGCTGCTGAGCAGCCAGAAGGATCTGGAGGAGCTTAGCTTTTATGTAAACCAAGGCTATACCTTCGAGAACAAATTCCTGCAATTCGCCAACGATATCTCTCTGGATCTGACATGGAAGGGGCTTGGCCGGGACGACGGGAACATTAGCTCTGACAAGGGCAAGCTCCTGCGGGTTTTCTCCGGCACCCTGGACGGCGGCGGCCATACTTTGACCTACGCCAAGGGTTCCGAATATCCGCTTTTCAACTACGCCCGGGAGACCACCGTCCAGAATCTGAACATTCTCGCCCCCTACATCGCCAACTACGGCCTGGTGGCCAACTATGTGGTGGACTACGGTGAAGACGGCGACTATAACATTGGCAGTAGCGGCTCCTACGCCCCCGGCTGCCCGGACACCATCGAGATCCGGAATGTGACCATTCTTTCCGGCTCTATCATCCAGCGGTCCGGCTTCATCGGCGGCGGCGCGTCCGGCGGCAACACGGTGACGATCCTCAACTGTACGGTCCAGTCCGGCGTAAAGATCGGCTGCAATGAGGACGGTTCCTCCGCAGAGCTTCCCATCATCGGCAGCTTTGCCGGAAGCATCAGCGGCACCGTTACCAACTGCACCAGTTCCGCCGACGTCTATGGTTCCAATAACGTCTCCGGCATCGTGTCGTGCAAGAGCCAGTCCATGGGCTATTTCTCCGTCCGGAACTGCGTGTTCCTGGGCAATGTCTATGCCACCGGCACCATGGCAGGCGGTATTGTGGCTGCCGGCTATATGGCCGACTCCGCCCCCAATTCCCCCTGCGTCTCCATTGAAAACTGCTATGTGGCTGGCAGCATCTCCGGCAAGAACTATGTCGGCGGCATTCTGGGCGGCGAGGCAGGCGTGGTCCAGGCATGGTCCAACGGCAAGGGCAATATCAAGAATAATTTCTTCTATGGCAAGCTCAGCTCCTCCGGCAGCTATGTCGGCGGCATTGCCGGATATGTTCGCTCTTTGGACAAGTACAACTGCATCGAGAATAACTATTTTCTGGATACCTGCGGCACAGAGAAGGGCATTGGCGGCGTTCAGGTGGTGGATACCAGCAGCGCCGCCCAGCATCCCGCATGGGTCGATGGTGTCTACTACATCAATACCGCGGGTGCTTCCGAGGCCTACATGAGAGCTGTTGATTATGAGCTCTATGGAAACAACACGTGGGAACGTGTGAAGGTGCCTGATTCCAACCGGACGGACGATCCTCTGGGCGCTGACGCTGACAAGCTGGCCAAGGCTATGACCGCCAAGCAGTTCGCCGATGGCACCGTCACACTGCTTCTCAACCAGCATCCCGACAGCTCCAAGAACTGGGGTCAGGGAGAACTCTATCCTACTCACAACGGCGCAAAGGTTGCTGTCCATCTGGAGGTTTCTGGCACCTACAGCACCACCGTGGAGCAGGGTAAGAACCTGGACCTCACAGGCATGATCGTCACCGCTACCTGGTCTGACGGCTCTACCTCGGAGATATCCCTGAAGAATATCGAGATTCGGGGCTTCGACAAGAATACTGTCGGTGAGCAGACCGTTACGCTGGTTTACGGTGCGGCGACCAAGGAAATCACCGTCACCGTATACCCTAAGTCCACCAAGATCACTGTCACAGTCTCCCTGCTGGGCGATCACGTACACAACAGCGATTCGGACGGCGTGGTTCATGTCCTGTCCAAGAACAATCTGGAAACATGGCTCGCGCCCGCTGCCTACGAAGCCGATGCCTCTGAAACCGTATGGGGACTCCTTCAGCGGGTATTCTCCGCCAACGGCTTCTCCTGCGACAATCCCACCGGCAACTACATCCGCGCCATCAACGGTCTGGCCGAATTTACCAACGGCAAGAACTCCGGCTGGATGTACACCCTTAACGGCACCCATCCCGCCCTGGGCGTCAATCAGCAGTATATGAAGGACGGCGACGTTATCGTCTTCCACTATACGGATGATTACACCAAGGAAGAGGGCAGCTGGCCCGATGACAACCCCGCTACGGCCAAGGACGTTATCGACCTGATTGACAAGATCGGTACCGTGTCCTACACCGACGCCTGCAAGGCGAAAATCGACGCAGCTCGGAAGGCTTTTGACACTCTGAGTAAGGAAGAAAAGGCCAAGGTCACAAACTACAAGAAGCTGACTGACGCCGAGGATCAGTACAAGAAGCTGAAAGAGGCGGACGATAAGGCCAAGGCCAAAGCTGTGGACGACCTGATTTCCAAGATCGGCACGGTCACGATCAACAGCGGCGCGGCCATCAACGCCGCATGGGACGGCTACAACAAGCTGACCGCCGAGCAGAAGGAACTGGTCACGAAGCTCTCCACCCTCCAGAAAGCCACCCGGAAGTGGAACCAGCTCAAGGCCGACGAGGTTATCAAGCTCATTGACAAGATCGAAGACCCTGTTACGGAAAAGAGCAGCGCCAGCATCGGCGCGGCCCGGAAAGCCTACGATGCTCTGACCAAGGATCAGAAGAATCTGGTCACGAACGTCAAGAAGCTCACCGATGCCGAGACCGCCTACGCAAAGCTCACGGCTTCGGAAGAGGACAAGAAGAAGGCCCAGGAGGTCATCGACCTCATTGACAAGCTGAAGGACGTGACCCCGGATTCCGAAAAGGATATCGAGGCCGCCCGCAAGGCTTACGACGCTCTGACCGACCTGCAGAAGAAGCTGGTTGACAACTACGATGTTCTGACCACCGCCGAGACGAAGCTTGCCATGCTGAAGGCCATGGGTAAGGTCAGCAATCCCTACATCACCACCGGCGACTATATGGAGGCTCTGGGTACGCCCAGCGTTGGCTCCATCGGCGGCGAATGGATGGTCATCGGTCTGGCTCGTTCCGACCGGAATGTCCCCGGCGTGGAGGACTACTACAAGAAGGTTCAGGAGTATGTGGCCGAGAACATCGACCCCGAAACCGGACGGCTCCACAAGGCCAAGTCTACGGATAACTCCCGGATCATCATTGCCCTGACGGCCATCGGCAAGGATGTGACCAACGTTGGCGGCTACAACCTGCTGGCTGGCCTCAGTGACCTGGAGTTCGTCAAGTACCAGGGCAACAATGGTCCTATCTGGGCACTGCTGGCACTGGATTCCGGCAACTACCCCGTGCCCTCCGGCGGCACCGTCACCCGTCGGGCGCTGATTGATGAAATTCTGCGTGTGCAGACCTCCGACGGCGGCTGGACTGTCTCCGGCGACAAGGCCGATTCCGACATGACCGGCATGGCACTGACCGCTCTGGCTCCCTATTACACGAAGGATCTGAAGGTGCAGGAGGCCATCGACAAGGCCATCGCGCGGCTCTCCGAGATGCAGGACGAGGACGGCGGCTACTCCACCTCCTACGACGGCACGACGAAGATCGCCACCAGCGAATCCATTTCTCAGGTCGTTACCGCGCTGTCCGCTCTGGGCATCAACGCGGATACCGACCCCCGGTTTGTCAAGAATGGGAACTCTGTCATTGACGCACTGTTGCGCTACTATGTAAAGGGCGGCGGCTTCAAGCACATCATGGACGGCGAACTGGACGGCATGGCCACCGAGCAGGCGTACTATGCGCTGACGGCTTACTACCGCTTCCTCTCCGGAAAGACCAACCTGTACGACATGACTGACATCATCGACATGGGCGGCGATCCTGTGGAAATTCCCACCGAACCGACTGTGCCGGCTACTACTGAGCCTACCGAAGTGGAGACTGGCTTCCCCTGGTGGATTCTCGTGATCTGCGTTGTCGGCGGCTGCGGTCTGGGTATGGTCATCGCTATCGTCATCATCCCCAAGTTCGGTAAGTTCAAGAAGAAGGACTAATTTGACCCTGCTGGGGGCGGGTTACCTGCCCCCAGCAAAACAAGGAGCGCTGCTTTTGAGTAAAAGAAATATCCTGTGCCTACTGCTGGCGGCAGCCCTGCTTGTGCAGCCCATTTCTTTAAGATCCTGGGCCGACGAGGCAGCAACGGAGGAGACACAACAAGAAATTACTGCCCCGGAAGAAGAATCCACCGAGGTAACAAAGGAAGAAACAACAGCAGAAACCAGAGAAATAACAGAAGAAACGGAGCCTACTGAGGAGAAAACCGTACCGGAAGAAATTCCAGAAGATACGGAAGAAGAATCCTTTGAGGAGGATTCGGATGACCGCTTCTTCCCGGACTACACCCTGGATGATTACGCTGATGTAATGTACGGTGACGGCACGATTAAGAATAACGGCTGCAGCGTCTGCTGCATGGCAGTGGCCGCTACCTACCTGACAGGTCATCAATATTACCCGGATGAACTGGCAAAATGGTTTGGAAGCAAGGCGAACAACAACGTAGATCGCCTGCGGTATATGGCCGATGCGCTGCATCTGCCCATGACCGAGGCAGAAAACTACAATTTTGTCAAGGAAGCCCTGTGGGAGGGGAAAATCGTCATTCAGCTGATGAACGGCAAATCCCTGTTTACCAACCTCCAGCATTTCATTCTCCTGAAGGGCTTCACCGAGGAGGGGAAGATCATGATCTATGACCCCTCCAATACCAACCGGACCAGCTGGCGGCTGGCCCAGGGGTTTGAGGATGGCTTTTCTACCGATGAAATCTGCTGGGGCTACGATGGGGCCTTTATCCTTGACCCGGATGCCATGCCGGACGATCCTTTTATCTACGAGGAACCTGTCCGGGAGTATGTGGAGCCACGCTATGACGGCCTGACCCTGACCGAGGACGAAACCAAGCTGCTGGCAAAGCTGATCTATGTGGAAGCCCGCGGCGAGTGCGAGGACGGCCAGCAGGCCATTGCCGAGGTCGTTCTGAATCGCTACACATCCGGTCTGTTCGGAACATCCCTCACCGCCATGATCAATGACGAGGATGCTTTTGTTCCCCAGAAGCTCCTCAAAGAGGCAAAACCGGGACAGGCGCAGTATGAAGCTATTGACCGAGCGCTGTACGGCCCCTATGTTCTCCCCAAAGAAGTCATGTTCTATGGCCGTGTCCGCACCACGGACAGCGTGTGGGGTGAAATCGGCAGACATATCTTCTGTTATCCCAGAGGCTACCTGACTCAGGAAGCCAATTAAGCAAAAACGAAAGCCGGCACGTCCTTCGCCGCTCAGAATTTCCCCCTCTGAGATTGCCCAGCGAAGGATGACCGGCTTTTGTCCAATGAGGTGGAAACATGAAAAAGAAGAAAACAGCGAATCTAATTATGGTCCTCATTATCGTGGCCATCGCAGTTGCTGGTGTGGTAACTGCGTTCCTGCTGAAAACCAATACCAGCGATGGCCTGGGCAGCCAGTATAAGATACAGAAGCTCCAGGATAACGCCGTGATCACCCCCGGCCAGGAGGACCACGTTTGTACCATCACCATTGTGTGTGATACCATTCTGGACAATACCGACAATCTCAATGAGGAAAAGGCCCCCTTCGTTCCCAAAGACGGAACGATTCTCCCCAAGACAAAGGTCAGCTTTGCTGAGGGGGACACGGTGTTTGAAGTGCTGAATAAGGTCTGTGAGGCAGCGGATATTCAGATCGAGTACAGCTATACCCCGCTGTATGAGAGCTACTATATTGAGGGCATCAACCACCTGTATGAGTTCGACTGCGGCCCCGAATCCGGCTGGATGTACAAAGTGGACGAGTGGTTTCCGAACTATGGCTGTTCCGCGTATAAATTGAAAGACGGACAGGACATCGTTTGGTGCTACACCTGCAACGGCCTTGGGGCCGACGTAGGCGAAGTCTGGATGGGCGACTGATATGCAGGATGCCTTCTCCAAGCGACACCCGGCGGTGAACTTCGCCTTTTTCCTGGGAGCCATCGGCTGCGCTGTGGTCATTCAGCACCCGGCCTATGTGGTGCTGGGGATCGTCTGCGGGTGCGCCTATTATCTGCTGCTCCATGGGAACAAGGGTTTGCGGGGAATTGCTGGGATGCTTCCCATCTGCTTCATTCTGATTTTCGCCAACCCGCTGTTCAATACCTATGGGGACCATGTGCTGTTCTGGTACTTCGGGCGGCCCTATACCCTGGAGGCCCTGCTCTATGGCCTCGCCATCGGCGGCGTGTTTTTGCAGATGCTCCTGTGGTTTGGGTGCTATAATGCCGTGCTTACCAGCGATAAGTTTACTGCCCTGTTCGGCAATCTCATTCCGGCGCTGTCCTTGCTGCTGGTTATGGTGTTGCGCTTAATTCCAAACCTGATGCGCAAGGCCGCCCAGATTGCCGGGGCCAGGAAATCCATCGGCAAGGGAGCCGCCGAGGGAGATACCAACCGTGAAAAGCTGGAGGACGGAATGTCCATTCTGGGAGCTTTGACTTCTTGGGCCTTGGAGGGCAGCGTAGTCACAGCGGATTCCATGCGTAGCCGGGGCTATGGCACTTCCAAACGCACCAGCTTTATGATCTACCGCATGACCGGCCTGGATGTTGGTCTGCTGGCGGCGTTGGTGGTCCTGTTCCTGCTGGCCGTTTTTGTGGGCGACAAGACGGCGAATTTCACCCCAGTTATGGATATAGCAAAGATAGACGGCTGGAACAGTCTGGGGCTCGTTGCCTACGCAGCATTTCTATTATTGCCCACCGCACTACACATAAAGGAGGCCATACAGTGGCACATTTCGAGATCAAGGATTTGACGTTTTCCTACGCTTCCGCCAAGGGAAAGCACAGTCTGGAAAATGTCAGTCTGTCTATTGAGCAAGGAGAATTTGTTACTCTCTGCGGCAAGTCCGGCAGCGGCAAGAGTACCCTCCTGCGGCAGCTGAAAACCGTCCTCACCCCCAACGGCAAACGCACCGGCGAAATTCTGTTCCGGGGCGTTCCGCTGAAAGAGGTTTCGGACCGGGACCAGTCCGAGAAGATCGGCTTCGTGATGCAAAACCCCGATGACCAGATCGTCACGGACAAGGTCTGGCATGAGCTGGCCTTTGGCCTGGAAAGCCTGGGCTGTGACCAGAAAACCATGCGAGGCCGGGTAGCGGAAATGGCTTGCTACTTCGGCATCCAGGATTGGTTCCACCGGGACGTGGCGACGCTTTCCGGTGGCCAGAAGCAGCTATTGAATCTGGCGTCCATCATGGCCATGCAGCCGGAGGTGCTGATCCTGGACGAGCCTACCAGCCAGCTGGACCCCATCGCCGCCGCCGATTTTCTGCAGACACTGGGCCGCATCAACCGCGAGCTGGGTACCACCGTCCTCCTGACGGAGCACCGGCTGGAGGAGGCGCTGCCTCTGGCCACCCACGCCGCTGTGCTGGACGGCGGCCGCCTGCTGTGTA
>OLZC01000109.1_pt1 | contig 40300 bp, 31 predicted proteins | sample 1644391 | NCBI WGS metagenome assembly OLZC01 (sample SAMEA103958140, study PRJEB25191) | human gut metagenome | biome: human-associated habitat [ENVO:00009003]; feature: intestine environment [ENVO:2100002]; material: feces | place: Germany | collected 2013/2015
AAATGGAATCGGCCCTTTCTTTCTATTGCCTCCTAAAGTTTAGCGGACAGTAATATTTTATTATTACCCGATAGATATTTCCGACACGCACCGCAGTAAAGACCGCACGCCGCTATGAGTTCTTTGTTTGCCTCTATATTCCTCATGGCAAGAAACTATAGCTGGATATGGGCAAATTGATGGTCAATCCAGATAGTCGCTTCCTTAGCAGTGAATTTGAGCAAGATATAATTAGGGTCTGACGGACCTCCCGGAAAATGATTTATATACCAGTCCTGCCATTTTTCCAAGCGAATGCTGTCGTCATTGACAACTTCAACGATGCCGCGCAGACAAACACTCGCGCCGTCTTTATCGTAGCAGAGGCCCGCCTTAGGATTACGCCGGAAATCAGCCACTTTCACTGAATCCGCTCCTGCTGCCATCCACACGATACCACACCCATCAGTATCGCCTTTAGCCATCGGCACGGGACGCGGAAAACCATCACTGTTTACAGATGCTATCGTTACAGTAGAGCATTCCGCGAGAAGCTGTTCTGCTTTCTTTATAAGATAAGACGATCCGCACTGTTGCCAGCGTTTCAGATGAGGGAAAAACTGACGCATCTGCTCTTTCATCTGCTCTACAGTAAGATTTTGACCTGAACTCTTGTTTATCTCATCAGTGAACCGGGCACAGTGGTCAATCATCTGATCCATTGTCATATCCTGCGTGAACTTGCCGTCCTTGTAGCAGTAAATACTGTATTCTTCGTTTGGCGAGCCATCGGCATTCGTGCCGATGATTTCATTTGTGAGCGGCATTCCGCAGCTCTGACAGAATTTCATTTCCATTGTTAACTTCAGTATTTGCCCGTCAATCGTTGCAGGGCAGATTATTAAATGCTCATGAAGGATGACTTGGTTTAGATTAAGCCAACCCGACCACAAAGTTGCGAAATTATTATGAGATTCTGCATTTATGAGCAGACTGTTTCAGTTTCCTGATATTTTCTCTGGTCTGTCGAAGAGCACTTCTGAGTCCGGGTGAAAGGGCCTGAAACGACAGCATTTCGAGATGACTTTCCAGTTCGGCGATGAGTTCCGGATAATGTCGGCACATCTTGAAAGCTGCGTATATACTGAAACATCTTACCGCATAAGGCTCACACTCTGAATTGATTTTCCTCATACAGAAATCAAGAAAATCTGTCGGAATATCATCGGCCTCAAACTCCTGCTCCCGAAGAAGCTGCAGAAGCATACGCTTCTTTCCGGGGTCAGTTTCTACTAACAGCATATCAATCATGCTACCCCGTAGAGTCGACAACCACTCTTTGTCTGAAGCGGGCAGATGAGTCATGACCCATAGCGAATTGACACTTGTGCGCCGATCGTCACACCCGACCAGACTCCATAACTGACACAACTTCTCGCGATCTCCCGAAGCCCATGATACAAGCCCCTTAATCTGAGGCATGTTGATTCTTTGTGACAGCAATTCCTCTATGTTCATTCGATTTCCCTTATTGCCGGATTAAGCTCAATAAGATGCGCAATAAATTTGTCCCGGTCTTTAGGAGAGATTTCCAATGGCGCATAGCTTTTCAATACAGATCGGTCTATGAAACTTATTGACACCCGTTTACGCGACATTCCGGCTGTTGCCAGATAGCCGGTTGTCTTCCTGACACTTTTGATTTTGGAAATCGGGATTCGTGTAGGTCTGAAAAACTGGTAGATAACGAGGTCATTACCATCAATTTCATACCAGCATCCGAACATCAGCCATGCGTAAAGCAACGTCATCGAGCCGCACACGAAAACCAGATACCACCATGACATTCCGATGGCCGAAAGCCAGATAACCGTAAGGAATCCGACCGTCACAAGCCAGACCCACCAATCAATCTTCGAGCGATATACCGTAGCCATTATCGACAATCCTGTTTCTGCGTTGACATTCTTTACGGTTACAAATATAACGAAAATATCCGCCGGAGCATAATTGCTAATTATTATTTCCTCATTTATGCTCATCTGCCGGATAATTTGTAACTTTGAATTTAAATCCAAACCAATGATATGACTACAGAACTATTGCTGAATAAATGCCGGGGATCGCTCGTTGGCGGAGCCGTCGGTGACGCTCTCGGCTACGCCGTGGAATTTTTGTCACTCGACGAGATTCGGAAGATCTACGGCCAACGCGGAATCACAGATTACAAGCTCAACAGTTCGGGCATCGCCGAATTCTCCGACGACACACAGATGTCTCTCTTCACGGCCGAAGGACTTCTGACCGCCATTGCCGAAAACAAAACTTCAGTAGACGATATAACCCCATACATTACGACTGCCTACAAACACTGGTATTTCACTCAAACACGTCCGGCAAGCCACCTCGACGGAAGCCACCTTTCTCATGTCAAAGAACTCTGGTCACAGCGTGCGCCTGGCATGACCTGTATGTCTGCCATGCAGACTATCATATCAGCTCCTGGCACCGAAGTCGCCAACAATTCGAAAGGATGTGGCGGAGTAATGCGCGTCGCTCCTGTCGGAATATATTCTGCCGTCCATCCTGCCGTGCTCGACATCGAACACGCCGGTCTTCTCGCCGGATATGCCGCCAAAATAACCCACAAACATCCGCTCAGCACCTTATCTTCAATGGCATTCGCCATGATAGTGGCGGAATGCATCCTCTCCCACTCCATTGACCGCGACAAATTCCGTGAAATCATCATAGCCCGCGTTTTTACGCGCCTCAACTCACGCTTTAACGGCGACATCCATCTGAACGAGCTTAAAGCTCTCATTATTAAAGCCCTCGATCTCGCCATATCCGGCCGCGCCGACACCGACGCAATCCTCATTCTCGGCGAAGGCTGGGTAGCCGACGAAACACTGGCTATCGCCATCTTCAGCGTCATGCGCTACATTGACGACTTCGAAAAATGTGTCTGCTGTGCTGTCAACCACAGCGGCGACAGCGATTCAACGGGCGCCGTGGCCGGCAACATTATCGGAGCCATCCTCGGCTACAACGCCATCCCCGAAAAATACAGACTGAATCTCGAGCTTCACGATCTCATTCTCACAGTCGCCGACGCCCTCGCCTCTCCTATTATCCCATCAAGCCTGTTAGGATAGACTATCGCCATTACAATCAATCAGCGCGGGGCCTCGTCGTGTTAATGACAAGGCCCCGCAGAGTTATAAAAGTAGTATGGTATGAATTTATCTCACTGCTACTTTAGCCACATTCGATCCTACGGCAACTACATATATGCCGGGGCCGAGAGAAATTTCTGTAGCGTCAGAGCAGACACACGATGCCACGCTTGTCCCTGCCATAGAATACACATTGCAGGTTCGTCCCGCGGCACCCAGTACCGTTATGCCGCCTTTGTGAACATTGATTTTCACACCCATGGCCGTGAGGCTGTCGACACCACCTTCAGCCTTGGCAGCTACGGCACGCGACTCACCGGTCTCATATACGGCCGACACTGCGAAGTCCGTGTTCTCTGCGGGAAGTTCATCAAAGGCGAGACTCTTTATCGGCGAAGTTGTCAGAAGTCGGTCACCACTGTAGACATTATATCCGAGCAGATTGAGTTTCTGCGCATCACCGCTGGCAGGATAGAAAGCCACATCGTCGATAAAGGTCTGTGCCGTTCCGCCCGAGGCATAAGAGCAACCACGGATTGCGAAGCGACGAGCACCATCCGGAACAACAAGAGCATACTGGGTCCAGTCGCCCGGTAACTGCTCTATACTGCGAATCAGCTTGAAGTCGCCGGGAGTCAGCGATCCATCGCTGTAAAGTAACTCGATAGTCTCGGGAGTGTCTCTGTTGTAACTGCGGGCCCATAGCGTAACGAGCTGTTCTCGTCCGCAAAGCTCCGGCGAAATAGCCCAGTCATCCTGCTGCACTGCCTTATTGAAAGATTCGTTTACAACATACATATTGGCAAGATACTGCATGCTCATGTCATGGCCGTAATAGCTATCGTTGAAAGCCTCGACAAGACGTGTCTGAACCCACCATGACTGAGCTGAATGTACGGGAATTCCGGGGAATTCGATCATTTCCATACTTGAGGCACTGACCATTCCTCCTATCGGTGCCTTGTCGACATCGACGAATACCCAGTCTCCGGCCGAGGTGAGGAAGTTCCCTTCAAGCTCGATCGTATATGATTCGAAATCATCGAGAACCATTTCGGGCACAGCGGTCGTAAAGTCTGGTTCGGCCCAACGTAGACAGCTTCCGTCAGCAGTGATGACAACATCGCTGGGTTCGGGGAGCAGACGCATATTGCGGGCCACAGTCACCTCACCTGTTTCATTGTTCTCGTCTTTCTCGTCCTCTTCAGCAACTACTTTTATCTTAAAGCTGTTGCCTACAGGATCCTGAACCGACAGCGAATGACTGAATTCTATCGTCTCGCTGCGGCTGAAAGCAAGACCATCGAAATCTTTCGAAGCTACCTCGGTTCCGTTGTGATAGAGAATAGCCCTGTAAGCGGCGACATCTTTGGCTCCCAGATTGCTGACTCTTGCCTTGACAGCAAATGGCTCGCCCGGTTTTGCCTCAACGGGAGCCTCAATATCGGCTATACCGAGATCAGTGTCGGGCAACTGGTCAATCCGAATATTGTCGATAAGAACCCAGTTGTAGCCGTTATCATTCTGGCTGTAAATGGTGCCTTTGAATATGAGAGACACAACCTGGCCGGCATAATCGCTGAGATCGACAGCAACGTGTTCCCACGCCTCGACCTTCCCGAGTTCGCCGATAACAAGACTGCGGGCATTATGGCGCGTGCCGTCAGCTGTCACCACATCGATATCGAGATGATTGATATTCGAGAAGTTGTTTTTGAACCAGTTATAGGTGTAGAACGTCAGTGTCGGACGTTTGGCGCCACTAAGATCGATAGCCGGAGAAATCAGCTCAGTCCACTCGTTGAAATAGTTACCCTCACTATCGTTGACATAGCTCCAGCCAAACATACCTGCAAAACCGTTGTCTCCGTCCTGTGAGCCCTCGGAATTCTGGAACGATGCGTCCATCATGCGGTTCCAGCCATTATACTGACGCATGGTGACTGCACGTTCATCGTCAGTGATAGAGGCTATCTGCGGGCCGTTCGACTTGCCGTCGCCCCACGGATTATCGAGTGTATAATTGGGGAACGATTCCTTGAACGGGAGCTTAAGAGGCTCGCCGGCGAAGATATTCTCGCTCTTTTCGCCATAGCCGATTCCCGCGCTGTTCACTCCGTATATCTTGACATAGACAAATCCACAGTCTCGCCCGGTCTCGAATGTCGGAGTCAGCTTATAGCTCGTCTCCGAAATTCCCTCATAAGTCTTATTTCCGTGATAATAAGCGTTATCCGGGAAAACTTCTAAATTATAGCTGACTTCGCCGTTCAGGGGATAGCCCTGCCAGTCGACAGCGGCCACATCCCAGCTTACGATAATCCCGGCTGCGTTGTCAGGATCGCGGCGGATGGTGATTCCACCGACAGAACCCGGACGGTTTATGCCGACATAAGTCTTGAACTCGTTTGACGGGCCGCTTTTGGCCTCACCGCTGTAGGCAAAGGCCGTATAGATACATTCCGCTCCCTGACTCAGCTTGTCGTCGACAAATTCGACTGTCGAGCCCGGAACAGGATTATCTATAGTGGCGATAATTGTTCCGTTGCGCATAATCTCTACACGGCTCAGCGAAGAAAGAGCGTCGCCGTTGGCGGTCTCTGCCGGAAGTTTCACTTTTCCTTTCAGTGACAGTGCGCCGCTGCGATCTGCCAGAGCCTCTACTATCTCGGGGGCAGCCGGAGCCACATCGCTAACAGGAGCCGAAACCGTAAACTCGATAACTTTGAGTTTATACATATTGGCATCGCTCATAGCATGGAACCCGATAAAGAGTGTTCCGTTGCGGTCAGGGCAGATTTCGAGTTCAAACGGCATAGCCGATGTCTGGTCTATGACAGTCTCAGGCATCAGCTCTTCTGTCATACCTTCGGCAGTGGGACTGTAGCCATATTTCATTTCGACCTTTTCGGGGCAACTTGTCATCTGGCAGGCAAAAGCCACATGAACCTTGTAGCGCGCACCGGCAACAGCCTTTATAGGCGGCGTAATGGCCCAGTCATCGGCCTTATTCGACGAATGGTAGCTATAGTTCAAACCATTGTATCCGTCGTCCCAGGTATATCCGTCGTCATTGACATCGTCGACCGTCCAATTGTCTAGAATAGAATATTTATCGAGAGAGGCAATGTCATACGGCAGAGCCAGCGAGCCTGTTACCGTCGGCGAGCTCACGGCTTCCTCAGAACTGTTCCCGGCATGCATGGCAACCACCCTGAAGGTTATAGACTCTATCCCCTGAGGCTCGTAGACGTTCGTTACAGTTGTCGCTGTAATATTTTCAGCCGCAGTTACTTCGCCAGGCATACGAACTACTGAATAAGTGACCGCTGAAGCATCCAGATAACCGTCGTTAGCACCCTTAGTGACTGCATCCCAGCTTACAGTGAAAGTATTGGTTGACTCATCAAAAATCACTTTTATATTCTCTGGAGCAACCGGGATGTCGGGGCCGACCCACATCTGAAGACGTGAGCGCTTGCCTTCGCCGGTGTCGTTTGACGCCGCAACCGAAAAGTTGTGCTTGCCTGCGGTCGCTACAGTGACATTGGCAGTGATTTCGGCTCCGTATGTACTTGTTCCTTCTGCCACTTTATCGCTACCGTCGTATACTGTCCACTTGGCAGTACCCGATGCCGCCATGCCATTATGGAGCGTCGATGGCATTGTGAACTTTAGTGTACCAGACAGAGCTCCATTCACAAATATGCCGCTAATATTGTCGACAACTCCGGGAGCCTCATCAGCTATTACTGTCGGAACAATATAGATTGAGGTCATGCACTTATCGGTAAATTCAGCCAGAAGAGTAGATTCGCCCGTTGCCGGATTAATAGAATAAAGCTTCGATACGTGTTTGGCACCGCTATTTTCCGTGCCGTTATACATATATATAAAATTACCCGATTCAGGATCGAATGTAGCGCTGACTCCATGTTGCATATCGCCGTCGCCTCCGACTTTGGCAATCGACGAGTTTTTGCCGGTTGTCATATCGACAACTCCGAAATATCCATTTCGTGTGACTCCATAAAGCACTCCATCTTCATTAAAGGCGAGCGCCCGCGAATATTCGCCGCTAAGGAACGATACACTCGGGGTAAGATCGGTCTGCGTTCCTGTCTCAAGATCAATACTATAAGATGATACATCATTGATCCATAATCACAGAACGCATACCCTTTGCCATCTTTCGGATTGATGGCAAGATCAAAAGCGCGGTACGGGTCAAGATACAGCTCGGGACCCTGTTTCTCCCATGTCGTTATGTCGTAGGCCTGTAGCTTATGACCATGAGGGTCATTGTCGGTATCCCAGTAATCGGCATATCTGCCGTCGTGACAGGCATAAAAAAGATTGCCCTTTAGCGCGCCCCCGTAATACGACGACACATCGCTTACCTTCTCCATTTCTCCCCCCGACACTTCAGGCAACCGATACATTCCTATTGTGGCATTGCTGTAGTCGAACACCGATGCCACAATAGCCGGCAGAGGCGTCCCGTCGGGCGCTTTTCTAATTCTGTCGGGGAACTCATGCCCTGCGGCCTCCATTGTCGCTCTCTCGGCCGCCTTCATCTCTTCCGCCGAATGTTTCTGAAACTCCGCATTTATTGAAGGCCCCCGATTCAGGGCATTGTGACTGACAGCGACGTATGCCGTCGCATAGACAGTCGTAAGGGCCACAAATGCGGCCACACTCGTTATTAGTCTATTTTTCTTCATAAGCTAAATATTATGTGGTGACTTGATTAACTTCTTAAACGCTGATTAAAATCCGATTTCTACTTTCCGAATCCTCCGACCGCGCGTCTGAAAGACTCACTGCGGATAACAAGAAAAGTACTTTTGCAAATATATTTACAAAAGAGTCTTAAAAAAATAACCTGTGTTAATATTATAAGCTACAGCAGCGGTTAACGTGCGTTTTTATAGCAAATAAGTCTTCATCCTTACTTTTTGCTCAGGATCTGCTTTCTGATTCGACTGACATGAACCTCAGTCATTTTCAGATAAGAAGCGATCGCCTTGAGCGGCACATGTTCAAATAATTCCGGGCGGCAGCGTTCGAGCCATTCATATCGCCAACGGGCATCACCATTCATGACCTTTGCTTTAAGTTCGTCATAACAGCTTCGGAGCGTAAACACACCCGCAATCCATCGGCAGAACTCGTTCGACTCGTCCATTAATCTTTCGACATCAGCCTTCCGAAGCCTTAGCACTGTGGTCTGGCAACAAGCCTCTACACAAATAATCGACGGCGCACCCTGTGAAAAGCTTTGCATGGAAGCCAATAACGTGCCCTCAAGCCCGAAATAAATATTGTTTTCAACTCCCTGCGAAAGGATGTAACCTCTGACAATGCCTTCCTTGATTATATAAACATCAGGATCGACAACCCCGGCCACAATAATAGCCTCTCTCTTTCCGTATGAAACCTCATCGGCAGCATCAACTATCAAATCATAAACAGAATCGGTCAGGGGAAAGTCCGATTCCTCTGCCAGAACTTCTCGAAAACAGTTTTTGGCACTCATTCTACTGCAAAAGTAAATATTATTGCCATCATTTGCAATATCAATTCAAACCTCAATAAAATGGCATCGATAAAAGTCAAATTCCGTCCGTCGGCGGTTGCCGACCGCGAAGGCGCTGTCTACTATCAGGTTATCCACGAGAGAAAAGTGCGGATTCTTCCGACGTCCTACCGAATCTTCGATTCAGAATGGGACAACGAACATTCAACTCTATCACGGACTGACAAAAATGCGGGAAGAACCGACCATCTGCTGGCCATACGTTCCGCGATCCGGTCTGACATCGAACGCCTGGCTTCAATATGCCGGAAACTCGACGTCGATTGTCTGTGTTTCACTGCCGACGATATTGTGGCTGAATTCAACCGCATGAAAACCGACAATTCGCTGTTCAATTTTATGAAAAAGCTGATTGCCGGGCTCAAAAAAAGAGGGAACATCAGAACATCTGAGACTTACCGGTCAACGCTGAACAGTTTTGCAAGCTTCAGGAATTATGAAGACATTATGCTCGACAGCATCTCATGCTCGACAATGGAAAGCTATGAACTGTGGCTGAGAAACCGTGGCCTGACTCCAAACACTACTTCATTTTATATGCGCATTCTGAGAGCCGTTTATAACCGCGCCGTTGAAAACGATATGACCGAGAACCGGAGCCCTTTCCGCCACGTCTATACCGGCATAGAAAAAACCGTGAAACGTGCGCTCCCTTTGAGAACTGTCAGGAAAATAAAAGAACTGGATCTGTCACAGAATCCGCTGCTCGATTTCGCCCGGAATATGTTCATGATGAGTTTCTATCTGCGCGGAATGAGTTTCATAGATATGGCGTTTCTGAAAAAAAGTGACCTTAAAAACGGATACCTCACCTATCGCCGCCGCAAGACCGGCCAACGGCTGATTATAAAATGGACAGCCGAAATGCAGACGATACTGGCAAAATATCCCGAAAACAAAAGTGACTACCTGCTCCCGATAATTAAGGCGCCTGACACAAACGAACGATCGGTTTACCGTAATGTCGGCTACAACATAAATCTTCGGCTGAAAACTATTGCTGAAATACTCTCTATCAATATGCCGCTGACAATGTATGTCGCGCGCCATAGCTGGGCTTCAGCGGCCAAAGCTAAAGGTATTCCTGTCAGCGTCATCAGCGAAGGAATGGGACACGATTCCGAGTCCACAACCCAGATATATCTCGCCAGCCTCGACACCTCAATCGTTGACAGCGCAAACTCAATAATACTCAATTCTCTGAAACCCAACAAATCCAAATAACCGTCGACAAGAGCGGCAACGCTACTTATTCGAGGTTGTCGCTCTTGTCAGCTTGCGATTTATCAGCCGATATACGTGATGAAGATAACTGTGATTCTATCTCGCATGCTCGTATCAAGGAGCATCTGAGCATGGTTGACAGGGACTGTTTGATATTGCAAAATTATATAAGCAAGGGTCATCGACGATTACCAATCTTACGTCTTTAATTACCTATATTACAGAATATCGGATTATCCTGTCGATAATAGACCAAAACTTTGTATTTTTGGAAAAAATAACTGCAATGGAAATCTACGTCGCCGACACAATCGATAGTTATAACCGCTTCTTCGGTTTCGAGACCCGACATCCTCTTGTCGGTGTCGTCCACTTCTCGGGAGAGCGAATAGTCAACCCATACGCCATGAGCTTCGGATTCTATTCGCTATTCCTTAAAAACACCCGTGGCTGCAAAATCAGATACGGTAAAACCAACTACGATTTCGATGCCGAAACTGTCGTTTGTTTTGCTCCGGGCCAGACTATTGAGGTCCATCCGTCAGAAGGCCCCGCCGCCGAGGCTGTCGGACTGGTTTTTCATCCCGACTTGCTTTTCCGCACGCCTCTCGCCCGCAGAATAAAGGAATACTCCTATTTCGCCTACACCTCCAACGAAGCGCTTCACCTCTCCAGCGAGGAAAGCGCAATAGTTCAGGACTATATGCACAAGATTGAGAACGAGCTGCAACACGGCATCGACAAGTTCACGAAGTCGCTTATCGTGTCGAACATCGACGTGCTTTTGAACTATTGCATGAGATTCTATGAACGTCAGTTCATAACCCGTGAGCCGCTGAACAACTCGACTATGCAGCGGTTCAGGAAATTCCTCGACGAATATCTCGAACAAGGCATCGGAGCCGCCGAGGGAATTCCGTCTGTCAGATACTTCGCCGACAAAGTCTGTCTCTCCCCGAATTATTTCGGAGATCTCGTAAAATCCGAGACAGGAAAAACTGCCAAAGAATTCATTCAGCTACGCATGATCGACTACGCAAAGAACGCTCTGCTCGACCCTACCCTCGTAACCAAACAGATCTCCGAAAACATGGGCTTCCAGTATCCCCAGCATTTCATCCGATTCTTCAAACGGCAAACCGGTCTTACCCCACGCGAATTCCGGCTCAAAGCCATCTGACACACTGCCTAAAACATTCATCGGCATCACTTGCCGGACGGCTGAGAAATCCTTAACTTTGCGCTATAAGCCATGGACATTCTCAGAAAAGAAATCAACGCCATCTATGATGCCCAGAAACTCGACGTCGAAAGGCTGCCTTACGACGACGTCGGTATTTGTCTGAAAGATGCGATGAACCTTACCCGCGTAACAGACGGTTGTGCGGTCATGACCGATGCCGCCCGCGACTGCTGCCATATATTTGCAGGAAATATCGCGACAGTTCTGGGTCTTTCTTCTGAAAGCAACAGCTACCGGGCCAAGTTCTCTTCAGGCGACGAAGATATTATCTATAATCGTCTCCACCCCGAAGATCTTGTTGAAAAACGAATGCTCGAATTTGAATTTTTCAAATTTGTCGACCGGCTTTCTCCCGAAGAAAAAACTATCTACCGGGCTGCCTGCCGTCTGAGACTCCGTGACAAAAACGACCGCTACATACTTATCGACAACACAACCAGGATTCACAGACTTTCCCCGGAAGGCAAGATATGGCTTATTCTCTGCACCTATGATATATCAGCATTATCCGACTCAATGCCGGGAATCCACGCCTCGATAATCAACGGACTCACAGGAGATGTCCGGGCTATGAATTTCGACGACAGACGCAGTAAGATATTGACCGGTCGGGAAAAAGAGATTCTTCGGCTCATACGCGACGGCCTTCAGAGCAAGGAGATTGCAGACAGGCTCGGAATCAGCACATACACTGTCAGCCGCCACCGTCAGAACATTCTCTCAAAGCTGAGCGTCGGCAACTCTATAGAAGCCATTGCCGCGGCAACAGCTATGTCACTTCTGTGACAGAATATAAAAACGCCGGGCCTTTCTATGAGAGACCCAGCGTTTGATAATAAGACCGATAATCAACGGATGTCGAGGATATAATAGCGATTGTCGCCGAGGAAAGAGAGTATGTAGATACCCTGATCAATAGACTCGAAATCAATCGAAGTCCGACCGTCGCTGTCCTTTTCGATTGATGAAGGCGCGATTCCTCCGATAAGTTCCGATTTCTTGAACGAACGGGCTGATTCGGGTTCAGAGACACGGTAGAGCGTCAAAACATTTTTAAGGTCTGACTTATGGCTGAATCCGAGCCCACCCTTATCGTTACGACTCACAACTGTAGCGGTTTCTTTCAGCATCGGTTCGCTGTTGAAGTCAACCTTGTCGCCTTTGGTCTGCTTAGGCTTCAGCTCCGATATGAGAGTCGTATCGGCATAGATCTTTCCGTCGGAATAGTCGAGCTTGGGCGCACGAACGGGCGGATAGGCAGGATTGACAGTATTCTCACGTCGCACAACATTATCGAGATTCTTGCGATAGATCTTGTCGTCAGAAGCACTCATGACGTCGAGATCACCGGTAAGATAGTCTGTCATAAGCTCTACGCCCGAGAGCGTAGAACCGTCGTCGAAATAGAATGTCGTCAGAAACGGCGACTGACTGATAACCGACACGGAAGTGTCAACCGCGATCTTCTCCAGAATATTGACATTGTCCATCGGAATCTCCTGACCGGCTCCGTTTATCCATATAAGAATATGTTTCGACGGAACACGCTCGATAATTTTTCCCGAATAAACGCGTCTGGGGGTTGTTACCTTGTCGAGCAAACCATAGTCCTGATCTTTAGGGGCAACCCGCGAAGCCCGTCGGGCTATCATCTCATACGACAGAGTGTCGACAGCCTGCTCAAACGTGAGGATGTGGAATCCGTCAGAACCTTCGCGTTCGACGATAAACTCACCGCCCCACTTTCCCGGCATGGTGCACCGGCCGATTCTTAAATCTTCTGTTCCGGCATTCTTGGCGAATGTCGGGAACAGTCTTAACCCTTCGGCAATCTCTTCAGGAAGATTTTCGCGGGAAATAGTCTCGCTGAAAACACTTGTCACGGAATCGCTGACGATATGGCGCCGCGCGGCAACCGACTTGAATATCATCGAACCGTCAGAATTATGGGCCATAGGATAGCCATAGAGCATATCGCCCGATGCTGTCGTCAGGATCTCATAATCATAGTCGGGATTGACAGCGGCAAAAGCGCCGACAGCTGCGGCTGCAAGCAGCGTAACCGAAATATTTCGTAGGGTCATTTCAATTTTTCGTGTTAGAATTTAACATAGAAAGGATTGACCACAATACCTTTCGAAGTTGTGCGGCCACCGGCCGACACTGTAACAGTGCGCAACTCTTTCTGGAACACTTTCGTGAAGACAGTGCTTACGCGACGCGAACCGTGAGCAGGAATCGAGATTGCCTTGTTGACACCCATCAATCCGTTGCCCGACACCCTGACCGTGGTGGAGACGGCAACATCGGTAGGATTCGTCAGCGTAACCGTAACTGCGGCATTGTCTTTGATGTCAGCCTTTGCGCTCTTCGGAGAGATGCTGATTCTGAGACGTCCGTTCTTGTTCGCCGAACCCGACTGGGAGTTATTATCGGCAAGGTCGGTCTGTTTGCTTCCGACCATGTGGGTTTCCCAAAGAATAAGATTTGGCGTCGAAAGGGTCACGACAGTATTGCCTGTTGTCGGCGCAGCCATCGCATACGTCCTTGATTCCGAACCCGTGCCCTCGAGCGACTCGCTGTTTTTAGTCCCGTCGTTGTCCATTGTGAGTGTCAGAGGCTCGTTAGCATAGGATTGAGGAGTTGTCACTGTGAACTTGTCTGTTGCAACAGTTCCTTTTCCCTTGCGTCCTTTCTTTGACCGGGCGGCTACGACAGCATGACCAGAGAAAGTTCCGTCCTCGAGTTTCAGAATACCCCACTTACCGTTTACCTCGGCAAGCGCATAACCATCGGCGAATTCCTCAGCATCGGTAAACTGCGCCGGAAGCACGATAGTGCCTGCGGTTGTGCGATAGCCGGTCAGATTATTTCGGGTGAATGTAACCACGCCTCCGTTTTGAGGCTGCTTCTTCTCAGCAATCTCGACGTCGTCCTGATCATCATCGCTGACAAGCGCATAGTGGTCGTCGACATCATAATTCGCTATCTGACCGCGTTTGACAATCTGACCCTGAAGGTTGATTGTGAAAAACTCTCCTTTGTTGTTCTCAACATAGGCAGTGCCGTTGCTGAACGTCGTGGCATTATAGATCTTTCCGATCTCCTTGGCGGTTTTCAGCTCTGTGCCGGCGCGGTTGATATAGATAGTGGTCGCTTTTTGCTTGAACATATCCCGTGCCTTATCGAGCACCTTTGTTATGCCCTGAAGCAATCCTCCCTTAGGTTTCTGGATAACAGCAGCATATCCCTCGCTGAACGGCCGTGGGTTGAGATAGCGCATCGGAAGCACAAGACGTCCTGTCGGATCCATATACCCGTAAAAACCGCTCTTGTTGCACACCGGCAGCAATCCTTCGCTGAAGAACGGATAGTCATCGACATATGCTTCTTCGGCAACGGCGGTCGTCGTGAAGTCGTCATGGAGAATTCCCTGCAGGCGGTAGCGGCCGTCCTCGGCAGGAGTCAGAATAAGTGCCTGATTCTCGACAAACGGGGTGATCGAGTCAGTCGTATTGGGCACGATAGCACGACCCTCGCCGTCGATTATGCTCGAATAGACTCCGCGCTTGACGAGATATGTTCCGGGCGACAGCATCTCGATGTTCGAATATTTCGGCTCAACCGACCACGATGCTGTCTTGGCGCCGACCTCGCCACCTCCCGACAGGGAGAGGACAAGGCCGACCAAAACAGAAATTTTCTTGAAGTCTGTCATCAGCAGTGAGAGTTATGGTTTTACTTCGAATCTGAAGAACCTACCTCTTCATCATACATTTTCTTGAGATACTTAGCCTGACAAGCCTGACCGTAGGTCGTGCCGCCACCTCTGTAACCCCAGAGCACACCGACGAGCTGTCCGTTTTCGGGATTGTAGACCGGCGAACCGCTGGCGCCGCCAACAACCTCGCCCTGAATCTCAAACGAATACTTGCTGGGGATCTTGGTGCACATTGTTTCGCGGATAACTGGCTCAAGCGAGCTTGTCTTCTCATCGAGGGCCCAGTTCGAACCGCGCGGATAGCCGATCCAGGTGAACTTCTCCTTCATCGGATCGAGTTTGCCGGTGAAATATGTCGAGGGATCGAACACAAACGTCACGTCTTCGGGCGTTTTCTTGGTGTTGAGCTGAAGAATGGCCAGATCGATGTCGTCGGTCGGAGAAACAGCCACGACCTTGCAGCGCTCGAATTCGTCGGTATGGGTGTAGTTACGGCCGGCATATCCGACGCAAATCTCAACCATCTTGCCGGTGATCGTCACCTTGCATTTCTTCATCTGGCGGATAAGCGAGTTGATATAGTTGATCGGATTCTTCTCGCGGCCCGATTCATATTCTTTCAGCGCCTGATTGTAGATCATACGCCAGAGAATGAACACATTGGGTCGCATTGCGCCGGCGGTGTTGTAGGCCTCGAGCGCCTCGCTGCTGTTGATTGAGAAAGGCAGCTGCTGCTCGGCTACGAAACGGTCGACATCGGCACGCAGTTTGTCCTTGTCTTCCGACGACAGGTATTCCTGCTCCCAGGGCGAAGCTACATGGCGGTTAGTTCCCATGTTGCCATCGCGATCGAGGAAGAACGCGGTAGCGCTGTAGGCACGCGGCTCCCCGTAGGGAATCTCGCCCGGACGCGGATTGGCATCATTGGGGAATGCCTCGCGCATTACAGCAACCCAGATGTCATCATTGATCGGACATTCGTCAATCTTGGCGCAGAGCTGATATGAAGCTGTCACATAAACCACAGCCTTGCGCACTTCGGTCGGGTCGACAGGCCGACCACCCCCGTTTAAAATGGCTTTGATGCCGAAGATAGCGCCAACGATAACAGCCGCGGCGCCGATGCCGATAGCCGCCCATAAGAGCCAGTTGTTCTTCTTCGGAAGCAGGGGTGAAATCTCTTCGGTTATATCTTTATTACCCAGAGTGATGACATCGCCGCGGCGAACTTGCACCTCTTTATTGGGAGCAATCTTCATTCCGTTGACCGACGTGCCGTTGCGGCTGCCTACATCGCAGAGGTAAGCCTTTTTGTCTTTCTTTATGCGCAGAACAGCGTGATAACGGCTCACGTATGGATCGCTGACAACCATGTCGTTGCGATAATTGGAACCGATGTTATAGACGTGTTTTACATTGGTATTTTTATCGGGAACAGGAACCTGAGCCCAGTTCAGAGGCACACTGCCGAACTGCACGAGGTCGCCACGGCGGATTTCGGTTTCTACTCCCGGTTCTATCCGTTGCCCGGCAACATATGTTCCGTTCGTACTGGATTTGTCCTCGATAAAGATTTTTCCATCGTCGAGAATCAGCAGTTCAGCGTGCAAACCGCTGACCACAGGGTTGTTGATTTGGATATTGCAGCCTTGGGCGCGTCCGATTTTAACAAGTTTCATATCGTAGTTATTAGATTGTATTTCTGCGTTGTTTTGGTTTGTTTACCGGCTCATTTCCCGTATCTTTCTTAGGCTCCTTTGGAGTCGGTTGAGCATTGCCGTTCTTTTTCTTCGGCTCGGGATTCTTCTTTTCCGGAGCGGCTTTCGGTTTCGGCGCCTTAGGTGCGAAGCCTTCGGGAATCTTGTCGCCGAGATCGGCAGGGGTAAATTCCTTTGTAGTGTCTTTCTTGGCTCCCTCCTGCGGCACGGGAGTTGTCACAGTCTCAACCGCATCGACCGGTACGTCGGAACGCACAGCGCGGTTAACAGCCATGACAGCCCAGAGGATTAGAACCAGAGCGACAACCCCGGCGACTGACCACATGGCTATTCTGAACGGTTTAGAAACATCGGGAATCTCTTTCCAATCGAGGCTCTTTGTGCCGGCGAAAGTCACTGCATCGCCGCGCTTGATGCGCGTCAGCTTCTCCGGCACGAGCTTGACTCCGTTGACCGAGGTGCCGTTGCGGCTGTAATCGATGATCTCGATCTTACCTGTCGGATAGAGGCGCATGACTGCCTGACGGCGGCTCATCATCGGATCTTCGATAATGATATCGCAGTCGTCGCCACGTCCTATTGTGATGATTTTCATGCTTATGTATTTGTTAGTTTTTCGACTTAAGTTGATCGTTCGCGGTTCTGAGCATCTTGCTGATAGCATTTATCTGTCCGTCGCAACGGCTGGGGATAAACATTATTTTGGCATCAAGTTCATTAAATGCCTTATTAAGGAGCTCCTTGACTGCGGGGTTGTCATCGACCATCGGCAGAATGCCTTTCATCTGAGCCTTGATACTGTTGATCATTGAAGTCTTGGCATCCTTATCGGTCACTTTCTTCAAACCCTCTACCTCTTCGATGAGCTGGTCAAGCTGGCGTGTGAGATCGTCGACGCGCGCGTTAAGCTCTGAGGTGGCATCATCTTTTTCCGACTGGCCGAGCTCCGTCTGAGGTTCTGCCTTCGGATTGGTCTGGGTTTCTGGGCGTTCCGGAACCACAGGCTTGACGTTCTCTACCGTCGGGTTCACGGGCTCCGTTGTCTCGCTCTTCGGACGCGCACACCATAATATGACATTGAGAATTATGCTGGCGGCGGCAATAACGGCAAGCGCTATCACCATTAACTTTGTCGTTTTATTCATTTTAACGGGGAGTGTTGAGTTGGTTGTTGTTTCAATGAGTGCCAGAGTCAGGTTATCGTGAGTTCCCCCGGCCTGACGCCCGGCGTCGTCGACACTTATCACAGTGTTGTCGACAGTGCCCCCGACATTCCTGTTAGAGGTAAGCATCGCTACGAGCTCGGGCTGAGGGAAGGCACCCCAGACTCCGTCGGAACAAAGCACGAACCTGTCGCCTTTCAGATACGGCACTTTCGTGACATCGCTGTGCATATTGGCGCCTGAATGCCCCAGCGCCTGTGTGATGATGTTCGAGTCTGATGATGTGCGCGCTTCCTCTTCACTGATGTCGCCGCGCAGGACACGCAGCATTACTCGTGAATGGTCGGTCGTGCGGTGAACAACTTTGCGTCCGCGAAGCTGATAGACGCGGCTGTCGCCGACATGGGCTATCAGCGCATAATCTTTAGTGAGCAGAAGAGCGGCCACAGTCGACCCCATCCCTTTGAGTTCAGGACGGATCTTCATTCCTTCGGGAAGGAATTTTTTGTCGGGGAATTTTGCTGCCAGCGGCGATTCCTGTCCCGTTGCCTCCATTATGGCGGCGTTTGCGGCGGCAATGGCAGCGGTGAGCTTCACTTCGGCATCTTCGACGCGCTTAACCTTCTTCATGCGCTCGGTGATGACAGCTGCAGCTATCATCGACGCCGTCTTTCCGCCGGGTCCTCCGCCCATTCCGTCGCAAACAAGCACAAGAAGTCCCACGGGGGTGTCGGTAAAGGCACAGGTGTCCTGATTCTCCGCACGTCCTCCGATACGCGACTCGGCATAGCCGACAGCTGGATATGATGTTGTTATTTCTTCCATTGTTTCTTGATTGTAGAGTTACAATAATAGAGCCAGTCCAACGCCGATAGCCGCAGCAGCGGCGCCTCCGATTGCTGCCGGGACAACCCATTTCGGCCTCGGAGGCTTGTTCAGGGCATAGTTCAGAGCATGTTTCAGCTCCGAAGCGCTCTGATAGCGGCCTTCCCGGTCGGGCGACATCGCTTTCTCTATTACAGCCATCACATTGGGGTTCTGGTCGCTCAGGTCGGCTTCGACGTCGGGCTTTACGCCGACAAGCAGCTCATAAAGCGTCACTGCGAACTCATATAGGTCGGTGGTGGCGTCGACGTCAAGCGCACGCCCGACCTCAACATATTGCTCGGGAGCGGCATAACCCGGCGTTCCGAGCAGTCCGGCCGACGTTATCTCGTGAACCTCACGGGTGTAAGCTATGCCGAGATCCATCAGCCTGACATTGCTGTTGCCGTGCTCTACCATTATGTTCGATGGCTTTATGTCGAGATGATAGACCGGAATGCCGTGCAGATAGGTCAATGCGTCGAGAACGGGCATCATCGTCATGACAACCCTCCGCGTGAAATCGTCGAACTGTCTGAGATTGCGGTTGACATGTTTGTCTATCGAAATGCCCGACACATAATTGCTCACAATAAATATCGGACCGCGGTTCGGAAGCGGCTCGCAGAGGCCAACTGTTTCTATGAGGTTCGGATGGCGGAACCGCAGCTGGGCCTCTTCGCGGGCGCGCTGGCGCACCGACGGTATGTTCGCGAAACGTGGATTCACTATCTTGATTGCCACCGGACGGTTGTCGGCCATCGAGCGGCCTGCGAAAACCGTTCCCATAGCGCCCTGTCCGAGCGGCTTGCTCTGCGGATCAAAAGCAAACTTCTCGCGTCCGACTGTGATATATTCCGTAGGCATCGTTATTGCATATAAGAGATGACTGTCTGCTTCTGATGCTCGGCCTTGACGAGAATCGCATTGTTGTTCTCGGCCTTAGCCTTTTCGATGGCCTTGGTATAGTAGTCGATGGCTTTCGGAAGATCGCGGGTAACAAGGCCACCGGTTATGGCCTCGCCTCCGAAATATGCCTCGCCCATATAATACAGGGCTTCGGCGCTGTCGGGATTGAATCGGAGGGCCAGCGAAAGCATCTCGTATGCTTTCTTGTCGTCCTGAGGGACAGCGGCGTATGTCTCGTCGGTAGCGATGTCGAGGTCGTGGTTATAAAGCGCGCGCAGAGTCAGAGCGGCCGGAGCCGACGACTTATAGCCGGCATCGACAACCTTCTTCAGCTCGGCCACAGCCTCCTGGGTCTTGCCGGCTGCCAATGCCTCTCGGGCTGTGCGCGTTATAAGCGCGGCACTGCGATAGGTCTTACCGTCGCGGCTGACGGTCTTCTCTTCGCTGCTGTCTATGATGCCGTTTGGAAGCGACGTGTCGGCAAGCTCCTGCGTCTCGTTGCCGCCACCTGTGTTGTCCCCCTTGTCGGCAAACACGATTCCGAGCACTACGGCCACTGCGGCGACTGCCGCCGCCACAATGCCAATAAGCCATTTCTTGCTTCCGCCGCCGTCAATAGCCGGAATTTTGATCGTCTTGCCCGTCGTCGTCTTCATATGACGTTCGTTACGCTCGAGATCGACGCGGAATTCCGCTGCCGAGATATATCGGTCGGTCTGTCTCTTGGCCGTGGCTTTCTCGACAACCTTCCGCAGCTCCTTATTCTTGATCTGCGCCAGAGGGAGCTTCTTCTTAAGCTGCATTTCGAGCACTTCATGGTCGGCGCCCTCGAACGGGAGCGAGCCGGTCAGTAGCTGATACAGCATTATGCCGACGGCATAGATGTCGGTGGTCTCGTTCTGATGCTGGACATCGCCGGTGACGAGTTCGGGAGCGGCGTAGGCAGCTTTACCCATGAACTGCCCTATCGACGTCAGCTGACGGTCTTGCGTGGTGATTGTCTGGAGTTGTTTGGCGATACCGTAGTCGATGAGCTTCACATTTCCCTTGACTGTCACCATAATGTTCGACGGATCGATGTCGCGGTGGATGAAATGCTTGTCGTGCATGGCCATAAGGCCCGACAGAACGCTCTTCACGATCTCGGCGGCAAAGCCTTCGCGGTCGGCCATCATTCGCTGATAAAGGGTCTGGGCGTAGGGCACGATATTTCCCTGCGCGTCGGTCGTGCGGCCTTTCAGCAGGTCGCCGAGCATGACACCCTCGAGCAGTTCGCTGACAACATGGTAGCGTTTGACGCCGTTGGACTGTTCAACCTCGATAAAGCCGTACATTCTGACGAGATTCTCACTGCTAATCTGTATCGAGGCCTCGCGACGGGCACGTTCGATAACCCCCTCCGACAGATCATCGAAGAGAAATTTTATCGCTACCGGCTCGCGAGTGTTTGTGTTTTCATCTATGCGCCAGCCTTTCATAACCTGGCCCATACCACCCACTCCGAGCGGCGCCGCGTCGGTGTCGACTTCGTAGTGGATTCCGGCTCTGCGTTCGTTATCGCCCTGAAGCTTGATAAAGCCCATGATCAGAGAAATTTGGTACCGCCTGACGCGAGATTGTCTACGCCGTCAATGGCCATCGTTCCGTTCGACGCGCGGTTAGCGCCGGAATAGGGAGAGTTGGTGTTGTCGTAACCGCTGAAGGGAGGCACATTGGGAGCAAATTCGTCGTCCCCCTCGAGAGCCATGAAGTTCTCGGCCACTTTCAGTCCGTATTCATTGGCGTTGACAAGAAGCAGAAGAAGCTCGTAGTTGTCGCCTATCTTTATGATGTCATTATTCTTGCAGTCATACATGCCGAAATCGAGTTCTTCGCCGTTGACGGTAATGCCGTTTTTCGAGCCCTCGTCGCGAATCTGGGCAACGAGCCTGTGGTCGCTCTTGAGCTGCTTCACATTCAGCAGGGCGTGGATTCCCGAAACGGTACCCTCCTTAAGGATGACGTCGCAATCGGCGTCACGGCCGATCTTGTTGCGTCCGATATGGACAGGCCAGTATTCGCCTATGCCCTTGCGCGATATCGAATAAAGGAATCCGACCACCGGGGCTGTAGGAGCGGTTACAGGTGTATCGGGAGTGTCGGTTGCTGCTTTGTGCATTCCGGGCACTACGGTGCCGTTTGTAGCCGATGAATCGCCGCGGCTATAGATGTCGCCTATGCCGGGAGCCTGTGTATTATTCTGTGACATAATTATTTAGGTTTAAATTACTTGTTTTGCACTGATTAAGATGTCGAACTGCGATTTCAGTTCTCTGAACAATAGGCAAAGTAATTAAAAATCCCTGCGAAAACCGCCTTTTAATGTTAAAAGTCATTAACGACATTAAAATCTCAAAAGTCTTAGCGCAATAAAGTGCTAAAAAACGCGCAGCCCGAAGGTCGCGCGTTCTGTGGTTATTGTCTTATCATTTAATCTGTCGGAGCTACAGCCGCACGGATATCGCTGTCGGGATTAATGGTACCCTCTTCCGGCTCATCGCCGTTTCCGGGAACGCCATCATCGTCAGCCACGATCTTGACAGGCAATACGATATAGGCGATACCGGCCGCGCGGTCAACCTGATAGACGGTCGAGCGTATCTGCATTATGTAGTCACCCGGCTCCATTCCCTCAGTGTCGACGGTGATGCCGAACGGCTCCACAATAGTTGTCCCAAGAAACTGATAGTTCCAATAATATGAAGTAGCGCCGAGCGTGGCGGCCTTATAGCCCGATTTGGGCGTAACCTTAATGGCGTCGATATTCAGCTCTTCCCCCTCGACGACATAATAGACGCCGTCGACTTCGGTAGCGCCCGAATAGTCGACCGAGATATTGACTTCGGGAAGTTCGTCGTCGTTACTGCATGAACTCAATGCGAACGGCAGCGCTAACAGCAGTGCGTAAAGAATCTTTTTCATTGTCGTTTAGTATTTGATGTTTTCCTTAAAACAATTTCACGCGCGAATAGGTTGACCATCACTCCGATATAATTTGTAATTGTATTTTTTTCGAAAAAATTTTGCCACATAAAAAAAAGGCACTATCTTTGCACTCGCAAACGAGAGAGTTAGCAATTACATTTCGGCTCCTTAGCTCAACTGAATAGAGCATCTGACTACGGATCAGAAGGTTACAGGTTTGAATCCTGTAGGAGTCACGAACATAACACGGCTCCTTAGCTCAACTGAATAGAGCATCTGACTACGGATCAGAAGGTTACAGGTTTGAATCCTGTAGGAGTCACTTCAGGCCGCGCCAAAGCGCGGCCTTTTTTATCATGGAGCGGGAGGCATCCAGCCATATCCTGCATCACAAGACGATTCAGATAATACATCTGGGGGATTGCAAAACCCTAGTTGTATATGTTTTTCCGCCCTGAATGTAGCCGACTCTAAGGAATTGCGATATAACAGATCTATTGTCAGGTGTTTGAAGCGTGCCAAAGGCACGATGCTACTCTTTGTCGGGGACATCGATTCTGATATATCAAGGAATTATGCAGTCCCGAATCCGCAAAGAGCGCTATCGCTCTCGCAAAGGAGACGTCAGTCGGTTTTGATGCACTCTTTCAGGATACCACTTGTCCATCGGGGTATTTTCCGTTTCAGGATAGCCGACAGGGATTCCCATTATTATCTGTTTTTTGAGATTCTATTGTTCTTTACCATGTAATCGAAACATTAGGCAAATCGGATGTCTTTTCAGCTATCGCATTTACGATTACTTCCATAACTACCTCTTGGTAACTGCCACCATGAACGTTACAGCCGCCGTAGCTATCGCTATACCGACAACGATATTCGGCGTAAGGGCTTCGCCAAATACCAGTGTTCCGACAAGAATGGCTGTAATAGGCTCGAATACTCCGAGAACCGATGCTTTGGTCGCGCCGATATTGCGCGTGGCCACTGCCAGTGTGGCGGTCGACACTATTGTCGGTAATAATGCAAGCCCGACGAGATTTAGCCACGATATGGGCCCATATATACCCTGAGTCAATGCGCTACCAGACCACAATATCTTCACGAAAAAGACGACAACCCCCATCAATAGAGCGTAGAATGTCAACAGCGAGTTTGAGATACCAGCGATTACTTTGCTACGGTTAATTACAACAATAAATAGCGCATAGGAGAACGACGAGCCCACCGAAAGCAGAATACCTGTAGGATTTACGTCTTGTGCGGAACCACTGTTGGTCATTATTAGCACTCCGAGGAAAGTCAGGGCGATTGACAGCCACACAGGCCACGACGGAACAACTCGCAGAAACACCATGATTATGGCAACAAGAACCGGATATAGAAACACCAGCGTGGTAGCAAGCCCTGAGGCTATGTAATTATAAGCCTCAAATAAAAGCAAGCTACTCGTCGAATAAAGTAACCCGAGAATGATCAGCACACCGGCCTGCTTACATGACACCTTAAAGCTATGTTTTCTCAATAAAATGAACAGTCCCAGAATCACTACGGCAATTCCATATCGGAAAAACAGAATTGAGCCGATACTTGCCCCGCTATTCATCAGCGGGACAGCAAACAACGGATTTAACCCATAAGTAATACCGGTTATTATTCCAGCCGGGTAACCTATCATCGCTTTTCTACTGAGAGATGCCATATTATACGAAATTAGCCATTCTATGCCGCGTCCGATTCATTCGATTCGTCTCGCGGTGATATAATCATAACAATCGGCAATCCTATTATACCGATTCAGGTGCAAAATTAATCAATTCCATTTAACACGGGCGCCAACATTCTCTCTTTCGAAATTCCTACTCGCGGAGGTGTTGATATAATCACTGGGAATACTTAACTTTGCAAACTCCCGAATATTACAGTGCAATCGCGGAGTCTGACCATAATCTACGGCAAATCGGCTCCGAGTGAACACTCCAAATAATTGACATCTCTGAAAATAACCCGACATCAGCTCTTTTATAATGGCCAACACCAATAATTTCAGTGACAATAGCTGTGACCGTTGCGATAATGGCAGGAATGCGGTTGCCGAAGCGCGTCGCGTAACCTGGATCGGTTTTTGGATCAACGCTATTCTTGGACTGGCAAAAGTAATAGGCGGAATCTTCGGACGAAGCTCGGCGCTTGTCGCCGACGGCATTCATTCTTTCTCCGACTTTCTAAGCGATATCATTGTCATTGTTATGATTGGAATAGCCCGTAAGCAACCCGATGTCAAACATCAGTTCGGGCACGGTCATTATGAAGCGCTTGCTACAGTCATTCTATCGTTAGCCCTTATGATTGTTGCGATTGGAATACTTATCGACAGTGTCAACCGAATAGTTCTCGTTTGTCAAGGCGGTTTAATTCCACGTCCGGCACCTATTGCGCTCTTCATAATCGCAATTTCGATAATATCCAAAGAATGGCTTTTCCATTTCACGTTCAGAGTCGGCAGGAGGATAAACAGCGAAGCTGTAAAAGCGAATGCCTGGCATCACCGAAGCGATGCTTTTTCGTCAATAGCTACTTTGATCGGTGTAGCCGGCGCTATGTTTATGGGCGATAAATGGCGCATTCTCGACCCCATAGCCGCCATTATAGTCTCGATTATAATTGCAATCGTAAGCGTGAAAATGATCTACCCCGCTCTTGGCGAATTGCTTGGCCGTTCATTATCGGACGAGGCTTGTTCAAAAATAGAAAAAGTGATTGCGGAAACTGAAGGAGTAATAAGGTGGCATCGTCTGCGCACATTCAAAAGCGGCAACGACGCGTATATCGAAGTGCATATTAAAGTCGACCCGGAATTAACTGTCAGCAAGACACACACTATAGCGACTTTAACAGAGAACCGAATAAAGAAGTCTTTGCCGGAAATGTCGGTCTATGTGACCACACATATTGAGCCGGCAGAAAGCTAAACAGCTGAATTCGGTCCGTAATGAAAGAGTAGCCGAGGTTGCAAAACCGCCTTGACATATCAGAATCAACGCCTCCAATATAGAGTAGCCGCATGCCTTTGGCCACATTCAGGGCGGAAATTCATATAAAACTGGAGTTCTGCAATCCATCGGAAGCATAAGTCACTATTGCTTTCCGATCGTTGGCTTGATGTTCACAAGGAAAAGATGCTACAGATTGTCGATGAGGATCATATAGGAGGCGGTGAAGGCTTCGCCCGGGGCGAGGCGGTTGACGGCGCGACGCCGGGAGAAATCACCCCCAAAGCCTACAGAATCGGCTCGTCCATACCACGGCTCGATGCAGACAAAAGGCGCATCGGGCTTCGGCGCCCACAGACCGACGTAGGGCGAGCTGAAAAGCAGGGTGACTACCGGCGAGCGGCGGCTGTCGAGAAGCGACACCCTATGCACCTTGCTGTTGCCGAAAATCAGCGCATCACGGCTGAATGTATCGGCTTTTATAGGAAGCATGCCCACGTCGTCAAGCTTCACATAGGCGCCCACATCGCCGACGCAACCGTTCCAACCGATAATTTCCGTGATCAGATCAGTGGCATCGAACGCGAAATAGCCACGCACCGGCTGCGACGCATCGAAACCGGGCAGATTGAACGCCGGATGGGCGCCGATCTGAAAACAGAGCTCTTCGGGGCCGGTGTTGACGACGCGCCACTTAACAGTAATTCTTGTCTCATAAAGCGCATAGCCTATCTCAAGACGGAACGGCCGGGGAAACTGTTCGAGAGTCTCGGGTGTCGATTCAAGCACGTAGAGCAGTTCGTCTTCGGGAGCGTCAGCCACAGGCTTGAACTCCATGTCGCGGGCAAAACCGTGCTGCTCCATCTTATACTCGCGGCCATCAATGCGTAATACGCCGTTCCACAACGCCCCGACTATAGGGAAAAGCACCGGCGAGCGCCGTTTCCAAAACGCCGGATCGCCCTGCCAGAGATATTCATACCCACTGGCTTTGCTTGTTATGCTCTGAAGTTCGGCGCCGAACGACGACACCTCGACTTTGAGAAGATTGTTTTCGAGAATACTGTTCATAGACATCATTAAACTTGGTTTACGCAGCAAAAATACTCAAAATAGCGCTTTATTCGCTAAATTTGTGGTCAAGAAACAAACCTGTCAATGAAAATTATCCACACCTCCGACTGGCATCTCGGCGCCACCCTCTACGGCCACGACCGACTCGACGATCACCGCGAAATGTTGCGACAGCTCACCGAAACGGTTGCCAGCGAGCAGCCCGACGCCATGCTTGTCAGCGGCGACATTTTCGATAACTCCAGCCCGTCGGCTGCCGCCGAACGTCTTCTCGACAGTGCTCTGATGGAACTCGCCGACGCCGGGAAACGCGGTATGAAGATAATCCTCACCAGCGGGAATCATGATTCACCATCACGCCACACAACCCATTCGGCCGTCTACAGCCGTCTGGGAATCCACACTATCGGATCGGCCGGAATCACTGCCGACACCGATATAGCCGAGATTGCCGACAGGTTTATTATACGCGTAGGCGAAAAGGGGACGGTGATTGCTGTGCCTTACATAAACCGGCGCAATATGCCCGAGGGACTGTTCGACGGGCTGACCGATATAGTCTCGCGCGAGATAAGCCCCACGCTGCCGACTGTCATGATGGCCCACCTGCCCGTCTCACGCTCTGTCACCACGGGCCATTCCGATGCAGACGAGCGGTTTGTCGGCGGCTGTGAAAACGTCGAGATCGACAGTCTGGGACACGGCTACGACTATCTGGCACTCGGCCATATACATTGTCCACAACAATGGAACACAGACAACGCCATTGCCCGCTATTGCGGCACCCCCTTACCTATAAGTTTTGACGAGAGCTATCCCCATTCCGTCACTATCGTAGAGCTGCCCGCTGCCGGAATCATTCCGACAGTCACGACTGTAACGCTGAAGCCCCGACGCAAGCTTGTCACGATAGGGGGCCCGGACGGGATGGACGAGGAAGAGCTCACGGCCGCACTGACCGATGCCGCGTCTGATTTGCCGGACGGAACTTTTATAAGGCTGAACCTCCGCCTGCCCGAAGGGACGATATTTCCGCGCCGCGAGACTATAGCGCACTTCTCGGCCCTCTGTGGCGACCTCGGGCTGGAATACTGCACCACCAATCTTCTCCGCAGCCGTCGGGACGACGCAGCCGCGCTCCATACGGCACTGACAGTGTCGGAGATGCGCGATATGACTGAGGAAGAAATAGCGGCCGGCCTATTTCGTCGCAAAGGACTCGAATGGAGCGACGAGCTCGCCGGACTGCTCGCAGAAGCCGTAGCCGCTGTCAAGGCTGACGATAATCTCAAATCCTGACAATCAAAATGAAACTGAAAACACTCGACATCGAGAATATAGCGTCGTTCGAGAAAGCCTCGGTCGATTTCGACAATGGCCCTCTCGGAAACGCCGACATTTTTCTGATCAACGGCGAGACAGGCTCGGGCAAATCGACACTGCTCGACGCCATTTGCCTCGCGCTCTACGACAATACTCCGAGAATGAATGCCGGCGGCCGCGGCGACAAAGAGAACATGCCCGACAACATCACCTACGGGAATCCGATGCGCCTGTTGCGGCTAAACACCAACCAGGGGCTCGTCAGGCTGATTTTCGAAGCCGACGGCGACAACTGGGAAGCTCTATGGACGGTCAGACGCATCAGGGAACGACGCCGCAAAAAAGATGAAGAACCGGGCACGAAGCTCAAACGCGAATGGACTCTGACAAATCTGCGCACTCGCGAGACAATGACACAGATCAGAGAAATAAACACTGCGGTTGCCCGTCTGACAGGTCTTGATTTCGGACAGTTCTGCCGCACGACCATGCTATCTCAGGGCGAATTCGCCGCGTTTCTTAAGAGTGATGTCGACGAGAAGGCGGCTCTGCTGCAAAAAATCACGGGGCTCGACAAGTTTGAGAAGGCGGGTAAAAAGATTTTTGCTATTACATCGGCTAAAGACCGAATCCGACAGGCTGCGAAAGAACGGCGCGACGCGCTTGTCGCACAGGCGCTATCAGGCGAAAGGCGCGCCGAACTCGAAGCTGAGGATGCTGAGCTCGCCCGACGGAAATCCGAAGCCGAGAATCTGAAAAAACGGCTCACCGAGGCAGCCTCATGGGAAACCAGACGCAACGAGATTGCCCAGAAACTCGAAAAAGCCATAAACATCAGGAACGACGCCGAAAAGCAAGCCCGGTCAGAAAAATACGCTGACGCAATAAAAGGCATAAGGCTTTTCGACGCCAGCGCGAAAGCACGGTCTGCCCTATCCTTTCTTCGCGAAGCGCAGAAGCGCCTCGAAACCGAACAGGTCAGACTTGTTTCCTGCCGCCACAATTTCAGGGATCTGACCTGTCGGCTTGCCGCTCTCGAAAACGAACTGACAGAAACTGTCGGAACACGCGACGCAATTGACGCGGCCATTGAGTCCCGAAGGCCTATTAGAAGCATTCTCGACAATGCGCCGATGCTCGCCGGGAAGCTGAACAGTGTCGCCGATCTGCGTTCCGCAGTGGCTGCAAGCGAGCGTAATCTGAAGACTGCCGACGAAGAGATTGCCAATGTCATACGTCCTCGCCTGCAACATGCCGAAGCAGTCGAAAAAGAATGTTCTACCACTCTCGTCAATATCCGCAAAAAGCTCGAAGAAACGTCGGAAAAACTTGCTGAAACGAAACTGTCCGATATGCGCAAAGAAAAAGATGCGCTTTCAGAAAGCAGCCGCAAGCTCGACCGCCTCTCGGCAATAGTGGATGCCGTCAAGCGCTCTGACGAGAGTTTAGCCGCCTGCGGTCGCGTAATGGACGATATAACTGCACGCTCAGCGGCTTCGCAGAAAGCTCTCGCCGAAACCGGGAAAACGCTGATTGCAGCGCGCGCGGCCCGCGACGCCTATAAGAAATCGTCAGACGACGCCGCCAGAGCGGCCGGAGATGCCGCCGAACATCTCAGAGCGAACCTCCGCGTCGGTGACAGTTGTCCGGTCTGCGGCTCACTGATCGACCATGAGCTGACAGCCGGCGAAATACTGCGCGAGCTCGCCGACAAAGCGCGTCTGGAATTTGAACGGCACCAGTCAGAATATGAAACCGCTCTCAGACATCAGGCTGAGATCGAAAGTACGATAAAGGCGCTTGCTGTCGATAAAGAGAAAACCGACAATGAGCTCGGGCGCCTGAACGAAGAAAAAAAGAGACTGTCCGATGATCTGAGCGTAAAGAGCCATGAACTCGAAATAACCGTCGACTGCAACCTTGCCGATACGATCTCGCACCACACTGCGACTGTAGCGGACAGGATCGGCGAACTGTCATCACAGATAGCAGCCGCGGAAACTCTGGAAAAAACCGTCGGTGAACTTCGCGCATCGGTTGACAACATTCAGCGCCGTCTCGACAGCGCGCGCAAATCCTGTGAGAAAGAACGACAGAATCTCTCCGGCGCTCTCGAACGCAGGAGCGCAATCTCCGCGACAATAGAGACCAACAATGTCAATATCGCGTCGACTCTCGACGAGTTGTCTGCCGTTCTCGACGGTTCGGCTGTAAGTAGCCGGGACTTCCGCCGTGAACCCGCCGAATATGCCGCCGACATCACAGCCGCCGCAAGAGAGCTTACTTCTCTTATCGAACAATCAACGGGCCTTTCGAAACAACTCGAGACACTGACCGGCATAATTGACCGCAGCCGGCACCTGCGCGACGAAATATCCGGCAAACTCGGTATACCCGAAGATGAGCATGCGGCAACCGCTCAGGTGAACGGTGATTCCCGAAACGTCGAGAAAGATTTCTACAGTCTGTCTAACGCTGTCACTTCGGCTGTAGCGTCTATAAACGCACAAAACGCCGAACTCAGCCGGCAGAAAACGCTTCTCGACGACTTCTTCGCCACAAATCCGACAATCGACCGAGCCGAAGTCGAACACCTCATGACCCTTCCCGAAAGCACGGTGAAAGGCTGGCGCGACACTGTCGACAATATACAGCGGCTTCTCATTGCAAGCGAAACAGAGCTTTCAGCAGTAAAACGCGAGTCGCAAGAACACGCGAAAACACGACCGGCCGATCTCATCGACGAGACTGCCGACAACGCGACCGGCAACGGATGGCTTGCTGCCGATCTGCACCGTCTGATTGCTGAAGCCGAAAAAGCTGAAAGAGAAGCCTTAGAAGAACGCGCCCGGATAAAAGCAGTGTTCGACAACGCCGCGCGGTATTCTGCCGAACTTCTACGCGCCGATGAAGAGCTGGCAGCCGCCGACGCAGACTACAGCCGCTGGGAACAGCTTTGCCGCTATCTCGGCGACGCCGAAGGCAAGAAATTTCGCCGAGTGGCCCAGAGTCATCTGCTCGAATGCCTCATAAACGGCGCTAACAGCTATCTCAAACGACTTAACGACCGCTATGAGCTTGAGGTTTATCCGGGAACATTCACTATAATGGTGACCGACAGCTATCAGGACTACGCCAGACGGACAGCCAACACAATCTCGGGAGGCGAGACATTCCTCGTGTCGCTCGCACTGGCGCTGGCACTGAGCGACATCGGCGAAATGCGCGGCTGCGACACCCTCTTTATCGACGAAGGCTTCGGCTCGCTAAGCGGAGACCCGCTCGACCGTGCTGTCGCTACGCTGAAAAGTCTCCACCACCATGTCGGACGCCGTATCGGCATAATAAGCCATATAGCTTCGCTGCGCGAGAAAATAGCCACCCAGATAATCGTGGAACGTTCCACGGGTCGTGCGGCCTCTCTGCGTCTGCTCTGCTGACCGCGACTGAAAAACTTAATAAATTTTCAATATGTTATATTCTTACGGTTCGGTATTTAATATCTAACTTTGTGCCCCCATTCTGCGAAACTAACCATTTACAGCTCTCTCGCTTATAACCAATGTCACAAACGCCCAGAATCAACGGACTGACCGACAACGAGGTGCTCGCCAGCCGGCGAAGCCATGGCTCCAATGTGCTCACTCCGGCAAAACGCACTCCATGGTGGAAAGAGTTCCTGAAAAAATTCTCCGATCCTCTGAAAATCGTCCTGCTGATTGCAGGAGTACTGTCAATCGGCATTTCTATTTATGAATATTTCGGCTTAGGGAACAGCTCGAAAGTATTTTTCGAGCCAATAGGCATTTTCATAGCCATTTTGCTCGCAACCGGCCTGGCCTTCATATTCGAATCACGGGCCAATAAAGCATTCAGGATTCTCAACCGCGTCAACGACGACGAGCCCGTCGAAGTTCTCCGCAATGGCAACGTCACGTCGATTCCGCGCCGTGACATCGTTGTGGGTGACATAATAATGCTCAACACAGGCGACGAGATACCGGCCGATGCCGAACTCGTCGATGCCGTCACACTGAGTGTCGACGAGTCGACACTCACCGGCGAGCCGCTTGCCGCCAAGACTGTCGACGAAGCCTATTTCGACAAAGAGGCCACCTACCCTTCAAACCATATTCTGCGCGGAACAAAGATAATGGAAGGGCACTGCATCGCCCGCGTGACCTCGGTCGGCGACGCTACGGAAATGGGAAAGGTCTACAAAGAAGCTCAAATCGACGACTCGGTCAAGACTCCGCTCAACGAACAGCTCGGTCGTCTGGCCATCTGGATAACAAACGGCAGCTACGTGTTTGCCGCCCTTATAATCGTCGTTCAGATAATCGGCTTTTTAGGATGGGGAGAACCGGCGGCATGGCTACCCGCGGTGCCGGTAGGACTCTTCTTCTGGTTCGTCATTGTCCGGTCAAAGAAAGCATCCCGAAAAGTCAACATAGCGGCCATTGTCCTGTTTTTCGCACTGTTCATAGCATCGGTCTGCGCGGCCTACGCCATGATAAACTCCGGAGCCGGAACCGCCGACTGGTCTCATCTTCTGGCCCATACGCTGAAGACACTTATGGTTGCCGTGACTCTCATCGTCGTAGCCGTACCCGAAGGGCTGCCAATGGCAGTGACACTTTCGCTGGCATATTCCATGAGCAGCATGCTGAAAGCCAACAATCTCGTCAGAAAGATGCACGCCTGCGAGACTATGGGTGCCACTACGGTTATCTGCACCGACAAGACCGGCACTCTGACCCAGAACAGGATGCAAGTCTTCAAGACCGACTTTTTCGGCAATCCCGACAATGATATAATCAGCGAAGGGATAGCCGTCAACTCTACAGCCCGGCTCGACACGTCGGGCGACACGCCGCAGGTATTGGGCAACCCGACCGAAGGGGCATTGCTTATGTGGCTCGCCTCACGCGGGGTCGCCTATGAGAAACTGCGGCTCGGGGCAAAACGTGTCGAAGAACTTCCGTTCACAACCGAGCGCAAATATATGGCCACGGTCGTTGAATCGGCCACGGGAGGGCGCATACTCTACGTTAAAGGCGCCCCTGAAATAGTTTTCGGTCTATGCGCCGACACCTCAGGCCTCACCAGACAGGAACTCGACACGCGCCTCGCTGAATATCAGAATATGGCCATGCGCACTCTCGGTTTCGCGTGGCAGCGCATCGAGCCCGGACAAACGGCGATTGCCGACGGTCACGTCGTGGCCGACGGTCTGGTGTTTCTCGGCATAGCCGCAATCTCCGATCCAGTCCGAGCCGATGTTCCCGAAGCAGTCGGAGAGGTTCTCAATGCCGGAGTAAAGATCAAGATCGTGACCGGCGACACCCCCGGCACTGCCAAAGAAATCGGCCGGCAGATAGGTCTATGGAACGACGCCACCGACACCGGCAGCGAGATCGCCACAGGTCCCGAAATAGCCGCCATGACCGACGACGAGCTTCGCCGACGCGTCGAAGACCTGAAAATCATTGCCAGAGCACGTCCTCTCGACAAGAAACGGCTTGTCGAGGCACTTCAGGCCCACAACGAAGTGGTGGCGGTCACAGGCGACGGCACCAACGACGCTCCGGCCCTGAAAGCGGCCCACGTCGGCCTGTCGATGGGCGACGGCACTTCGGTTGCAAAAGAAGCCTCCGACATAACCATAATCGACAACTCTTTCTCGTCGATAGTCCGTGCGGTCATGTGGGGTCGTTCGCTCTACAAGAACATTCAGCGTTTTCTGCTGTTCCAGCTTACAGTCAATGTTGCCGCCTGTCTGCTGGTTCTGTGCGGTTCGTTTATCGGAGCCGAATCTCCGCTGACAGTCACGCAGATGCTTTGGGTGAACCTTATAATGGACACCTTCGGAGCTATGGCTCTTGCCTCGCTTCCCCCCTCACGCTCGGTCATGCTCGACAAACCCCGCGACCGCCGCGCCTCGATTCTGACACGCCCGATGATAGCCGAGCTTACCTCGGTCGGGGTCATCTTCTTCGCGCTCACATTCGGTTTCTACTGGCTTTTCTGTCACAGCGACGTCACCTCCATTCCCCGGATGCTGACGGCTTCAGTCGGCCCCCTCACAACAGAGACCCCCTACGAGATGACCCTTCTGTTTTCGATTTTCGTATGGACGCATTTCTGGTATATGTTCAACTCGCGCGCCTTTGAAACCGGAAAAAGTATATTCGCCCTGAAAATGAGCCGCGGGTTCTGGACTATCGTCGCCGTCATCGTATCAGGCCAGCTGTTCATAACTGAAATAGCCTATGAGTTTTTCAACGTCTCGCCGATGATCCATACCCTCGACTGGCGTTTCAATCCGTCAGGCACACTGGATCTTGTCATAATAATAGCCGCATCGTCGGCCGTCGTCTGGGTGCGTGAAGCCTACCGGCTGATCTTCCGCCGAAATAATGATGGCTACAAGCGCGGCTGACTTGGAACATTGGTTGTTATTTATGGCCATTTAAGCCCATTCGGCAACTTTCGTCGGGCTGGTGCGTTTATATTATGAATAATTCGTAAATTTGTCATTGTTAAAATCCGATTCACTTATGCTTCGACGAGTTGCTTTAACGCTGACCCTACTGATTGCCATAGCGGCATCAGCCACTCAACGCAGTGAGAAAACCCTCGGTCTTGCCGGCGGATTCAACACCGCCAACGACGGCGCTGTCGCCGGCGTTTTCTTCCAATACAGCTTTTCCAGCCATTTCAGGCTGGCACCGAGCGCCGATTACGTTTTCCGCCACCGTGGCATCGACGGACTCCATGTGAATCTCAACTGCCAATTCCCGATCGGTGTCGGCAGCGGCCGCTTTGATGTCTACCCTCTTGTCGGTCTGAACCTTATGTCGATGTATGACCATTCTATCGTCGAGACAGAAGATGTCAGCAGCCGCCGGACGCGGCTCGGACTCAACGTAGGCGGAGGGTGTGAGTTCTATTGCACGAGCTCTCTGAAAATTTTTGCCGAGGGCAAATTCAACTGGGTGAAAGACTTCAATTCGGGAGTATTCACCGTCGGCATAGGATATGTCTTCTGAAATCCCGCTGCTAAGTATTGTAATACCGGCATATAATGCGTCGGCAACTCTCTCGCGCGCACTCGGCTCGGTCGAGCCTCTGGACTCGGTAGAAGTTGTCGTTATTGATGACGGGAGCACCGACGCCACTGCCTCCATAGCGGCTTCATTCACCGACAGGCTGACGCTCCGAATAATTTCTCTTGAAAGAAACAGCGGAGCCTCAGCAGCCTGGAATGAAGGTATCAGAGCATCGCGCGGCACTTTTGTCACTCGCCTCGACGCTGACGACATTCTCGGGCCCGTAAGCCCGGTCATACCCCTGCTGACCGACAGCGCCGACATCCTATGGGGACGCGTCGAAAGCCTGAAAAACGGAAAGCGCAGGCTGCTGAAGCGCCCCGAGTCAGCCGACCTGAACGACCAGCCGATATGCGTCGACTCTTTCAGTCTGTGGGGGAAAGCAATCCGCCGCAGCCTGTTGTCGAAGCCCGATATGGAGTGTTTTCCGGGCATCGACTGCTGGGATGATCTCGGAGTCGTCGCCCGGCTTTTAGCCCGACATCCAAGAGTGGTATTCACCGACTCACTGACATACACCTACATACTTCAGCCCCACGGCCAATCATTGTCGACCTCATCGCGACAGCGTCTCCTGAACGACCATATCGCCACCGCACGCCTGCTCGAACAGCGGTTCATTGCCTACGGTATTGCCGACCGGTATGCCGAATTCCTGAATCATCTTAAATTCGCGGCGAAGGTGAAACTGCTGCGCCACCGCGACCGCGATGTGGCCGCCTGGAAATCGACATTCCCCGAAGTCAACCGCCGCATAATGGGTCTGCGCCATGTCGCACTGCGCCATCGCCTTATGTTCGCCGCGGTCGCCTCGCTCCCGACAAAGCCAGTCCAGCTTATCGCCAACCTCTTCGATTCTTCGGAATCTCTGACATAAAGTCAGTTTGGCCTATAGTTTTAAAAGATATTTTTTATCGGCGGAAATGGTGTCGGACCGAAATATTTTCATATATTTGCGAAATAGACTTTCCGGTTAAATGTCGTTCTTCGAACAATACATAAACAATAGTCTGATCTACTGGATTGTGACGATAGCTTATTTCGTTACGATCCTGAGCATTATCGGCGTCGTTATCAGCGAGAACCGCAATCCGCTGAAATCACTGGCGTGGGTAACCGTGTTGCTTCTGTTTCCGATCGGCGGCATTATTCTATACATATTCTTCGGGCGCAGCCTCAAGGACATACACATGATTTCGCGGCGAAACCGCCGCCGGCTTCTCGAACGCAGCCACGAATCGGGCCGCAGCGCAGATTCCCAGCAGCTTCTCGGCGCCGAAGGACGGCAACACGTCCAGCTCGGACGGTCGCTCGTCGGCGCAAACTATACCGACGGCAACATCGTCGAAGTGTTCACGGCAGGCCCCGAGATGTTCGCCGCCCTGCTCGACGACATTTCCCGGGCAAAACACTATATCCATCTTCAGTTCTATATAATCGACGACGACGCCACAGGCGAGCGGCTTGCCGCCGCTCTCGAAGAAGCTGCCCGGCGCGGCGTTGCCGTGCGCGTCATCTACGACGACATCGGCTCAATCCACATTTCGCGCCGCTACGTCAAGCGGCTACGCGCGGCCGGCGTGGAAATCTACCCGTTCTTCAGAGTGAAATTTCCCCCGTTCGGCTCGCGCATCAACTGGCGTAACCACCGCAAAGTCTGCGTCATTGACGGCCACAGCGGATTCATCGGCGGCATGAACATCGCCGACCGCTATATGACAGGAGGCAAGTTCGACCGATGGCGCGACACCCACCTCAGAGTCATGGGCCCGGCTGTGGCGTCGCTCCAGTATTCGTTTGCCATCGACTGGAACTTTATGGGGCAGCCACTCGTCGACGAGCCCGCCGGTACCGAGCGCTACGCTCCCGCCGGCCGGGGCGTAGGCCTTCAGCTCGTCACCTCAGGCCCTACATCGCGCTGGAGCAATCTCGCGTTCATGATGCTGAAAGCTATCGGCAACGCAAAAAAACGCGTCTATCTCCAGACCCCCTACTTTCTCCCGACCGACGCTCTGCTGCGAACGCTTCAGGCGGCCGCTCTGGCGCGCGTTGACGTGCGCGTCATGATGCCCGGACGCAGTGACAGCACGATCCTGACCCTCGCCTCGCGAAGCTATATCCAGGAATGCCTGCGCGCGGGAATCAAGATCTATTTCTACGAAGCCGGCATGCTTCACGCAAAGACCCTCGTTGTCGACGACGACTTCGCGTCGGTCGGCTCGACCAACTTCGACTTCCGCAGTTTCGAACATAATTTCGAAGCCAACTTCTTTATCTACGACCGCGAGATAAACTCCCGGCTGACCGCCGACTTCGAGGCCGACATGGCTCTCAGCCGTCGCATCCGCGCCAGCGAATGGCGTCATCGCCCCGTTCTCGTCAAGGCGAAAGAATCAATCTACCGCCTTCTGTCGCCAATCCTCTAAATAGTTAATAAAAGTTAAAATCGCATTGTCGGTTAAACTTGATTGCGTTTCGAAAGTCAAATTTATACAATAACGCAAGCAGCCCTTGCGTTATAAAAGCGACAAGACACAATTCAAGAAAGCATAAAGACCAAGAAGTGATTTTCAAGAGTAACAAAAAGGAACGAGCCGGAACGCAGTGATTGCGCTCCGGCTCAAAACTATTATGAGTCAGGACGACTGTCAGCGCAGACGGTCGTAACTTCGCAGCAGTTTGATATCGTGGTTGATACCCGCCAGGGCGAGAATCTCGAACAGCAGCGCGCCGAGAGTGAAAGCGCCGCACCATGTCCACGAAATTGTTCCCTCCGTAGCCCTGTCACAGAGGATATAGACAGTGATTCCGATGCTCACGAGCGTCATGGCTATCGACAATAGCACACAACTCTTCTGAAAGCCGAGATTGCTATAGGCAAAAATAGCGATCAGGCTCAGAATAACGGCCAGTGCGGCAGGAACGATAAGGCCGATAAAATCATAGGCAAACAGCTGACCGACAGCTTCAACGCCGCCGTCAGGAATCGTAAGAGTGCCGAAAGGCAACGCGATAAAGGCTATCAGGCAGGCGAGCGCCAACAGAAGCCATACGGTTTGAATTCTCTGTAGCATATCTATTTTTTTATTAATTTTGCTGCAAAGTTACAATATTTTCAACAACCGGCGCCGTCAGGCTGTTCAGACAGCCTGAAAATAATGAGCCGGCACGCTTAAATCGGCCGGAGCATGAACAATTTCAGGCTGACAACTATTCTAAATAAAAACTAATAACATATACATATCACAACGATGAAACATTTTCTCATTCCAACCCTCGCTATTACCGCCCTGCTGACCGTAGGAGCCTGTAAATCGTCACAAAACACGGCATCGCCCTCTCGGCCAGCTTCCGCGACAACAACAAACAGCCGGATCATCGACAATCTCGTAGGCGACTGGACAATCGTCGACATCAACGGCACTCCCGTTTCAGCCGCCTCCGACGGCGAAGTGCCATATCTGGGATTTTCGCGCAATGCCTCCGACCCGTCGCTGCTCGACTTCTATGCCTACAACGGCTGCAACTTCATCAACGGAGCCATTGCTATCGACAAGGGCGCCATGAAACGCGTCGGCGAGAATACGTCGACAATGCGCATGTGTGCCGACGCACCCTATGAAATGGCGATCGCCACAGCCCTCGAGACAATGAAAACATTCAGAATCGAACGTGTCAACGACTCTTCGTTCCTCTACATCGTCAACGGAGCCGGCCAGACCGTCATGACGCTGCGCAAGCATAACCTCGAGTTCCTCGACGCGGCCTGGCGCGTGACCCGCCTCAACGGCAAGGAGGTTCCTTCGAAAAGCAATATACTGTTCGTTGTCGACCTTCAGGGAAAAACTATCCACGGCAACGCCGGCTGCAACGTCCTCAACGGAGCGATTGCCATCGACATGGACCGCGAAAACGGCCTGCAGTTCACCAACCTCGCAACCACACGCATGAGCTGCCCCGACATGGCTCTCGAACAGGAATTCCTTCAGGCTCTCGGTCAGGTTCGCAGCGCGGTTTCGGTCAACGGCGGAAAGAACTGCCGTCTGCGCAATGCCGACAACGCCACCATAATCGAACTACGTAAAATGTCGAAGGACGAACTTCGCGAGCTCGACTGACACCTCAACGACAGTAACAAAGCTTAAGAAGACGTGCCGCAGCTTCCGGCGCGTCTTCTTTTAATGCAGAGAGCTTTCGGAGGGAATTAGTAGGAATTAGCAATGAGCAATGAGCAATAATCCGGCGGAGTATCATGGAGCGGGGCGAGGCAAGACGCCCCTGCGACAAGCGCGGGACTGCTATTAACTTAAAATTTTCCCGAGCAAATTATCCTGTTCGGGCGTAGGGACGTGCCTTTGGCACGTTTCACACGCAACTGACAATCAGAGCGTTGCAATGCTACGTGCCGAAGGCACGTCCCTACGCCAGAGCGTTTCTGACGCCGATTTCATCTAAGTTTGAAACATTCGCCAAAGAATGTATCGGGTTTCACGCGACAAGCGCCGTGAGGCGCGATATCTCTTCATCCCACTGCGATAGCTGTGGGTTCGACAGCCTCCCCCAACCTCCGCGACAAGCGGCGGAGCATGCGCAGTCGCGGAACGGCGTTAGCCAAGGCCAACGACCTGTGCTGTCGCGTTTCGCGGCGGCGCGCACTGCCGTGGCTTGCCGCGAATTGGTGGGGGGCAGTAGTTGCCGCCAGCTATCGCAAGCGGTTGTAGACATATCGCGCGTCCCGCGCTTGACGGCAATTCGTCTGTCTGAGACGGGTACTATACTGCAAAAATTGTCAGAGGCCATAGCCATAAGCGCGCCTCAAAACCTGACAATAAGCCCGTTATGTCACAACGAGATATTTCAAGGCTCTTTGATATATCAGATGTTTCCGACAAAGAGTAGCAGATGGTGTTGCAGAACTGGCTAAGCGTAGGGATGCTCCATGGAGCATCCGACGTTAAAACATTGACTATCAGAGGATGCACGAGCGTGCATCCCTACGCCCCGATAATAATTATGGATTCTGCAACACCCTCGGAGCGAGGCAAGACTCCCTTGCGACAAGCGCGGGACGCGCGACATTTCTACATCCGATTGCGTTAGCTGTCGGTTTGAAGACACAATATGACTCCGCGACAAGCGGCGGAGCATGCGCAGTCGCGGAACGGCGTTAGCCAAGGCCGGCGACCTGTGCTGTCGCGTTTCGCGGCGGCGCGCACTGCCGTGGCTTGCCGCGAA
>OLZC01000111.1_pt1 | contig 39698 bp, 33 predicted proteins | sample 1644391 | NCBI WGS metagenome assembly OLZC01 (sample SAMEA103958140, study PRJEB25191) | human gut metagenome | biome: human-associated habitat [ENVO:00009003]; feature: intestine environment [ENVO:2100002]; material: feces | place: Germany | collected 2013/2015
CGGGGCGGTCAAAACGGGTGCCTGAGATACCATCATCGGTAAAGTGCGTAGGGTTGGGCAGCCCATTCCGGCGGGCAAAATCCTCTAACATCTGCTTTTGGTTGGATATGGAGTTGCTCTCGCCCTGTAACTCATCATCGCGGCTCAAACGCTCATACAGAGGGGTGATTTTCTCGTTTCTCATGGCTGTACCTCCTGAAATGAAAATGCTCTAAGTGACTGCTTCACTAACCATGACACAATCATGATTAAGAAGTCACTTAGAGCATATATCACCCTCTCCTGACAAATACTTCTTGACTATTGTCATCTTTCACTCCGGTGTGTGCGGTGATTTAGACATAGTATTTCCCCCTAAAATAGACTTTGGATATTTCCGTGGTCTACTTTAGGGGGATCATATCATTTGGAAGCGCTGTGGGGTTTTTGTATGTTTCTGCTTAACCGATGGGCTCAAAATCCGCTGCGCCGTGCTTGCACAGGGGGCAGATGATGTCGTCGGGCAGCTCGTCGCCCTCGTAAATCCAGCCGCAGACCTTGCACACGAAGCCGTGCTTGCCCTCGGTTTCGGGCTTGGGCTTCACGTTCTTCTGGTAGTAGGTGTAGGTCATGGTCTCCGCGTCGGACATCACTCTGGCCTCGGTGACGGTGCAGATGAACATTCCGTGGGTATCCATATCCACATAGTTCTCCACCTTCAAAGACATGAAGGAGTTGATATACCGGGGCAGGAAGGCCAGGCCATTGTCGGAGCGCAGGACCTCCATTCCCGCAAACTTATCCACAGTCCGTCCACTCTGGAAGCCGAAGCGCTGGAACAGAGAGAAGGGCGCGGACACATCCAGGCAGTTGACGTTCAGCACGCCGGTCTTCTGGATGGTGTGGAAGGAGTAGTTCTGCTTGTTGATGGTGACGGCGATGCGGTTGGGGGTGTTGGTCACCTGGCTGACGGTGTTGACGATGAGACCATTGTCCCGGATGCCGTCGTTGGTGGTGACCACGTACAAGCCGTAGCCGATGTTGAACAGGGCCGTCAGGTCGTTCTTGTTGGCGGTGGCATCCTGCTGGGCCAGATACTCCTTGCTCAGCTCGTTGGCCAAGGCATCCACCTGCTTGGCAGAGGTCTCATTCAGGGCGGAGATGATGCGGACGGTGGTCTCCGTAAAGGTCAGGTTCTTGCACTCCTCCAGCATCTTGCGCATGACCTTGGCGGCCAGAGGCGCCCAGGAGCCGTTCTCCATCAGGGCCACGGTGCGGTTGCGGAAGTTCCGCTCGGTCAGGTGGTGGATGAACTCCTTCATGAAGGGGAACACATCGGCGTTATAGGTGGTGGTGGCCAGAACCAGCTTGCTGTAGCGGAAGGCATCCGCCACGGCCTGGGCCATATCGCACCGGGCCAGATCGTGGACGATCACCTTGGGGCAGCCGTTGGCGCGGAGCTTGTCCGCCAGCTTCTCCACCGCGGCCTTGGTATTGCCATAGACGCTGGTATAGGCGATGACCACGCCCTCGGTCTCCACGGTATAGCTGGACCACAGGTCATACAGCCGGATATAGTGACCCAGGTTTTCCTTCAGCACGGGGCCGTGGAGGGGGCAGATGGTCTGGATGTCCAGCGTGGCCGCCTTTTTCAGCAATGCCTGGACCTGGGCGCCGTACTTACCAACGATGCCGATATAGTACCGGCGGGCCTCGTCGTCCCAGGGCTCGTCCACATCCAGGGCACCGAACTTGCCGAAGCCGTCGGCGGAGAACAGGACCTTGTCCAATACATCATAGGTCACAATGACCTCGGGCCAGTGAACCATGGGGGCCGCCACAAAGGCCAGGGTGTGCTTGCCCAGGCTCAGGGTATCCCCCTCTCCCACTACGATCCGGCGATCCTCATAGCAGGTGCCGAAGAAGGGCCCCATCATATTGAAGGCCTTGGCTGAGGAGACAATGGTGGTCTCGGGGTAGAGCTTCATAAACGTGCCTACGTTGGCCGCATGGTCCGGCTCCATGTGCTGCACCACCAGATAGTCGGGCTTCCGGCCCCCCAGGACGGACTGAATGTTGTCCAGCCACTCGTGGGTGAAGTTCTTATCCACCGTGTCCATAATGGCGATCTTCTCGTCCAGGATGACGTAGGAGTTGTAGGCCATGCCGCCGGGCACCTTGTACTGCCCCTCGAACAGGTCCACCTGATGATCGTTGACGCCCACATAGCGAATATCATTGGTAATAAACATAAGCAAGCTCCTTTTTGTTTGCGATTGATTATCGTTCTTATATTATCATAAAGTCTTCCGTTTGTATAGTGGCAAATTGCCAAAAATTCGGAAAAGAATTCTGTATAAAAAGATCAGGTTCCCAAATTAAGTTGCCCCGGCGCAGAACAGCTTCCACGCCGGGGCCAAAGTTTACTTCACTGCGGTCTTCTTCCGCTTCTTTTTCTTATGTACAATCAGCACAGCGATGAGCAGCACCACTGCGGCTGCGCCTGCACAGGTCACGATCAGCGGAAGCGTGCTCTGCTTCTGCACCAGGGCCGCCCGGAATTCCAGGCCGGCGACGGTGAAGAGCAGGTAGCTTCCGTCCTGGTCAGCTCCCGTTTCCGTCCAGCCGCTGCCGGTGTCCACATAGAGGGTGTAATGCTTCTCGCTGTCCGGCATACGCAGATGGATGACGTGGCTTTCCGCCCCGTCCTCGGGCACCGTAAAGGACCATCCGGCCTCCGCGCCGCCCGGCAGGTCCGCGGAAATCTCCCGAACCGTCATGCTCTCACCGGCGGGGAAGCTGCCCTCTGCCAGGGCAACCGGCAGCTGCCCGGTCTCGCTGCCGGTGTCCGCAGCCGCCTGAAGGTCCGTATACTCGGCATAGACCGTCTTGTCGGCGCAGATGTGGGCCGGCTCAAAGTCTGCCCAGATGCCGCTGCATCCATCCTTTTCCGGAACCTCCGGAACATCCTTCAGCCGGTGGTTGTAGTCCACCCGGCGGGTATAGGTCTCGTCATCCGCCACGAAGGTGATGATCATCTTGCCGAAATACTCCGGCACGTTTTCCAGCTCCATGAAGCGGTTGTAGCTGATGGGCTCGGCGGAGCCGGCATAGCTGATGCCGTCAATGCCAGCCAAATCCTCGGCCTTTACGAAGACATTCTCCGTGCACTCCGGGTCATCGGACAGCTTGCCCGCAATGGCGCCGGTGTATTCTCCCGGATTCTCCAGGGTCACCAGTGCCCGGTTGCCCATGAGCTGACTGGCCTCACCAGCAATGCCGCCCACCAAATTGCCGCCGGACACATGGCACTTGGCCCAGTTGTCGGAAACCTGCTTCCGGCTCTGGCCCACAATGCCGCCCACATAGCTGGCATCCGGGGAATCCACCGTGCCGTAGCCCTCGCAGCCTACAATGGCGCCCAGGGTGGTCTTACCCACAATGCCGCCGGCGCACTGCTTTTTGGCCGTGACGGTGCCCCGGTTCTGGCACTGGTACACCAGTGCCCGGGTACGGAAGGTGAAGTTCAGGGAGCTGTCCCCCTGGACGGTCAGGTCGTCCTCCGGGTCTTTGTCGTTTTCCCAGGACAGGGCGCCTACAACGCCGCCGGCGTTGATGTCGGCGTTTACCGTGCCGTAGTTGATGCAGCTGCGAATCTTACCGGCAGAGTCTGCCTCCAGGTTCTCCCCGGACACATCCTCCACAACATTTTCGTTTTCCTCCCGGCCGCTCATGACGTTGACCACCCGGCTCATCTGATTTGCCAGAGACTGCAAATCGCTGATGACCTGTCCGCCGTCGTCTGCGGCACTCTGGCTCACGGAGCTGATCTGCCAGACCAGATCGTTCATCCGGTCTCCCACCGTGCCGGCGGCAGCCCAGATGGCGTCCTTGTCGTTCACATTGATGTCCGGCAGCTCAATATCGTCCCCGGGCTTCCAGTCCGGATTGGGACCATCCACGGAGGTATTGTCTCTGACGACCTCCAGCATATAGTCGATAGCATCCAGCACATCATTCAAAGAGGCCTCCACCTGGACCAGGCCGTCCTGAATGGTACTGTTGGCATTCCCCGCATCGTAGGCCGCCCGGCTCAGAATGCCCTGGGCCGTATTGAGCTCCTTTTCCAGCTTTTGCAGGGTGTCCTCATCATAGACCAGCATGTTGTTGGGCTCCATCTGGCCCAGCACGCCGCCGCCCTCCTTTCGGGCGTACACGTCGCCATAGTTCACGCAGTCCGCCATGAAGCCGCTGCTGGAGCCCGCCACACCGCCGATATTGTAGCCCGTGTGCTGATAGCCAACATTGCCCTCATTCCGGCACAGCCGGATCACGCCGCTGCTGGCGCCCACCACGCCGCCGATGTCGGAGCCGCTGATGCCGCCTTCATCGCTGGTAAGTCTGGGCACCGTAATGTCCTCAATGGACAGGGTTTCCGTAGCCAGCTCCGTGTTCACATTGGCCTTGTTCACGCAGTCGTACACGACGCCCGCATTCTCGCCCACAATGCCGCCCAGAACCTTGTTGCCCCGGATATAGCCCTTCATGGTGCACTTTTCCACTCTGCCGCTGACCTCGTTCAGGCCCACAATGCCGCCAACCTGGCTGATGCCGCAGACAGCACCGAAAAAGCTGACGTTTTCAACGGTTCCGGCGTTGACGCCTGCAAGACCGCCCACCTTGGTGGAGCTTCCGGAAGGGGTCACCCGGCCGATGATCTCCAGATTTTTGACCGTGGCTCCCTCCTGGATGTAGCGGAACAGGCCCCGGGCAGAGCCGTCCTGATTCACGACCAGGCCGTAAAGCTTGTGGTTTTGCCCGTCAAAGATACCGCCGAAGGTGGGGATCTGGAAATCCTCCATGTCCTTCAGGTCGATATCCGCATTCAGGATCACCTTCAGATTTTTGCTGGCGCTGTCCAGACGGCAGAGCTCTGCAAGCTTTTCCAGGTCCTCCGCCGTGGACACAGGGTACTCTTCATAAACCGTCTGCCCGGTGTCCTCTTCCACCGTATTCTCCTCTGCCCGGGCACACAATGGCAGGAGCATGGCGGCAATCAGCAGCAGTGCAAGGATGCGCACAATATTCTTTTTCATTGCTTCGTCGCTCCTTCCTCTAAGGCGGGATGATCCTCCGCCACCTCCACGTCACCGGTGGCAATGGAGGCATTGATCTGGCCCGTCAGGATACCGTTGACCTCTGCATCGATCACGCCGCTGATATAGCCCCGGACGCGGCCATGGACATGCATGGTGCCGCTGGCCGTGCGGACCTTCCGGTCCAGGCCGGGCATTTCAAAGCTGGTGCGCTCGATGATGGTATCGCCCAGCACCAGAATCTGGGGCAGCACCGCCAGAACCAGCACAATGGAGATGATGGTGCCCCGGCCCAGGCAGTCGCCGATGGTGGCGATGACGGGGTTGGTGGTCATCACGGCAATCAGGCTGCCGGCAGCAGCCAGAATGGTGCCGGAGGTGAAGATGGTGGGGAAAGAGGCGTTCAGCGCCTCAACAATGGCCTTCCTGGGAGGATACTGCTGTTTCAGCTCCGTATAGTGGCTGGAGATAACAATGGCGTAGTCGATGTTTGCGCCCATCTGAATGGAGTTGACAATCAGATAGCCCAGAAAGTACAGCGGCGTATTCTCAATGGCAGGCACGGAGAAGTTCAGCCAGATACTGCCCTGGATGACCAGGATCAGCAGCACGGGCAGGCCCGCCGACTTGAAGGTGAACAGCAGGATCAGCATAACAAACAGCGCAGACAGGATAGAGATCAGCAGATTGTCCTCTGCGAAGGAGGAGCTCAGATCCACGGCGCTGGTGCTGTTGCCAACCACATAGAAGTCGTCTCCGTAGTAGGAGCGGACCAGATCGTGGACCTCGTCCAGGAAGCTCCGGGTATCGTCTCCCTCCTCGGGCAGGTCCAGATAGACGACCATGCGGCTGTAGTCATCGCTTTGCAGCTGGACCTTTGCCTGATCCAGCTGGTTGAAGAGGTCATCCAGGGTATCCTGAATCTCTCCGCTGAGGGTGATGTTGCCGTCCTCCATCTGCTGTTTCAGGAACATGAACATATCAAACAGGGGCACCTTATACGCGCCAATGCCGTTGATCAGCTCGCCGTACTGGCTGTGGTCCGTGGCATAGGCGGTATAGAGCAGCTGGGCCACCTCGTAGTCCAGTCCCGCCAGCTCGGAAAGCTGCCGGGGTGTCAGAGCGTCGGTAAGCACATAGCCGTCCATGGCCTCGATATTGGCAAGGCCCATGGTGGATTTCACCCGGCTGTCCTTGTCCAGGGTCTCCAGAATGGCCCCCTCCTTCTCATAGTCTCCGGAGGGCACCATGATGGCCACCATATTGTTATAGCCGAAGGTATGCTTGATTTTCTGCACGGCAATCTGCTTCTCGCTCTGCTTGGCGGTGGTCAGATCATTGTAGGTATAGGCATAGGGGCAGCGATTGGCGAAGATGCAGGCAAACACCGTAATCGCCACAAACAGAGGCGGCACAATGAAGCGGGTCTTCACATCGAACTTGCCGATGGCCGTGATCTTGGGCAGCAGCTCCTTGTGCTGGGTCTTGTCGATCAGATTGGAGAACAGCACCAGCAGGCCCGGCATCAGGGTGAACACGGACAGCAGGCTCAGCAAAATGGCCTTGATCAGCACCACAGCCATATCCAGGCCAATGCCGAAGTGCATGAAGGCCAAAGCCCCCAGGCCGGAGATGGTGGTCAGGGAGCTGGAGGAGATCTCGGGGATGGCCTTGCTCAGAGCTTCGATACAGGCCTCCCGGGTATCCAGCGTCACGTGCTCGGCAGAGAACCGGTGGCAGAGGATGATGGCATAGTCAATGGCCAGGGCCAGCTGCAGCACCACCGTCACGGAGTTGGAGATGAAGCTGATCTTGCCGCACAAAAAGTTCGTGCCCATATTCAGCAGGGCTGCCGCGCCAAAGGTCATCACCAGCACCGGCACCTCCATATAGGCCTTGGAGGTCAGCGTCAGCACGACTACGATGATCACCGCTGCAATCAGCACGATGACGCCCATTTCCTTTGCCAGGTCCGCAGAGCTGTCCTCGCCCACGGTGGTGTCCACATAGCTGTCGTAGGGCTCCAGCAGTTCATTGATCTTTTCCATGGCGTCTATGGACACCTGATCCGTCTCCGTCCCATCGAAGCTCACGTCCAGCAATGCCGCCGTGCCCCGGTAGTGGTCCTGGGTATTGTCAAAGGTCACCCGGGAGACGCCGTCCAGGTCTGCGATCTGGTCCGCCAGGGCCTGTGCCCGCTCCTGGGTCACATTGGTAATCATAACCCGGGCCGAGCCGTATGTGATGAAATTGTCATTCATGACGGTCAGGCCCCGCCTGGTCTCCGTCTCCTCCGGCAGATAGGTGGTGATATCATTTTCCACCTCGACCCAGTTCCGGGAGAACAGGCAGAACACCAGCGCCACCACATACATCAGGAAAAACAGGTTTCGCTTGTCCACAATGAACGCTGCGATTTTCCGCATCCCGCCGCCTTCAGACTTTTCTTCTTGTTCCATAGCATTGGTTCCTTTCTTAAAAAAGTTATGGGGTGCTGAGGGAGTGGAAAACGGCTTTCCCTCCGGGGAAGCTGGCTCGCGAAGCGAGACTGAAGAGGGGCGTTATGAGCGAGAGCAGCTGGAGAAGCGCACAACCTACCTGCCACTCTCTCCCGTAAGGCCCCTCTTCCATAAATTATGGTATAGCTGCCACCGGCAGCTATAGGAGATTCGATTCGATGCGCGACGCACCGCCGTAGGGGAAGGCTAGGTTTTCTCCCATCAGCACTTTTGTCCAGATTACTTTTTAGAATATCATAGAACTTCAAAAGAAAAAATAGGCAAAGTGCCGGATTTGTCAGAAAAAGATTGGCATATTTCCTGCCTTGCGGAAGCAGGAGGAATATGCTAAAATACTACAATTATACAATTTTCGAAAGGAGGCCCTTCGGTGGCAAAGGAACAGACGGAAAAAGCAATCATGGACGCCTTTTTGCTGCTTCTCAACCAGAATCCCCTGGACAAGATCACCGTAAAGGACATTGTCAGTGCCTGCGGCATCAGCAGGAACACCTTTTACTACCATTATCAGGATATCTACGATCTACTGCGGGCCACCTTTGCCGCCGTGGTAGACCGGGTTCTCCAGGAGGACGTCACCACCTGGCAGGAGAGTCTGCGCTCGTGCACCAGCTTTGCCCTGGAAAACCGCCGGGCGGTGTATCATGTGTACCGCTCTGCCTATCGGGAGGATCTGGAGCGCAGTCTTTACCGGGTTTCCGAAGAGCGGATGGAGCGGCTCATCCGGCACCTGACCGCCGGGATGACCGTTTCCGAGGAGGACATCCACTATCTGACGCTTTTCTACAAATGCGCCGTCACCGGCATTCTGCTGGAATGGCTCAATGCCGATATGCGCGGCGATGTGGAGCGCATGATCTCCCGCATGGGGGCTCTGCTGGATGGCAATCTCCGGCTGTCCCTGGAGCGAATCGCCGCAGAGAACACCCTGGCTTAGGCTCCCACTGTCGAAAAACCCCTTACGGGCTTTTCCGACAAGTTTTTGCAGTCTGCTGCGCGCATAATTCGTGCGCCTGTGGCGCACGAATTCTACACTCCGCATCCTGAGAAGTATTTTCTGTCAGGTACACGCCCCGACAGAAAATGATTTCATTCTATTTGGCGGCCTACGCCGCCAAACTCTGCGAGGCTTTTTGTCCACTCGCCTAGGCTATTTTTCAATTTTCCTTGCATTTTGTATGTCTTCATGGTAGAATAAGCAAAACTATGCAAAATAGGAGGTATCTGCTTTGAAGCGGATTAAGCACATTTTTTGGGTGCTATTGCTGGTTCTTGCGTTTCTGCCGCTGCGGGCCGATGCCGTCAGTGCGGCCACCCGGCTGGACTATACTGCAACCATCAATGTGGATGGTGATGCCATGGTCAGCCTGACGCTGAACCTTCACCTGGAGGATGCCAATCAAAATCTGAGCTATCCTCTGCCCGGGACCGCCTCCAATATCACCGTCAACGGCGCCTCCCCCGCCACCAACAAGTCCGGCTCCCTGACCATCGTCAGTCTGGCCCGGGTCACCGGCGGGCAGCCGGGGGACTATGTGGTCACCATTTCCTACAGCCTTCCCAAGGTGGTCACCGTGGCCATGAAGACCGACCCGCTGAACAAAAGCAAGCAGATTGTGGACAAGGACAATCTGAAGCTGGAGCTTCCGCTGCTCAGCGGCTTCGCCTATCCCATCAGCGCTATGAACTACACCATTACCCTGCCCGGTGAATTCACCTCTACCCCGGATTTTTACAGCACCTATCAGCAGAACGGCCTTGCCTCGGAGCTGAACCTGCTCTACAACGGCAATATGCTCACCGGCAGCAGCAAATCCGGCTTTAACGACCATGAATCCGTTTATATGACCATGACGCTGTCCCCGGATATGTTCCCCGGCGTCAGCACCTACCAGCGCACCGGCAACCCGGAGCTGGTGCCCATGGGCATTCTGGCAGGGACGGCCCTTTTGTACTGGCTGCTCTTTCTGCGGACCTTCCCCGCCAGGCGGGAGAGCTGCACCATCCCTCCCGAGGGCATTACCGCCGGAGAACTGGACTGCCGCCTGTTCCTGAAAGGGGCGGATCTGACCACTATGGTGCTCTGCTGGGCGCAGCTGGGCTATATCCTCATTCAGGTGGACGGCCGCCGGGTGCTGCTGCACAAGCGCATGGATATGGGCAACGAGCGCAGCCTCTTCGAGGTGCGGACCTTCCGCAGTCTCTTTGGAGACCGGCGGGTGGTGGATGCCTCCAGCCTGGCCTACGCCAAGACCCTGCGCAAGGCAAAATCCATGATTCCCGGCGAAAATACAATCTGCCGCTCCACGGAACGGCAGCGGAACATCTATCGCTATCTGCTCTGCGCCAGTCAGGTGTTCTGCGGCATCTGCATGGCCATGAACATGACCTCCATTACGGCGCTGCAAATTCTGCTGTGCCTGCTCTTCGGCGCGCTGGCCCTGGTGACGGCCTGGCAGCTGCATAAGGCTGCCTTCTGCGTCATCGGCAGAGACAGGACGGGCTTCCTGCTGGCTGGCATCAGCCTGGCGGTATGGCTCATCATTGGCCTCATTGCCAAGGTCGTCTGGATTCCCCTGGCGGAGTGCGCCGGGCAGATCCTGCTGGGCTTCCCTGCCGCCTGGGGCGGCCGCCGGTCCGAGGTGAACCGGCACGAGGTTGCCCAGCTGCGGGGACTGCGGCACTATCTTTCCCATATGCCCGCCGAGGACGTCCAGCGGCTTCTGGCCGCGGACAGCAGCTACTATTTCCGCATGGCCCCCTATGCCATGGCCCTTGGGGTGCTGCATCCCTTTACCCAGGCCTTCGGCAAGCGCAAGCTTCCCCAATGCCCCTACATCGTCACCCGGGTTCACGGCAGCCGCAAAGCTGAGGACTGGGAGACATTGCTAAAGGACCTGACCTCCCGCATGGATGCCCGGGCCAAGCGTATGGAAATGGACCGCTGGCTGGCCGTCCGGTTCCGGTAAATATGATATTCACTCCGGCTGCGCTTCATAGCGCAGCCGGTTTCCGTTCCAGGGGAATTCCAGCGCGGCGGAGAAGAGACGAATTTCCTTCTCTCTGGCCCGGCTGCCATACTTGTGGTCTCCTACCAGCGGATACCCTCGGGAAGAAAACTGAACCCGAATCTGGTGGCTGCGTCCCGTCTCCAGGAAAACGCGCACCAGGCTCTCCTCCCCGGCCCGGACCACCTGATAGCGCAGCGCCGCAGGGCGCACCCCGGCGCGCTGCCGCTTGACAACATAGACCTTGTTCTTCCGGCTGTCCTTCCACAGCAGGTCCTCCATGCGGCCCGTCTTCTCCTCCGGGCAGCCATGAACCAGGGCGAGGTACTCCTTTTTCAGCTGCCCCTGGGCAATGAGGGCGCCAAGCTTTGCCGCCGCCTGCTTGCTGCGGGCAAACACCATCAGCCCGCCCACGCCCATGTCCAGCCGGTGTACGGGGAAGAATTCCCCCGGCAGCACCTGCGCCAGAAGCTGCGGCATTTCCTTTTCCGAATCCACCCCCACAGGTTTGATGCAGATCACAAGATCCGGGGTTTGGGTGATAATTTCCATAGATGATCTCCTTTGGATTTTCTACTAACCTTCCCCGATCATACCATACTCCCGTAAAATTTTCTACATTTCATTGCAAGTTTTGAAACTATCTGCTATACTGTATAAAAATACATTTTATTGAAGGAGATTCTACCCATGACCACGGAAGAATACCGGAAAAAGAGGCCCCTGGCGATTTTTCTGCATTACTTCAAAAACCATCGGCAGCTGTTTGCCGTTGACATCACCTGCGCCCTGCTGATTGCGCTGATCGATCTGGCCTTTCCCCTGGTAACCCGGGCCAGCCTCTATGACCTGCTGCCCAACGGAAAATTCGGAGTGTTCTTTGCCCTGATGGGCACCTGCCTGGCCTTTTATGTACTGCGCAGCTTCCTGAACTATATTGTCTGCTACTATGGCCACACCTTCGGCATCCGGGTGGAGGCGGACATCCGGGCGGACCTGTTCCGGCATATGCAGGACATGAGCTACGACTTCTACGACGCCAACCGCACCGGTCAGCTCATGAGCCGCCTGACCTCGGACCTGTTTGAGCTGACGGAGCTGGCCCACCATGGCCCGGAGGATGTGCTCACCTCCTCTGTGACCATCATCGGCGCACTGGTCGTCATGGCCACCATCCGCTGGGAGCTGGCTCTGGTGGTGGGCATTCTGGTGCCCATTTTTCTGTTCGTCATTATGTCCATGCGGTCTTCCCTCGGCAGCGTCTCCGCCGGGGTGAAGCAGAAGACCGGACACATCAATACGGAGATCGAATCCAGCCTCTCCGGCATTCGCACCGCCAAGGCCTTTGGCAATGAGGATATGGAGATCCGCCGATTCGATGCTGCCAACGAGATCTTCAAAACCTCCAAACGAGCCTTCCACAAGGCCATGGGCCGGTTCAACAGCACCATGGAGCTCTTCCTGACGGTTCTGAACGTGGTGGTCATCGCGGTTGGCGGCTTCATGATCATGCAGGAGAAAATGGACTATCGGGATCTGGTGACCTTCAGCCTGTATATCGCCACCTTTGTCAACCCCATGCGCAAGCTCTCCACCTTGTCCGAGATGTTCGCCAACGGCTTCGCGGGTCTGAACCGCTTTGTAGAAATCATGCGCACCGAGCCAACCATTCAGGATGCGGCGGATGCCAAGCCTCTGGAAAACGTAACAGGCTCCATTCGGGTTGACCACGTAAGCTTCACCTATGACGGCACGCTGCCGGTGCTCCACGACGTGAGCCTGGACGTGGCCCCCGGGGAGACCGTGGCCATCGTCGGCCCCTCCGGCGGCGGCAAGAGTACACTCTGCCAGCTGATTCCCAGATTTTACGATGTAACGGAGGGCAGCATCTCCATTGACGGCCAGGACGTGCGGCACATTCAGCAGCACAGCCTCCACAAGGCCATCGGCATTGTCCAGCAGGATGTGTTTCTGTTTGCGGACACCATTTTGGAAAACATTCGCTACGGCCGCCCCGATGCCACGGATGAGGAGGTAGTCGAGGCCGCCAAGCAGGCGGAGATCTATGCGGATATCCAGGCCATGCCCAAGGGCTTCCAGACCTATGTAGGCGAGCGGGGCACCCTGCTCTCCGGCGGCCAGAAGCAGCGGGTGGCCATTGCCCGGATTTTCCTGATGAATCCCCCCATTCTGATTCTGGACGAGGCCACCTCCGCCCTGGATTCCGTGACGGAAGCCAAAATCCAGCGTGCCTTCGACAACCTGAGCCGGGGCCGCACCACGCTGATCATTGCCCACCGTCTGAGCACCATCCGCTCTGCAAGCCGCATCATCTCCATTGCCGACGGCCGTATCACCGAGTCCGGCACCCACGGGGAGCTCCTCCAAAAGGGCGGGGTCTACGCAGACCTCTACAACACCCAAAACGCCCTGGCGCTGGAGGCGCTTAAGCAGTAACGGCCCATAAAAAATGCCCGCCCCTTTTTCGGGGGCGGGCATTTGGCATATCAACAGGTTTTCGGAATCGGCTTAGTACATTCCGCCTGCCTGACCGGCAGCGGCGGCTGCGGCGGCATCGGCAGCGGGGTCGGGCTTATCCACAACCAGGCTCTCGGTGGTCAGCACGCAGGAGGCGATGGAAGCGGCGTTCTCCAGGCTGGAACGGGTGACCTTGGTGGGGTCAACGATACCGGCGGGGATCATGTCCACATATTCCTCGGTGTAGGCATTGTAGCCGTAGCCAACCTTGCCGGAGGAACGAATCTTCTCGTAGACCACAGAGCCGTCCACGCCGGCGTTCTGGGCGATCTGACGGATAGGAGCCTGCAGAGCGGTAGCGATGATGCGGGCACCGGTCTTCTCATCGCCGTGCAGGGTGGCAACCAGCTTCTCAACGGCCTCAATGGCGTTGACCTGAGCGGTGCCGCCGCCGGCCACGATGCCCTCTTCCACAGCGGCGCGGGTGGCGTTCAGGGCATCCTCAACCCGCAGCTTCTGCTCCTTCATGGCAACCTCGGTCTGAGCACCGACCTTGATGACGGCCACGCCGCCGCTGAGCTTTGCCAGGCGCTCCTGGAGCTTCTCGCGGTCGTAGTCGGAGGTGGTGGTGGCAATGGCGGAGCGGATCATGTGGGCACGCTCCTTGATGGCCTCGGCAGTGCCGTCGCCATCGACGATGGTGGTGGTGTCCTTGGTCACGACGGCCTGACGGCAGTGGCCCAGGTCATTCATGGTGGCATTGGACAGCTCCATGTTCAGGGTGCTGGAGATCACGGTGCCGCCGGTCAGCACGGCGATATCCTGCAGCATCTCCTTGCGGCGGTCGCCGAAGCCGGGGGCCTTAACGCAGACCACATTGAAGCGGCCCTGCAGACGGTTCAGCAGCAGGGTGGCCAGAGCATCGCCTTCCACATCCTCGGCGATGATGATCAGCTTGCGGCCGGACTTGACAATGGGCTCCAGAACAGGCAGAATCTCCTGAATGTTGGCAATCTTCTTATCGGTGATCAGCAGGTAAGCATCGTCCAGGACGGCTTCCATCTTGTCGGTATCGGTGACCATGTAGGGGGAGATATAGCCCCGGTCGAACTGCATGCCTTCCACCACGTCCAGGCCGGTCTCGGCGGTCTTACTCTCCTCGATGGTGATGACGCCCTCGGTGCCGACCTTTTCCATGGCCTCGGCAATCAGCTTGCCGATGGAAGCGTCGCCAGAGGAGACGGTGCCAACACGGGCGATGTCCTCGGAGCCGTGAACAGGCACGGAATTGGCCTTGATGGCCTCCACAGCGGCGGCAACGGCCTTCTCAATGCCCTTGCGCATGACCATGGGGTTTGCGCCGGCGGACAGGTTCTTCAGGCCCTCGCGGGTGATGGCCTGGGCCAGCAGGGTAGCGGTGGTGGTGCCGTCACCGGCCACATCATTGGTCTTGGTAGCGACCTCGCGGATGAGCTGTGCGCCCATATTCTCAAAGGCATCCTCCAGCTCGATCTCCTTGGCGATGGTTACGCCATCGTTGGTGATCAGGGGAGCGCCGTATTTCTTACCCAGAACCACGTTGCGGCCCTTGGGTCCCAGAGTTACCTTAACGGTATCGGCCAGCTGGTCAATGCCGGACTGCAGCTTCTTGCGAGCTTCCTCGCCGTAAACGATCATCTTTGCCATAACGCATTACCTCCTCAGTCAGTGACGACAGCCAGAATGTCGTCCTGCTTGACAAACTTGTAATCAACCTTATCCAGGGTCAGATCGGTGCCGGTGAACTTGCCGACAACCACCTTGTCGCCAACGGACACGGTCATGGTCACGTCCTTGGTGCCGGGGCCTACGGAAACGACCTCATACATTGCGGGCTTTTCCTTGTTGCTGGTGGCCAGCAGAATGCCGGATGCGGTGGATTCCTGTGCTTCGTGTGCTTTCAGCAGCACATTGTCAGCCATGGGTTTCAGCTTCATAACAAATTCCTCCATGTGTGCAATATTTAGACCGCCGGAGTTGCCCGGCTCTTATCTACTTGCTTAGCACTCTTTCTTTCTGAGTGCTAACATATCATAGCGCAGTTGGTCCAAAAAAGCAAGAGTCAAATTTGGTTTTTCCGTAAATAAATTATGAATAGGCTTTGGCCGCTCCTGCACCCGGCCTTCCGGCCCCTCGGCACGGCCAAAAAAAGAGGCTGTCCCGCAGGACAGCCTCCAAAATCTCACTTTGCAAATTCCACAGCCTTGGTTTCCCGGATGACATTGACCTTGATCTGGCCGGGGTATTCCAGCTCGGATTCGATCTTCTTGGCGATATCCCGGGCAAGCAGGATCATGTTGTCCTCGGAAACAACCTCGGGCTTGACCATAATCCGGACTTCCCGACCGGCCTGGATGGCATAGGACTTCTCCACACCGGGGTAGGAGCTGGTGAGTTCCTCCAGCTTCTGCAGCCGGCGGATATAGTTCTCCACGTTCTCTCTGCGGGCACCGGGGCGGGCGGCAGAGATGGCGTCGGCAGCCTGAACCAGCACAGCAATCACCGTCTTGGGCTCCACATCGCCGTGGTGGGCCTCGATGGCGTTGACGATGACGGGGTTCTCCTTGTACTTCCGGGCCAGGTCCGCGCCCAGCTGCACGTGGCTGCCCTCGACCTCGTGGTCAATGGCCTTACCCAAATCATGCAGCAGGCCTGCGCGCTTGGCCATGGCCACATCCACGCCCAGCTCTGCGGCCATCAGGCCTGCAATGTGGGCAACCTCGATGGAGTGATTCAGCACGTTCTGGCCGTAAGAGGTGCGGTACTTCTGGCGGCCCAGAATCTTGATGAGCTCCGGGTTCAGATTGTGCACGCCGGTTTCGTAGCAGGCCCGTTCGCCCTCCTCGCGGATGGTGCGGTCCACTTCCTTGCGGGCCTTTTCCACCATATCCTCAATGCGGGTGGGGTGAATCCGGCCGTCTACAATCAGCTTCTCCAGTGCCAGTCTGGCAACCTCCCGGCGGACAGGATCGAAGCTGGAGACGGTAATGGCCTCGGGGGTATCGTCAATGATCAGATCCACGCCGGTGATGGTCTCCAGAGTCCGGATGTTCCGGCCCTCCCGGCCAATGATGCGGCCCTTCATCTCATCGTTGGGCAGGGGCACCACGGAGACGGTGGTCTCTGCGGCGTGGTCCGCTGCGCAGCGCTGAATGGCGGTGGCGATGATCTCCCGGCCCTTTTCCTCGGCCTCGTCCTTCAGCTGCTGCTCGATCTCTTTGATCTTCATAGCGGCCTCATGGCGGACATCGTTCTCAATGCTGTCCAGCAGATACTGCTTTGCCTGGTCCTGGGTCAGACCGGACAGCTGCTCCAGGGTCTCCAGCTGCTGCTGGCGAATCTTCTCGGCCTCGGCCTGGGTCTGGGCGGCATTGGCCAGACGCTTGTTCAGGTCCTCTTCCTTGCGCTCAAAGGCTTCGGTCTTTCGGTCCAGGGTGGTTTCCTTTTGCTCAAGCCGGCGTTCCTGTTTGGTCAGTTCGGCACGGCGCTCTTTGACTTCTCTGTCGTGTTCTGTGCGGGATTTATGGATTTCGTCCTTGGCTTCCAGCAGCATTTCCTTCTTCCGGTTTTCACCGTTTCGGATGGCTTCGTTGATCAACCGAGTAGCCTCTGCTTCCGCAGAGCCAATCTCCCGCTCGGCAACCTTCTTCCGATAGAGGATACCGCCGGCAAAACCGGCGCCAATACCGATGAGAACGCCCAGAACGATTGCAAGAATCGTATACCATTCCATAATTCCACAACGCACCTCCTTCCAAAAAATTGGCGCGGCAGGGTGCGCAGCGGCCCATGTGAAATTGAGATGATTTTGGCAAAACGCCATTCTATCGCAAAACGCCACAAGGCGCAAAACGCAGCTCCCGGCTTTCGCGCCGGTAAAGGAGGCCGTAAAAAACGTGTCATTCCGAGCCAGTGCATACACTGGCGCGGGAATCCCCCGGATTTTCAAATATCTTAGATAGAAAATCCGGGATTCTTCTCCTAACCGGGAGATTGCCACACCAGTGACGTCGGTCACTGGTTCGCAATGACAGCATTATTCAACAGCCTCACATCAAGTCTTATTGTATCGGCACGAAAGACAATTGTCAAGTAAAAATCAGCAAAAATTCCGTCCAAAGCCGCCTCATCTTTGACACTATTGTTCAACCCGCCCCGGCCGTACTACGGAAAACACGCTGGTATTTTCCGTACTCCTATGGTATAATGGGCAAAAACGAAAGGAACTTCGGCGATTATGAATCTGAAATTGTTCGGCAAGGCAGCACTGAAATGCTGTCTGGTGCTGCTTGCGTCCATTTTGGCGGGGATCGTGCTGATGAGCTGTGTATACATGCTTCCCACGGGGCGGATGCTGACCCAGGCAGACAGGAGCCTGCCCATCTTTGAAAACGAGGGTACCAGCTTCTGCTGGGCCCCGGAGGAGAGAAGCGCCCGTCTGGATGGCTTCACGGATGCCATCATGCTGCAAACCGCCGTCTATGTCCAGGATGAGAATCCCATGAAGGCCGCCATGCGCAATGACCGCATGGAGTTCTCCGAAGGGAAGCTCGACCCTGCCGGCTCTCTGAAACAATATGTCTATGGAAACCGCTCCGGCTATGTGATGAGCTACGCCCGGTACTGGCACGGCTACCTGCTCTTTCTCAAGCCCCTGCTGCTGTTCTTCTCTCTGAGCGATATCCGGATGATGAATGCAGCCTTCCAGCTGATTCTGGCCGCCGGGGTGCTGCTGCTGGCTTTCCGGAAGCAGGGGCTCCGGCTGGCGCTGCCCATGGGCCTTGCTCTGCTGGTCATCAATCCCATCTCCACCGCCCTGAGCATGCAGTTTTCCAGCATCTACTACCTGACGCTGCTTGGGCTTCTCGTTATGCTCCTCACGGAAAGCTGGGACAGGCCCTGGGGGTATCTGGTATTCCTGTTCCTCGGAATCGGCACCGCGTTTTTTGACTTTCTGACCTATCCCGCCTGCGCCGTGGGTATCTGTCTGGCCCTCCATGCCCTTATGAGCCGGGCAGACGGAAAGACGCGTCTGCTGAAAACCATTGGCTCCGGCGCGGCCTGGGCCTTCGGCTACGGCGGAATGTGGAGCGGAAAATGGCTGGCCGCCAGCCTGATCACCGGAACCAATGTGCTGCGCGACGCCATGGAGCAGGCCCAGTACCGCAGCGGAGGCGAGGTCACCGCCGCCGAAGGCGGGGTCAATGCCACCTTCGGCGCCGTCCTCAGCCGGAATCTGGGCGTCCTCGCCAATCCCGCCGCCGCAATCCTCGTTCTGGCGCTGACTGGCGTGCTGGTGTGGCTGCTGGTCACAAAGCGCTGCCGCTTCGCGCCGGAGCGGGCAAGCCTTCTGAGCCTTGCCGTTGCCTTCGCCGTGCCCTTCGTCTGGTACTTCCTGCTGCGCAATCACTCCCTGGTCCACTGCTGGATGACCTACCGGAATCTCTCCGCCGCCGTTTTCGCCCTGAGTGGAGGCCTGTGCTTCGGGCTGAAAGGAAACGGCTTCCCCGAAAACTAATTTTCCCCTGAAAGAGGAGCCCCACACGCAACACCCCCGGGAACACATTTCGGTGCTCCCGGGGGTCTTTTATTGATTATTGGATTTTTGTAGGGTCCGGCATATAGACGTTGATATCCACATCCCCCTGGATGCCGGGAACCCGGCCGGTGCAGGTATACTGCCACATTTCCACCCGGAAGGGATAGGTCATATAGTTCTGATACAGGGCCAGCCAGAAGGGATAGTCCTCCAGCTCGGAAAGATACAGGCTGCTCTCCGCCAGATGCCAGTTAAAGTAGACCATGGGCGTATAGCCGAAGTCCACCATGGTCTTGCAGAAATGCTTCTGCATGGCGGTCAGGGTCTCGGCGTCCACATTGTTGGTCCGGGCAGTTTCCACCCCCACCCGCTCCCAGTCCAGGACGATGGGCATGGTCAGCTCTGTGTCCCCCAGGATCTTCATAAAGAAGAAAATCTCGTCGTCCACCTCGTCAACGGTGGTGGCCTGGGAGAAGAAGTAGGCCCCGATTTCCAGGCCAGCCTTCCTGGCCTCCTCCAGATTCCGGCGGGCATAGTCGTCCTCCACCATGTTGCCCGCCTGTCCGTAGCCCCGGTAGCCCAGGCGGATCATGGCAAAGCGGATGCCGGAGGCCTTCACCTTCTGCCAGTCGATGAGCCCCTGGAAGGAGGATACGTCAATGCCGGGGTAGCTGTCCTGCTGGGTGCAGAGCAGGTAATTGTGGCTGCTAAACTGGAAATCCCGCCTGTTGTAGGGGTTCTTTTCCGGCGGAACGGTGGGCATTTGGGTCTCTTCCGTGGGGGGCTCTTCCGGCGGCTCCTCCTGCTCCTGCTCCCGCTGCTGCTGCAGCAGCGGCTCCGGGTCTGCTATCTCCTGGGTGCCGGTATCATAATAAGGAATGCAGGCAATGAGCATCCCCATAAGCACCAGCGCACTGGCCATAGCCACAAGAATCATGACCAGTTCCGATTTCATAGGCTTTCCGCGTTTCTTGGCACTGTGCTGCGGCTTCATAGGCTGCCCCCTCTCCGTCAAAGTTTTGCCCTATTTTATCATATTTCCCCAGGTTCGCCAATAGCATTTTAAATTTTTTACAAATTGACATTCTTAAACAATCCGTTAATTCTGCGGCAGCAGTGTTGAAATTCCCAAAATACACAATATAATATGGGTAATGATTTTATTTTCCCTGGGGAAAAGGTGGATATTTATGAGCAAATTTTCTCTCTGGCTGCACCGGGCCGGCGCGCGCATGAACGCAGGTCTTCGCAGCTTTATGTCCGGGCGGTATGGCTCCGACCGGCTGAACATGGTCATTCTCTGCGCAGGTCTTGTGGCCAGCATTCTCTCTTCGCTGTTCCGGAACCTGAATGCGCGGATGATTTTCCTGGTCCTGAGCTATGCGCTGATGATCTGGGCCATTTTCCGGGCGCTTTCCCGGAATACCTACAAGCGTTATCAGGAAAACCGCAGATTTCTGCTGATTTTTGACCGTCTGAAAGACCGGAACAACCGCTATTTCAATTGTCCTAAGTGCCGCCAGACCGTCCGCGTCCCCCGGGGGAAGGGCAAAATCTCCATCACCTGCCCCAGATGCAGGGAGAAGTTCATCCGTAAGACTTGAACCGAATCATTTTCCGGGAACCGCCGCAGGTTCCCGGATTTTTGTTTTCTGCGGGAAAATTTTCCGGTTTGTCTACTTGCGTACATCTGTCCGCTTTGAGAGAACAATATTTTCATAAATTTTCATATTTCCACGTTTTTGTCTTCTTTTCTTCAGAAAAACATTCCGTTTTTTGAAAATTTTTATTTACATTTTCTGAACGAAATGGTATACTGTTTTCAATTCGCACCCAAAAGGCGAATCGTCGTTCTCAATCCCCTAACATTCTTAAGAAAGGAAGACATTACTATGAAACGGAAATTGACCCCAAAGGAAACCCTGGCCGTAGCAAGTCTGCTCTTCGGCCTCTTCTTCGGAGCCGGCAATCTGATTTTCCCCGTACATATGGGACAGGCTGCCGGACGGAACTATGTAGTAGCCTCTATCGGCTTTGTCGTTACCGGCGTAGGTCTTCCTTTGCTGGGTGTGGCCGCCATGGGCTTGAGCCGCAGTGAGAGCCTGGCCCAGCTTGCCGGGCAGGTGGGCCAGGGCTACGGCCGCTTTTTCACCGTGCTGCTGTATCTGACCATCGGCCCCTGCTTTGCCATCCCCCGGTGCGCCACCACCTCCTTCACCGTAGGCGTGGAACCTCTGCTGGTCGGCAATGACAGGCTGTGGCTGCTTGGGTTCTCGCTGGTTTTCTTCCTGCTGGTGCTTTTCTTCTCTCTGCGGCCCAGCGGCATTCTGACCTGGGTAGGCCGGGTCATCAACCCGGTTTTCCTGATTCTTCTGTCCCTGCTGGTGATTGCCTCCTTCGCAAACCCCATGGCTTCCGTGCCCCAGGTAGCCCCAGAGGGGGACTATGTCACCCAGCCCTTCTTAACAGGCTTTTTGGAGGGCTACAACACCATGGATACCCTGGCAGCTCTGGCCTTCGGCATCACCATCGTCCAGGTTCTGCGGCAGCTGGGCCTGCGCCGCCCGGAGGACATCGCCAAAGGGACCTGCCTGTCCGGTGTGTTCAGCTGTCTGCTTATGGCTCTGATTTACGCCCTCATCACCTGGATGGGTGCCCAGAGCCGGGGCGCTTACCCCCTGAGCGCCAACGGCGGCATTGCTCTGGCGGACATCGCCCATCACTATTTTGGCCGGGCCGGTCAGCTGATTCTGGCCGCCACGGTAACCCTGGCCTGCCTGAAAACCTCCATCGGTCTCGTGACCAGCTGCGCCGAGACCTTTTGCCTGCTGTACCCGCGCATCGGCTATAAGGCCTGGACCTGGATCTTCAGCCTGTTCCCTCTGGCCATTTCCAACCTGGGCCTCACCACCATTATCAGCTTCTCCCTGCCGGTGCTCATGTTCCTGTATCCCCTGTCCATCACCCTGATTCTATTGAGCCTGCTGGGCGGGCTCTTCGGCCGGGACCGCCGGGTATTCGTCAGCGTAACGGTGCTTACTCTGGCCGCTGCTCTGCTGGATTTCCTCGCCGCCCTGCCCGAAGGCGCCAAAAGCATCCTGCACCTGGAAGGACTGCTGGGCTGGGCCAACAGCTATATTCCGCTGTTCTCCTATGGCCTGGGCTGGCTTCTCCCCGCCGCACTGGGCCTGATGATCGGCCTGGCACTGCGGTGGCGCGCCTCCCGTTAACCTTTCTTTTGGGGAGGGGGATCACCGTTAGCTGAGACTGAGGGATTATACCGCAGAACCCCTCCGGCCCTAACGGGTCACCTCCAACAGTGCATTAAGAGGCCGTAAGCCGCTTTTGCGGCAACGGCCTCTATACCTTTCAGGGGAGGCTTTTTCCCAGTAAATCGTTCCAGAACTATCGATTTGGAATTGACATCCCATTCAACACCTGCTATACTGATTTCGTAAAGCTCCTCCCTCTGCGTCACGGCTTTGTAGGGCGGGGCAAATAGAAAAGCAGGAGGCAAACGGTATGTTATTTCAAATCTACGGAGACAAAGCGGGCTACCAGCTGCTGGGTTGGCTGCTGGTGTTCCTGGGGCTGATTCTCACCAACGAGATTGCCCGGCGCACCAAAAAGGGCGGCATTTTCTTCTTCCTGGCTCTGCCGGGGGCACTGACGGTGTACTTCATCGCCGTGGCCGTGGGCGCTGCCATGGGCGCAGGCTGGGCAGTGAATAACCCCACCTATCTGTACATGAACAGCTGGTTCCACTATGCCAAGCTCTATGCCGCCACCATCGGCTGCATCGGCTTCATGATGATCAAGTATCAGTGGGGCATCGGCAAGAAGGACTGGTTCAAGCCCTTCCCCTTTGTCATCGTTGCCATCAATATTCTCATCGCCGTGGGCAGTGACTTTGAGTCCGCCATTAAGGGCGCCCTTTCCGTGGACAGCTGGTGGCTGTCCAGCGAAAACGTCTGGCTGTACGGCGGCTGGTGGAACTGGCTCAACGGCATTGCAGGCCTGCTGAACATCTTCTGCATGACCGGCTGGTGGGGCATCTACTCCTCCAAAAAGAAGGACGACATGCTCTGGCCCGACATGATCTGGCTGTACATTCTGGCCTATGACGTGTGGAACTTCCAGTATACCTATCTGAACCTGCCTACCCACGCCTGGTACTGCGGTCTGGCCCTGCTGCTGGCCCCCACCGTGGCTGCTTCCCTGTGGAACAAGGGCGGCTGGATTCAGAACCGTGCCAATACCCTGGCCATCTGGTGCATGTTCGCCCAGGTATTCCCCCTGTTCCAGGACCGCAGCGTGTTCACCACCATCCCCGTGCTGTACGCCGATGGCTTCATGGATGCCGCTGTCCGTCCCACCGCTGCAAACCCCACCGCCCAGGGCGTGATCTCCGTGCTGTCCCTGGCCATTAACGCACTGGCTCTGGCAATCATCATCCGCCGGGCCATCCAGCAGAAGAAGAATCCCTATAAGAACGAGATCTTCACCGATACCCGGGACTTCCAGCTGGCCATGGAGCGTGCAGAGTAAGGCCGTTCTCCGCTCCCAATAAATCAGAAAATTCCCCGGCGCTCGGGCTGTGAACTGTCCGAACGCCGGGGATATTTTGTTACTTCTCCAGATATTCCGGCACAAGCTCCGTCAGCTTCTCGGCCAGCTGGGCGTGGCCCTTCCGGGTCAGGTGCATGAAATCAACGGAATTGAACTGGCAGAAGGAGGCATCCAGGAAATGCACGCCTAAGAGCTCTGCGGCGGCAGCATAGTATTTTGCCAGCGCCTGAGAGGTCTCCACCGCGCCCTTGCCCATTTCCTCGGCGCAGGCAGAGGTTTCCACGCCTTTGCCGATGGGAGGCGGAGCGATGATAAGTACATTGGGCTTCTTGCCAGGTGCCCAGCAGTCCACAGTCATAGCCTTGCGGACCAGCCGCTCCATGCCTCTGCCAACCTCATAGGCTGTGGTATTTAGCCGCTGCTTGGAATCGTTGGTGCCCAGCATGATGACGAGCAGGTCCACATACTCATGGCTTTTCAGCAGGGCATACACATAGGGCAGCACAGCCATATTCTCATTGATGGGGTCTTCAAAGACGGTGGTCCGGCCGGACAGGCCCTCCTCCGTCACCAGGTACTCCGGTCCAAGGGCCTTTTGCAGCAGGCAGGTCCAGCGCTCGTCCTCATTGAAGCGAATGCCGCCATCCGTGCAATCGGCGGGATCTGCGCAGTAGCCGTGGGTATTGGAATCGCCGATACAGAGAATGTGCTTTTTCATAGGATGTTCCTCCCAAGCGTTTTTCTTCCAGTATAGTCAATGGCGGACAAAAAAGCAAGCAAAAACCATTTGCCTTTTTGATGGGGGCTTGCTATAGTAGAGAAAACCTTTTAGGAGCGGACCATGAAAACAAAGCATTGGATTCTGATTTTGGTGTTGGCTCTGGCCCTGAGCCTGGGGCTTGGGCTGTGGCTGCTGCGGCCGAAAGCGCCGGAGAAGACCGTAACGGTGGTGCAGGACGGAGTGGTCACCCAGGTGCTGGACCTGGGCAAAGACCAGATTTTGGAGCTCACGGGGGCCAACGGGGGCACCAACACCGTAGAAGTAAAAGACGGCAAGGTGGCCGTAACCCATGCCAGCTGCCCGGACCACATCTGCATGGCCATGGGCTGGTGCGACAGCGGGCTGCCCATCGCCTGCCTGCCCAACGGGCTGATCCTGTCCTTCCCCAGCAGGGACGGCACAGACGGCTGAGGATTTCCAGTATTTACAGCTTGCAAAATGATTACAAATAGGTTACAATCCTTTTGTCCTCGCGAGACGGAATCTAAACAAGGAGGCTGGAAGGATGCGTTTTCATTTCTGCTCTATCTGGCAGATTCTTTGCCAGATCGGCGGCTTTGGCTGCTAAAAATTGACCTTTCGCGCCCCGGATTTCCGGGGCGCTTTTTTGCGGTTTTGATTGTAAACCACTAAAAATATTTGGTTGACAAACAAAGAAAGCCATGGTAACGTGACTGCGCAAAAGCCTTTCCCTCCGGGGAAGGTGGCTCGGCGACAGCCGGGACGGATGAGGGGCGTTCCGCGCGGGAGCCCTACAGGAAGGAGGCACTCCATGGCAACCAAAGATCAGATTCTTTCCCTGCTGCTGTCCTGCCGTGGGAGCTACCTCTCTGGGGAGGAGCTGGCCCAGGCCATTGGCATTTCCCGGGCGGCGGTGTGGAAGGGCGTGAATGCCCTACGGGAGGCGGGCTTTCCCATCGATGCCCAGCCCAACCGGGGCTACCGGCTGGAAACGGGGCTGGATATTCTCTCCGCCTCGGGCATTCAGGGGCTCCTGAACCCCGGACTGCCCCTGAAAATTCAGCTGCTGCCCACGGTGACCTCCACCAACGCCCTGCTGCGGGAGCAGGCAGAGGACGGCGCGCCGGAAGGCACGGTACTCCTCTCCGGCAGCCAGAGTAAGGGCCGGGGGCGCCTGGGCCGAAGCTTCTTCTCCCCGGCGGACACCGGCGTCTATTTAAGCATCCTGCTGCGGCCGGACTATGAAACCCCATCCCGGGCTGCCGCCCTGACCACTCTGGCCGCCCTGGCCGCCTGCCAGGCCGTGACGGACATTGCCGGGCACCAGGCAAAAATCAAATGGGTCAACGATGTATTTCTAAAGGGCAAAAAGGTGGCCGGGATTCTCACGGAAGCCGCCCTGTCCATGGAAAGCGGTGCCGTAGACTACATCGTGCTGGGCGTGGGCTTCAACCTGTATGCCCCGAAGGAGGGCTTCCCGCCGGAGCTGGCGAGCGTTGCCGGAGCCATTCTGGACACGCCCCGGGACAACGGAAAAAACGCCCTGACGGCGGCATTTCTGAATCGCTTCTGGGCGCTGTATCAGGCCCCGGAGGGCTATGAACAGGAATACAAACGGCACTGCATGGTGCTGGGCCGGGAGGTACTCATCATCACCGCCCAGGCAGAGCGCCCTGCCAAAGCAGTGGACCTGGACGGCCAGTGCGGCCTGATTGTGGAATATCCGGACGGTACCCGGCAGACTTTAAAGGCCGGGGAAGTTCGTATTCGAGAGAAGAAAGGATAGATACATATGGAAACGAAGAAAATGAAAACCCTGGACATGGTGTATATCGCCCTGTTCGCCTGCCTGATGGCCATCTGCGCCTGGATCTCCATTCCCGGGCAAATTCCCCTCACCCTGCAAACCATGGGCGTCTTCCTGGCAATTGGCCTGCTGGGAGGCAAGCGGGGCACCGTTGCCGTGCTGGTGTATATTCTCATGGGCGCCGTGGGCCTGCCGGTATTCTCCGGCTTTGCCGGCGGCCTGGGCAAGCTCCTGGGCACGACCGGCGGCTATATTGTGGGCTTCCTGGTGTCCGCTCTGCTGATGTGGGCCATGGAGGCGCTGTTCGGCAGCAAGAAGTGGGTACTGCCCGCGTCCATGGTCGTGGGCCTTATCGCCTGCTATGCCTTCGGCACCGCCTGGTTTATGGTGGTCTACACCGGCTCCAAAGGGGCCATCACCCTGGGTGCCGTGCTGGGTATGTGCGTCATTCCCTATATCATCCCGGATGCCGTAAAAATCGCCGTAGCCCTGCTGCTGACCAAGGCGCTAAAGCGGTTTGTGAAGTAAGCGGTTTCACAAATTTTTCGCAAAGTTTCGCTGTTTCTCCGCCTTGACATTCCGGTGGAAACCCGTATAATAATACCGTATCATACTTTGGTATTATTCACGAGGAGGATATCCTGTTATGCCGCCAAAGGCAAGATTTACAAAACAGATGATTGAAGACGCCGCATTTGAGCTGGCGAAGCAGCGCGGCATTGAGGCCGTGGCTGCCAGAGAAGTGGCCAAGGCGCTGAACATGACGGTCACCCCGATTTTCGGAAGTTTTACCAACATGTCCGAGCTGAGGCAGACGATTTATGAGCGGGCAAAGGCAGAATTTCAGGCATACCTTCGTGGCTGCCTGGACTACACGCCGTCCTTTCAGGCCTACTGCCTGCGCTGGGTCTGTTATGCAGCAGAAAACCAGAATTTATACAGGTTTCTTATGCAGCGGATGTGGACGTCCGGGGACAAGCGCGGGGTGCTTCCGGAGCTGGAAGCGCCGCTGCTGGCAGAGCTGACGGAGCTCTTCTCCCTGTCCCACGAGGCCGCATCCGAGCTGGTTGCCCATATGCTGATCTACAGCGGCGGGCTGTGTACCCTGCTTCAGCAGGGGAATATGCCCCTTTCGGAGGCGGACATCTCTCACAGGCTCAGCCAGCTGTGCGGCAGTCTGGCCGTGGCCGGGAATCTGGCCGCCGGTACACTGAGCGCCGCCGATGCCGAACGGCTGTACCGCGCCGCAGAGATAAGGCCGAAACACGCATAACGAAGGCAGGAGCTGCCGGGATTCTCTCCCGGCGGCTCCTTTTTCTCTTTCTTTTCCCTTTCTTCTGTGCTATAATCTGGAAAAAGGTCAATTGGGGAGGGAAAATTATGGAAACCCGAAAAAAAGTGCTGCATTTTTTGCCCAGAAATTCCTTTAGCGGAGCGGAAAACGTGGTATGCCAGATGATTGCCCTGTTCCGCGGGGAGATGGATATGTACTACTGCTGCCCGGAAGGCCCCATCCGGCAGGCCCTGGAAGAGCGGAACATTCCCTATCTTCCCATGGCTGCCTTCTCCGTGAAAGAAGTCCGGCGGCTGATCCGGCAGGAGCAGCCGGATGTGATCCAGGCCCATGATATGCTTGCCTCCGTTGTCTGCGCCGCAGCCTGCGGCAGGACGCCCCTGGTCTGCCACATCCACAACAACAGCTTCGACTCCCGGGGTCTGACCCCCAAAACGGCCCTGTTTTACTTTGCGGCCAAAAAGGCAAAGCACATCTTCTGGGTGTCCTCCTCAGCCATGGACAGCTTCTATTTCCATAGAGCCGTGGCAGGCAAAAGCTCCGTCCTGCGCAATATCATCGACCCCCAGGCCCTTCGGAATCAGGCTGCAGCGGCGGACCGCCGGGAGAAAAGCCATGCGGTGTTCCTGGGCCGGATGTCCAAGCCCAAAGATCCGCTGCGGACGCTCCGGGTTCTGGAACAGCTGGCAGTTCTCCTGCCGGACCTGAACGCCCTGGTCATCGGCGGCCCGGACGTGGCAGATCCGGAGCTGGAGCAGCACTTCCGCAAAAGCTGGGAGCACAGCCCCGCCCGGGACCGTATCCATTTGCTGGGCTTCCAGTCCAATCCCTACGGGCTGCTTCAAAACACCCGGGTTCTGCTGATGACTTCCCTCTGGGAGGGCACGCCCATGAGCGCCCTGGAGGCCATGGCCCTGGGGGTGCCCATCGTCAGCACCCCGGTGGACGGCATGTGCCAGCTGGTGGAACCGGGAAAAACCGGTTTTCTGGAGGAAACGGATGAGGCTCTGGCCCGGCGCTGCGCCGAAATCATTCGGGATGCAGCCCTGCGGCAAAGCCTGTCTCAAAACGCCGTGGCCCGGGCGGAAGTCCTGCTGGATGCCGAAAGCTACAAGCAGGCCCTTCGTGAGGCCTACGGAACAGGAGGTACACAATGAGAATCGTTCAGATCATCCCAAGCTTTGGCATGGGCGGCGCGGAAACCATGTGCGCGGCCTTGAGCCGCCAGCTGCTGCTGGACGGCCACCAGGTTTCCGCCATAAGCCTTTCCGGAGAGAAAACCGTCATAAGTCAGCGGTTGGAAGCATCCGGTGTGCCTGTCTGCTACCTGGACAAGGCCCTGGGCTCCGGGCTGCAATGCGTTGGGCAGCTGAAAAAGCTGCTGAAAACCCTCCAACCCCAGCTGATCCACACCCATCTCCACGCCCTGAAATACGCGGCTCTTGCCTCTTCCGGGGTTCCCATCGTCCATACCATCCACAATCAGGCTGCCCGGGAGGCAGTCTTTCTGGACAAACAGATCGGCAAATACTGCTTCCGCCGGGGCCGCGCTCTGCCCGTAGCCCTGACCCGGGAAATCCGGCAATCCGTTATGGAGGTCTACGGTCTGCCCGAAGGGAAGGTAAGCCTGGTGCCCAACGGCATCGACCTGAGCGCCTGCCGGGAAAAGGAGGACTATACGCTCCACTACCCCGTAGAGATTCTCCACGTGGGCCGATTCTTCCCCCAGAAAAACCACGCAGCCATTCTGGGCGCAGCTGCCCTTCTGAAAAAGAGGGGTATTAACGCCCGCATCCATTGCTATGGGGACGGCCCTCTGCTGGAGCAGACCCGCCAGGCCGCTCAGGAGCAGGGGCTGGCGGGGCAGGTCCTCTTCGAGGGCGTCACCTCCGATGTGTTCACCCCCATGTCCCAGGCGGACCTGTTCATTCTGCCCTCCAGCTGGGAGGGGATGCCCATGACCATTATTGAGGCCATGGGCACCGGCCTGAGCGTCATCGCCTCCCGGGTAGGCGGCGTGCCGGACATGGTGACGGACGGCGAGAGCGGCCTGCTCATCGAGCCCACCGCCGAGGCCCTTGCTGCGGCCATTGAGAAGCTGGTGCGGAATGAAGCCCTGCGGCAAAGCCTGGGCAAAAAGGCCCGGGAGGAGGCCCAGCGGTTTTCCCTGCCCGCCATGGCCCGGGGCTATGAAGCCCTCTACGCCAGTGTAACGGAGGGTGCGCCGCTGTGAACGTTCCAAAAATCGCCCGGGAAGGGCTGCGCTCCGTCGGCAAGCTTTTCAGCCCGAAGGGGGCCCAAGAGGATACTTTGGAAGCCCTGTGGCCCGATCGGGGCGGCAGCTGCATTCGGAACCGGGGAAAAAGCTGGCTGGAAGCCCAGGTGGACCTGAGCATCATCATCCCCTGTTACAACAATGCCCCCTATCTGCGCGGCTGCCTGGATTCCGTGCTGGGGCAGAAAACGGGCTACTCCTTTGAGGCTGTGGTCATTGACGACGGCTCCACGGATGAAACGCCGGAGATTCTAAAGACCTATGCGGCGAATCCCCGCGTCCGCCTGCTGCGGCAGGAAAATCAGGGGCACTCCGGTGCCCGGAATGCCGGGCTGTCGGTCTGCCGGGGAAAATATCTTCTCTTCCACGACAGTGACGACACGCTTTTGCCCGGAAGCATCCAGGCCCTGCTGGACTGTGCATTTCAAAATGACGCAGACATTGCCATTGGCGGCTACGTCTGCAAGGACGCCGCCGGGAACCTCACCCCTGGGAAAACGTATTCTGCCGGTCCCGTGACGGACCGAGAGCGCATCCCCGGCATGACCTGCGGCAAGGCCTTCCGGCGCAGCCTATGGGCAAAGCTTCAATTTCCCCTGGGCTACTGGTATGAAGACTCCGTGATCTCCCAGATTCTGCTGCCCATGGCCCGGCGGATCTACGCAATCGACGCCCCGGTATTTGCCTATCTGCTGAACCCCCAGGGCGTCTCCGCCGCCTCTCAGGGCAGGCCCAAATCCCTGGAAAGCCTCTATGTCACCCGGCGGCTGCTGAAAGAGCGGGAATTCTTCGGCCTGCGCTATGATCAGGATGCCTATACCCACTTCCTGCACATGGTCCTGCTGACCTACCATAGAACCCGGCTGCTGTCAAAGGACGTGCCCTATGCCGTCTTTCTGTGCCAGCGGCAGCTGCAAAGCACCTATTTTTCCGGCGTTTCCGCCCCGAAAAGCTATGCTTCTCTGGCGGAAAGCCTGGAAAAAGGCCGGTTCCGGAACTATCTCTGGCTGTGCGAGACCCTGTGGCTGAAAAACCGGATGGGAGGCTGAGACCGTGAAATTCTACATTGCAATTCCCGTCTACAAGGCGGAGGCATTTTTGTCAGACTGCGTCAGCTCCGTGCTGAGCCAGACCTGTCAGGATTTCGAGATCGTCCTGGTGGACGATGGCTCTCCGGACGGTTCCGGCAGGCTGTGCGACGAATTTGCCGCCCGGGACGGCCGGATTCACGCCATCCACCAAAAAAATACGGGCCCCTATGGAGCCCGCAGAACGGCGATTCACTTTATACTGAACCACGGCAGCCCGGAAGACCGGGCGGTCTTTCTGGACGCAGACGACAGCCTGAAGCCGGAGGCTCTGGAAACCCTAACCCGGTGCATCCGGGAGACCGGGGCGGACCTGGTGTTCCTGGGGGAAGACCAGGTATATGAGGGAATGGTGCTGCGTCCCTTCCCCAGGGACATGGCCTATATCGGCACGGTGACGGACCGGCGGCAGCTGTATAAGATCGTCTTTCAGGACGGCTGGTACAATCCTCTGTGGAAAAAGGTCCCAGCCCTGTCCCTGCTGCCCCGGGAGGACCACCCGGAATTCTACCCCGTCCGCTTCGGCGAGGACCTGCTGCAAAGCATCCCCCTGTACCGGGACTGCCGGAAGGCGGTCTTCCTGGCGGACAGCCTGTACAACTACACCCAGAACCCCAACTCCGCCACCAACGGCCTGGGGTATGAAAAATACCGGGTAACCTCTCTGGTGCCGGAAACCTGCTGGAATTTTTTGAACAGCCAGAATGTCTGGAATTCGGAGGATTTTGAAGAATACATGGGTTGGCTCCGGCGGCTGACCCGGTTTCAAATTTGGCTGGTGGCGAAGTTCGCCACCTCCGCCGCCAACCGCTGCGCGCTCCTGAAAGCCATCTCCCAGGACGACTTTTACGCCAAGATCATCGCCACAGCCCCCAAAGAGGACCGCTGCCTGACCCTGATGCAAAAAGGGCGCTACCGCGCCCTGTGCACCGTAGGCACCGCCATGCGGAAGCTGGGAGATGTGCGGAGATGGGTACGTAAAAAGCTCCCCTGAAAGGTATAGTGGCTGTTGGCCGCTTGCGGCCTACAGACCCTTAATGCACAGCGAGACTGATGGATTCCTTTCAGGGGAGGCGTATCACCTTGCCCGGAGCTCCCAGAAGGCCACGGCACTGGCGGCGGCTACGTTCAGGGAATCCACTCCGTGATACATGGGGATTTTTACGGTATAGTCGCAGCGGGCAATGGTCTGCTCGGCCAGGCCGTCCCCCTCGGTGCCCAGAACCACGGCCAGCTTCTCCTGCTGCCGCAGAACAGGCGCATCAATGGACACGCTGTCGTCCGTCAGCGCCATGGCGGCGGTGGCAAAGCCCGCCTCTTTCAGGATTTCCGGCCAATTCTCCGGCACATAGGCCCAGGGCACCTGAAAAACCGTGCCCATACTCACCCGGGCGCTGCGGCGATAGAGAGGGTCTGTGCAGCCGGAGGTCAACAGCACCGCATCCATGCCCAGGGCAGCCGCGCTGCGGAAAATGGCCCCTACATTGGTGGGGTTCATGACGTTTTCCAGCACCGCCACCCGGCGGCAGGCAGCGAGAATTTCCTTCGGCTCCGGCTGCCTGGGCCGCAGCATGGCGCAGAGCATCCCCCGCGTCAGCTGGAAGCCCGTGAGCTGGGTCAGGATGGGCATTTCCGCCGTATACACCGGTACATCCCCGCACCGGGCAATGGCCGCCTGGGCCTCCTCATTGCAGTGGCTCCGCTCCACCAGCAGGGAAACCGGCCTGCACCCGGCGTCCAGTGCCCGGCAAATCACCTTGGGACTCTCGGCAATGAACATCCCCTTCTTGGGCTCAAAGCGGTTTAATAGCTGGGCTTCCGTCAGCCGGGCATACACGTCCAGCTCCGGGGCGTTAAAATCCGTGATTTCGGTAAATTCGATCATGGTATTTCTCCATATGTTTTTGTTTTCGGCAGCACCGCTTTCTTCCGCGGCGCTGCCTTTATTATATCGCAGCGGGAATTGGCTGTCAAATAGGGAACCTCTGATTCAAGCGGCAAGAGCTGGTGACGAGGGATTTTGTCTCAGACGAAAGTTCTGAAAGTGGGGGAATCCTGCATGGATTTCCCACTTTTAGAACTGCACGGATGGGGCAAAAGGCCCGTCATCCAGCCGAAGACGATTGATTCAGAGGTTCCTTAGGTATCTTTTTCCTTGCAATGCGCAGAGGCGGGGGGTATAATGAGGGAAAATAAACTTCACAACCAAGGATGGACTGCTATGAATGTCACCTTACAGCACCTGACCAAGCGATTTCCCAACCGGAACAAAAAGCAGGGCGGCGAGGTTGTCGCCGTGGACGACTTTACCTATGAGATTCCCGATGGCAAGCTGGTGGGTCTGCTTGGCCCCTCGGGCTGCGGCAAGAGCACGACGCTCTACATGATCTGCGGCCTCCAGGCCCCCACGGAAGGAAAGATTTTCTTTGGGGACAAGGACGTGACCCATCTGCCCACGGAGAACCGTGGGGTGGGTCTGGTGTTCCAGAACTACGCCCTGTACCCCCATATGACGGTTTTGCAAAACATTCTCTTCCCTCTGGAAAACCTGAAGGGCAAGGACCGGCCCGGCAAGGCGGAGATGGTTCGCAGGGCCACAGAGGCCGCCAAGCTGGTGCAGATCGATTCTCTTCTGGACCGGAAGCCCAGTGAGATGTCCGGCGGCCAGCAGCAGCGGGTTGCCATCGCCCGGGCGCTGGTGAAGATGCCCTCGGTGCTGCTGCTGGATGAGCCCCTGTCCAACCTGGACGCCCGGCTGCGCCTGCAGACCCGGGAGGAGATTCGCAGAATCCAGCGGGAGACCGGTATCACCACCGTCTTCGTCACCCACGACCAGGAGGAGGCCATGAGCATCTCCGATGAGATCGTGGTGATGAAGGAGGGCGTGGTGCAGCAGACGGGCAGGCCCCAGGCGGTCTATGATGACCCCGCCAACCTGTTTGTTGCAAAATTCTTAGGCACGCCCCCCATCAACCTCTTTGACGGGCGTATCGAAAACGAATGGCTCTATATTGGCCAGGACCGGGTTCTGCCCGCCGCCGGGCTGCCGGAGGGAAACGTCACTGTGGGCATCCGACCCGAGGGCTTTGTACCGGAGGACAACGGACCTTTCCGCTGCGGCCTGAACCGGATGGAGGTCATGGGCCGGGACGTGAGCTTCCTGTGTACCCACGATGGCTGCCAGGCGGAGACCTTCCGGGCCATCCGCCAGTCCGACGGCACCGAGGGCAGCCACGGGCAGAGCGTATCTTTCCGCCTGAAGCCCGGCAAGGTACTTCTGTTCGCCCCGGAAACCGGCGCGCGGCTGCGGCCCCGGGAGGCATAGCATGGAGAAAAACAATTATAAGGGCTTTCTCTACCTGCTGCCCGTCTTCGTGTTTCTGGGCTTTTTCCTGGTGTATCCCCTGATTGACGTATTCGTCTACTCCTTCCAGGAAAACTACAATTTTGCCTCTCAGACCTATACGGGGGTGGGGCTTTACAACTACGCCTATGTGCTCCACGACCCCTACTTTTTGCAGGCCCTGAAAAACACCTTCCTGCTGGTGATCATTACGGTGCCCCTGTCCACGGGACTGGCCCTGCTCATCTCCCTGTGCCTGAGCTCCATTCAAAAGCTGCGGGAGCTGTTTCAGACCGTTTTCTTCCTGCCCTATGTGACCAATACCCTGGCCGTAGGCCTGGTGTTCATGATTCTCTTCCGGAAGACCGCCTATTCCGACGGCTTTGTGAATGTGCTTCTGAACGCCTTGGGCTTTGCCAGCGTGGACTTTCTCTCGGGGCCGTACTGGGCGAAGATGCTGGTACTGTCCCTTTACACCGTGTGGATTGTCATGCCCTTTAAGATTCTGATTCTCACCTCTGCCCTGGCCTCCGTGGACCAGACCTACCGCAACGCCGCCCGGGTAGACGGAGCATCCAAAAGCCGGATTTTCTGGCGGATCACCCTGCCTATGATCTCCCCCAGCCTTTTCTACCTGGTGATCACCGGCTTCATCGGGGCCTTCAAGGCCTATTCCGATGCCGTGGCCCTGTTCGGCACGGACCTGAACGCCGCAGGCATGAATACCATTGTGGGCTATGTCTATGATATGCTCTACGGCAATGCCGGCGGTTACCCCTCCTACGCCTCCGCCGCGGCCATTCTTCTGTTTGCCATCGTGCTGACCATCACCTGCATCAACCTGCTGGTGAGCAAAAAGCACGTCCACTATGTGTGAGGTGCGGCCATGGATTATGATTTGATTGAAAAACGGGCCCATGGGCGGCAGATCGGGTATCTCGCCGCCATTGGGCTGGTGCTGGTGCTCTGGGCCATCATTGTCCTGTTTCCCTTTTACTGGATGCTGCTGACCTCGGTCAAGAGCTACGGCAGCTACAGCAGCGAGTTTGTGCCCAAGCTCTTCACCCTGCATCCCACTCTGGAAAACTACGCCAGCGCCTTCTCCCAGGTGCCCCTGGCCGGGTATTTTCTGAATACGGCCATCTTCACGGTGATTACCACGGCGCTGATGCTCTTTGTCACCGTTCTGGCCGCCTTTGCCTTTTCCCGGCTGCGGTTTCCCGGGCGGGACCTGATTTTCGCCGCCTTTCTGGCCCTGATGATGATCCCCTCGGAGCTGGTGGTCATCACCAATTTCGTAACCGTCACCCAATGGGGACTGCGGAACACCTTTCTGGGGCTGATTTTGCCCTCAGTGACCTCGGTGTTCTACATCTATCTGCTAAAAGAGAACTTCTCCCAGGTGCCGGACGAGCTGTACTACGCCGCCAAGGTGGACGGCACCTCGGACTTCAAATACCTGTGGAAGGTACTGCTGCCCATCTGCCAGCCCACGGTGGTGACCATCACCATCCTGAAAATCATTGAGTGCTGGAATAGCTTTGTCTGGCCCCGGCTGATCACGGACAAGCAGGACTATTTTCTGGTATCCGTGGGCATTCAGGAGATTCGGGAAAACGGCTTCGGCCGGGAGAATATCCCCGCCATGATGGCCGCCGTCACCGTCATCTCTCTGCCGCTGATTGTGCTGTTCCTGATTTTCCGGAAAAAAATCATGTCCGGCGTGGCAAGAGGAGGGACCAAGGGATGAAAAAGCTGCTTGCCCTGGTGCTTGCCGCCGCTCTGCTGCTCACCGGCTGCCACGGTCACCTGGTATCGGAGGGCGCGGAGAACGCAGAAAGCTATACGCTGCCGGAAAGCTTCGATACCTCTAAAAATTACGAATTGGTTTTCTGGTGCAAAAGTGACACGAACAAATACCAAACAGCCACTTATCAGCAGGCTATAGAAGATTTTCAGAAGCTTTACCCCAATGTTCATATTACTCTGCGAATCTATACGGACTACTCCCGCATCTATACCGATGTAATCACCAATATCTCTACAAATACAACTCCAAATATCTGCATCACCTACCCGGATCATATTGCTACCTATTTATCCGGCGAGAACACCGTTGTACCACTGGATGCTCTCATGAGTGATCCTCGCTATGGCTTGGGCGGAAGCTCATTGCTTTTTGATGGGCCAACAGTACAGGATCTTGTGCCTCAATTCCTATCTGAGTGTGTCATCGGCGGTACAACTTACGCTCTGCCGTTCATGCGCTCCACGGAGGCTTGCTATGTAAACACGGACTATGTGAAAAAACTGGGTTTTACTCTGCCGGAAACTCTGACCTGGGACTTTGTCTGGGAAGTCAGTGAAGCAGCCATGAAAAAAAACACCGATGGCACCTACAAGCTAAACAGTCAAAAGGTACTGATTCCCTTCCTGTATAAGTCCTCGGATAATATGATGATTCAAATGCTTCATCAATTAGATGCCCCCTATTCCCAAGCAAAAGGAACTGTAGAACTGTGGAACGAGCAAAGCAAGGACATCATGCGGCAAGTTCGGGACCACACCGCCTCAGGTGCTTTCTCTACCTTTAAAATCAGCTCCTACCCGGCGGATTACCTCAATGCCGGTCAGTGCATCTTTGCCATTGACTCTACCGCTGGTTCCACCTGGATGGGTTGCAACGCGCCTCTTCTGGATATTAGCGAAGAATCTCTCGTACAGTTTGAAACCCGAGTTTATCCCATCCCACAATATGATACGGACAATATCAGCATGATTTCTCAGGGGCCTTCTATCTGCGTATTTTATAAGGATGACCCTCAGGAGGTACTGGCATCCTGGCTATTTACTCAGTTTTTGCTAACAAACGACGTTCAAATTCGTTATGCCGAGACCGAAGGTTATGTCCCTGTCACGGAAAAAGCACGACAAGACCCCAGTTATTCAGACTACTTGAACCGTGCAGGCGAAGACAACAACACCCATTACAATGTAAAGATCGAGGCTACAAAGCTTCTGCTCGAAAACAGTGAACACACATTTGTAACACCGGTATTTAACGGCTCTGCCTCTGTCCGGCAAGCCTCCGGGCAGCTTATCGATGAAACCGTTCGAGCCGTACTGCGCAAGCTTCCGACAGATGATGCAGGGCTGGAAGCCATATACGAGAGAGTCGCCTCTTTAAATCACTTAGACCAGATTCAACAGGCAGAGGGATTCTCCGACTTAGGTCCCCTGCCCGCAGGTGCCATCGCCTTGCTGATTAGTCTTGGAGTATGCTGGCTGGGAATCATTTCTGCATTTCTGCTGGAAAAACGGAAAAAGGCCGGGAAAGGCCATTGATTTTTCCACGGCCAGCCGCTATAATAGGTCTTAGTTTGCGGGATTTCCCCGCTAAACACATCATCCGATAAGGAGAAAACGAAAAATGAAAAAGATCATTGCCCTGCTGCTTGCTGTCTGCATGATCGCCGCCTTTGCAGGCTGCGCCAAGTCCGACACCGCCGCCACCACCGAGGCCCCCACTACCGAGGCTCCCACCGAGACCACCGAGGAGGTCACCGCTCCTGCCGAGGCCGAGGGCGACGTCATGAGCCATGCCGACTACATGGCCGCCGAGCTGGAAAGCCCCGTGTGCATCGAAACCTATGTCCAGGCCCATCAGTCCTGGTGGGACAATAAGCTGACTGTCTACGCCCAGAGCGAGGACGGCGCATACTTCATCTACAACATGGAGTGCTCCGAAGAGGACGCTGCCAAGCTGGTGCCCGGCACCAAGATCCGCGTCAACGGCTACAAAACCAGCTATCACGATGAGGTCGAAGTGGCTGAGGGCGCAACCTTCGAGATTCTGGAAGGCTCCTACATTGCCGAGCCCCAGGACATCACCGGCGGCCTGGGTGCCCAGAACCTGATCGACTGGCAGAATGCCAAGGTCTCCGTCTCCGGCCTGACCGTGGTGGCCGCCAATGACGAGGGCGCTGCTTTCCTGTACAACTGGGATGGCTCCGGCGCTGCAGGCAGTAACAACGACCTGTACTTCAACGTGTCCGACGGCACCAACACCTACACCTTCACCGTAGAGAGCTACCTGTGCGGCGAGGGCACCGATGTTTACACCACCGTCACCAACCTGAACGTTGGCGATGTCATCGATGTGGAGGGCTTCCTGTACTGGTACGACGGTGCACAGCCCCACGTGACCTCTGTCACCGTGAAGTAATTTTCCCGCAAATAGCTCTGCCCCGGAGTTCCCGGGGCAGAAATTTTTCCAAGGAGGAATCCCCATGAAAGAATTCATCCGCGTTCTCAAATTCACCTTTTTCTCCATCAGCGCAGGCCTGATTGAAATGGGCGCTTTTGCCCTGCTCAATGAGTTTACAGCCATGCCCTACTGGCCCTGCTACCTCATCGCCCTGTGCCTGAGTGTGCTGTGGAACTTCACGCTGAACCGGAAGTTCACCTTCCAGTCCGCCGCCAATGTGCCCGTGGCCATGGCCAAGGTGGCCGCCTACTACGCGGTCTTCACACCGCTTTCTACCCTGCTCGGCAATTTCCTGGCAGCAAGCCTTGGCTGGAACGAATACCTGGTGACGGTTGTGAATATGCTGCTGAATTTCTCCACGGAGTTCCTCTACCAGCGTTTTTTCGTGTTCGGCAAGACGATTGACAGTGCAAAATAAAAAGCTTCTCCGTATGGAAAGCTTTCGGAGTATAAAGCAACCGCGGTTTCCGTATAAGGAGATACCTGGATTTTTTGAAGTATTTACGGAATTGTTTTGAGAGCTTGTTTTGCTCATTTTTCCGAACACGCTCCATAGCCCAATAGGCTTGACGAATGACATGGTATCGATCAGCAACAATGATGGCATTGGGGAAGCAGACTTTAGATACTTCCCGAAAGTGCGGATTCATGTCAGTAACAAAGTATTTTGCGTTTGTTTTAGACGAAAATTGTGAGAAATACTTAATGAGTTCGTTTTCAAAACGATTCGGTAAAATATCGATTACCTGGTGCTGTTTTGCATCTACAACAATGCTGTTATACTTCTGACCGCTAGAGTTGCTCTTGAACTCGTCCAAAGAAAGAACCTCGGGAAGCTCTGTAGGCCTGAAACCAACGCACTTGAAGTAGCGCATGGCAGTTGTGCCGGATACATGATATTGCGTTCCGATCCGGGCAGCGGAAACCGTATCACGGAACGCGGTAATAATTGCAGTGACAAGTCGGCTGGTAATATGGTAGTAGCGAGGGAGAAAAGAGTTTTTTTCAAAGAAGCGCTTACCGCAGCTGCACCGGTAGCGACGCTTACGCAAGTGCAGAAGCGTTTCTCCGCCCATTGGAATATCTTTGATCGTCTGCATTCGGTAGTCATGGATACGGTCTGTCAAGGCTCCACAGGCAGGGCAACGGTGTTTTTGCCTGGGTAATTCCAGATAAATATGAAGTACGTCAGAAATATTTTCAACATTTGTGATAATAACATCTTCCAAATTAAGAACTTTTGCGGTATAATCTTGGTTGAGCATCTGGTCGACTCTACTGTGGGTGCTCTGTGCGAATTGAATACCACAAAGCCCAGCATGGAAATCAGGGACAAGAACCCGACACCCACCATCGAAAAGGAGGTCCAGGAGAATTCCCACATCATCGAGGAGAACAAGGCCAAGGCTTCCGAGTGCATCGCCGAGGTTCTGCTCCGGAAAAAGGCATAAAAAGACCGCCCGGAGACCCGGACGGCGTGACCCAGAATTGCAGTTTTTGACCCAAGTGACCCAAAAGTGACCCAGAATGGCACCATGGGCATTTTCAAATAAACCGCAAAAGTTAGAAAAACCCCGGTATTCAATTCGAATACCGGGGCTTTTATGGTTGCGGAGGCAGGACTCGAACCTACGACCTCCGGGTTATGAGCCCGA
>OLZC01000136.1_pt1 | contig 35246 bp, 27 predicted proteins | sample 1644391 | NCBI WGS metagenome assembly OLZC01 (sample SAMEA103958140, study PRJEB25191) | human gut metagenome | biome: human-associated habitat [ENVO:00009003]; feature: intestine environment [ENVO:2100002]; material: feces | place: Germany | collected 2013/2015
CTCATTTCTATTTTATCTTGTTTGTACCCCTTGTACACCGATGTTTGTATAACTTAAGAGCAAAAAAGGGACTGTCTCAGGACGAGCTGGCGGAAAAGGTTTTCGTCACGCGGCAGGCAGTGTCCCGCTGGGAAAACGGGGAAACGACGCCGAATGTGGAAACGTTGAAGCTGCTGTCGGAATTCTACGACGTTTCCATCAACACGCTGCTGGGTTCTCCCAGGCAGCTGATCTGTCAGTGCTGCGGAATGCCGCTGGAGGATTCCACCCTCAGCCGGGAAACCGACGGCTCTTTCAACGAGGAATACTGCAAGTGGTGCTACGCGGACGGGGAATTTACCTATTCCAGCAAGGAACAGCTGATCGATTTCTGCGCAAAGCACATGGCAAGCGAAAGCTGGCCGGAGCAGCAGGTTCGCGCCCATATGGAAGCGCTGGTGCCTACATTGGATCACTGGAAATAATTGCAGAACGAAAAGTCTCTGCCCGACATCGTCAGGCAGAGACTTTTTGTATGCCGTTTGAAAGCAACCGCTTTACCGTCTTCCTCCGAAGGGGTAGCTGTTCCAGCCGCCGCTCGGGCTGTCGGAGACGGCTTGCTGGGTCTGCTCGTTGGCCAGCGCCGACTGGACTTGTTCACCTACGGTGACGGTGAGTTCCATGGTGGAACCCTGACGGTAGACGGTCATGGCCAGCGTGTCGCCGATGGCGGCTTCGCTTACCAGACTGACGAGGTCGCTGCTGCCGGTGATCTCCGTGCCGTTGACCCGGGTGATGACGTCACCCGCCTGAAGTCCGGCCTCGGCGGCGGGGGAGCCGTCGGAAACGGCCTGAACAGCCGCGCCGGCGGGGATGCCGTAGAGCTGGGTCTGCTGGTTCACGTCGGAAACGCTGACGCCCACATAGGGCTTGGAGATGTAGCCCTTTTCAATGATGCTCTTGGCGATGGAAAGAACATGGTTGATGGGGATGGCGAAGCCGATGTTGTCGATGGACGCTGTGGAGGAAGAAGAGGAGCTGGAATACTTGGCGTTGGTGATGCCGATGACCTCACCGTAGAGGTTAAACAGTGCGCCGCCGGAGTTGCCGGAGTTGATGGCGCAGTCCGTCTGAATGAGGTCCATGGTCAGGGAATTGGAGAGGGTGACCTCCCGGTCCTTGGCGCTGACAAGACCCGCGGTGAGGGAGAAGGTCAGCTCGCCCAGCGGGTTGCCGATGGCCACCACGCTGTCGCCCACGTTCAGGTTGTCGGAGTCGCCCAGAACCACCGGGGACAGCCCCTCGGCGTCCACCTTCAGGACGGCCACGTCGTTGCTTTCGTCGTAGCCGATGAGGGTCGCGTCATAGGTGTCGCCGTTGTACATGGCTACGGTGATGCTGTTGGAGTTTTCCACCACGTGATAGTTGGTCAGGATATAGCCGTCCTCCGTGAGGATGAAGCCGGAACCGGCCGCGGCGGAAGTGGTCTGGAAGCCCCAGTAGTTGGTGGTGATGGAGGTGGTGATGCCGACGGTGGAATTGACGTTGGCGGCGTAAACCTCCGCGGCGGTCATCTCCTTGCCGGTGTCCACGGTGACGGTGCTCAGGACGCTGTTTTCCCGGATGCCCTGAAGCATGGCAGTCTCATTTTTGCTTGTCGTTCCGGTCTGGCCGCGGCTGCTTTCATACCAGATGACGCCGCCTGCCCCCAGAGCGCCGCCCAGCAGGGCGAACACCAGCGCCAGCGCGCAGATGCGAAGCCCCATGCGGTTTTTCTTCTCCCGCTTCTTCGGCGTGGGAGGCGTGTAAACGGGAATTTCCTGAGAAGGGGTTTCGTAAGGGTTATTGTAATTGTTGGAATCGTAGAATTGTTCATCCATAATGGTTTGCTTCCTTTCATGTTTCATTGCCCACAGAATAGCACGGAATGCTGAACGGAATCTGAAAAATTGGGCGGAGGATTGTAAAAGAACTGTTAACAAACAGGATTTCAGTTCCAATTCAGGATTATCTGGTATTATAATGAAAACGGAATTTATGGAGGCATGTAATATGAAAATTCTGGTAATCGAAGACGAAAAGCTGCTGGCCGATTCCATCAAGACCCTTCTGGAAGGGAAGGGCTTTGAGGTGGAGGTGGCCTACGACGGCGAGACCGGCGCGGAATATGCCGAGCTGGGAATTTACGACCTGCTGATCCTGGACGTGATGATGCCCAAAATGGACGGCTACCAGGTCGCCCGGGAGGTGCGCGCCAAGCGCTGCACCACGTCCATCCTCATGCTGACGGCAAAGTCCGCCGTGGAAGACCGGATCTACGGCCTGAATTCCGGCGCGGACTATTATCTGACCAAGCCCTTTGACACCCGGGAGCTGCTGGCCTGCATCAACGCCCTTCTGCGCCGTCAGGGCAAGCAGGTGGACGAGCTGGTGTTCGGCAATACTTCCCTTGACTTAGACACCTGTACACTGGTCTGCGGCGGGAAAAGCGTGCGGCTGTCCGCCCGGGAGTTTGACGTGATGCGGTTTCTGCTTCAGGCGCAGGATCGGATACTGTCGAAGGAAATGATCCTCGCCCGGGTGTGGGGCTACGACTCCAACGCAGTGGAAAACCACGTGGAGGTCTATGTAGGCTTTTTGAGAAAGAAGCTCAGCGCCATCAATTCCAATGTGCGCATTGAGGCCGTCCGGCGTCTGGGGTATCGTCTGGAGGTGGCGGAAGGATGATTCGCCGACTGAGAGTCAAATTCATCTGCATCAATATGGCCATCGTCACCGTTATGATGCTGGCGATTCTCGGTATGCTGCTCCACTTTACCCGGGGCGATCTGGAACAGCAGAGCATCCGGGTGATGCAGAGCGTCATGGAGGATCGCGCCTATCCCAGCCGTCCGGGGGAATTTCCCAGACAGGCGAAGCTTCCCTATTTCTATGTAAGTGTCAACACCATGGGCGAGCTGTCCGCCAGCTTTGGCGGCTACTATGACCTGACGAACACGGAGGCCATTCAGAAGATCATCACCCTCGCGCTGAATTCCGACGACCAGACCGGCATCCTGAAGGACTACAGCCTGCGCTTTCAGAAGCGCACCACGCCCTTCGGGCAGACCATCGTCTTTGTGGATATGTCCAGCGAGCTTACCACCATGCGCAGCCTGACGAACACTTGCGTGATCATCGGCGTGCTGAGCTTCGCCGTATTTCTGGGGCTGTCCTTCCTGCTGGCCAGATGGGCGGTGAAGCCGGTGGAGACGGCGTGGAACCAGCAGCGCCAGTTCGTGGCGGACGCCTCCCACGAGTTGAAAACACCCCTGACGGTGATCCTGACCAACGCGGAGCTTTTGCAGGAGCCGGAGTATGACGAACAGGCGCGCAGCCGGTTCGTGGACAGCATCATGACCATGTCCCATCAGATGCGGGGACTGGTGGAAAGTCTGCTGGAGCTGGCGCGGGTGGATAACGGCGGGCAGAACATGGTTTTTTCCCGCCTGAATTTCAGCGAGCTGGTGAGCGACGCTCTGCTGCCCTTTGAGCCGGTGTATTTTGAGAAGGGGCTGACGCTGGAAAGCAATGTGGAGGAAAACCTCTTTGTCAAGGGCAGTCAGCAGCACCTGAAACAGGTGGCGGACATTCTGCTGGACAACGCATCCAAGTACGCTTCTCCCGATTCCACGGTGCGGGTCGTTCTCCGGCGGCAGGGGAGCCACTGCCTGCTCTCCGTGGCAAGCGCCGGGGACGCCATATCCAAAGAGGACCTGAAGAATATTTTCAAGCGGTTTTACCGCATGGACAAGGCCAGAAGCATGAACCACAGCTACGGTCTGGGGCTGTCCATTGCGGACAGCATCGTTTCCAAACACGGCGGCAAGATCTGGGCGGAAAGCGCGGACGGGGTCAATACCTTCTTTGTCCAGCTGCCCACGGCATAAATATCCGGGACGGCACCGCCGTCCCGGCTTCGTTTATTCACAGACGTGTAACATTTTTTTAAGAGTCCTTTCAGCTTCCGGTACTATAATCGAAAGCGAGTATGGGTAGCGCCCAGCAAAAGAAGGAGGAACCGCGTTGATTGAAGTAAAGCATCTGACCAAGCGCTACGGCAGTCATACTGCCGTGTCCGACCTGTCCTTCACCGTGGAGAAGGGGCAGATCTACGGCTTTCTTGGGCCGAACGGCGCCGGAAAATCCACGACCATGAACATTATGACGGGCTGCCTTGCCGCGACCTCCGGCGAGGTGGTCATCGGCGGCTATGACATTTTTCAGGACGCCGCTCAGGCCAAACGGCTCATCGGCTATCTTCCCGAGCAGCCGCCGCTGTATCTGGACAGGACGCCCCGGGAATATCTGCGCTTCGTGGCGCGGGCAAAGGGTATCGCGGAAAAGAACATTTCAGCGGAGCTGGACAGAGTCATGACCGTCACCGGCACACTGGATGTTGCCGACCGGCTGATGAAGAATCTGTCCAAAGGCTACCGCCAGCGGGTGGGCATTGCGCAGGCGGTGCTGGGCGACCCGGAGGTCATCATTCTGGACGAGCCTACCGTGGGGCTTGACCCCCGGCAGATCACGGAGATACGGGAGCTGATTCGCCAGCTGGGGAAGGAGCACACCGTCATTCTTTCCAGTCACATCCTGTCGGAAGTGCAGCAGGTCTGCACCACCATTTTGATCCTGTCCAAAGGCAAGCTGGTGGCCTGCGACACTCCGGAAAATCTGGAACGGCTGTTCGCGGGAAAGAGCACTGTGGAGCTGACCGTGGAGGCGGCGGAGAAAGAAATCCCCGGCATTCTCTCCGGTGTTTCCCACATTGTGAACCGGACGGCAAGACGTCGGCAGGACGGTGCCTGCGACGTGACGCTGGAGCTGGACGTTCCGGCGGAAAATGAAGTTTGCCGGGAGATTTTCTTCGCATTCAGCAAGGCGGGAAAGGCCATCCTGCGCATGACCGCCGGGAAGGCGAGCCTTGAGGACATTTTCATGGAGCTGACCGATTCCGGGAAGGGGGAGGAAACCAAATGAGAGCAGTATTCCGGCACGAGCTTTCGTCCTATTTTACGGGGGTGACGGGGTACGTGTTCAGCGCGTTTCTGCTGCTGTTCACGGGCATTTACACCATGGTCTACAATTTGCAGTCCGCCTCCGTGCATTTTGAATACGTGCTTGGGAGCATGAGCTTCGTGTTCCTGATCATTGTTCCCATCCTGACCATGCGGGTGCTGGCGGAGGAGCGGCGGCAGAAGACCGACCAGCTGCTCTATTCTCTGCCCCTGACCATGACGCAGGTGGTGCTGGGCAAATTTGCCGCCATGCTGGTGGTGTTTGCCGCGCCTATGGCAGTCATCTGCCTGTACCCGGTGGTTCTGTCCGCCTACGGCAATGTGTACCTGCCTGCGGCCTACGGCGCAATCGTGGGATTCTTCTTCCTGGGGATGGCGCTGCTGGCCATCGGCATGTATATTTCCTCCGTGACGGAAAGTCAGGCCGTGGCGGCGGGGCTGTGCTTCGTGGTGATGCTGGTCAACTATTTCCTGTCCGATCTGGCGGGGTTCGCGTCCGCCACGGCCTATTCGTCCCTGGCGGCGCTGGCGCTGACGGCGCTGATCGCCTGCGGCATTGTGTACCTGATGACGAAAAATGGCTTTGTGTCCCTGCTTCTGGCGGCGGTGCTGGAAGCGGGACTCATCGGGGGCTATCTTTGGGATTCCAGCCGGTTCGAGGGGCTTTTCCCGCAGATCATCTCCCAGCTGAGTCTGTTTGCCCGGTTCTATACCATCGTCAACGGCGTGTTCGACGTGACCGCCATTGTGTATTACCTGTCGGTGACGGGATTTTTCCTGTTTTTGAGCGTGCAGTCTCTGGAGAAGCGGAGGTGGAGTGAATGAAAAAGCCCAATTTCAGCTGGAAGCGGGTGGCGGATTCCTTCTCCACCCGGTCGTTCCGGGCCGGCGGCTACACCGTGGCCGCGGCGGCCATTGTGCTGGCCATTGCCGTGATGGTCAATGTGTTCGCCGCCGCCCTCCCGGCAAGTGTGACAAAATTCGACACCACGGCCAATCAGCTGTTCACCCTGTCGGAGCAGACGGAAAAGCTGGTGGGCGGCCTGACGGACGAGGTGACGGTTTACTGGATCGTCCGCAGCGGGCGGGAGGAAAGCTACCTGGAATCCCTGCTGAGCCGCTACCAGTCCCTCAGCGACAAGATCCGCGTGGTGAAGAAGGACCCGGATGTGTTCCCCACCTTCACCCAGCAGTATACCGACAGCTTCACGGAAAACAGCCTGATCGTGGAGGCCGGGGAGCGGTACCGGTACGTGGACTATAACGACATTTTCGTGATGGACTACACCAGCTATTACTACTACGGTACGGAAAACTGGAGCTTCTGCGGAGAAAGCGAGCTGACCAGCGCCATTGACTACGTGGTGAGCGAGAACCTCCCGAAGGTGTACCTGCTCACCGGCCACGGGGAGAGCAGCCTGAGCGACAGCTTTACCTCGGCCGTGAAGCAGCAGAATATTGAGACGGCAGAGCTGTCCCTGCTGACGCTGGAATCCGTCCCCGCAGACGCGGACTGCATTCTCATCAACGCCCCCCAGAGCGACATTTCCTTAGACGAGCAGAGCAAGCTGCAGGAATATCTGGGCAACGGCGGCAATCTGTTTCTCATCACCGACCCGCCGAAAAACGAAAAGCTTTCCGATCTGGAAGCACTGATGGCCGATTACGGTGTCAGCACTGTGGACGGCATTGTGGTGGAAAGCGATCAGAGCCATTACGTCTGGGGCACGCCCTATTTCCTGCTGCCGGACATTGCGTCCCACGCCATCACAACGCCCCTGACCGACGGCGGCTACCGGGTGCTGCTGCCCATTTCTCAGGGTCTGACGGTGGCGGATGACCTGCGGGACACGCTGTCCGTTACCAAACTGCTGACCACGTCCTCTTCCGCCTTTGCCAAGGCGGCGGGGTATGACCTGACCACCTACGAGAAGGAGGAGGGGGACGTGAACGGTCCCTTCGCTCTGGCGGTCGCCATCAGCGACACCGTGGACGACGGCATTACCAGCGACATTGTGTGGGTATCCTCCGCGGCGCTGGTGGACGACCAGACCAACACGCAGGTCTCCGGCGGCAATCAGGACTTCTTCCTGAATGCGCTGGGATACCTGTGTCAGGCGGAGCAGAGCAGTCTGTCCATCCACGCAAAATCCCTGAGCAGTGACACGCTGACCATGGACAGCGCGGCGGTATCTGCCCTCACCGTTGCGGTGGTGGGTGTGATTCCTGCGGCAGTCATCGCGCTGGGCATTGTCATCTGGATAAGGAGGAAGCGCAGATGAAAAACGGAAAAAAGCTGCTGCTTCTGCTGCTGGTTCTGGCGGTGCTGGTGGGCGCGACCGCAATAGTGGGAACCATCAGCAAAAATGCCGCCGATCAGGAGGACGAAACGCAGACAGTGTTTTCTCTCGACCCGGAAAACGTGACGAACCTCGGCTGGGACTACAGCGAAAAGGTCTCCTTCACCGCCGGGGAAGACGGCTGGGTGTGCGATCAGGACGGGGCGTTCCCTGTGGACGAAACCTGTCTTGACAAGATGCTGGAGGTCCTCACGGATGTGGAATCCACCAAAACCATTGAAAACCCGGAGAATTTAGACCAGTACGGTCTGGAGATCCCCGTGTGCGTCATCACGGTGGAGGATGGCCAGAGCCACACACTTTCCATTGGGCTGGAAACCGCCGTGGGCGGCCAGCGGTACTTCTCCAACGGCGATGGAAACGTCTATCTGGTGGACAAAGACATCATCGAAAATTTCCAATATGGCCTGTATGATGTCCTGAAGCACCAGACCCTGCCGGAAGTCGCCCAGCTTACCGGCATAAAAGTGGAGCTTCCGGACGGCGGTTATGAAATTACCCGTCAGGAGAACAGCGGTCTTGCCTATTCCGACGATTACGTCTGGTTCATGGACGGCAAGGCGCTGGATAACGACCTGACCCAGACCCTTCTCGATATGGTGACGAAACTGAACCTGAGCGAGTGCGTGGACTACAACGCATCCGACCTGTCCCTGTACGGTCTGGATGCCCCGGCGGTGACGGCGACGGTTCTGGACGGGGGCAAGGCAGCTTATACGCTGGAGATCAGCGCCTCTGAGGGCGGCGAGTGCTACGTGCGCCTGAGCGATTCCAAGATGATCTACCAGCGGGACGCCGCCCTCAGCGATACCCTGCGCTATACCACCTACGCCGATTTGCAGCCAGACGACGTGATTCTGATGGACTGGGATACGGTGCAGAGCGTCGCCGTCACGGTGGACGGTGAGGAATCCGTGCTGACGAGAACCACCGAAGAGAAGACGGATGATGAAAGTACCGTCACGGAGGAAACGGTCTGGAAGCTGGATGGGCAGGAAGTGAAGTTCGCTTCCGTCCTGAACAGCCTGTCTAATATGACCTCCAGCGGCTATGCCACCGGCATCACCCCGGAGGGAGAGCCGGAGATCACCTTCCGTATCCTGAGAGACCGGGAGAACTTCTCCGAGGTGACCCTGTGCTTCTACGCCTACAATTCCACCTCCTGTCTGGTGACACTGGACGGCGTGTCCACCGTCACCGTCAAGCGGGAGACCGCAGCGGAACTGGTTTCGTCGGTTGAGAAATTGCTGAAATAAAAGTGGCCGGGAACAGGGCAAAACCCTGTTCCCGGCTTCTTGTGTACATGATTGGATGGAAAATCTTTTTACGTCTCCCCAGTGCTAGGCCGGAAGCTTCCGGTAGCAGCGGAAGAAGTACCAGTTTTCAAAGGCAGCGGTGATCGACCAGGAGAAAATGTAAACGAGGTACAGCGACGGAATGGTCTTGAACCATGCGAACACGGTCAGAACCCAGATGATCCGGAAAATGCAGGAGCCGGAAATGACGATGATCATGGGCACAAGGCTCTTTCCCAGCCCCCGGCAGGCGGCGATGGCGTTGTCCATGAAGGCGGAGACGCAGTAGGAGAAGCCCATGATGGTCAGCCGCTTCATGCCCGCCTCAATGACGGCGGCGTCGGTGGTGAACAGCGTCAGAAACGTCGGGCCGAAGGCCACCAGAGAGAAGCCCAGAATGGCGCCCACGCCGAAGGAATACCCCAGGCAGATCAGGTAGCTGCGCCGAATCTCCCGGCGCCGTCCGGCGCCGTAGTTCAGGCCGATGAAGCTGCTGCACGCGGTGTAGAAGGCTGCCATGACGTCGTAAACCAGGCCGTCGGCATTGGCGGCGGCGGAATTGCCTGCCACCATAACGGTGTCAAAGCTGTTGACGCCCGCCTGAATGAACATATTGGCAATGTAGAAAATGGCGTTTTGCAGACCGGAGGGAATGCCCAGCGTCAGAATCTCCCGGCAATTTTTCCGGTGCAGGCGTAATAGCTTTGGGGAAAGACCGTAGGCTTCCCGGCTCCGGAACAGCGCGGCCGTGAGAAAAATGGCGGAGAGGTACTGGGAAATAATGCTGGCGAGGGCCACGCCGGCCACGTCCAGATCGCACACAATGACAAACACCAGATTCAGCACCACATTGACGATGCCGGAAAACAGAAGGTAGTACAGCGGCTTTTTGGTGTTGCCAATGGCGCTGTACACGGCGTTTCCGAAGTTGTACAGGGCGAGGGCGGGCATACCGCAGAAGTAGATCTGCATGTAAAGCGTGGCCTTGTCCAGCAGCTCCGGCTTGGTGTTCAGCAGCCGCAGCAGCGGCCGGGAGCCGAAGAAGCCGAAAATCAGCAGCAGAATGCCGCAGATCAGACAGATGATGGCCGAGGAATGGACAGTCCTTTTCAGCTCCTGTCGATCTCTGGCGCCGTAATACCGGGCGACGAGGGCGTTGATGCCGCCGCCGACACCGATGAGAATACCGGTAAACAGCGTTACGGCGGTGGCGGTGGAGCCGACGGCCGCCATGGACAGCGAGCCGGCAAACCGGCCGATGACGGCGATATCCGCCATATTAAACAGAACCTGAAGCACGTTGGAGGCCATCAGCGGCAGACTGAACAGCAGAATCTGCCAGGGAAGCCGCTCCGACGTGCCAGGGGCGATTTTGGATTTCATGGAATTCTCCTTTTGGGCCAGGCGTTCATCACAGTGTTTCCCCAAACCGTTTCTTTTTTTGGGGGGGGAAAAGCGGAGCCATTATAGCACATCCTGGGGATGAATGCAATGCTTCCCGCCGCCTTTTGAAAAAAGAAAATTTCCTGCAAAAAATTGTTGATTTTCCACAGGACAGGGATTATAATTTCAGCGAAAACGTTGATTTTCCGGGGCTTCCTCCGAAGGGTCGGCGGGTTTTCAGGGACATATTGAAGCAAGGAGCCAAAGGAAATGAAAAGATACGCAGGTGTACTGCTGCCCGTTACCAGCTTGCCGTCCAAATACGGCATCGGCTGTTTTGATCAGGCGGCCTATGATTTCGTGGATTGGCTGCAAAAGGCCGGTCAGCGCTACTGGCAGATTCTGCCTCTGGGGGCTACCAGCTACGGCAGCTCCGACGATTCTCCTTATCAGGCGTATTCCGCCTTTGCGGGAAACCCTTATCTCATCAGTCTGGACGCGCTGGTGGAGGAGGGGGTGCTGACCCGGGAGGAATGCGACGGCGTGAGCTTCGGCGACAACCCCGCCAAGGTGGACTTTGACAAGCTCCACGAGCACCGCTTTGCCCTGCTGCGCAAGGCCTACGAGCGCAGCGGCATAAGCGCAAACCCGGACTATCAGAACTTCATCCGGGACAACGGCTGGTGGCTGAACGACTACGCTCTGTTCATGGCGCTGAAAACCTTTTTCCACGACCAGCCCTTCCGCGCCTGGCCGGAGGACATCCGGATGCACTGGGGCTTTGCTCTGGAGCATTACAACCGGGAGCTGTACTTTGACATAGAGTTCCAGAAGTACATGCAGTTCAAATTCAACCAGCAGTGGAGCCGCCTGAAGGCCTACGCCAACGGCAAGCACATCCAGATCGTGGGGGACATTCCCATCTACGTTTCCCCCGACGGCGCGGACGTCTGGGCACACCCGGAGCTGTTCCAGCTGGACGCGCACAATGCCCCCACCGCCATTGCGGGCTGTCCGCCGGACGCCTTTGCCGAGGACGGTCAGGCCTGGGGGAATCCCCTGTACAACTGGAATTTCCACCGCGGCACGGACTACGCATGGTGGGTCAGCCGGATGTGGTACAGCTTCAAGCTCTACGACGTGGTGCGTATTGACCACTTCCGGGGCTTTGACGAATATTTCTCCATCCCCGCGGACGCCAAGACTGCCAGAGACGGGCATTGGGAGAAGGGTCCCGGCATGGAGCTGTTCAACTCCATCCGCCGTCACTTGGGGAACGTCAGCGTCATCGCCGAGGATCTGGGACTCATGACCGACGGCGTCCGCGCTCTGGTGCGGGACAGCGGTTATCCCAATATGAAGGTGCTGCAATTTGCCGTTGACCCGGCGGATGTAGGCGGCGCGAACGACTACTGGCCCCACAATTACAATTCCAACTGTGTGGTCTACACCGGCACCCACGACAACGAGACGCTGGCCGGTTGGTACGCGGGCCTCAGCATCGAAGCAAAGACGCAGGTTCGGAACTACCTGAGCGATTACTACACCCCGGATGACCGGATGTACAAGGTTCTCATCAATCTGGCCATGACTGCGGTGGCGAAGGACTGCATCGTCCCCATTCAGGATCATCTGGGACTGGGCAACGAAGCCCGGATGAACCAGCCCGGCACCGTCGGCTTCAACTGGCGCTGGCGCCTGCTGCCGGGGCAGCTCACCGACGCTCTGGCGCAGGAGCTTCTGGCAATGGCAAAGCGCACCGGCCGCGCCAACTGGGACACACTTCCCAAGAAGAAGGACACCGACGCGGACAAAACGGAAAAATGACAAAAAACCGGCCCAGCAGCTTTTCAGCTGCTGGGCTGGTTCAGTACAATGGAGAAAGATGCCTGTGGCGCTTACTCGAATGCAAGCAGGTTCCCAAGGGGAATGGAAAAACCAAGCGCCTGATACATCGGTATATCGCAGTCTGCACAGCCGACGGTCATGGAGCTTACAGCACTCGCCCGATAGGCAAATTGTACCAGCTGGCGGGCGACCCCCTTATGCCGGAAGTCGGGGCGGATGAAAAAATCTTCAAATACGCCGCTGGGCAGATAATCAAACGTGGAAAATCCGACGGTGACGGAACAGCAGCCCACCAGAGAATCCCCTTCCCATGCCCCGTAGAAGAGAATGTTTTCTTCTCTGATTGCCCTGACCAGACGCTCTCTGGCGGCATAACCCGGCGCGTCTTCTCCGATTTCTGCTTTGTACTGCCTTTGAAGCTCCCATAGAGAATCTATCTGGGAAACGTCAATTCTTTTGTACTCCATGTATTACCTCCATTCAAATCCGGCACATCTCGCCGGTGGTTCAAGTATAGCAAACACGGAATATCTTTGCAAGAAAAAAGTACGTCCGCACGAAAACGTGCGGGGTGCATCAGGCAATTAGCGGGCACCCCTTGCCTCTCCCTACGGGAGAGGTGTCTGAGCGAAGCGAAGACGGAGAGGGGAAACACGGGTGCAACGCCCTCTCAGTCACCTTCGGTGACAGCTCTCCCAGAGGGAGAGCCAAGGGGCTGTACCCGCATGTTGGCGCAAGAAATGCGGGGAAATAAGTTTCCGGCCCAGTTGCTTAGCAGCTGGGCCGGTTTTGGCGACGCGGGTCTATAAGCCGGGTTCTGTCTTGACAGCCATCTATCTAGTCCCGGGGTTGCTCCCGGGATCAAGCCGCCTCCTCGGAACGGTCGGGCAGACCATGTGTTCCTCCACGGCGTTGCTCCGGATAGAGTTTACATCGTAAAACCTGTGTTTCCACAGGCCGGGTGGGCTCTTACCCCACCTTTTCACCCTTACGTTCTGCACCCTGAGGACGCGGAACGCGGTATCTCTCTGTTGCACTTGTCCTGAGATCACTCTCGGCGGGCGTTACCCGTTATCCTTGCCCTGTGGAGCCCGGACTTTCCTCATCCGCTGCCTTTCGGCATGCGTCCGCGGCTGTCCGACCCGGTCGTGAAAACATTGTACCCCATCGGGAACGAATTGTCAAATACCTTGCAAATTCTTTTCGGATATTGCCGTTACACGGAAGCACTCTCCGCTGCCAGCGCCTCGCCGACCTCCTCCGGCACGGTATTCCACTCGCCTTTCCTGTAGAACAGAATGGAAATAACCGTCGCCACCGTCCAGCCGATGGGCCATGCGCACCAGATGCCTGTGGAGGCCAGCGCCGTCCCCGACAGGACGAAGGCCAGCACCACCCGCACGATCAGGTCGGTAAAGGTCGCTGCCATGAACTGGCGCATTTTCCCCGTTCCCCGGAGAATGCCGTCCGCCACCAGCTTGGCGGAGACCACAAAGTAGAAGGGGGACAAAATCCACAGGAACCGCATTCCGCTGCCCAGCGCGGCCTCCGTGGCGTCTTCCATAAAGAAGTTCATCAGCGCCCTGCCGCAGGTGCAGTACAGCGCCACCAGCGGCAGGCAGATCAGCCACACCATTTTCAGTGCCGCCCGGAAACCTTCCTGAATTCGTGTCAGCTTGCCCGCACCCAGATTCTGGGCGGCATAATTGGAAATGCCGTTACCGATGGTGGTAAACGAAGTGATGACCAGATTGTTCAGCTTCACCGAAGCGGAATAGCCCGCCATAATGTCCGTGCCGAAGCGGTTGATGACGCTCTGAATCAGGATATTGCCCACGGAGATGAAGCTCTGCTGCAAAACGCTGGGGATGGCGATGACCACGAACCGTCCCAGCAGATCGCCGGAAAACAGCACAGGCTTCCCCTGGCTGGGAAGCTGCTTCAAGCGGCGAATGACCACGGCCACCGCCAGCACGCAGCTGATACCCTGACACAGGAACGTTGCCCACGCCACGCCCGCCACGCCCATCTTGAAGGCCGTAACGAACAGAATATCCACGGCAATGTTGCTCAAGGAAGACGCCGCCAGAAAGATAAAGGGCGTCTTGCTGTCGCCAAGGGCGGAGAAAACGCCCGTGGCAATGTTATAGAAGAATACGAAGGGCAGACCCCAGACGTAGATATCCAGATACAGCGCCGAGTCGGCGAACACCTCCTCAGGGGTGTTGATCAGCGTCAGCAGACCGTCGCAGCCGAGGATGCCCACCAGCATCAGCAGCAGGCACACCAGACCGCTGGACAGCGCGGCGGTGGATACGGCGGTCTTTACGTCGCCGTATTCCCTCGCACCGAAAAGCTGGGACACCAGCACGGAGCACCCGATGTTGCAGCCGAAGGCGAAGGCAATGAAGATCAGGGTGATCTCATAGCTGTTGCCCACGGCGGCGAGGGCGTTCTGGCCGATAAATTTACCCGCGACCCAGCTGTCGGCGATGTTGTAAAGCTGCTGGAACACAATGCTGCCGAACAGGGGCAGGCAGAATTTCCAGAGAACCGTTGACGGATTCCCAACCGTTAGATCCTTATTCATGATGACCTTCCTTCCCGTGGAATCAGACGGCATTGCCATGAGCGGTACACATGCTCAGCATCATCCGCAATTCCACGATAAACCCTATGGAAACTCTGAACAAATCGCCTTCGGCTGAACAGCGGATCTTTTTCCCCAGCTGTGCGGTATTAAAAGCGGGAAATACACAAAGTATTCCTCCACTTTTAATACCTTCATCTGGCGAAAAATCTCACGCTGTCAGCTCTCGCCGATTTATTCAGAGCTTCCCCAATTTCTGATTGACTTCTAACCAAAGGCACATTATAATCCAAATGGAACGATATGTAAAATATATATTTCTTATGGCGTAATATCAAATTGATATGGAGAAATCTATGAATATCAGCTACGAAGCCTATCGCGTTTTCTACTATACCGCCAAAACCCGAAGCTTTACGCAGGCAGCGAACGCGCTGGGAAACAGCCAGCCCAACATCACCCGGATCATCAAGAATCTGGAGCGGGAGCTGGGCTGCACATTGTTTCTTCGGAACAACCGCCATGTGGAGCTGACCGCCGAAGGGGAGACCCTGTACCGCCACGTCAGCGCGGCCTTTGAGCAGCTTCAGGCGGGGGAGGAAGCGCTGCTCCGGGGCGGCGGGCTGGACGGCGGAATATTGCGGATTGCGGCGACGGAGATCGCGCTGCATGTCTTCCTGCTTCCGGTACTGTCCCGGTTCCGGGGGCGCTACCCCGGCGTCCACATCAGGCTGTTCAATGGCTCTACCCCGGCCGCCATCGACGAGCTGAAAAACGGCCTTGCAGACCTTGCCTTCGTCACGTCACCCATTGACATGACGGATAAGCTGCGAAGCACCCCTCTGACCGAGGTGCAGGAGATTGCCGTATGCGGCAGCGCTTACCGCAGTCTGACGGGTTCCCCGGTCACGCTGGAAGCGCTGGCGGAGTATCCCATGATCTCTTTGGGGGCGGATGGCAGCGCCTACCGGCTCTACCGGCAGTTTTTTGCGGAGAATCACGTCCCCTTTGAGCCGGACATTGAAGCGGCCACAGCGGATCAGATACTTCCCATGGTGAAGGCAAATTTAGGAATCGGCTTCGTCCCGGCGTCCTTCCCGTCGGAGGAAGACTGGGGACATTCCATATTCCGGATCGACCTGACGGAAACCGTCCCGCTGCGAAAGGTCTGCATGGTGGAATCCACCCAGCACCCTGCCGCCGCGGCTGTAAGGGAGCTGAAAAGCATTTGTCTGGCGCAGGCAAGAGTGTGAGTAAAAGCGTCCATCCCAAATCGTACAACGCCGCACGTTCCAGTAAGGGGAACCGTGCGGCGGCGTTCTTTGATGGAGTCGTAAAACAGTGAATGGAGCGTATCGGTACCGATACACTCCATTTCTCAATCCAAAATATGTACACCCCTTGGCTCTCCCTCTGGGAGAGCTGTCACCGAAGGTGACTGAGAGGGCTTTCCACCCTTGTTTTCCCTCTCCGGTCTCGCTTCGCTCGGCCGCCTCTCCCATAGGGAGAGGCAAGAGGTGCAGTTCATTATCCCACTGTGCCTGCCAACTGTCTGATACGCCCCGTCCATTGCGGCGGAATTCACCTTATTCCAGCCAGATCTTTCACTACCTCACCGGCCAGAATCAGGCCGGCTACGGAGGAGACAAAGGCTGTGCTGCCTGGAATATCCCGGCGGTCGGTGCAGTGGCGTTTGGTGCCGGGAGGACAGATACAGTGCGCCCGACAGCTGATGGCCATGTCTTTAATAGGGCGAAGAGGCTGCTCCTCGGAATAGACGGCCTTTCATTTCCGGATGTCCCGCTTTTTCAGCTCCCGGCGCATGACCCGCGCCGGAGGATCAACCCGGGTCTTGTAGATATCCGCCACCCGGGACGATGCGAGCCGCTCCATGGCGTCCCTGCCCAGCAGCTCGGTTCTGGAAAATGGATTCAACATGCTTCTTTCTCCGTTATTCGTAATCGAAGGATTTGAGGAACGCCTTTGCCCGATCGGTTTCCGGGCTGGCAAAAAAGGCTTTCGGGTCGTCGGACTGCTCCACCACCGCGCCGTTTTCGATGAACAGGATACGGTCGGCAATGGCCCGGGCGAAGTTCATCTCATGGGTGACAATGACCATGGTGCTGCCCGCCTTTGCCAGAGACAGAACCACATCCAGCACTTCCCGCACCATTTCCGGGTCGAGAGCCGCGGTGATCTCATCCAGCAGCAGAATTTCCGGGTGCATACACATGGCCCGGACGATGGCCACCCGCTGCTTCTGTCCGCCGGACAGCTGCCGGGGATAGTCGTCCTTCCGGTCGGCAAGCCCCACCCGTTCCAGAAGCTCCAATGCTTCTTTTTCTACCTCGGCCCGGGGGCGCTTCTGCACCTTCATGGGCGCGAGCAGGATGTTTTCCAGAATGGTCTTGTGGGGGAACAGCTCATAGCTCTGGAAGACCATGCCGATCTTCTGCCGCATCCGGGTGATGGATTTACTCTCCCGGAGAACCGGATCCCCTTCCAGCAGGATTTCGCCGCCCTGAATCGGCTCCAGACCGTTCAGGCAGCGAAGCAGGGTGCTTTTTCCACAGCCGGAGGGGCCGATGACCACGACCACCTCGCCCTTGCGGACGTCCAGATCAAAATCTTCAAAAATCACGTGGTCCCCGAAGGCTTTCTTCAGATGCCGCACGCTTAACAGCACATTTTCCACAGTTATGACCACCTTTTCTCCAAGTACCCCGCCAGACGGCTGATGGGCCAGCAAATCAGGAAATACAGCAAGAATACCACCGCGAAGACCCCGAAGGCGGCGTTGGGGGAGGTGCGCCGGTTGGCCTCAATGATCTGCTGGGCAACCTTCAAAACCTCCACAATGCCGATCATCATGACGAGGCTGGTGGTTTTCACCATCCGGGTGATGAGGTTGATGGACAGCGGGATCAGCCGCCGGACGGTCTGGGGCAGAATCACCAGCGTGTACACCTGAATGGGCTTCATGCCCAGCGCCTGAGCGCTCTCCCACTGAATGACGGGGATGCTTTGCAGCGCGCCCCGCACCAGATCGCCCATTTCCGCCGTACCCCAGAAGCTGAACACGATGATGGCCGCCGCTTCCGCTTCCAGATTCCAGCCGAAGACCCGGGTCGTGCCGAAATACACCACAAACAGCAGCACCATCTGGGGCATAATGCGGACGATTTCCAGGTAAACCCGGAAAATGGCTTTCAGAACCCGGCTTTTGGAGGTCATGAGCATTCCCATTGCGATGCCCAGCACGATGCTGATGGCGACGGAGATCAGGCTGATACGCAGCGCCACCCACAATCCGCCCAGCAGCCGCAGGAAATTCGTGCCTTTGAACAGAACGTCAATTCCCAAACTCTGCATAGCGCAGCCTCCTTTCCAGCCAGCTTCCCAGAATGGACACGGGAAGGAGCATGATGAGGTAGAAAGCCACCAGCAGGGTCAGGCACTCAATGGTTTTGGCGTACATGCCGATCAAATCTTTCGCGGTGAACATCAGATCCATCAGGCTGATGGTTGAAAACACGCTGGTCTCCTTGAGCAGGAAAATCAGATTCGCCAGCAATCCGGGGACGCTGGATGTCACCGCCTGCGGGAGAATGATGTAGCCGAACACCTGCGCCGGGCGCAGACCTAAGCTCTGGGCGCTTTCCGTCTGGATAATGGGAATGTTTTCCAGCCCGCTGCGGAAGGTCTCTGCCATATACGCGCCGCCCAGCAGTCCCAGTCCCAGCTTGCCGCAGGTCTCCGCCGAAATGCGGACGCCGATTTTCGGCAGCGCAAAGTACAGGAAAAACAGCTGCACCAGCAACGGCGTATTGCGGAACAGCTCAATGTACCCGCCGACGATCTGCCGCAGCACGGGAATTTTCCAATGTACCGCCACCGCGCAGGCAACGCCCAGCGCCAGTGCCAGCGCCACGCCCTGCCAGCCGATGCGAAGCGTCAGCAGCAGCGCGTCCCAGAACCTTGGCAGATAGGCTTTCATGACCTCAAAATCCATAAGCACCCTCCGGTTTCCGCACAATGCGGAGCTTCTTTCCTGTTACTTCCGGTGATCGATCTTCCGCGCCGCCAGGTTGCCCATGCCCTGCAGCAGCTGCACAATGGCGACGATGAACACCAGCGTCACCAGCATGACCCCGGTGTCGTAGCGATAGTAGCCGTAGCGGATGGCAATGTCACCCAGTCCGCCGCCGCCGATGACGCCCGCCATGGCGGAGTAGCCCAGCACCGTGCCGAGAACGATGGTGCCGCCCACCAGCAGGGAGGTTCTGGCTTCGCCGATGAGCACCTTCCGGACAATGGTGCCGGTTTTCGCGCCCATGCTCAGCGCCGCTTCAATGACCCCGGCGGGAACTTCCTTCAAGGAGGATTCCACCATTCTGCCCACAAGGGGCGCCGCGGCCAGCGTCAGGGGAACAATGGTGGCGGTGGAGCCGTAGCTCTTGCCCACAAGCAGCTTGGTCAGGGGCATGACCGCGATCAGCAGGATCAGGAAGGGAACGCTCCGGGTGACATTGATGATGATATCCAGAATCCGGTATACCGCCCGGTTCGGGGTAATGCCGTTTTCGTCCGTCAGCGTCAGGGCAATGCCCAGCGGCAGGCCGATTACGTAGCCGAAAAAGGTGGAGACGAGGGTCATGTAGCAGGTATCCCAGATGCCCTGCGCCATCATTTCAATCATCGCTTTATCCAGCATAGCTTTCTTCCTCCTCGTCTTCGATCAGCAGCAGCCGCTTGGCCGCCCGGGACGCGGGATGTGCAAAGATGTCGGCAACGCTGCCTTCCTCCTGCACCAGTCCGCCGTCCAGCACCGCCACCCGGGTGCACACCTGCTGAATCACCCGCATCTCGTGGGTGATGACCACGATGGTGATGCCAAGGGTATCCCGGATGTTTTTCAGCAGCTTCAGAATGGTCTGGGTAGTCTCCGGGTCAAGGGCGCTGGTGGCCTCGTCGCATAATATGACCTCCGGCTCGTTGGCAAGCACCCGGGCAATGGCCACCCGCTGCTTCTGCCCGCCGGAAAGCTGGGCGGGGTAGGCGTTTGCCTTGTCCGCCAGCCCCACTTTGTCTAGCAGCTCCAGAGCCTTTTCCCGCCGCTCTTTTCTGGGAATTCCCCGAATTTCCAGCGGGAAGCAGACGTTTTCCAGCACCGTCTGCTGCTCCAGCAGATTGAAATGCTGGAAGATCATGCCGATCTTCTGCCGGCGCAGGCGAAGCTGCTCTTTGCTCAGCTTCAGCAGACTTTCTCCGTTCAGCAGAACGTCCCCGCTGTCGGGGCGTTCCAGCAGATTCATACATCGCACCAGCGTACTCTTGCCCGCGCCGGACAGGCCGATCACGCCGAAAATTTCCCCCTTGCCGATGGAGAGGGATACACCCTTCAAAGCCTCCACGCTGCCGTTTTTGGCCGTGAAGGTCTTACACAGGTTATGGACTTCCAAGTAGGTTTGTGTCATGTTCTTCAGCTCCCTGTTCTAGATAGCAGAGTAGGGCAGCCACATTCTGCGGCTGCCCGCTTATTTGTCAGTCCTCGAAAGGAATCACCGCACCGTCGTAGGTGTCGTTGATAAACTGCTTGATCTCGTCGGACTTGAGAACCTTGACCAGAGCCTGAACGCCCTCGTTATTCTCGTTGCCCGCCTTCACCACCAGAACGTTTGCATAGGTCTTGGCGGCGGCGGATGCGCTGGTCTCGTAGGCCACCGCGTCATGGGCGACGGAGAAGCCCGCCTGCAGGGCGTAGTTGCCGTTCAGCACCACGAAGGCCACCTCGTCCTTGACACGGGAAACCTGTGCGGCTTCCAGCTCCTGAATCTTCACATTGTGGGGGTTCTCCACAATATCCTTGACAGTTGCGGCAAGACCCGCGCCGTCTGCCAGCTTGATAACGCCGTTGTCCTGCAGCAGGAGCAGGGCGCGGGCTTCGTTGGTGGTGTCGTTGGGGACTGCAATCACGTCGCCGTCTGCCAGATCGCTCAGCGCGGTCTTGGTACCCGGATAAATGCCGAAAGGCTCATAGTGGATGGCGGCCACGGCCACCAGGTCGGTACCCTTCTTTTCATTGAAGTCGTCCAGATAGGGGGTGTGCTGGAAGTAGTTGGCGTCGATTTCGCCGCTGTCTACCACCAGATTGGGCTGCACATAGTCCTCAAACTCGGTGACCTCCAGCGTCCAGCCCTCTTTGGCAAGAAGCTTTGCGGCTTCGGCGAGGATCTCCGCGTGGGGCGTGGGAGAAGCGGCCACGGTGATGGTGCCCTTGGGCTCTACGGTTTCCGCGGCCTCAGCACCGGCGGCTGCGCCGCCCTCTACCACCAGCGTGTCCTCGTAGTCCTTGCCGTAGGTGTCCAGCAGGGTCGCCTCGTAGTCGGCGTGGAAGAAATTCTCATTGCCCAGCGCCTTGATCTCGTCGTTCAGCCAGTTCAGCAGGGTGGTGTTGCCCTTGGTGACGGCGGGGGCGATGGTGTCCGCGCTGCCCAGAGAGGGGATGCCTACCACATAGCCGGGATTTTCAATGGAGAAAGCGATGACTTCGGTGTTGTCGTTGGCCCAGGCTACGCCGTTGCCGTTTTCGAAGGCGGTCTTGGCTTCGGCGTAGGCGTCGTACTTCTGCAGCTTGATCTCGGGGTTGTTCTTTTCCAGATAGGTTTCGGCGGTGGTGCCGGAGATCACGATGACCTGATCGTCAGCGCCAATCTCGTCCAGAGACGTAATCACCGCGTCCTCGGGGGAGACAACGCCCAGCGCCACGTTCATATAAGGAAGGGCAAAGTCCACTTCCTGCGCCCGCTCAGGGGTGACGGTGAAGTTGGCGAGGATGATGTCCACCTTGCCGGTCTGCAAATACTCAATGCGGTTGGCGGCCTCAGTGGAGACGTAGTTGATCTTCACGCCAAGATCTTCGCCGATGCGGTTGGCGAAGTATACGTCATAGCCCTGGTACTCGCCGTTCTCGTCCACGTAGCCGAAGGGGCTCTTGTCGGAGAATACGCCGATGTTGATGGTGCCGCTGGACTTAATCTCCTCCAACGTACGGAAGGCACCCTTGTCTGCGGATGCGTCAGGTTCGGTCGTCTTTGCGCCGCAGCCTGCAAGCAGGGAGGCGGCGACGGTCAGGCTCAGGAAAACGGCTCCTATTTTCTTAATAAAGTTTTTCATGGAAAATTCCTCTCTTTTTGATTAAATTCAGGGAATCCAAGCACAAAAAATGCCGGGGCTTCAATCAGCTCCCGGGCAAATGGCGTTATGATATCCCTTCGGAAAAATCACGTTTCAGGTGCAGCAAAATGTATACGAATGCACCCCGCCATACGGATATGCCCGGGAGATACGCATTCGACAACAAGACTGTGCTGCATAAGAATTGATTTCAAACATTGCATTCCGCTCCTTTCGTTTGTCTGCTTAGATTCGATGGCTAGATAATACACCCACTTTCCTATCTTGTCAATAGGTTTTGAAAAAATATTTTCCTATTTTTCTGGTAGGGAATATAGGCTTATCGATTGTTGGATGACTGCCCGCCCCGCGAAGCGCGGAGCGGGCAGTCCATACTCATATTACGTAGTCATCTCCCGCGGGACACTGTTCGATCAGATCGGCGATGGTCACGCTTTCCAGATAGTCATGGATCACCTTATCCAGCCCCTGCCACAACGCCAGCGTGCGGCATTGCTGCGACCGGGGGCAGGCTTCAGCGGTTTCCTCCAGACAGGCCACCGGGGCGAGGGACTCCTCCGTCAGCCGCAGGATGCTGCCCACCGTGTACTGCTCGGGGTTCTTCGTCAGCCGGTATCCGCCGCCCTTGCCCCGCAGGCTCTCCACGACCTTTGCCTTTACCAGCGTCCGGATAATGCTCTCTAAGTATTTTTCGGAAATCTCCTGCCGCTGGGCAATCTCCTTCAGGGAAATAAACTCCCCCGACCGATGCTCAGCAAGGTCGATCATCACGCGCAGTGCGTACCGCCCCTTTGTGGAAATCAACATAACCGCTGCCTCCAAGTGGAATTCTGTAATTCCTATTATACAGCAAGGTTTATGGGAAATCAAGAGGGACAAATCCCCAATATCTGATCCGGAGAAAATCAACCCCGCAAGCATCTGCGGCAGACCCAATCAATTGAACTGCACCCATGATTTGCAGCTGCGGCAGCGGAAATATCATGGAGACAAGCTCCAGAAATAAATCCGTTTTTAACGGGTATTCTCGCTCTATGCCATAACGACCGCAGCTTCGTAAGGAAGCAAAACGTCGGTTTTCTCATAGTTCACGTTGGTCAGAAGCACCTTCTCTTTACACAAGGCTTCCGGCAGCGGGGCATCCCGGTCTGTAAAATTGCAATAGATTCGTATTTGCTGTCCCTCAAAAGTCCGCGCATAGGCAAATACCTGCGGGTGCTCGTGAAGCAGCAGCGAAAAATCACCATACCGCAGAACATCCCGCTCTCTGCGCAGAGCAAGCAGCGCCCGGTAATAATGCAGCACCGAATCCGGGTCGCGGAGAGCCGCAGCCACATTGATTTCCTGTACATTGGGATTGACCATGATCCACGGCGCCCCACCCGTGAAGCCTCCATTGGGTGACGCATCCCACTGCATAGGTGTACGGGCATTATCCCGGCCTTTGCTCCGGACACCCCGCCATGCCCAGTCCATCCTGCCGCTTTCTGCGGCCTGGCGCAGCAGGTTCAGGCTTTCTACATCCCGCAGCTCGCTGATGTCAGGAAAGGGACAGTTGGTCATGCCGATCTCCTCACCCTGATACAAAAATGGGGTTCCTCTCAGGAGATACATGGCAGTGGCAAGACATGTGGCGCTCCGCCTTCGCAGCGTCTCTGTCCGCGTACAGCCAAACCGGGAGACCAGGCGCGGCTGATCGTGATTGCCCCAGAACAGCGTGTTCCACCCAATGGCCGCCTGCCATGCGGAGATGATCTGCTTGAACCGCATCAGGTCAAAGGGACGTGCATCCCACTTGGTCTCGCCGCTGTCCATGTCCATGACGTCAAACTGGAACAGCATATCCAGCTCCCGCCCGTCGTCTACCACGGAACCGGCGTTCTGCGTGGTGACAAAGCTGGTTTCCCCGACACACATACAGTCCCGCCTGTCAAAGCACGCCCTTCGCATTTCCTGCAGATAGTCGTGCAGCCTGGGCTGGAACGCAAAATACTCCGGGGAAAACACATAGCCGCTTCCCTTTCCGTCCGGCAACTGCGGGTGCTTGGCCAGAAGGCTTATCACATCCATCCGGAACCCGTCCACGCCGCGATCCAGCCAGCGGTTCATCATCCCGTAAATTTCCTGCCGGAGTTTGGGATTTTCCCAGTTCAGATCCGGCTGCTTCTCGGAGAACAGATGCAGATACCACTGTGCTGTGGTCTCGTCATAGCTCCAGGCCGAGGGAGTAAAAAACGACGCCCAGTTGTTTGGCTCCCGTCCGTCCTTTCCGTCACGCCAAATATAATAATCCCGGTATGGGCTGTCCTTCGCCGTTCTGGCCTCCAGAAACCACGGATGTTCGTCTGAGGTGTGATTCACGACCAGATCCATTACAAGCTTTATATCGCGGCGGTGCAGCTGCGTCACCAGCTCGTCGAAATCCTCCATCGTTCCGAATTCCGCCATGACTGACTCATAGTTCCGGATATCATAGCCCATGTCGGCATTGGGCGAGTCATAGATGGGACAGAGCCACACGGCACCTACCCCAAGCCACTGGAGATAGTCCAGGCGGGAGATAATACCACGCAGATCTCCGATTCCATCCCCATTGGAATCCTGAAAGCTGCGCGGGTAGATCTCATAGAACACCCGTTCCTTCCACCAGCAGTTATGTGTTTCCATTATACGCTGCCTCCCGCCGGAACACGGCAAAGCCCTGCACCGTTCCCTCCGCCGCGTGCCCTTCCGGCGCTTCCAGCAGCAGGCTGTCGGAAGCGTCCGATTGGGGCGTGACAGCCTGTCCCCGCTCCGTTACAACTGCCAGAATTCCATAACCAGGCCCGTCAAAGTGAAGATACAGGGCGTCTGTCAGCTCCATCGCCGTCAGGCGGCAGTGCCGCAGTACATCCCGTTTCAGCCGCAGCAGGCTGTGAAAAAAGCCCCGGATTTCCTCTTCCGGATCCGTCCAGCGCATAGGGCGCCGGTTATCCGGATCCTGCCCGCCGTCCATCGCAATTTCATCCCCATAGTACACGCTCAGATTGCCGCCCAGCAGCGCCGCCAGCACATAGGCAAGCTGGAAATCCGATTTGTTCCCGCCGCAGAGGGAAAGCGCCCGGGGCACATCATGGTTGGAGCAGAAAGCCCACTGGTACGGATGAACCGCCTCCGGCGCCGCGGCATACCAGCGCCGGATCCGGTGGGCGAAGGTTTCCAGCGGGTCTGTATGGGTCATCGCAAAATCGCGGATGGCATGGTAGAGCGGATAATCCATGACGCCGTCGAAGACCGACTGCTCCAGCCACCACGCAGCGTCCTGCCAGATCTCCCCGATCACATATACCGCCGTATTGCAGCTGCGCATCCGGGTACGGAATGCATGGAGGAACCGCAGACTGACCTCATCCGGGACATCCAGCCGCCAGGCGTCAATGCCGTATTCCCTCGTCCACTGCTCCGCGATGGAAACCAGATACCTGATCACCTCAGGGTTCTCGGTGTTCCACTTTGGCATATTGGCCGCAAAGGCGAAGCACTCATAGGGCGGGTTCACTTTCATGCGCCGGTCCGAAAGCTGTTCCAGCGGCAGCCGGGACAGCTCCCCGGCGTCATAGACGCAAAACCAGTCGTAGTACCTGGATGCCTTGCCATGGAGACGCGCATCCTGCCAAAATGGGTGGCGCCAGCCGCAGTGGTTGAACACGCCGTCCAGCATGATCCGCATTCCCGCCTGATGAAGCGTCTCGACCAGGACGCGGAAGTCCGTTTTTCCGCCGAGACGCGGGTCAAGCTCGGTATAAGAAACGGTGTCATATCTGTGGTTGGAATCGCTCCGGAAAATGGGATTGAGATAAATTCCCTGTACGCCAAGTTCCCGGAGATAGGGGATTTTCCCGGTGATTCCCTGCAAGGTTCCGCCAAAGAAATTTTCCCGTGTCGGAATAAAATCCTCGCTCCCCCGGTTTTCCTTCCCGTCACAAAAACGATCCGGAAAGATCTGATACCAGAGGAAACCCTCCGCCCAGTCCGGAGGGGCAGGGTGATCTCCGGCATACACATAGGGAACATTGAACGGCCGCAGCACAGATTCCGACAGCGGCGGCGTGACGCCCAGCTCCGAGAGATACACCGTATCCCCATCTTCCAACGTCAGCACAAAATGATAGCGCAGCTTGTGGGTCCCCATGGGAACCGAAACAGAATAATACTGTTCCCCAGAGCAGCGCAGAGCAGGCTGCATCTCACTTCGCGCCAGTACAGGCTGTTTCTCCGCACCGGAAAACCAGAAGGGGTCGCCGTACAGAACCGCAGCCGATTGCAGCGCTTCCCCGGTGCGCAGGCGGAGATGGCAAACCCTGCCCTGCACAAGCTGCCACGGATAGGCGGCGTGATGCTCGATTTCGTAACGTAAAATCCGCATAATTCACCCTTTCAGCATTCCGTCCATGGCGCCGCCATGGATCAGTTTTTTCTGCATGACAATATAGATCAGCAAAATCGGGACTACGGCAATCAGCGACGCCGCGAAAATCAGCCCCCAGTTGTTGAGATTCTGCCCCTGGAACAGGCGCAGCGCAATGGGCAGCGTCCGCTTTGCCGGTGTCTTGATCATGGTCAGGGCGATCAGAAATTCGTCCCAGACATTGGAATAGGCCAGAATGGCAAAGGTGCCAAGCGCCGGCTTGGACAGCGGCAGAACCATTTTCCAGTAGATCTGCCAGCGGTTTCCGCCGTCGATGATCACGGCCTCCTCCAGCTCTTTGGGCAGCCCCAGGAAAAAGTTCCGTAAAAAGAATGTATTCTGGGGGACACCGATTCCGATGTAGATGAGAAGCAGCCCCAGATAACTGTCCACCAGCTTCATATCCTTCATCAGCAGGAACTGCGGGATCAGGTTTGTTACCGTCGGCACCATCATGGAAAACAGGTACAGATAGAACAGGACATCCCTGCCGGGAAATTTCATCCGCGCAAAGGCATACGCCCCGGCAGAGGACACCAGCATGATTACCACCGTGGCCACTGCCGCAATGATCAGACTGTTCAGAAAGTACTGACTGAAATGATTGGCATTCCACGCTTCCGCAAAATTTCCCCCATACATCGTTTCCGGGAACAGAATCGGCGGATACGGCATGGAGTAGCTGGACGGCGTCATGGCCGTTGCCAGCATATACTGAAACGGGATCAGTGCCGCCAACGCAAAGCATATCAGCGCCAGATATTTGGGGACTAAAGTCATAATACGTCTCATACCGTCCCTCCTTTACGCGGTCTGATCCCGGGAGACTCTTCGCTGCAGCAGCGTCAGAAGCAGCACAATAACGCCCATCAGCACGGCCTGTGCTGCGGCGGAGCCAAAATCGAAGGCCGAGAATGCAGTGCTGTACATATAATTCATCAGTTCATTGGTCGTGCCCAGCGGCGCACCGTCCGTAATCATCATGACATGGATATATGCGCCGAATGCGCCGATTGTCAGAACGGTCAGCAGATAATTTGTGGTATTGCGTACCATGGGAAGCGTAATGGCAAAGAAACGGCGGATGCCATTGGCACCGTCCAGCTCAGCCGCCTCATAGATCTCCTGGGGAATTCCCTGCAAAGCGGCCATGTAAATCACCATGACCCAGCCTGTCCCCTTCCAGATACCAAACAACCACAACACCAGGTTGGCAGTCCAGGTATGCTGAAGCCAGGAGACCGGGCTTTCAACGAGGTGCAGCTGCATCAGAATGTAGTTGACCATGCCGCCCTTGCCGGACATAAACAGATATTTGAACACCATGGATACCACAACCCAGGAGGTGATGACCGGCAGGTAACAGATCACCTTGAACGCCGTCTGTCCCCGCCGGACGGAATTGACCAGACATGCCAGCACCAGTCCGCAGGCCATTTGTCCGGGTACCGTCACCAGGGCATACAGAATGGTGTTCCGGAACGCGATCCGGTAGTTCTGGTCTGACAGCAGGCTGAGATAGTTCCGGAGGCCGACCCATGCATTGGGTCGGTTCTGGATGACATTGAAGTCTGTAAAGCTGATCCAGATATTCCGAACCAGCGGATAAAGCACAAAAAGCGCCATCAGCACAAAACCGGCCAGCAGAAACGGCAATGCCTGCATCCACTGCTGCAGGCCGGCTTGCAATTTTCTTTTTCCCGTCTGCATCGCTGCACCTCGATTCGCCTGATTTCTTCCGCGAGGGGCTGTAACCCCCCTCGCGGAACCGGAGATCATTCCTGTGCCAGCAGCGCGTCGATCTGCGCTGCCGCGTCATCCAGCGCCTCCTGAGAGGACGCCTGCCCCCGGAGCACGCTCTCAAAGGCAGTGTTGAGAATCGTCTCGATGGTCGGCCAGCTGGAGCACGGGATCCGCGCCTGCGCCGTCTTCAGCTGCTCCATATACACCTCTACATATGGCGAACCGCTGGTATCCACCTTTTCCATGGCGGAGGAAGTAACCGGGATCATACCGGCGCCCGCCATGGCAACCTGCTGTGCATCCTCCAGCATAAACTTCATGAAGGTCCAGGCCGCGTCCTTTTTGCTGCTGGTCGAGGTCATGACGATGTCCTCGCCGCCTACAATGGAGATGCTCCGGCCGTCTACAGAGGGCATCAGCGCCGGCGTATAGGTGTCGAGCTTATCCTCAGAGCTGAAGAACCAGGGGCCTTCCACGATCATCGTATAGTTTCCGGCTTCAATGCCGCCCCATCCATCGGGCTGCTCTCCCATAATGGCGGGGCCAATGACGCCGTCCTTGTACCATCCCACGATGGTATCCAGCGCCTTCACCGTGTCCGCTCCGTTCAGGTAGCCGGAAGCCGTCGTATAATCCCCGTCGGTGACGGAACCGCCCAGGGTCCAGATAAACGGGAGCATCGCCCAGTTATAGGAGCCGGACACGGCAAACAGCCATTTTTCCTCGGCGGGGTTGGTTTTGTCCAGAGCGCCCATCAGCGCATCCAGCGTCTCAGGCGGTGCGTCAAAGCCATACTCCTGAAGCACTGCATTGTTATATACGGCAACGGTGGTGTTGGCATTGAGGGGAAGACCGTAATTCTGCCCCTTATAAAGTGTGGTGCTCATGGAGCCGGGCATAATGCCGGCGGATATGTCGTCAAACTCTGCATAATCGTTGAGACATTCCAGAGCACCCAGCTTTGCCATCTGGGAAACCCATGTCAGATCCAGACGGATCACATCCGGGGCAGCGTCACCTGTGACGGCAGTAATCAACTGCTCGTCCAGCCCCTCATAGGGCATCCGGATGGCGTTTACCTTGATATTCGGGTACTGCTTTTCAAAAGCAGTCAGAACGCTCTCCGTAAATATTTTTTCCTCACCTTCGCTGTAAGAATGCCAGAAGGTGATCTCAACCGGTTCCTGAGTATCCGGCGTCTCTACGGACGGGTTATTCTCCGTCTGCGCAGGAGCGGCATTTGCCTCCGTACCCGGATTCTGCGGGGTGTCCTTTGCACAGGCCGACAGGGAGAGCAGCATGGCTGCCGCAAGAATGAACGCTAAAATTTTCTTCTTCATATGGTTTCCTCCGTTCAATTTTAAAGTGTGGGATAAATGTCCGCTGCTGTGTTTGCTATCACCATGAAAAGATTCTGTTTTAAAGGAAATCCCCTCCAATCTCTCAATTGTAACTGGTTACATTTTTGAGTAAAAAAACGCGTTTTATTTATTCACGCATTTTTGCTGACCCCCTCTCAATAATGCTGACAGGCAGAAGCAGATGTTCCGGACGCTGCTCACCTGCCCGCAGCTGCTGAATGAGCATTCTGGCTGCAGCCATGCCCAGACTGACCACATCAATTTTCACCACCGTCATTGCAGGCTCAGATACACTGGCGAGTACGCTGTCGTCAAAGGCAACCACCTGCACATCGTCCGGGATACGAACCCCACGCTTGGTGAGTTCGCGCATAAAATGGAAGGCAATGGCGCTGTCCGAGGCCACATAAGCCCGGCACAGACGATCCCGATGGGCTTCCACATAGGCGGCAATATCCGCCGGTGTCAGCAGTCCTTTCGCCGCACCGCACGCAGGCTCGGAAAGCCCTGCCGCCTCCAGGCAGCTCTTGTAACCGGCATACCGTTCCGCCGCAAACACCTTTTCAAAGCTGTTTGTCAAAAATCCGATCTCCGACGCGCCGGTTTCCAGAAGCCATGCCGTCGCGCACCGCCCCGCCTCAATGTTGTCAATGTCCACCCACGCCGCCTGCTCCACAGAGGAGCGGCCGCCGATGACGAAGGGAATCTTGCTTTTCCAAAGTACCTCCAGAACCTGGGCATTGGCCAGTTCGCTGAGCAGAACCACGCCGTCAATCCGGTTTTCATTCACAATGGATTCCAGGGTGGAAACATTTTTGCTGCCGATGTGGCAGATCATGAGATAGTAGCCTTCCCGTGCCAGCGCATGCTCCAGGCCATACTGGATCCGCAGAAAATAGTCGTTGCCGTAGGTCTCCACATTGCTGTCGTCCACCACCAGCGCCACGGTATAGCTGTTGCCATGGAGAAGGCCCCGGGCCATCATGCTTGGCTGATAGTTCAGCGCCTCAATGGCCTGCCGGACTCTTTCCACGGATTGGGGTGCGATCAGCGGACTGTTGTTCAGATAGCGGGACACTGTCGCCACAGAAACGCCCGCATATTTGGCTACGTCACGAATGGTTGGCTTCATATTTCTCTCCATTGGAACCGGTTACAATCTTTTCTTCAGTATAGGTCTTCAATTTACCGATGTCAATAGGGAATTTCCCCAATGTTTTGTATGTAAATTTATGAAAAATAACAACAGTCTATGTCCTTTACACCTCAAATGAAATCACGGTTTCTTTCGGCAGCTTCTCCTTCTGACAATTCAAAAGAAAGGATATCGCATGCTCAATGCATCGCAGCCCAGCGTTCCGCTGGGGAAGCTCTTACCGCCATAGATTGCGGTGTCTTGCCAGAAATCCAGAGATAGAATATTATGTTTCATGTGCCCCTCCAAATTTGTTTTTGCTTATTATAACACATATGTTCTATAAAAGAAAGAGAGTTTGTCCTGTTTTTTCAAATGACCTTGTCCTGTGATTAGCCTGTTTTTTTAAAATTTCCCCATAACCATAATGAGAGGGTAAGATGCTCGCCAAGTTGATATGACCCCCAAATGTTGGACAGAGAATCCGACATTTGGGGGTCATGCATCGTAAGCATATTGGGCTACCGAGGATCCGGTGGCGGATTCCACCGCCATTACGTCACCCTGCAGGTTGGTGATGTAATAGTAGACGGTGCCATTGCAGGTCATGGTCAGCGGTGCGCCGTTGGCATCGTAGCTGAAATCCAGAATGTCGTCTCCAACGGTCATCCGCATCAGCTTGTCACCAGCGTAGATGTAGCTGTAGGTCTTGTCATCGCTGGTGCGCTTGGTACGGATGCCGCTGGTGTTGTACTCCATCTGCCAGTCCCGCGTATCCAGCTTCACTGTGGCGACCCGGGTACTGCCCATGTCGCCGTTGGCATCGGTGATGAAGCAGCGATACTCCGCCCCATTGCTTGCAGATGTCATCTCCACCCGGAGGGCGCTGGAGGTCGCCTTCCGCCTCGACGATAAAGGTAACGGTATCACCAATCTATTCGGAACAATATGGGGCGTGGAGTCAAGTGACACCACGCCCCATGACTGGATTAAGTTTTACTGCAAAACGAATGGCGGAGGTACAGGAAAGGTTCACACAATGTCAGCTTCGCTTCTGACTAGTTCTCTCCACCTCTGGTGCAATTCTCCTCAGGAGTCGGAGTCCTGTCACGCTTTTCGGAATAGATTTTTAATTCCCGCAAGTTATGTCCGCAATACTTTTCTATCATTCTGTTTTCAAAATTTTCACCAGACTTTCCCCAGGATATCGAATCAATGTTCACATTGGCATGGGGAATAAATTCCCCCTTTGGTGGATCTGCCTCCGCAAAATTCCCAAGATAGACCAGTTTGCTTGGGATTACCTTGGCAGAGGTACTGATCAAGCGAGTTCTGTACTGAGGGAGAAAGCCATATTCATCCACTTCATAGTGGATTTTGGATTTCTCCGCAATATCTTTTTGGGGATCCAGCATGTTGAGCGGGAAAAAACGATGTTCATATCTGGTAAAGCCGGTCTGAACAAACTCCAAGGCATTGTATTCCGAAAGGTTGGAGGGAAGCTTCTCATCTTTTGTAATTTTGACATAAACAATGGGAATGATATGGCCTGGATACCAAGTGCCTTCAGATACCTTCTGGATTAAGAAGAACCGGCCGTAAAGATTTCGCTTCTTTGCTTCTTCTCCTTCCATTTGGAAAGCAAACACATCTCCGATTTGCCATTTGCACTGATATAATCTTCTCTTGCGTGGCTTCCGAACTGGAGGCTGGGGAGACAGAAGTTTTGCGCGGAGGTCATCCAGCACCTTCTGCTGCTCTGCCGACAGACCGACACCATTCTCCTGCAATTCCTGTATCCAGTGCAGCGCCTGCTGCTGAACCTGGGGAAGCAGCATCCCCCAGTTCCACTGGGTATCCGCAAGGGCACCCCAGAAGAGAAACGCTTCATAAGGAATGTCCAGGTTGCATTCGTAGTCGTTTATCATTAGGTGTGTAATATCTTCCACGGTTTTCCCACGGTGGAGTTCTTCCTCAAACTGATCCTTTACATCCAGGGAAGTATCATTGTCGTACAGCCTATGTCCCCATGTGCCCATTGTCGAATCCCTCCATGTTAGTTATTGGTCCAATATAAAATTTCATTTGTCATCTGATTCCATCCGTAGTCCAGCACGCCCTTTGCTAACTCTTTGTATACCCCCCAATATTGTGGGGCAATGCTATTAATTTGGTTGTTCATTTTGTCAACTGTGTTGATTGTATGATAATATGCCATGCCAGCTTGTTCAAGGGCTCTGGACTCAGAGTGATTCAATCCCGAAGCAATTACATCCATGCGTAGGCCGCTGCGAGCTGGATTTTGACTGTGGGCCTCACGCCGCCTATCAACATTTTTTCCGTCCGACGTATTGAACGGTTCCACCTTCGTCCACCAAAACGTAAACAGAGTTGTCTCTCTTGCTGGAATCCGCCGCTATTCTTTCTAGGGCATAACTGGTTGCACTTGCAATTGCTGTCGCCCCAGCCACAGCCAATGCGGTCGTTGCAATGGCAGAAGCGGCCGATCCAGCAGATAATCCAAGCGCAAGACTTCCACCAGCAGCAACTGCCGGAATTGCAGCTCCACAGGTAGCCACAACCGCCGCAGCAACAGCAATAGTTGCAGCTACAGCAGCAACTCCTGCTAAAACGGTACTTAACTTTGGCCAATTGCCGGTAAGATCTGAATACATAATCGGATTATTAAGGGCATACGTAAACATATTGTTTCCATTAATATTTCCGACTTGGCCAATTGCTGCATCAGGATTGATAAACCTACCCACCGCCGGGTCATAATACCTGCTATTGAGATAATAGAACCCAGTCTCCTGGTCGTAGACGTATCCGCGGTACCGCAGGGGGTTCAGCTCCGCCAATGTACCGGACATGGCAAGGATGTTGCCCCAGGCATCGTAAGCATAGCTTGCTCCGCTGCCGCCATCAGCACGTTCCAGACTCATCACATCTCCCTGAAGGTTCGTGATGTAGTAGTAGACCGTGCCATTGCAGGTCATGGTCAGCGGCGCGCCGTTGGCATCGTAGCTGAAATCCAGAATGTCGTCCCCAACGGTCATCCGCATCAGCTTGTCGCCGGCATAGATGTAGCTGTAGGTCTTGTCGTCGCTTATCCTTCTGGTGCGCAGGCCGCTGGTGTTGTACTCCATCTGCCAGTCCCGCGTATCCAGCTTCACCGTGGCGATCCGGGTGCTGCCCATGTCGCCGTTGGCGTCGGTGATGAAGCAGCGGTACTCCGCTCCTTCGCTCTCTGCCGTCATTTCCACCCGCAGGGTGGGAGAAGTCTCTCCGGTCAGATACTCAAAATTGCTGGCTCCGGGAGCGCGGCACAGCCACTGATAGCTCAGGTTTGCACCTTCCGCTTCCACAATGAAGGTAGCGGTATCGCCGGGTCTGCCATAGTAATCATCCGGCTCGTTGATGAGGGTGAACTCCGGGTCAAACTCGCTGTAGGTGGCGACACTGCTGGTAACCGTCAATCTGCCTGCCTGAGAGGTTGCCACATGACCCATGTAGTCCTTGGCGATGCAGCGGTAAAGATTCCCGTTGACACTGGCCTGAATAGGAATGTTCAGGGTCGTGGAGGTGCTGCCGTTGACATTGGACCAGGTCTCCCCATCGTCGGTGCTGCACTGCCACTGATAGGTCACCCGGTCACCGCTGGCCGCTACGGTGAAAGTGGCGGTGCTGCCCGTGGTGCCGTAGTAGTTTTCCGGCTGGGTGGTGATCACCACCGGCGGCTGCCTGGAAAGGGAGGTCAGCTGCCGCCCGTTTTCCCAGCCAAGGGTCCACCGTTCACCGTTATAGTAGCTGGTGGGGTTGCCAATGGCGTCATAGGTGATAGCTTCTCCGTCATAGGCGGTCAGAAGATCCTTCCACTCCGCGTCTCCATAGGTGTAGGTGTGAGTGGCCTCTCCATCGGAAGAAGTCAGAATATTGCCCACCGTATCGTAGGTATAGGTATTGCTGTAAGACACGGGCGGACCATCGAAGCCACTGACAGTGCCGCTCTCCGTAAGCAGCTGGTTCTGATCATCGTAGGTGTAGGTGGTGACGTTGTTTAGGTTATCCGTGCTGGTCAGGATATTGCCCGCGTCATCATAGGTGTAGGCATATCCGGCGAACTTACTGGTAACCCCATTTGACGATGTTTGGGAATAGTCTACGGATTTGACCTGGGTGGTAGTCTTGCTGTCGGAAATATCCCGATAGGTATAGCTGCGGGTAAAGACGCCGCTGTTCATGGACGTCAGTCGCTGCAGGCCGTCATAGCCCATGGTGAACGTTGTCAGCGCTGTCCCGTTTCTGGCAATGGAGAAAGTGTTCAGGCTGCCGTCCGAGGAATTATAGGTGAGATCCTCCGCGTAGCTGTCGCTGCCTACCTGCCAGCTTTGCTTTGTCAGCTGATTGCTGGAATTATAAGACTGACTGGTCCGCAGTACGGTATTTTCCCCATTCAGCTGCTGACTGTTGAGCAGACGGCCAATGGAGTCGTAAGTGTACACATAGGTAACAACTTCTCCGCCGCCGGTCTCCGTCAGGCTGTGGAGCTGGCCTTCTCCGTTGTAGGCATAGGTCGCCTTCCGCCCGTCAGAATAGGTTGCCGTCTTTATCCGACCCAGAATGTCATAGGTATAGCTGACGCTGTCGCCATTGCCGTAGGTCTGCTTGGTCAGCTGTCCGTTGCCATTGGCATAGATGTTGGCTGCCAGATTCCTGCTGCCAACCTTGACGGAGAGCATATTGCCAAAGCTGTCATAGGTGAAGTTATGGCAACACCGCATAAATGCCACAATCCGCATTATACAATAGGTGCCAAATAAAAACTGTGGATAACCTCTGAATTTT
>OLZC01000138.1_pt1 | contig 35065 bp, 32 predicted proteins | sample 1644391 | NCBI WGS metagenome assembly OLZC01 (sample SAMEA103958140, study PRJEB25191) | human gut metagenome | biome: human-associated habitat [ENVO:00009003]; feature: intestine environment [ENVO:2100002]; material: feces | place: Germany | collected 2013/2015
TAATTGTCCAAGGTGTTCTAGTTTGTCTTTACGTTATTCAATTTACAAGGTACAGACGCTTTCATCGAGGTGTCTCGCAGAAAGCTTCATGATATTAACACTAAATGAAGAATTTGTCAAGCACTTTTTCGCTACTTTTTCATTTTTCTTTTCCTTTCTGTCTGATGTGCATTTTATTTACTATTTTTATCCTTTATTTTCCTTTTTTCACACATTGCCGGCAGGAAATACCAAGCCGTCGCCGCGCACAGGGCCGCGAGCCAGCCATTTATGCGGAATCCTCCAAGGAAAAGGGCTGCGGCCAATACAGCGGACCAGATGCGGTCCCCCGGGTGCTCCCGGGAGAGCAGCTGCGTCATCATCAGGAAGAACCCCAGTGCCAGTCCCACCGCGGCCAGGCTTTCCAGCCGCCGAACGGAACCAATGCCGGAGGCACTGCGGCTTAAAAGCAAAAACGCATTCTCTCCGCCCCAGCCTGCACCCGCCGTCACCAAGCAAAAGGCAAGCGCCCACAGCCATCCCTGCCGCTGCCCGGCTTCCGGCAGCAGAAGCACCACCAGCAGCCATCCATCCGGAACCCCGCCTTCGGGCAGCAGATTTTCCGGTCGAATCTGGCGGAGACTGCCCAGCATCACCGCTGCCAGCAGTCCCGCCTCTGCCAGGCCCAGCACGCCGGAAGCCGCCTGTACCGCCTCCGTCCCCTTGTGCGCCAGCCAAAGAGCGAGACCCAGCAAAATCAGCCCCATCCACATTCCGTTCCCCGCGCCCTGCCAGCTTGCGCCCACCCAGGTCAGCGTCTGGCACAGTACAAAGGCGCAAAACAGGGCCTGCACTGCCCGGAGCCATCTGGGTGCGGCTCCATTCCCCAGCAATCGTCTAAGCAGCACCGCACCTGCGCTGACGGCCAGGACCCCCGGCCAGCCGGCGCCCGCTGCAGTCCGGGCGAGCCCCGCCAGTGCGGCTGCCGGAATACCGCTTTTCTCCTCATTGCCATTCAAAACGCAGCTTCTCCCCCTCTGCTGTCAGTTTTGGAAGCTGCAGCTTCCCTTTTTGCAGGCGATACAGCGGTGCATCCGGACCGTGTGTCTTCAAAAATGGACCGATTTCCGAAAGCTCCGCCGTGCCCTCCAATTTGTACACCCAAGTTCCCGGCCGCACATAGTCCTGCAGCTTTTCCATGCAATCCTCCGCTTCCCCTGTCAAAAGCACATAGTCTGCCGTATCCAAAAACAGGATTCCAGGTGCTTCCGCCCGCAGCGCATCCACGGCTTTTTCCAGACTGTCGCCCCGGCCTGTATTGACCGTATCCGTAGACACCCGGTACTGCCCCGCCTGTTTCTCGATCAACAGTGTTTCCACAGGCAGCAGCTTCCCAACCTCTGTGCCCCGTCGGGGCAGCAGAAGCAGAGCCAGCGCTGCAAGCCAAATTCTCTTCCTCATACCTGCTTTCTCCTATCCTCCGGATGCAGCAGAGAATCCCGGAATTTGTCCGTGACCATGCGGTCCCGCAGCACATCGGCCCGGCCCTTGTGGAAGGGTGCCAGATAGGGTACCTCCAGGCATTGCAGCCCCGCCAGATGGCCCACCAGGACGATAAATCCCGCCGTCAGGCCGAAGAGCCCCGCCACGGCGGCGATCAGCGCAAACCCCAGCCGCCACAGCCGCAGAGCCTCGGCCAAGTCCCGATTGGGCAGCACAAAGCCGCAGACTCCCGCAATGCTCACCGCGATCAGCGCCGCCGGGGACACCAGCCCCGCGTCCACCGCCGCCGTGCCCACCACAATGCCGCCGATGGTGGAAACGGACTGACCAACGGCCTGGGGCAGGTGAATGCCGGACTCCTGCAGCAGCTCAAAGGCCAGCAGCAGGCTCACCACCTCTGCCGCCGTGGAAAAGGGCACATCCTTTTTGCTCTCAACGATGGCCCGCAGCAGGGGCAAGGGGATCATCTCCTGATGAAACACCGCCAGGGCGATATATAGCCCCGGCAGCAGCAGCCCCAGAATCAGCGCCCCATAGCGCAAAATCCGCAGGAAGGAGGCGCTGAGATAATCCCGGCTCCAGTCTTCCGGGCTTTCCATCAGGTAGCCCAGGTCCGCCGGGGCCAGATAGCCCAGGGGCAAGCCGTCCACCAGCAGCCCCACCCGGCCCTCCAGGAGCCCGGCGCAGAATTTATCCGCCCGCTCCGTGTATTGAATCAAGGGAAAGGCCGTCTTCCGGGAACCGGTGACGTACTCCTCCACAGCGGAGGGCGCCAGGAAGCCGTCCACATCAATCTTTTCCAGGCGATGCTGCATCCGCTCCACCAGGCGAGGGTCCGTCAGACCGTCAATGTAGGCCACGGTCACATTGGTCAGGCTTCTGCGGCCCACCTGGGTCTCCCAAAGCCGCAGGGCCGGGGTGCGCAGATGGCGGCGGATGAGGCTGGTATTGGACCGAACCGTCTCCACGAAGGCATCCTTGGGTCCCTTGACGGTATTCTCCACTTCCGGGGCGGAGATGCCCCGCTTCTCCCCGGTTTTGACCTCAAAGGCAATGGCCCCGGCCCCGGGGAAGAGAACGACGCAGAAGCCGTTGACCAGCTTCCGGGCCACGGTGTCCAGGTCCTTGCAGGGGTCCGCCACGCTGTTATAGACGTTTCCCAGCAGTGCCTCTTCGTAAAGGGCCGCCGGTGTACTCCCGGTCAGATTGTCCGTAATGGGGCGGATGACGTACTCCGAGGTATCAGCTCCGGAGGTCAGGCCGTCAATGGCATAGGCATAGAGGCTCACCCCATTGCAGCAAAGCCGCCGGACAATAAAGTCCGCCGCGCCCTCAAAAATCCCCGTGATAGTTTCATGGTTCACTTCCCCGGAATACATCCGCCTCACCTCCCGGGTAGGATTCCACAGATTTTTCACAGTATGCAAAAAACATACCGGGTCATTTTTGCGGTCTCTGCTATAATGGTTGAAAATAATCTACTCAAAGGAGCATATGGCATGGGAATTTACGGCTACATCCGCGTCAGCAGCAGAGATCAGAACGAGGACCGGCAATTGATTGCCCTCCGGAGCGTTGGCATCCCGCCGAAAAATCTGTTTCTGGACAAGCAGTCCGGGAAGGACTTCAACCGACCCCAATACAAAAAGCTTCTGCGGAAACTGAAACGAGACGATCTGCTCTACATCAAGAGCATTGACCGTCTCGGGAGAAATTATGAAGAGATCCAGCAGCAGTGGCGCATTCTGACCAAGGAGAAGGGCGTGGACATCGTGGTGCTGGATATGCCCCTGCTGGACACCCGGCGGGGGAAGGACCTGATGGGGACGTTTTTGAGCGATATTGTTTTACAGGTCTTGTCCTTCGTAGCTGAGAACGAACGGGCAAATATCCGGCAGAGGCAGGCAGAGGGGATTGCGGCTGCAAAGGCCAGAGGCGTCAAATTTGGTAGACCGCCACGAGCGCTGCCGGAGAATTTTTACGAGGTTCACAGGGCATGGCGCAGCAAAGAAATAACGCTTGCGGTGGCCGCCAGGATGTGCGGGATGCCGGTTGGAACGTTCTATGGAAAAGCCAGGAAATTTGAAAATAGGGACTAGCAGAATCGTCATTTTCATTTCAATCAAAAGGTGTACTTTTCGAAATTCTGATAAGTTTCCATTTTTTCGATTATACAATCAATTGTATGGTAAATCAATGGTTATTTCATAATTTTGCCGTTGAAATTTCTCACTTTCGAAAAGTACAGATATAGAAAGGGATTTTTATGGAAAAAAGGGAGAGGATCTTATGGTTGGATTACGCCCGCTCATTTGCAATTTTGTGCGTCATCGTTACACACGTGACCGAATCCATATATACATTAAATTCAGAGGCGCTGATGCAGGATACATGGTACAGCAGACTCTTTTCGGTTTCGATGTTTACCATAGGGCGTCTTGGTGTCCCAATTTTCTTTTTCCTAACAGGCTTTCTGTTGTCCGGAAGAGATTACGACTATGAAAGAACAAAAGATTCGCAAAAAACAATGTTTTGTGGCTGTTGGTCACAACGGAGATTTGGACTGTTATTTATAACTTCTTTAACGCATGGTTTTACAATACTCCATTGGATGGCAGGACTTTGGTAGAGAACCTATTGTTTTTCCGTCAAGTATATATGTCACATATGTGGTATATGCCCGTGATCATCGGAATGTATCTATTTCTTCCATTTGTTATAAACGGACTGAATCATACGGACGTAAGGAGTTTGTCCGTTCCGCTGATCGTCACTTTTGCAGCTTGGTTTGTGGTTCCGGTCGCAAATGTTTTTTTGCTTGCGAATGAAAAATCCGTATTTTCAACTTTACTTGATTTGAGCTTTTCGGGTGGTACATACGGTTTTTGCATCATAATAGGATGCTTGGTCAGGAAAGGGATCTTTGACAAAGTGAAAACAGGTGCGCTGGTATTTATTGGCGTTCTTTCCTATGGTTTCACCGTGTTTATGCAGCTATATTCCCACGCCCATGGTGGAAATTACAACGTGTGGTATAATTCCGCGACTCTTATTCTGGCAGACCTCTCGATTTTTCTTTTGCTTTCCAGAGCAAGATTTACATTTGGGAAAATCGCTACAAATATTTCACTGTGCGCATTTGGCATTTTCCTGGTGCATAACTCCGTTCGCATGATGCTGTTTCGCTATTTCTCCCCTGCATCCAGGGTCGTCAAATTAGGCATCGGCGTACTTGCTACATTCCTTATCTCCTGGGGAATTGTATTCATCGGAAGCAAAATCAAAGGTGCGTCCAAAGTCTTGTTTTTTATCAAGAATTGATCGAACGCCATAATGGGGAGGTAGATTATTACAATTTCTCGTCAGATGCCTTTGAAAATGAGTATCAAGCGATTCAATTTCGCGTTGGTTTACTCACAGAATTTGAAAAGGATTTTCAAAAGTACCTCCGTGAAAGATGCGGCGATGCAGTGAATGTGAGAAACCATCCATTCTGCTTCCGCGGAACAGATGGTTCTCTGCTTGTTGAGGCACTGCCCCAATCCCTGGTTAACGCAGTCTTTCAGACTGCGGCTGCGCGATCCTTTGAATCACTTATGGAGAAATATTGAGTTGGAAAGCCAGTTCAACATCTCAAAATTCGGTTGCACTTCTGATCGTCATGCTGATTTGATAATCGCTGTAAGAACACATCCTAATTAACCTGACAATTTAAGTTGCGTTCGTTTCAGAAATGTGGTACACTGGCACTAATAATGCGCAGCCAATACTCTTTCTTATACTTTTACTTTGTTGCGAGGAATCCCGTTTTCCGTTGAACACCGCCATGACATACACGGCGTTCTTTTCTTTTTCATACAGATAGAACAGCAAATAGTCCCCATGAACTAAGAAGCGATCGCCGCTGCTTTTCAGCACCCGGTCTCTGGGGACGGCGCCGGATTCCGGGAACTGCTCCAGGCGCGCTGTCTCCTGCTGCAGCTCCCGGACGAAACGGACGTCAAGGGCTTTGTCCTTGGAATTCTCCGCAAGGCTGCGGGCGATATCTAAGAGATCCGACTTGGCTGTATCCGTAAAGCTCACTTTGCAGCTCATACGTCCAGGTTCTCCAATTCGCCGAGGATATCCGCAAATGCATTCTCGGCGCTCTGCACTCTGCCGAGCTTGATATCGTCCATGGCCTGGGCCAGGTGGGAATAGACCTGGAGCTTCGCTTCCAGAGCGTCAATATAGCGCAGCTGGTGCTGAAAATCCTCATGGCTGAGAAGCACCGTATCTTCCCTGCCGTTGACGGTGATGGCCACGGGATTCTGCCTTGCCACCTTGCCAACATTGGTACGCAAAAAGCCCGCCTGCAAATCGTGCAGGCGGGCTTCTCTTGCAAAATTCACTGTGCGCTGGGCACGACCTCCGGGCCGATGGGGCAGTCGTAACCGGCGGCGGCGGTTTCCCGGAACTCCTGCCGGGCGGCTTTTACCAGCTCGGGCTTTTCCATCAGGTCCATGGCAGCACCGGCCAGGACTTTAGCGGCGTACAGCAGGCCCTTGTGGGCCATGCCGGTCTTGCCGGTGGCAACCACCTGCCAGCTGTGGCCGGGGACCTGGGAAGGCCAAGTGGCCGTATTGAACTGGGCGGTGGGGGTCAGCCAGCTGACGTCGCCCACATCCGTAGAGCCGGGGCTATAGGAATAGGCAGGGTAATAGGGCACCACAAAGTCGTTGATGGCCTTATTTCCATGGTCGGACAGCTGAATGATCTGCTTTTTGAGCACGGGGTTGGTCTCCGTGCTGTTGCCGGGCAGGCCATCGTGGGGGTAGGTCTCGCGAAGCTTGGCCGCGAAGTCCCACTCCTGCTGGGTATACTCCGGCAGAGGGGCTTCCACCAGATTGTCGTAGAGCAGCTGCTCCAGGACGGTATTGGACAGGGTATCGGAGGTGCCGTCCAGCTGGTGCCAAGTGACGGTGGTGCCGGTCATGAGGGCCGCGCCCTTGGCAATGTCATTGACCCGGGCCAGCAGGGCCTTGGCCTTGCGGACGGTTTCCGCCCGGACCATATAGATGAGCTTCGCCGTGGGCTGCACCACATTGGGGGAAATGCCCCCTGCATCGGCGATGGAATAGTGGATAGAGCTCTTGGGCTCCATATGCTCCCGCAGGAACTGAACGCCTACGTTCATCAGCTCCGCGCCGTCCAGGGCGGAACGGCCCTCCCAGGGGTTGCCTGCGGCGTGGGCAGCGGTGCCCGCGAACGCATAGACCATCTGCAGGCAGGCAGCATAGGAGCCGGTGGTGACCTCATTGGTGTAGCCGGGGTGCCAGGTGATGGCGGCATCCAGGTCCTGGAACAGACCGTCTCTGGCCATAAAGGTCTTGCCGGCGCAGCCCTCCTCGCCGGGGCAGCCATAGAAGACGACTGTGCCATGGAGCTTTCCGGCTGCGATTTGGTCTTTGATGGCAATGGCCGCACTGAGGCTCGCCGCGCCCAGCAGATTGTGGCCGCAGCCCTGGCCGCTGCCGCCCTCGCAGAGAGGCTGCTTTTCGGTCACACCGGGGGCCTGGGACAGGCCGGACAAGGCGTCATATTCCGCCAGAATGCCGATTTTCGGGCTGCCGGAGCCGTAGGTTCCGGAAAAGGCCGTAGGAATACCGCAGAGGTTCTCTTCCACCTGGAAGCCCTCCTGCTTCAGCAGGGCCACATAGGCGGCAGTGGACTTGATTTCCAGCATGGACAGCTCGGCATATTCCCATATCTTGTCACTGAGGGTGAGAATTTCCTCTTTTTTCGCTTCAACGGTCTGATAAAGCTCCTGCTTGCTCATATTACAACACCTTCTTCAGGAAGTCCTGGAGCCGGGGATGGGTGGGATTGTTGAAAATCTGCTCCGGGGCACCCTGCTCCAAAATGTTGCCCTCGGCCATAAACAGCACCCGATCGGAAACCTCCCGGGCAAAGCGCATCTCGTGGGTGACAATGACGCTGGTCATGCCGGTATCCACCAGGCCCTTGATGACATCCAGCACCTCGCCCACCATCTCGGGGTCAAGGGCGGAGGTGGGCTCATCGAAAAGCATTACGTCCGGCTCCATAGCCAGCGCCCGGACAATGGCAAGCCGCTGCTTCTGTCCGCCGGAGAGGTTGCCGGGCATTTCATCGTACTTGTCCAGCAGGCCGACCCGGGAGAGCAGGTCCTTTGCCATCTGATTGGCCTCGGCCTCGCTCTTGCCCTTGAGCATCTTGGGGGCCAGGGTGATATTCTGGGCCACCGTCAGGTGGGGGAACACATTGAAGTGCTGGAACACCATGCCCATCTTCTGCCGGTGAAGATCGATGTTCACCTTGCCGGGCTTGGGGAGCTTTCCCTCCTTGATGAGCTGCTTTTCCTCCTTGGTCAGGTTGCCGGTGATCTCGTCGCCCTCGAAGTAGATTTTGCCGCTCTCAGGCTTTTCCAGCAGGTTCAGACACCGCAAAAAGGTGCTCTTGCCGCCGCCGGAGGGGCCGATGATGGAGACCACCTCGCCCTTTTCAATGGTCTGGTTCACGCCCTTGAGGACGTGCAGCTCGCCATAGCTCTTATGCAAATCAACGGTTTTGATCATTTCCATAATTAAACAGTTCCTTCCTTTTTCGCCTTGTGGCTGCGGTAGCTGTTGGGGTTTGCCATCTTCTTGCCGAAGCGGTCCACGATCTTGCTCAGAGGATAGGTCACGCACAGGTAGATAATAGCAACGATGGTCAGAGGCTCCAGGGTCAGATAGGACACGCCCTTGACCACCAGGTAAGAGGTCATGATATCGCCCAGGAAGAAGGTAGAGGCCAGAGAGGTCTCCTTCAGCATCATGATGAACTCATTGCCGAGCGCCGGCAGAATATTGCGCACAGCCTGGGGCAGGATGATCTTCACCATGGTCTGACCCTCGCTGAGGCCCAAGGAACGGGCAGCCTCGGTCTGACCCTTGTCCACAGCCTGAATGCCGGAACGGATGACCTCGGACACATAGGCAGAGGAATTGATACACAGAGAGATGGAAACCCACATGAACTGGCTGAGCTTCATGAATTTGAAGATGTTGGGCAGCACGAAATAGAACACGTACAGCTGCAGCAGAATGGGGGTGCCCCGCAGGACCTCTACATAGACGGAGGCGATGAAGCGGAGAATCTTGGACTTGGACATCTTCAGCATGGCAACCAGGGTGCCCAGAACGGTGCCCATGGCCACGGAAATAAAGGTCAGAATCAGGGTGTTTTTCAGGCCGGTGAACAGGAAGAGCTTCCAATACTGGCTCCAAATCTTTGCCATATTCGGCAGAAACAGGCTAAAATCCATCTTTCTAAATTCCTTTCAAATCATTATAGCATCATTCTTGCATTTTTCAAGAGCAGGGGGTGCTCGCAGGATGCTTCTCTTTTCAGCGCGGCAACGCTGCGTTCAAAAGGAAAGCATCCGTTTTATGGGATTCTTTCCGGACATACCGTTGCGAACCAGTGGCTTTGGACACCGGTTCGCAACGGTTTTTCATTTCCGCAATTAGTTGGCAACGTTGCCGTTGTCGTCGTAGGAGACCTCAATGCCGGAGATGGCCTTGGCCTCTTCATACCAGGTGTTCCACTGGTCCTTGGAGGAAGCCAGCGCGGCGTTGACGGTCTCGGTCAGCGCATCGTTGCCCTTCTGGATCAGGGCCACGTTGCCGGTGTACTTCTCGTCAACCACGAACTTGAAGCCGGACATGGCAATGTCGGGGTTGTTGGCGATGATGGCTTCGCCGTTGCCCTTGGCCACTGCGATGCAGTCAACGTCGCCGTTCTTCAGCTGCAGCACGCCGGTGCCCAGGTCGGTGAAGAGGGTGAGCTCGCTGTCGGGCAGCTGCTCGGCGGTCAGGGACTGCTGCAGGGAGGCGTTCTGTGCGCCGATCTTGGCACCCTTCAGGGCATCGGCAGTGGCGAACTTGTCGCCGTTGGAGGCCAGGGTGATCAGGACCTGCTCGTCTTCGTTGTCACCGGCGTGGTAGTAGTTGGAGGTGTTGTAGTTCTGGGCCCGCTCTTCGGTCCAGCTAAAACCGGAGATGGCCATATCCACGGTGCCGGCGTAAACGGCGGTCTGGCAGGCGTCGAAGCTCATGGGCATGATCTGCAGCTCCAGGCCCATGCTCTCGGCAATGTACTTTGCCAGAGTCACATCGAAGCCGACGTACATATCCTGGCCCTGTTTGGTGGGGTCGGTGAACTCCATGGGGGCAAAGTCGGGAGAGGTGGCGACGGTCAGGACGCCGGGAGTAACGGTCTTGATCTCGGCCGCTGCGGCGGTTTCCTCTGCGGCAGTGGTGTCGGCAGCGGCAGCTGTGGTCTCAGCAGCAGCTGCAGTGGTGGAAGTGGAGGTGGTGCTGCCGCAGCCAACCAGCATAGCGGCCAGCATCAGTGCGGCGAGGATAAAGCTAACGGTCTTTTTCATTTTCATTGACTCCTTTTCTCCGGTGGTTGATTGATGGCTGTATTATAGCGCGAATATTATGCAATTTCAATTGATAAAACATACAAATCGCAAATCTTTTTGCAGCGTTTCTTATGTACGTTTGTATATATTATTCATTTTCTACTTGTATATTCGAATATTTACATGTTTTTATCAGATTTATGCAGTATATCCGCATAATGCCATTTCCCGTATGCGGTGAATATTATTCATATGATTATGTATGTTTATATAGAAATGCGGTAAAAAAGCAGCATGACCCGGCGCCTTTCCATTTTCCGGAAGCCACATGAAATCCACCCGCTATTGGCAGACTTCTTCCACCTTCCGGCTGGAACAAATATCACATTGGAATCCGTATGCCATTCCCTTGAACATCGCTCACGGGTCAGTAACCGATTTCCTTCTCCCAGAAGAATGCGCTGCGCACAGTTTCCTGTAGTCCAGTTTCTCAAGCTGAGCGCCGGTCACGCAGGCAGGTGCATCCTCCGGTAATTTAATTTCACTGTTTTCTACAAGTGCAGTTGATTATTTTTCTCAACCGCGCTGCTGAGCATGCGTCTTAGCGTTGTTCATGACAGTTTCATTCCAATGCAAAAAACCACATCAACCAGCCTCTTTTGAAGGTTGTTCGATGTGGTTTTTCTCATGGGCGCATTTTGCAACGCAGCCCTGTTCGTTTATGGATTATTCCGCTGCCTTGGCGTCGGCAATGATCTTGGCCTGGTTGGCCTTGGGGACTTCCTCGTAGCGCTCGAAATCCAGCTGGAAGGAGCCTCTGGCCTGGGTCATGGCCCGCAGATCGATGGCGTAGGAGGACATCTCGGCCATGGGGACCTCGGCCTCCACAACGGTATTGCCCTTGCCGTCAGGATTCATGCCCATGACGCGGCCGCGGCGCTTGTTCAGGTCGCCGATGACATCGCCCATGTAGCTGTCGGGGATGGTGACCTTCAGGGAACCGATGGGCTCCAGCAGCGTTGCACCGGCATTGGGCATAGCCTCCTTGAAGGCCAGGATGGCAGCCATCTTAAAGGCCATTTCGTTGGAGTCTACGGGGTGATAGGAGCCATCGTACAGCACGGCCTTCAGGTTGACCATGGGATAGCCTGCCAAGGGGCCCTTCTGGACCGCTTCCTGAATGCCCTTTTCCACAGCGGGGTAGAAGTTCTTGGGCACGGAGCCGCCGAAGACCTCCTCGGCGAACATCATCTCGTCCTGCTCCTCCTGGGGCTCAAAACGGATCCACACATCGCCGAACTGGCCGGAGCCGCCGGTCTGCTTCTTGTGACGGCCATGGGCCTGGACAGTCTTCTTGATCTTCTCGCGGTAGGCGATCTTGGGGGTGGTCAGCACGGCATCCACACCAAAGCGGGTCTTCAGCTTGGAAACCAGCACATCCAGCTGCTGATCGCCGGTGCCGGAGATAATGAGCTGCTTGGTCTCGGGGTTATTGACAACGGTGAAGGAGGGATCTTCCTCGTTCAGCCGGTTCAGGCCGGTACCGACCTTCTCTTCCTGGCCACGGGTCTTGGGAGCAATGGCCATGGAATAGCAGGGGTGGGGATAGGGAATCTGTTTCAGGGAAACGATCTTTCTGGGGTCACACAGGGTGTCGCCGGTCTTGACCTTGTCCATCTTGCCGATGGCGCCGATGTCGCCGCAGGCCAAAGCCTTGACCTCGGTGTTCTTCTTGCCGCACATCACATACATACGGCCCAGCTTTTCGGTATCGCCGGTACGGGCGTTGACCAGGGTGGTATCCGGGGTGATTTCGCCGGAGAGGACCTTGATGAAGGAATACTTGCCGAACTGATCGGAAACGGTCTTCCACACGAAGGCAGCGGGTACGCCACCGGGAGAAACCACGAATTCCTCGGTTTCGCCATCGGAATTGGTGGCCTTATGATAATTGCCCTCCACAGGGTTGGGCAGCAGGTCCACAATGTGGTCCATGAGCATCAGGCTGCCCAGGCAGGTCACGCTGGAGCCGCAGAGCACAGGGAACAGGCTCAGCTCCTTCACGCCCTGGTGCAGCCCCGTAATCATTTCCCGGTAAGTAAAGCTGTCGCCCTCGAAGAAGCGGTCCATCAGGGCCTCGTCGGTCTCGGCGACGGCTTCCTTCAGCGCATCGTTGAACTCCTCAACAACGGAGGCCTTGTCCTCGGGGACCTCGATCTCCACACGCTTCAGATTCTGCATTTCGTAGGCACGCTTGTTCAGCACATCGATGATGCCGGTGACCTTGTGGGAAGCATCCCAGATGGGCACGATGACAGGGGCAATCTTGTTGCCGTATCTCTCACGCAAAGCGTTGAAGGTGGCATTGTAATCGGAGTGATCCTCGTCTACCTTGGAGATGTAGACGAACCGGGGCATATTCCGCTCCTCGCAGTAGGCCCAGGCTTTCTCGAAGCCCACAGTAATGCCGTCCTTGGCGGAGAGCACCAGGATGGCCGCGTCAGAGGCCCGCAGTGCCTCCATAACAGCGCCGGAGAAGTCGAAGCCGCCCGGAGTATCCAGAATGTTGATCTTGGTGTTGTGGTACTCCACGGGGATGACGGAGGTGGAAATAGAAATATTACGGCGGATCTCCTCGGGATCGTAGTCACTGACGGTATTGCCGTCGGCGTTCTTGCCCATGCGGTCGATGGCGCCGGTCATATACAGAAGGCTCTCTGCCAGAGCGGATTTGCCGCTGCCGCTATGGCCCAGCAGGCAGATATTGCGAATGGCGTTTACAGTGTACATAGTCAAAAAAGCTCCTTTCGGGAGAGCGCCTGCCCTCCAGAGGTAAAATAGGGGTGCTTTGGTCGGGGCACCCGAACAGTGACATTATACATGAAAGCCGCGTAAATTTCAATCGTTTTTTCGTCAAAATGTGAAATATGTATTTTCTGTTACGGACAGATGGGTTTTATAGCAAAACATACAAATTAAATGCAGAAACTTTGGTTGTTTTACCACTTGCCAAATATCAAAAGCCCCTGCCGGACCGGCAGGGGCTTCAGCTTGTCAAAAAAGCCTCGCAGAGCTTGGCGGCGTAAGCCGCCAAATAAAATCAAAATCATTTTCTGTCGGGGCGTGTACCTGACAGAAAATACATCTCAGGCTGCAAGTGTGCGAGTTGTTCGCCATAGGCGAACAAGGAGTGCGCGCGGCAGACTGCAAAAACTTGTCGGAAAAGCCCGTAAGGGGTTTTTCGACAGTCTGAAGCCCCTGCCGGGTCGGCAGGGGCTGGGGATGGAATAGGAAAATGCTACCGTTCTTCCCGGAAGTAGGGCACGCCCAGGCTCTCGGGGGGCTGATTCTCCCGCTTGTTGCGCATGGAGGTGAGCACAAGCACAATCAGGGTGACGATATAGGGCAGCATCTTGTACAGCTCCTTCACGGCAAGGTTTGCTCCCGTGGGGATGAACAGATACAGGATGTACAGTCCGCCGAAGAGGATGGAGCTGAAAATGCCCACATTGGGCCGCCAGATGGTGAAGATGACCAGCGCAATGGCCAGCCAGCCACGGTCACCGAAAGCATCGTTGGACCAGACGCCGCAGGCGTAGTCCATAACATAATACAATCCGCCCAGGCCCGCGATCATAGAGCCGATGCAGGTAGCCTTGTACTTATAGCGGGTGATGTTGATGCCCGCCGCGTCGGCGGTAGCAGGGCTCTCGCCCACAGCCCGGAGCTGCAGGCCCACCCGGGTCTTTTTCAGCACATAGGAGGCCACCAGCGCAATCACGATGGCCGCGTAGGCCAGGAAGCCATAGGAAAGGAACAGTTTGCCGAATACGCCGGTGGTCTCCGCAATGGGCAGGGTCTTGCGGAAATAGCCGGAGGTAGCAGACAGGGCGATGGAGGGGACCTCCGCGCCGGTGAGCTTGATGAGGGAGCCGCCGAAGAAATTGCCGAAGCCCACGCCGAAGGTGGTCATGGCCAGACCCGTGACGTTCTGGTTGGCCCGGAGCGTCACCGTCAGGAAGCAATACAGCAGGCCCATGAGCAGGCTGCCTGCCAGGCAGCACAGCAGGGGGATCATAACAGCCAGAAAGCCGTTCATATGGCCGGACTGTTCATAGAAGAAGGCCCCGATGACGCCGCAAATACCGCCCACATACATAATGCCGGGAATGCCCAAATTCAGGTTGCCGGACTTCTCCGTCAGGGTCTCGCCGGTGGCGCCGTAGAGCAGCGGAATGCCCTGCACGACCGCTCTGGGGAAAAAGGAAACAAAATCAAACATTTACTTTTCCTCCTTCCGATTGTTTTTCAGGAAATTCAGCTTGTAGCTGATGAAGAATTCGCTGCCGATGATGAAGAACAGGATAATGCCTGTGAGAATATCGCCAAAGGAGTGGTTCAGGGAGTAGATGGTGGAAATCTCACTGGCACCCCGGTCCAGGAAGACCAGCAGGAAGCTGGTGAAGATCATGGAGAAGGGGTTGAACTTGGCAAGCCAGGCCACCATAACGGCGGTAAAGCCCCGGTTATCGGCAATGGTGGTGGTAATGGTGTGGTCCGTGCCGCTGACCAGCAGCAGCCCCGCCAGACCGCAGACCGCGCCGGAGAGCATCATGGTCCGCACAATGACCTTGCCCACCTTGATGCCCACATAGCGGGCGGTGCGCTCGCTTTCGCCAACAACGGCGATTTCGTAGCCCTGCTTGGAGCGGGTCAGATAGAAATACATGATAACGGTCAGCACCAGCGCCACCAGGATATTCAGCAGGTATTTATAGCTGCCGATCTGGGGCAGCCAGCCCGCCATGGTGGACTGGTTGATAATGCCGATCTTACCGGCACCTTTGGGCACCTCCCAGAGGATGACAAAGTAGGCAACCAGCTGGGTAGCTACATAGTTCATCATCAGAGTGAACAGTGTCTCATTGGTGTTCCACTTGGCCTTGCAGATAGCGGGAATTCCGCCCCAGATTGCGCCGGCCAGCATGGAGGCGAAGACCATGATGACAATCAGCAGCCAGTTGGGGATCTTGTCTCCCAGCAAAATCATGCAGGCTGCGGTGGCCAGGCCGCCAATGAGGATCTGGCCCTCGCCGCCCACGTTCCAGAAGCGCATCTTGAACGCCGGGGTCACTGCCAGGGACACCACCAGCAAAATGGCGATGTTCTGACCCAGAATCCACATCTTCCGCTTGGTACCGAAGGCACCGGCGAACATGGTCTTGTACACACCGATGGGATTCTCCCCCGTCAGCGCCGTGGTCACAATGGCGCAAACCACCAGGGCAAGCAGAATCGCGCCGCCCCGGATGGCCCAGGCCCCGTACCAGGGCAGCCCATCCCGTTTGGAAATATGCAATACAGCGTGCTTATTCATTGTTCTTGCCTCCCAGCCGCGTCATCATCATGCCCACTTCCGGTTTCCGGGAAGCATCGGGCTTTTCTACGATCCCGCTGACCTTGCCGCCGCAAAGCACCAGGATGCGGTCGCACAGCTCCAGCAGCACATCCAGGTCCTCGCCCACGAAGACGACGGCTACACCGGCCTGCTTCTGCTTGTTGATCAGATCGTAGATGGTATAAGAGGCATTGATGTCCAGGCCCCGGACGGCATAGGCCGTCAGCAGCACCGTGGGGGCCGCGGCAATTTCCCGGCCAACCAGCACCTTCTGCACATTGCCGCCGGAGAGACGGCGCACGGGGGTGCTGACGCCGGGGGTATTGACCTCCAGCTCCTCTACTACCTTTTCCGCCAGATGCTTGGGGTCCTTCCGGTTGGTGAACCAGGAATGACCCTTGCGGAAGGAACGTAGCATCATATTGTCCGTCAGGTCCATGGAGCCAACCAGGCCCATGCCCAGCCGGTCCTCAGGGACGAAGGACAGGCCCACGCCCAGACTTGCAATGGCCGTGGGGTCCTTTCCGATGAGCTCCTCTTCCCTGCCGTCATCCTCCACATAGCGGATGGAACCGGACTGGGTGGGCTGCAGGCCCGCAATGGCCTCCAGCAGCTCTTTCTGGCCGCAGCCGGAAATACCGGCGATGCCCAGAATCTCCCCGGAATTGGCGGTGAAGGATACATCGTCCAGCTTGAGGGTACCCTCCATGTCCTTCACGGTCAGATGCTCTACCACAATGCGGGGCTTGGCATTCACGGGGGCAGGACGGTCAATGTTCAGCGTCACAGGACGTCCAACCATCATATTGGTCATCTCCTGGGCGTTGGTTTCCCTGGTGAGCATATCGCCCACGAACTGGCCGTGGCGCAGGATGGCCACCCGGTCGGACAGTTCCTCCACCTCGTGCATCTTGTGGGTGATGATGACGATGGCCTTGCCGTCGTCGCGCATATTGCGCAGGACCTTGAAGAGCTTTTCCGTCTCCTGGGGGGTCAGCACAGCGGTGGGCTCGTCCAGAATCAGAATATCCGCCCCGCGATAGAGGACCTTCACGATCTCCACCGTCTGCTTCTGGGAAACGGACATATTGTAGATCTTCTGGTTGGGGTCCACGTCAAAGCCATAGGCATCGCAAATCTGCTTCACCTTGGCAGCGACCTTATTCATATCCAGCCGTCCGGGCTCCTTCAGGCCCAGGACGATATTCTCCGCGGCGGTGAGCACATCCACCAGCTTGAAGTGCTGATGAATCATGCCAATGCCATAGGAAAAGGCGTCCTTGGGGGAACGGATCAGCGTCTCCTTGCCATCAATGAAAATCTGGCCCTCATCGGGAAAATAGATGCCGGAGAGCATATTCATGAGCGTTGTCTTGCCGCTGCCGTTTTCCCCCAGCAGAGCCAGAATTTCGCCCTTGTAGATGTCCAGCCACACCCGGTCATTGGCCAGCACAGGGCCAAACCGTTTGGTAATGTCCCGCATCTGCACAGCGGCTTTCTTTTCTTCCAAAAAGATCACTCCTTTAGTGATAGTGAAATGTCGCAAAGGGCAACGCGGCGAAAGCATCACTGCGCTGCCCTTTGCAGCATTTCCAGGAGCCCCGATTGGGGCCCCTGGATTTGATTATTAGTAAGCCTGATCCAGCAGGTTGATGCCGTCGATCTGCAGGGTGAAGTAAGGAGCGGAGCGCTTGGTGGATTCCTGGAAAGCGCCGTTCTCAATGACCTCAGTATCGGGGGTGTAGTCGGCATCGGTGTCCACATCAGCCATGAAGGACTCGACCTTCTCGCCGTTCACAGTGAAGGTGTTGATGTCGAAGACCTGCAGGGAGCCATCCTCCAGAGCAGCCTTGACCTCTTCCAGCTTCTCGGCAGTGCCAGTAGCGGCAACAGCGTCGTTCAGCTCGGTCAGGACAACAGAGCCGGTCTGCAGGGTGCCGGTCCAGTCAGCGGGGATCTCCTCACCGTTCATAACAGCCTTGATGGCCATCTCGTAGTAAGGAGTCCAGTCGATGCGGGAGGATACCAGGAAGGTGTTGGGGCAAGCGGCAACGGTGGAGCCATTGTAGGAGACGTTGGGCACACCGGCAGTCTCGCAGGCAGTGGGAGCGCCCATGGAGTCAGCGTGCTGGGAAATCAGGACGCAGCCGTTCTGGATCAGCTTGTTGGCGCCTTCCTTCTCGGCGGTCTCATCGTACCAGGAGCCGGTGAAGGTCACGTCCATGGTGACGGAGGGGCAGACGGAGCGAGCGCCCAGGAAGAAGCTGGTGTAGCCGGAGACGACCTCGGCATAGGTGTAAGCACCCACATAGCCCATCTTGGCCTGGTCGGCGGTGATGGTGCCATCCTCGATCATCTGGTTCAGCTTCATACCGGCAGCAACACCGGCCATGTAGCGGCCCTGATAGATGGCAGCGAAAGCGTTGTGGTGGTTGGCCAGGCCCTGGGTGTGAGCCTTGGTGCCGGTAGCGTGGCAGAACTGCACGTCGGGGAATTCCTGGGCAGCCTGGATGATGTAATCCTCATGGCCGAAGGAGTCGGCGAAGATGATGTTGCAGCCGGCATCGGCCAGCTCAGCAGCGGCATTGTAGCACTCCTGGCCCTCGGGGATGTTGGTGCGGAACAGGTACTGATCCTCGGTCAGGCCCAGGTCAGCAATGGCCTGGCGGGCAGCATTCATGAAGTTCAGGTCGTAGGTGGAGTTCTCGTCATGCAGGAAAATGAAGCCAACCTTGATGTTGGAAGCAGCGGCAGGGGCTTCGCTCTCTGCGGCGGCAGTGGTCTCGGCAGCGGCATCGGTGGCAGCAGCAGCGGTAGTGGAAGCGGTGCTTCCGTTGGAGCCGCAGGCAGCCAGGCCCAGAACCATCACAAGGACCAGAGCCAGAGAAAGAATCTTTTTCATTTTTTCTTTTTCCTCCTAGAAAAATGTATATGTTCATCGCAGAAGCGAGAAACAACGTGTTAATTGCGGAAGGTGATTGCGTCGTCGGTCATGGAATCCACGATGGCGAGGGACTCTACCCTTACGCCCTCGGCCCGGAGTGCGTCGCCGCCGCCCTGGAAGCCCTTCTCAATGGCGATAGCCGCACCCACCACGGTGCCCCCCGCCTGACGGACCAGCTCGGTCAGGCCAACCAAAGCCTTGCCGTTGGCCAGGAAATCGTCCACCAGCAGAACCCGGTCATTTTCACCCAGGTAGTCGCTGCTGACAACGATGGTGTAGTCCGTACCGTGGGTATAGGAGTGGACAACGGCCGTATAGACCTTGCCGTCCACATTGCTGGACTTGTGCTTCTTGGCAAAGACCATAGGCACGCCCATTTCCAGGGCCACCGCCGCCGCAATGGCAATGCCGGAGGACTCAATGGTCAAAACCTTATTGACACCGGCATCGGCATAAAGCCTTGCAAATTCCTTGGCCATCTCGCCCAGGAAGGAGGTATCAATCTGCTGATTCAGGAAGGAACCCACCTTGAGGATACCGCCGGGCAGGACCTTGCCCTCTTCCAGGATTTTCTTTTCCATTGCCTTCATAAGCAAAACGCTCCTTTTTTTAATTAAAAAAACCGCGGACAACTACAGTCCACGGTGCAAAAATGAGCAAACGCCTTCCAAAACCCGAATTTAGGGAACGGAACGCGCATTTTTCACCAATGGTCACAGCTTCCTGGCGCTGCGGTAGAAACTCTCGGGCCATACATCCGAAATTACATTAGCTTTTGTTCACTTGACAAGGTCATCCTACCCCAAAATTCATCGTTTGTCAACATTTGTCGAGGCCACTCCATGTTTTTTTCGGTTTTTCACAAAAAGCATACGCTTTTTTTACGTTTCATTGGAAATGGTGAAGGGGCGGCACAGCGCCGCCCCTCTCGATGGTTTACTTGAACGGAACCACGGTCAGGTCCTTGGGATAGTGATTCAGGACTTCGCAGCCGTCCTCGGTAATGAGCACCAGGTCCTCAATGCGAACGCCGATGCCCTCCTCCGGGATATAGATTCCCGGCTCCACGGAGAAACACTGGCCCGGCCGGATCACTGCCCCATTGACAGCGGACACATCCCCCGCCTCATGGACCTCCAGGCCGATGGAATGGCCGGTCCTATGGGTGAAATACTTTCCGAAGCCCTTTTCCGTAATATAGTCCCGGGCGGCCTTGTCTACGTCGCACATCCGGGCCCCGGGCCTGGCCGCGGCAATGCCCCGGAGATTGGCTTCCTTCACGATTTCATAGATTTCCCGCTGCCGATCGGATACCTCGCCCAGGAAGACCGTCCGGGTCATATCGGAGCAGTAGTCATCCTTTCTGCCGCCGATATCCAGCACCACGCAGTCTCCCCGTTTGCCCCGGCTGCCGTCCGTCACATGATGGGGGTCCGCCGCATTGCCGGCAAAGGCGGTGATGGGCTCGAAGGAATAGCCGGAGCAGCCCGCATCCAGATAGTATTGCAGCAGGAGGTCCGCAAGCTCCGTTTCCGTATGATCTTCCGGCAGGGCATGGATGATCCGGTCCATGACCTGATCGTTCAGCCGGGAGGCGATGCGCATTTTCTCCTGCTCCTCCGGAGTCTTGATTGCCCGGACGCCATCCACAATGGAAGAGGAATTGACGCATTTGCCGGTATGCAGCTCCTGCAGCCGCAGCAGGAACCGGGCAGGCCAGTTTTTGTCCACGGCCACGGTCTCCCCGGGAATCAAAGCCTTGGCCACCAGGGCCACGCCATCCTCGGTGTCGTTGTAATAGGTAATGGGTACGCCCAGGTCCCGGGTCTGGTGGAACAGGTCGTTGATAAAGAACCGGTGATTCCCGTCCTGACGCAGCACCAAAACCAGCATCCGCTCCCCGGGCTGGATGGACACGCCGGTAAGGTAGTAGATGACAGCAGGGTCGGAGATCAGAAGTTGCCGAACGCCGGAATGGTTCATTGTCGCCAGGATTTTTTCTAATTTAATTTGATTCATAGATTGTCCCCCTCAAGTTAGCTATTCTTTGCACCCAAGACCAAAACACACATATCATGCCCAGCGTTTCCACAATAGTAGTAAATCTGATATCCAACAGGAGTGTCAGTTTCCTTTCCATTCGCATATGCATAATCGATACGAACATAGTACGCCCCCGTTTTTAACGCTATCTCATTCCCGCCCGGATATACAATTTTGGTATGCGGGCGGCTGCCATAATCAGGATCCGTAAAGGGGATACCATCAATTTCATCCACGAGTTCATCAGTTTGAATTAGATCAGCCTGGAGATATGCGTAGTAGGAACGAAGATTCGCCCAATCCGCTGCAACCTTTGCCTTGTGCAGATTGTTGGACAGCACTGGAATGGCAATGGCCACCAGCACGGCAATAATTGCTACCACAATCAGCATTTCCATCAGGGTAAAACCTTTTTTGTTTTTCTTCACATTCATATTTTTGTTCCTCCTGGAGGAATCATAGCACTTTTTTCCGCTTTCGGCAAGGGGGTTTTCCAATTGCAGCCGGCGTTGCCTACTGTATATAAAGGAAATACAGGTACCCAGCCCGCAAAGGATTTCCGGGCAGTCCAAAGCCCCGGCAAGCATTTTTCGCTTGCCGGGGCCTCGCCCTGTAAATTCAGCTTAGAAGCAGGTCCAGCCGCCGTCACAGACGACGGTGGTGCCGTTGACAAAGTGGGATTCGTCACTGGCCAGGAACAGTGCCGCTCCGGCGATGTCCTCGGGCAGTCCCATTTCCGGGGAGTGGGCCAGCAGAGAACCGGTGCGCTCAAACCCGAATTTATTTGCCTTGGGCATGACCAAGGGAATGTCCGTCAGGATTCCGCCCGGGGCAATTGCGTTGCAGCGAATTCCCTTGTCAATGTACATAAATGCAGTATTCTTTGTCGCGGAGGCAATGGCCGCCTTGGATGCGCAATAGGCCACGCCTGCTGTCTGATGGGCCGCGCCCACAGAGGTAATATTGATGATATTACCTCCGTCCTCGCCCTGCGTCAGGAATACCTGAACCGCCTTGCGCATGGCATACAGGGGCCCATAGGTATTGACGCGGAACAGCCGCTCGATCATTTCATCGGACACGTCACCCACAGCGGTATTGTCATCCATAATGCCCGCATTGTTGACCAGCACATCCAGCCGCCCAAAGGCTTTCACGGCAGCATCGATCATTCCGTCGCAGGCGGCGGGGTCCGATACATCGCCGACATATGGAATAACCTTACCGGGTTCCTCCTTCAGTGCCTCCGCCAGTGCGTCCAGCCGTTCTTTTCTGCGGGCAACGGCAATAACATTGGCCCCCTCCCGCGCAAACAGCGTGACAATAGCCTGCCCCATGCCTGCAGAAGCGCCGGTGACCACAATGGATTTTCCCCCAAGCTTCATCTTGTTTTCCTCGCTTTGTTATACCAGCTTAATTCAGCCAGTTCTTTTCGGTAATCACGCAGTCATGTCCGTGAATTTTGATCCTGTCGCCAACCTTCAGGGCACCCTTCTTTGCCAGGATGTAGCCGTTGTTGACTTCCTTCACGTAGGAATAGACCAGCTTGGAGACGCGGCCCACTTCCTCTTCCTCAGAGTCGATGAACACCGCCTCACCGGGGCCGCCATACTGCTTGGAGCGGATATAGTAGTCGTCGTCCAGCACCTCAAAGCCCACCATTTCCCGGGCCGGGCCGTTTTCCTTCACCTTCAGAAGGGCTTCCTTGCCGATAAAGTCCTTGTCCCACTTGATGTTCTTATCCAGACCAACCTCAATGGGATTGGTGTGGGCCAGGTCGCGCATATAGAAGATACCGGCCTCCGTGGGAAGCGTCCATGCCATGATCTGGAATTCGGTGACCCGCTTGCCGCCATTGCGCACGACCTCTGCGTCTACCAGGGTCTCAATGGCCTCCAGATCATCCGGGGACATATAGATCTCATAGCCCCACTTTTCGCCGGTGTAGCCGCCACGGTTGATCTTGACCGGAATGCCTTTGATCACATTATCCCGAATCTCAAAGAACTTCTGATCCTCTACGGAATTGTCGCACAGCGCCTCTATCACCGCCTTGGACTTAGGGCCCTGGACAGCCAGCATCTGCCAGTCCTCGGTGATCTCGCTCCACTCCACATCAAAGTCCCCCTGATGGAAGTACCACCAGTCATCGGCCTTGGTGGCGTAGAGAGTGGAAACCCAATAGGTATCCTCGCCAACGCGCATAATGACCACATCGTCAATGATCTCGCCCTGCTCATTCAGCATGGTGGTGTAGCGGTCCCGGCCAACGGCAAGGGACGCAATATTCCCGGTATACAGATAATCCAGGAAAGGCACCACATCGGGCCCGGTGACTTCAATCAGCTGGTGCGTCCAGAAATACCAGCCCACATTGTTTCGCACAGCCATGTGTTCACTGCGCTTCATATCATCATACTTGAAGATATTCTTATTCATGATGCTGCCTCCCCATTACGCGAATTTGTCGATTTTCTTGGCAATCTTAATGCGGAGCTTCTTTGCGGGGGAATCCTCCTCCCAGCAGGACCACTGCGCGTTGATCAGCGTCTTGGCCATGCCGTACCACATTGCCAGGTGTGCCTCGGGCACGTCCTTGGTGCCGGTGATTTCCAGGCCGCTGCGGTCAATGACCAGGATGCACTCCTTCTCATTAAATGCTTCCACCTCATAAGCGCACACCAGGGATTGCAGCTGCACCTCGATCAGGCCCGCCAGCAGGCGGCCATCCTCTCCAATGGAGTTGGGAACGCCCATCCAGTCCCGCAGCGCCTTAATGGCATACCGCTCGCCGAACATGGCCTTTCCCGCAGCCTCCAGCACGCACCGCAGAATGTGGTCCGCCTGCTCCCGGGTCACAATGCCGCGCTTGACCGTTTCCGCAATGGCAGGCAAAATGTACAGCGAAGCCGCCGTGGACAGGTTCATCATCTGATTGGAGGAATCCGTTTCGTTGTTGGTTCCGTTTACAAAGTGGTAGTTGCACTCCTCCCGGAACATCATGGAATCCTCTACGGTGTCCGCTTCCTCCGTGTATTTCTTATAGTCATCGGTGACAGCTGGGCCGAAGCTTTCCCACAGCTCATGCTCCGGCGCGGGATACTTCTCCCGGTTCTCTGCAATGATCCGGCAGTGCCGATCGCCGCAGCCCTTGGCCTCCACCATCATATAGTCCAGCGTGGGACCATTTGGGCGGCGCTCTGCGGCCGCCTTTGCCTGCCCCTGCAGGGACATGACGGTAGTGCGGCACAGCTCGGAGCCGACGATATCCCAGTCGCACACATCCAGCTCTTTTTCACAGCGGTAGGTACCGAAATCCTGGCAGCGGCCGCACATCAGCAGAGCATCGTCACCCTTATCACCGATCAAAGCGCCGGGGTACTCGCCGCACATAAACGGGTGAATGCCAAAGCCATCGTCGTTGCCGTAATACTTGCCGGTCATATACTGCCGCTGGAAGCCGTCCTCACACATCAGCTGTGCCCGCTCCCGGTAATCGGGGATCATGATCCGCAGGGCCTGCTGAGTTGCAGCGGAAAGGACGGATTCAAAGCGGCTGATGTAATGCATCGCCTCATAATAGCTGATGAGCTTGTTCCAAGGTGTCTGGACGGCCACATACTGCTTGATATTGGCCCCTACGCCGGAGTCCTGGGGAATTCTGGCATCAATTTTCTTACTCATTTGGAAGCTCCTTTCTCAATCCTCGGGGGGATACTGCTCAATGGCAGGCTGGAAGCGGAAGATATTGTGGCTGGCGCCGGAGTCCGCAACCACGCACTCGCCGGTAATGCCGTCGCCCATGGGCGTGGCCAGGGCGTAAGCAATGATCGCCACCTCATCCACAGGCTGCTGGCCGTCGGTCTGCCAGACCATGAGTTCATCGTAGAACTCGTCCTGCTTCTCTTCCGGCAGCAGCTCAGAGGCCAGATTTCCGGCAGCGCCGGGGGTAACCATTCCGCCGGGCGCCACAGCATTGACCATAATGCCGTAGCGCTTCAGCTCCTTGGCCGCCTGGGTAGCCAACGCCACAACCGCGCCCTTGCTGGCAGCGTAATGGGAATAACCGCCGAACACAGGATAGGGCATCCAGGGGCTATTGGAGGCGATGAATACCATCTTGCCGGGAATCTTATGATCGATCATGTACCGGCTGACATACTTCACAAGGAAAAATGCGCCGTTAACATTGGTATCCATTACTCGCTCCAGGTCCTCCCGGGGCAGATCGCACAGGTGGGCATAGTTCCAGGTTGCGGCAGAATTGATGAGGATATCCACCGTACCGAAGGAATCCACGGTGAAATCCACCAGCTTGGCCACCTGCTCCTCTTCCCGGACATCGCAGAAGCAGAACTTCACAGAATCTCCGAAGCCATACTTTTGCAGAAGGTCCATTGCAGCCTCTTCCTCAACAGTGGAATTGGAAGCAATCACAACCTTTGCCCCGCCCTGGAGCAGCCGATAGGCAATATCGAAGCCCAGTCCGGAGCTGCCGCCGGGTACCAGTGCAACCTTTCCCCTTACAGAGAACATCTCCTCCAGAGGCCTTGCCACCTGAATGTAGCCCTCCAGCATTGCTTTGTCATTTGGTTGAAATGCCATTTCTAAAATCCCTCTTTCCCTGCCGCCCGTCAATTTAACCGGCGATCAATTTTCAGTGTGCTTTCCTGGGTCTGAACGCTAGTCTTATTGTAATGCAGAAGGCGGATTGTGAATATACACAATTTTCATGGAAATCAACGCCGCTTCCACCGCGTTTTGACGGTCCATCCTATTGACAGCTCCCACGAGAGTGCCTATAATGAATGCAAACCGGAAAGGACGGACAGCCCCATGAAGCTCAATGCAGATATTGTCTATGAAGGATTAAAAAAGAAATATCCCGTTACTATGTCGGGCCCAAAATCCACGCAGCTGACGATTTCCAGGCCGGAGCTGTATCTGGACAATGAGGTTGCCTTCTACGCGGACCACCTGTATCTGGCAACCGTCGACCATCTTCCCGTGCACCCGCAGCTTCAAAAAAATGCGGTCATCGTGGTGATCGGAGAAGGAGCCAAGCTGTTTCACTATCGGGAGCAGTGCTGCTTGATCGTCATTGAGAAGGATGCCGACTTTTTCGAGGTAAATCGCTGCATCTGTCAGCTCTTTGACCAGTACTACGCCTGGGAGCAGAAGCTATTTGACATTTTTCTGGACACGGCGGATTTGCAGCAGATCGTCGCGTGCAGCGAGCCGCTGTTCGGCTGCTCCATCTGCGTTTTGGATGCCTCCTTTCACTACATCACAAAGGCGGACAGCCGATTGGAGCCGGAGCAAATTGGTGCATATCTGACGGAATTTGACCTCAGAACGGAACGAAAAGGCGCGTTTCTCCTGGAATTGAAGGGCGGAGATTACCTCTGCGTGAATTTGTTCAACGCCAACGGTGCCTATATCGGCTGCGTCTATTTCAGCGGAAAAGGTAGCTTCGCAGAGGCCGACTTCACGCTTGCGGAATTTCTGGCCCGCCTGATAGAAAAATCCATAGAGCGAGATCCATCCATTCTCATCAGCGAGCAATCCGTTTTGAAAACAGCCTTTGCCAATCTTGTAAACGGCTATCCGCTAACGGCAAATCAGAAATGGGCGCTGAATGTCATGCAGGAAGGGCAGCATTTTGTCTGCATCACCCAATACTGCGCCAACCGCGCTTCCAGGCTGCCCAGGAACTATATCTGCGGCGCCTTTGAGCGGGAATTTCCGGAATCTTACGCCTTTCCGAAGAAAAATACCATTGTATGCTTTCTGAATGTTGTCCCGCTGACAGACAAGCGTGGGGATTACTATGCCGCGCTCAACAGCCGCATGAGCAAATTTCTGCGGGAAACCAACGGTGTCGCCGGAGTCAGCAATGGCTTTTCTGACCCATACGGGGCCTGCATTGCCTATATGCAGGCAGAGGCTGCCGTAGAGAGCGGAAAAATCACCAATCCGGGCACCAGGCTGTTTTATTTTCGTTCCTACGCGCTGATCAATATGGTCATCAACTCCATGGGGAACCTGCCCGCGCAAGCCTATTTCACAGAGCGGCTGCAAGCCCTGATTCGGCATGACAAGGTAGGCCCCATCTCCTATCTGGACACACTGCGGACCTTTCTGCGCACGAGTATGTCTTATTCTCAGACGGCAGAGGAGCTTTTTGTTCACCGCAGCACCGTTGTGGACCGGATCAACCGCATTGAACGGGAGCTGGACATCAGTCTGAAAGACCCGGACACCCGTCTTCAGCTGGAAATCATCCTGAAAGCCATGGAAATAGAGGATATGGTTCATGCCTCCAAAGAAACGACCGCCGCGGAATGATCCGCGGCGGTCGTTGGGTTATGATGTATTAGAAGTTTTAGCGGGAGCACTTCTTCAGATCTTCATCGATCTGATCGGCAAACTTTGCAGTCTCGGCCGATTCGGGATAGGACAGCAGCTTCCGATAGGTCAGCGCCCCAACCATCTTCATGCGGGGATCCGTGCTGGAGCCGGGGGCGTACTTCTCCATAACCTGCTTGCCCTCAGGGCTGCGCATAATATCGCGAACTTTAGAATCCAGAGACAGTGCCATAATTGTATCCTCCTTAAAAATGAAAAGTCACTCGATAAATTGCGGTGTCATCTCTTCCTGAGAATTGACCCATTCGTAGTCTAGCATCTTTTCTCTTTTTATAAAATCCACAAAATATAGATTGATGCACGCAAAAAACACGACACAATGACGGCTCCCTCTCCCGGCACAGCAAACGGGGACGGTACAAAACCGTCCCCGCGAAAATATGAAATTTGCCTTACAGCTTTGCCTTCACGGCGCTGATCATGGCTACGCACTCCTTGGCAATTTCCTTGTCGCCCTCCTGGAGGCCCAGCAGGGGTTCCCGGACGCCACCGATATCGGGGCCGCCGGTCTGACGGAGAATCTCCTTGATCATGGCATACATATTGCCCTTGCCGGAGCACATCTTGTAGATGATCTGGCAGGCATCCTGTTGCAGCTCACGGGCCTTGTCCAGATCCTTGCCGGACTTTGCCAGCTCGAAAATCTTCAGGTAGACCTCGGGCATCGCGCCGTAGGTGCCGCCGATGGCGCCGGTAGCGCCGGAGACCAGGCCGCCCAGCAGCTGCTCATCGGGGCCGTTGAAGACAACCTTGGCACCGCAGTGAATCCACTTCTCAATGTCTTCCACAGGCATGGAGGAGTTCTTCACGCCGATGCAGCGGGGGTTCTCCAGCATGGTAGCAAGCAAAGAGGGATTCAGAGCAACACCCGCCAGCTGGGGGATGTTGTAGATGATAAAGTCGGTGTTGGGGGCAGCGGAGGAGATGTCATTCCAGTACTTGGCAATGGCAGCATCCGGCAGATGGAAGTAAATGGGGGGAATGGAAGCGATGGCATCTACGCCCAGGCTCTCTGCATGGGCAGCCAGCTCCATGGACTCCCGGGTACCGTTGCAGGCCACGTGAGCAATGATGGTCAGCTTGCCCTTGGCAACTTTCATGACGTTCTCCAGCAGCAGCTTCCGCTCGGGAACGGTCTGGTAAATGCACTCGCCGGAGGAACCGCCCACGTACAGGCCCTTGACACCCTTATCGATGTAATACTGGGTCAGCTCGCGAACAGCCTTAGGGGAAATATCACCCTTTTCATCGTAGCAAGCGTAGAACGCAGGAATAATACCGGCGTATTTGGACAAATCTTTCATTTTTCATACTCCTTTTCTTTTGCGAGGGGCGAAAAACAGTGTTTTCCGCCCCAATGGTAAACGATTGAAATTAGCCCTTCACAGCGCCCATGGTGATGCCCTTGGTGAAATACTTCTGGAACACCAGGAACACAATGATGATGGGCACAGAGGCCAGGGCAGCACCTGCCATCAGCAGGCCGTAGTCCGTGGAGCTTTCGCCCTGCATGGTTGCGATACCAAGAGAGATGGTCAGGTTCTTGTTGGAGGTCAGCATGATCAACTGCATGAAATAGTCATTCCAGGAGTTGATGAAGGTGAAGATGGCGCAGGCACCAACGCCGGGCTTGATCATGGGGAACATGACGTCCGTGAAGGTTCTCCACTCGGAAGCACCGTCAATGCGGCAGGCCTCGGTCATCTCGGTGGGAATGCCTTCCGCGAACTGCTTCAGCAGGAACACGCCGAAGGGCCAGCCCACAATGGGGAAGATAACTGCCCAGATGGTATCGTACAGGCCCAGACCGGACATTTCCCGCAGCAGGGGGATCAGGATGACCTGCTTGGGCAAAGCCATGGCGCAGACCACCAGAGAGAAGACCACGCCGCGGCCGATGAAGCGCTTCTTCGCCAGAGCATAACCGGCCATAGCGGCGGTCAGACAGGTGATCAGCATAGAGGCAACGGACATGAAGACGGTGTTGATCAGCCAGCGGATGGCGGCGGGCACCGTAGGGCCGGTGATGACATACTTGCCGAAGGTCATGTCAAACAGAGGCGCAGAGCGCTTGCTGAACAGACGCAGGAAGTTGCCCAGGTCCCATTCGGTGGGGATCCACACAGGTGTGGTGGAGTTGATCTCCCGGCCGGTCTTGAACGCACCGGTGATGATCCAGTACAGAGGGAAGGCAAACAGGAAGGCGAGAATGCCAACACAGATGAAGGAAATCACGCGATAAACCTTTTGCCGGGCGGCGTTCTTCTGAATTTGATCTTTCATAGCTTCGCTCCCCCTTACTTTTCTTCGCCCAGCTTAAACTGGACGGCGGACAGGACGGCGATAATGATGGCCAGAATAACACCCATGGCATTGCCATAGCCGTACTTATACAGCTTGAAGGCGTTGTAATAGATGTAGTACATGATGGTCATGGTGGAGTTGTTGGGTCCGCCCAGGGTCAGCAGCTGGATCAGAGCGAAGCACTGGAAGGAGTTGATGGTGGTAATGACCAGGATGTACAATGTGGTGGGCATCATCTGGGGCCACTTGATCTTCCAGAAGGCCTGCATCTGGGTAGCGCCGTCAACCTCGGCCGCCTCCACCAGAGACTTGTCCACGTTGTCCAGTGCGGAGACGTACAGGACGATGGGCTGGCCCACGGAGGTGGTCAGCAAGATCAGGATGATGCAGCCCAGGGCATACCGGGAGTCGCCCAGCCAGTTGATGTTCTTATCCAGCAGGCCAAGGTTGGTGCCCAGGTAATTGAAGATGCCGTAATAATTGTTGTACATCCACTTCCACACCATGGTGACGGCCACGGAGCCGGTGACCACAGGCAGATAGAAGATGCAGCGGAATGCAGAGGTGGCCGTCACGTGCATCTTGCTGATGACGGAAGCGACCCACAGGGAGAATGCGCAGGTGACGGGCACGGAAACCAGGACGATAACCAGAGTGTTCCGGAGTGCGATCCAGAATACCTTATCCTGGAACAGGGTCTTGTAGTTGCCAAAGCCCACGAAAATGTCCGCGCGGCCCATGGTTGCGTCGAAGAAGCTGGTATAGACGCACATAAACATGGGGTACAGGACAAACATGGCAAAGAAAATCAGGAACGGAAGCATGAACGCATAGCCGGTCATGGTTTCGTGCATAACAAGCTTCCGGGACTTGGTGTTCAAAGCAATTCTCTTGTTCGCCACGGAGAATCCTCCTCTCAAAATTTGTAAGAGGTAATCGTGAGGCGTGAATCGGGCTTCACGATCCACGATTACCTCTTACGCACATAGCCGATGATAAGCGCCCCTTCCCCCTTGAAGGGAAGGGGCGCGCAAGAGTCTAACCGATTTTGGAATTACTGGCCGTTGGCCTGGTTCACGTACTGCTCAACAGCGGCGGTGATCGCCTCGGTGGAGCCGTCGGAAGCGCCAACCTGCTGCAGCATATTCCACCAGCAGGTACGAGCCTCAGCCCAGCCGGTGGTGACCTGGTAGTAGTCGCCCAGCAGAGGCATCAGGACGTTGTAAGAAGCCATAACTTCGTTGTCAGCCCAGATGGTGGACAGGTCAGCACCCTCAGCGGTGTCGCGGACTGCGAAGTAGTTAGCAGCCTTGACAGCGTCGGCGGTAGCCTCGGAGTCGCACATATACTTGATGAAGGTCTTAGCAGCCTCGATCTTGCCGGCATCGCCGTTGTCGAAGACGCCGAAGCCCCAGATGCCGCCCTGCAGCTTGGGCTCGCCGTCAGCAGGGAAGGCCATGAACATGATGTCGTCACCGTTAGCGGTCTTCTCAGCACCGGTGTTGGCGGAGTTGGGGTTCAGCTGCTGAGCGATGTTCCAGCAGAAAGCAACGTTCAGAGTGCCATTGTAGAACAGAGCGATCTCATCGCCGCCAGCGATACCGGCGTCGAACTCGATAGCCTTGCAGTCGTACAGAGCCTTCAGAGCAGTGATGTTCTCCTCAGCGCCCCAGGTGTACTCGGTGTGCTCAGCGTTGGTGAAGGTGCCGCCGTACAGGTTGTTCACCAGTGCGCGGGTACCCTGGTCACCGCCCTGGCCGACGCAGTAAACAGCGCCAACCTGCTTGCCGGTGTACTCGTAAACAGCGTCCATAGCCTTGAAGAAATCCTCGGTGGACTTCCAGGTGTGGGTGTCCTCGTTGATGTACTGCATAGCGTCGGCAGCCTCGAAGACGGTCTTGTTGATGGCCATGCAGTGAGCGGTCATGACCAGGGGATACTCATAAGCAGTGTTGTCGTCGGCGAAGCAGGCGGCCAGAGCAGCAGCGTTGATCTCCTGCTTGTCGGTGTCGTCGAACAGGTCAGCGATGTTGACCAGCTTGCCCTTGGCGCCCCAGTTGGCGACCAGACGCTCGGGTCCTTCCATGATCAGGTCGGGAGCGGCGTTGCCCTCGATGGCGGTGTTGACCTTGTCGTCGCCGTCGGCGTAGGTCAGGTACTCAACGGTGACCTTGATGCCGGTAGCGGCCTCGAAGTCAGCCATCAGAGCATCAACAGTCTCCTGGTTGCCCCAACCACCGATGGGGTAGGTCCACAGGGTAATTTCGGAAGCAGCAGTGGGAGCAGCTTCGGTAGCGGCCTCAGTTGCGCCCTCGGTAGCGGCAGCAGTAGTAGCTGCAGTAGTCTCTGCGGGCTTCTCGGACACGGAGCAGGCGCACAGGCCCACGACCATGACCACTGCCAGCAGAACAGCAAACAGTTTCTTCATAATGTCCTCCTCGAATTATTCGTTTTGTTCAAAGCGATGGAAACCGCCGCTTGGAACTGTCTTTATTTTAGCCAGGCACACCAAGAAAGTCAATCTGCCATGAATGAAATTTTCTTTCAATCCATGCTTTTTTCGAAAATTCTTGCAAAGCGCACAATTTATGTTTTATTTCTCTTGTATTTGCTTGCTCGTTTTTGTCTATTTTGACTGCATCTATAAGCAAATTCATATGTTTTCTGAAAGTTTTTGCCTTTGTGCTCATTTTCATATAAGTTTATCGCTCATTTATGTACATGAAAATGAAAATTTCTTCACAGTTGCCTTCTGAAAACAGTCAAAGAGGAACGCGCCCAATCGAAATCAGGCGCGTCCGGCATATTTCTATTATGTATGCTTGCTTTTCAGCGCCTCCGCAATGCGGCGGCGGTACTCCAGGGCCCGGTCCATGTCCATTCTGGAAAACTCCGAGAACAGCACGTCCAGCAGGTACATCTGAGCAATCCGGGCGGCGATGGAGCCGGACTGCATGGGGCTCTCGTTGGCCCCGCATTGCAGCACGAAGTCCGCCAGCTGGGCTCCCGGAGAATTGGGGAACCGGGTCACGAGCACCACCTTCGCTCCCCGCTCCCGGGCAATGGCCGTGATCTCCAGCACATCCCGGGTGGAGCCGGAATAGGAGAAGAAGAACAGCACGTCCGTGCTTTCCATGGTAGAGGCGGAAATTGCCTGCAAATGGGAGTCCTCCACCGGCCAGAATTTGTTGCTGACCGTGGAAAACAGGTGGGCTGCCTCCCGGGCAATCAGCATGGAGCCGCCTTGGCCCATGCACATGATCTGCCGCGCCTCATGGAACAGTCCGGCAACCTGGGCAACCACAGAAAGGTCCAGCACCTCCATGGTCTGCAGCATGGCCTCCACATCTGCCCGGTAGAGCTTTTGGGACATGGTTTTCAGGTCGTCGCTCTGCTCCACCTGGCCGCTGAGGGGGGTGTCCCCCAGCCGGGCCTGGGCCATGGCGTTGGCCACCGCCAGCTTCAGCAGTGGAAAGCTCTTATAGCCCATATGCCGGGAGAAGCGGGAAATGGTTGCCTCGGCCACGCCGCTCTGCTGGGCCAGCTCGGAAATAGACTGCCGGACCACCCGCTCTTGATTGGCCAGGATATAATCCGCCAGCCGTTTCTCCGCAGGGGTCAGGGAATAATAGTCGCTGCCGATGCGCAGAATCACACTTTGCTGTCTGTCTTCCATGGTGTTTTCTCCTTAAAAAGGCCGGGGCCGAAGTCCGGTCCCGGCGCACGATGTACTATTCTGTTATCTTGCCAGCAGCTCGCCCAGCATCAGATCGGTCATGATCAGCATTCTGGGCAGATGGAAGGGGCCCTTGAAGGTGGAACCCTTGGTGCTGGGCTCGGTGGGCTTGCCGTCCCGGCGCAGGTAGCCGTACCACTCGCCGCCCTCGCTGTCGGAGAAGTGCTTCTTGCAGTAGTCCATGGTCCGGAAATACCAGTCCAAATACTCCTCCTTGCCAGTGTCGCGGTAGAGCATCAGAGAGGAAATGAGGATCTCGTCATGAGGCCACCACAGCTTCATGTCGTGCTCGTAAGCCTCGGGAGGATTGCCCAGGCAGTCCACAAAGTACAGCAATCCCTCGTACTCCTCGTCCCAGCCGGCCTTGATGGCCCAGTTGAAGATCTCTTCGGCCTTGCCAACCAGCTCCTTGTTGCCAGTACGCTTGGCGTGCTCCAGCAGGAACCACACGCCCTCGATGTCGTGGCCGGGGTTCACAATGCGGCCGTCGGTGTAGTCCAGGTTGGCCTCGCCGTTGGGGCCCACGTTCTCCAGCACGCAGTGCAGCTCGGGATGGACATGGTACTTGAAGATATCGTCCACGCAGCCCTGGGCGCGCTCCTCGTACAGTGCCTGATTCTCGGGGTCAACCCGCAGCATGACGGAGGTCACGTTCAGATAGATCATGGGCAGGCCAAACGCGCGGCCGCTGCGGGTCTCGGGAATGGTCTTGGGGCCCAGGCCGGTGGGGTCCTTGGCGCCGTGCCACAGGTCCCAATAAATATTGTAGGCCTTCTTGGCCCGCTCCAGGCATTCCTTGTCGCCGGTAACGCCGTAGTACTCGGCGTTGGCAATGGCATAGAAGGCCTCAGAGTAGTAATAGCGGCGCTGACGCAGAGGCTTGCCGTCTGCGGTGACGGTGAAGTACATTCTGCCGTCGGCCTCGGGGTTGATGCAGTATTTCTCCATGAAGTCCAGGCAGCTCTTGGAAGCCTCCAGCCACTCCTTCTTCACGCCGTACACATGGCACAGGTATGCAAAGATCCAGCCGCAGCGGCCCTGCATCCATACGCTCTTATCGGTGGAGTAGATCCGGCCATAGCGGTCCAGGCAGGTGTACACGCCGCCGTGCTCTTTGTCCATGCCGTTTCTCAGCCAGAAGTCCGCACAGACTGCCAGCTCCTTCTCCGTCCAGGCCTTGGCCTGCTGCAATTTTACCTTATCCATTTCAAAACCCTCCTGTGGTTTTCTAAGGGCTGCCCGCAGCCGCTTTTGGCTGGCTCTGCTCGTGGAAATCCGCCAAAAGCCCACCGCCCGGGTTGTCCCAAAATGTTACATTTCCATAGTACCATTCTGCTTTCCTTTTTTCAAGAGCTTTTTTTCATTTTTCCTTCTTTTCGGTACATATTTTCTTTCCGATGCGGGCACCCTGTAGACGGAGAAAAAAGTCGCGGAAAAAGGAAAATAATGCTTGACATTTTTCGTTTCGGTGCTATAATACCCATGTTGCTTGTGATGCGGTAAGCGAAACGGCCACATAGAGGATTTGTGTAACGGTAGCACACCGGACTCTGACTCCGTTTGCGGGGGTTCGAATCCCTCATCCTCTGCCAGCAAAGAAGAGACACCTTTTGGTGTCTCTTCTTTCTTTTCTGAAGTTTTGCGGGATTCGAACCCATCCAATGCAAGGCTCCGGTGGAGCCTTGCCAATCGGCAGCTCGATGCCGATTGCTCCTTACGATTTGCCTTCAAGGGCAAATCGGCCATCGAATCCCTCATCCTCTGCCAAGAAGGGGCTGTTAAATAACCCCAAAAGGAAATCGCAGACTCTTTCCCGAAATGGAAAGGGTCTGCTTTTTCTTACCCATCAAGGCTGTGGATAACTTTTCTCTCAAAAATGTGTACACCTACCACAACCGGAGAAAATTTGTTTTTCTTCGGCATTTTTTTGAGGGTATTCAGCCAGCAGCCTTGCTTTCTTCATGAACTCCAGATAAAGACTGTACAACACAGCACAGACGGGTACGCTGAACAGCATCCCTAAGACGCCGAATGCTTCGCCGCCGATTGTAACAGCCATCAGCACAAGCAGTCCGGGAAGCCCAACGGACTTGCCGACCACCTTGGGATAAATCAGATTGCCCTCCACCTGCTGTAAAACGAGCAGAAAGAGAACGAACCACAGAGCCTTGCCGGGTTCTGCCAGCATAATTAAAAATGCACCAAGACCGCCGCCGATCCATGCGCCGAAAATCGGTACCAGTGCAGTAACGGCCACAAACGCGGAGACCGCACCGGCATACGGGATCCCAAGAATCA
>OLZC01000157.1_pt1 | contig 33151 bp, 37 predicted proteins | sample 1644391 | NCBI WGS metagenome assembly OLZC01 (sample SAMEA103958140, study PRJEB25191) | human gut metagenome | biome: human-associated habitat [ENVO:00009003]; feature: intestine environment [ENVO:2100002]; material: feces | place: Germany | collected 2013/2015
TTAGAGCTGATATGCTTGAGCGTTGCCATACAGTTCACCCAGAACTTTCTCGGCGTGCAGCCGAAATGCGGTCAGGTCTGCAAGTTCGTCAAGGATTTTCGCCCGGATCTGCTCGGTGTCTGCACCGCCGGAATTGAAGTGCCTTGCAAGCTGGTTGAGGTTTCCGCCCACCTTGCTGCACTGGGCAAGCAAAGTGGAAACAGCGGTCAGGGTTTCTTCTCCGCCGCCTGCAACGATGACCGTTTTCTCGATCTTGACGTTGTGGATGGCGCGGCGGATAAAAGTGGAGAGGGAGAGATTTAAGAGTGTAGTATGGTATAAACCCGCATGAAACCTTGATTTTCTGCGTTTTGTAGGCTTCAAAAAGGGTGATTTGCCACCCATTTGCCACCATTGAACATTGAATATGATAAGAGGATTGAACCGCTGAAATGTTCAACGGTTCAACCCTCTTTTTTGTTTGTCCTTATGACAGCTTCTTTTGCTTTACTGCCTGTTCAAAAAATATCAACAGAGCGGTTTGCCATTGTTTCCGTATCATGTACATAGGTTTGCAGGGTGGTTTGAATGTTGGCGTGTCCCAAACGGGTTTGAACGTCCTTTACATCCGCCCCCGATTCAATTAAGATCGTTGCGTGTGTATGCCGCAAAGAATGATAATCAAAAGCAATCTTCAATTCCTTATGGATAATCTTAGAGCAGTATTTGAAAGAATCCGTTGAGGTGTATTCACCTCGTTCCGTAACGCAAACCATCTTGACCCGTGGGAAATCAGATTGCAAACTCTTCTGAACGGGTACGATTCTTTGCATCTCGTTGCCTTTTTCATCAAGTTCTTTCTTTACAACTTGAATAATGTAGCGTTCGCCATACTTTAATTCATTCTGCATCTGTTCGGCGCGTTCTTGCTTCAAAGCCTGATAGAGCATTTTACCAAACTTGACCGTTCGTTTGGAAGATTGTGTTTTGGGCGTTGCAAAGTACCACGATGAACGGAGTTTTCTTTTGTCCTTTTTCGCTACTGCTTTCCGAACATCTGCCCCAAAGTTGCGCTTGACAATCTGCTTGTTTACAGTAAGTTCCCGCTTTTCAAGGTCTATATCATCCCAAGTCAAGCCGAATGTTTCAGAAATGCGCAACCCGGTATAAAAGCCGATCATCAACGGAATATGAAACCGTGATCCAGCCGGGAAGCGTTCAACGATCCTGTTCCAATCTTCCATTGTAAGCACAATGCGCTCACGCGGCTTGCGTTCTATCTTGGGGAACTTTACATAGCGCATAGGGTTTGCGGAAAGGTAGTGCATCGGTTCAACCGCATAATCTAAGGCCGCGCCAAACACAGTTAAAATACACGAAACGTATTTCTTTGCAAGTCCGCTCATTTTCAGATCGTTGGCGTACTCTTGCAAAATTGCCGATGTAAGAGCCTTTAGCCTGTACTTTCCATACTTGGGTTTCAAATGAATTTCGATGATTCGCAAATAAGTTACTTGAGACTGGTATTTCAAATTCGGCTTGCAGTACAGATCATACCACTGATCCAGATAATCCGACACGGTGATTTCAGACGGTGTAAAGACTGCCCCGGCGTTATTGTATTCATTGATTGCCTTGGCAAGTGCGGTTTCAGCTTCTTTCTTTGTCTTAAAGCCGCCTTTTTCTTTTTTCTGCCGCTTTCCGTCTATCTTTCCCAAATCGAAATAGTAAGACCATGTTGCGCCGCGTTTTCTTGTTCCGCCTGTCATAAGTATACCTTTCCTTTCGTTGATTTTTGAATCATGGAATGGTATACTTACACATAGACCACTTCACGATTCTTTGCAGGTTTCTTGATTTGGTTGCTTTCGGAATCCCTGTCTATTGCAGTAGGCGGGGATTTCTTTTATATACAAGCGTTTGCGTTAAGCAAGGAAAGAATACTCTTTCCCCCACAAAAACGCCGTACAACGCTTATATGCGCCGTTTCCGGCTGTCACTTGCAGATGATAGCCGGATGTGTTGAGCCGTTGCCCTTTGCAGAGGGTGACGGCTTATTTTTTGTTCTGCTGTTGTTCTAAAGCCCTCTTGTAAAACAGGCGTTCCAATGTTTCCTTTGCGCCATTTTTTACGCATTCTTGTAAATCTTCAAATTCTTGTTCAGTAAAAGTTGCTGTATTCCCATCTTTAGAAAGTACCGTTTCCACCTCATCGGGAACTTGTACTTTCTCAGATGGGGCTTTTTCGTTTTCATCTTCCCAATGCCACTTAGTAACTTTATAGCTACTTTCATAGCCAACAGATTTAAGAAAATTATCAAATTGCTCAAGCTGTTCAACTTCTTTAGATAATCCAGCAATTTTTTCTTTTTCCCATTGTTCAACACCTATTAAATCAATGGGCGAAACACTTAAAGCGACGGCTATCTTTTCGATGGTTTCAATTTTTGGGGGATCATTTGTTGAGATACTTGCAACTCCTGTGCAAGCCTAGCTTGTGTCCAGCCCTTTTCTTTTCTACATCGTCTGATATTATCACCTACGGACACATAGACACCACCTTTCTTTTGTAAGTATAACACAAGCAAGGCGGAATCTAAAGTATTAACTTGTAAAAAAAGCTTGACAACAAATATAAGCTTGTATTAAAATAGTATCACAAGTGAATACTTGTTGTCAATAGAAGAATGTGAGGTGAAAATCTTGAAAGTCGATTTCCAGAAATTACAAATCGCTATGGCAAACGCTTGCATGAACAAAGGTGATCTTGCAGAATCCGCAGAGATTTCACGAGTATCCATTAGCAAATACTTTTCCGGCAAGCGTTCCCCCTCTCCTAAAACCGTGGGGAAGATTGCCAAAGCACTGAATGTTCCCGTGTCTGACATTATCGAAAATGCCACTGCAATGGCTGATAATGCACAGTAAGGGATTCCGAAAGCAACTAAAATTTACTGCAAAGAAAGAAGTGATAAACAAGAATGAATCCTAAGTTTATAGAATTTAATGGGAAACACCCCGCCGCACCAAAGGATAAGCGGGTATACCACGACCATCCGCAGAAATGTTGGAAAAGCTACGGTGCTTCCTATGATCCGGCATTTTGCAAGGTGGATTTTGATGATACCGACCACAAAACCGGGGAACTGATTGAAGCGATTCGGGGCAATCCCCGTAGTGATACCATACTTGCCGTTTTGGATTGCTCAAAAGCTTCCGCCAATATCATTCAAACTGAACACGGAAAACATGTTTTCTTTCGTGTTCCGGCTGGGATGGAAAGAAAGAATAAGCAAAATTGGTACTGTGCTTTAGGTATCAAAGCCGAATGGAAATTTCCAGAATCCGACGATCACATTCCGCTTCAGATAAACGGCATTGAAAGAAAGTTCATTAGAGGTTCTATCACCAATACCAATGTAAGCGAACTTCCAATATATTTACGCCCGTTGCAAAAATCCAAAAACAAACCGTTTGATTTGGACTTTCCGAAAGGTGATAGAACGCAAAAATTGGGTGCGTATGTGTTCTATCTAGTAAGTAAGGGCTTTACAGCAGAACAGTCATTTGAAACCATTCGGCTTATGAACAAGTTCATGTTTGAAGAGCCTATCCCGGAAGATATACTCAACGCACAGATTTTGAATGAAAGCACTTTGAAAAAGGCACAGGAACAACAGCAGACCAGAGAAAGCAAGAATCTTTCACAGTCCGATCTTGCTAAAGAAATCATTGAGCGTTTCAACCTTATCACAGTAAACGGCGATTTTTACAGCTATGAAAGCGGCGTATATAAGCCGTTCTCTGGTGGTAAGATCACTCAATACTTAACAGAGAACTACCCCAACGCAAACAGCAATACTGAACGGGAAGTTATAAGGCACATATCCGGCTTGACCTATACCGAAGTTCCCGATGATGACGGTTCGGTGAACATCAAAAACGGTATTCTGAAATTTGACCCTAGCGGGATCACAATCTTTTGCCCTCACAGTCTGGATCATATCAGTTTCAAGCAGTTCAACGCCCTGTACGACCCAACTGCACAAAGCAAACTGCTAGATGATACCCTAAATCTCTGGTTTGAAAACAGTTCAAAGCAAATTGAACTGTTTGAACAGTTGCTAGGCTATCTCTTGATGAATCATGTGAACTATCAAAAAATCTTCTTTTTCATCGGCGCACCGTCAACAGGAAAAACCACCCTGTTAAAACTCGTCACGGAATTTTGCGGGAAAGAGAATGTTTCCGCTATCCAGCTTGACGATATGAACCGCCCGTTTGGGCTCGCCCCCATTGTAAACAAGGTTGCGAACATCTTTTCAGATATTCGGAAAACCAAAGTGCTGAAATCGGATGTTTTCAAAATGCTGGCGGATGGTAGCCCTATACAGGTAAACCGAAAGTTCAAGCAGGAGTTCACATACTGCTTCACCGGGAAAATGCTGTTTGGTATGAACAGTTATCCCGACTTTTCGCAAGATTTTGACGGTATCGAACGGCGGCTTGTTATTTTTGAGTTTAAGCACGTTTTCCAAAAAGATGATCCGCAGTTTGACCCGGCGATTTTGGACAAACTCTTATCCGATGAATCTATGTCCGCTCTGCTCAATAAGGCGATTCGGGGTTATAGCAGTCTGATTCACAACAACGGCTTTATCACTACGGATGAAAGCAACCGGGCTTTGGAAGATTTTTCAAGCGACAATGACAATGTTCTGAAGTGGTTACGGGATAACGAAATTGATGAAGAACGGTTGCTTAATGAACCTATCAATTTTGATTACAGCACCGGGCTATATTCATCTTACAAGGATTTTTGCTTCAGCATTGGTGAAGAACCTAAAGCACAGAAAGACTTTTCAAGAACAATCTGCAACCGCTACGGCTGGAAAACAGCGACAAAACGCTTTAACGGAAAGCGTCCGCAGTTCTTCAAACAGAAGTAAGTGCCAACCTGTCAATCTGTCAATCTGAAATGCAAATTTTCCTTTTAACGCATAAGGAAAATAAAAATTTGAAAAGATTTTCTCTATATAAAAGAGAATATAAATTTATATATATCAAATTGACAGATTGACAGGCACTTTAGAAAGGACTATCACATGAACATCTATGATTTCAAGAAAAAGGCAAACTCTCGCACCCGGAAAATGAACGTGCTTGTTGATTTGGATCAGATCAGCGCGTTTTACCCGGCAGGAATGAGGGTGACAAAGACCACCCCGAAAAGCGTACTGCTGGCAGAAGATCCCCGCAGTCACTTCAACGGTGAGTTTTGGGAAGTTTATCCGCTGGCAACAACCCCAACCAATGTTTACATCGTCTGCCCCTATTGCAAGATGATCCATATTCACGGGAACAGGGTGGGAGATTATGAGGGTTTCCGCCGCCCTCATTGCAAGGATTTTGGCGGGAGCAATCCCGATTACTACATTGAAAAGCTGTGAAAGGTGGTATTTAGCAATGCTCAATTCTAAGATTTCACTTGCCGCCGCGCGTGTGAACGCCGGGTATACGCAAAAGGAAGTAGCCAAACGGCTGAACATGGGCGAACGCACTATCAGACGTTGGGAAAGCGGTGAGACCGCTCCCACGGTTGATAAGTTCATTGAACTTTGTAGGCTGTACAACTGCCTGACAAGTGCTGTCAAATACTAAAGAGAGGTGCTTTACCATGAAAAAGATTATCATTGCCCCCGAACTGCATGACGCTCTGGAAGATTACTCTTGCAAGATGGAGCAACTTAAAAACCTAATTGACTTTATCAACGATTGGGTTTGGGAGCAAGTTTCCATTGGCAACATCGAAGAGAGCAAGACCGCCGACAAACTGCGTTGCCTGACTGACAATCTTTCTGATCTGTCCCATCTGCGTGATTCGGAGTTGTCCGCTATCGTGGATAATGTGCGTTCACCTGAAACAGCGACAGATTGAACAGGGTTGACAGTGTTTGAAATGCCCTCTTTGAAATATTAACGTCAAACGGTGGTGATTGATTGAGCGATAACGAAGTTAATTTGAAGCTACTGGAAAGTATTACAGGCAGTGAGGTATTTAAGCAAATCCTAGAAGCCTTTCCCGGCGAACGGCTTTACATACCGGGCAGAGGTGAATTTACATCAAAACAGGAGCGGAACAACGCCATTCGCCGGGACTTCTATAACGGCGTTGGCGTTGACGCTCTCGCCGAAAAATACAAGCTATCCGCTACTTCCGTATACCGCATTATTAACGACCGGGGCTAATCACCCCGGTTTTTATTTTTGCCCAAAATGACTAAATATTGTGCATTTTAATAGCATTGAACGCTATATATGGTATAATTTATATTGAGGTACGATAAATTCAGAAAGGTGGTGAAAGAGTGGCACGAATCAACAAAGAATTAGTTGCAATGAATCTTCTGACCTGTCCGACAAGCAAAGAAGCCGCTGAAAAGTCCGGCATTTCCGTTCCTACACTATGCAGATTGAAAAAGAAAGCCGATTTTCAAAAAGTCTTACAGGACACGAAAGAAAGTCTTTTTCGTGAAACCATGGATAAGGCGCAGGGCTATTGTTTGGAATCTCTGGAAGTTCTACGAACTGTTATGAACGACAGCACTGCAACCGATTCTTCACGGGTTTCGGCGGCTAAAGCTATGCTTGAATTGGGTGTTGCTCTGCATGAAGATGAACATATTGTACAGCGGCTTGCAAGCATGGAAAAGAGGTTGCAAGATGATTAAACGGAGAATGGCAAGGGGAACGCTTTTGAACCGCTTGCAGGAACTGGAAGAATCACAGAAAAATAAACAGGCTATTCCCGTCCTTTTCGCCGATGTTGAAGAAGATGGGCGGCTTTGGGTAGGCAAAAACATAAGCGACAAACACTATTTTGAAAATATGTTTGATGGTGAAGCCTATATGACCACTTTGCCGGGTTTCACAGAACAGACCAAAGTTTTTATTGATGATCTGCTTTGTTGGCCGGAGGGTTTATATTTACCATCTGATCCGATCCTGTATTTCACGGATTCTGAAAAACGCTTTGATTTTGTCCGTGTAAACACTGATCCTGAAAAACGGCTAGCTCTGTACATTGCCCTAATCAAGCACATTTTGGAAACTGCTGAAACCGAAAATTTTTCAGAACTTCCCGGATTCGATACCCCCGCACTAAAAGACCTGATCGAAAACATGGATTCAATGAACATTGAACAACTTGTTGAACACTACAAAGATCAAAAGTGGTTCGACAGAACTATAAAAATATGAGGTGAACAAAATGACTGAACAAGAACGTAATGCCGCATTTACGGCAAAGTTGCCCGAACTGGTAGCCGTTGTGAAAGAACTGCACAGCCTTGCAAAGCTGTCTTTTCCGAACGATAACCCCTATCTTAATTCCAGATTTGGCACATACGGCGATATTTACGCCGAAATCAAAGAAGTGTGCAGATATTTCCGCGTTGATTTTTGATAAAGGAGAAAACGAAAATGGAAAAATCTTATGAAACCTATGCAAAGAAAGCCCTGATGCTCAAGCATACCCACAAGCAGGAAGCCGGGAAAATCCGTGATACCATCGGCCAAATTGATTCTAACCAGCGTCTTTCTGATTTTGGCAAGCGTGAAGCCATTGAAAAGTTGAAAGGCGAAGCCGGAAACTTGAACAAGCAGTTTTCTGATTCTGTTCGGGGGCTAATCCGGCAGTTCTGCAAAGAATTTGGCACTTCTTTTGCAGAGGATTACGCAGACCACTCCACCGACGTTGCAAACGCCCTTAAAATCATTGAGATGTGCGGAAGCAAGTTAACCGCCGAACTGCTTCATAGCATTATTGAGCCGTTGAAAGGCTCTCACAAGGCCATGAAGATGATCTACGATGTTCTTACCATCAAATACAGCACTTTTGCCCCGGAAGTCGTTTCTATCCTCAATGAGCGCATGGGAACAACCGCAGAAATCAACGAATATCTTGACCGTCTGAAAGAGCTTGACGCCGTTGCAGATTGCCCCCTGCTGTCTGATTATGAGATCATCAACGCGGGCTATAACGGTATGGTTCGCTTTGAAGTGCAGGATCGTACTACTTACGCTGTGTGCGCTCTGCCTGATACCATGATGGAGATCGGCAAGCAGTATGAAGCCCTTGCCATGAAATACCCGCAGATGTTCACCAATTACATTCCCACCAACGAAGAAATCATTTTGGATGGTTTGAACGGCTGATATTTTTCACACGGCATAATTGAGGACTTCAACCGATGACCGATTTAGAACGAGAAATTTTGCAACAAGATGAATTAGCAATCCGAAATCATCTTGAACTTATCTTGCGTGCCAAAGAAAACGGCGCAAGTAAAAGAACGATTGATACAATGATTTCTCTGGTGACGTATGAAAAAGACCGATATGACGAACGAAAAGCAAAATGAAGTTCAAGTTGAAAATGAAGAGCTTGTAAAGCAGATTCAAGCCGGGATCAATGTTTCTTCAAACTTGGAACAGCTTTACTTGAAAAATCGTCCTTTCATCTACAATACCGCAATGAAATATTCCAAACAGGCTGAAATAGATGATCTCATGCAAGAGGGTTATTTAGGTCTGCAAAAGGCCACTTCTATGTACAATTCCGATAGTGATGCAAAATTTATAACTTATGCGGGGTACTGGATTCGGCAGTCTATTCAGCGTTATTGTGAAAATTGCGGCAACGTCAAGCGGATTCCCGTTCACCTACTTTCCGAAATTGCACAGTACAAACGCTTTTTAGCACAGTGCCAAAGTGAAAACAGAAATCCGTCCGATTTTGAAATTTGCAGAGCGTTAAACATTTCCGCAAATAAGCTGGACAACTTGCGGAAAGCGGCGTTTGAATCTTCCGTTGCAAGTCTGGAATCCACTGTTGAGGGGGCAGACGGGCTATTATTGGAAGATTCTATCCCCGATCCGTCAAACATGGAAGATGATATTACAGAACAGCTTGAGCGAGAATATGCAAACCGTGTTCTTTGGAACATCGTAGACGAACTAAAGGACACCGAAAGCTATGTTATTTCGGGGCTTTATTGCCGCTCTAAGACATTACGAGAACTAAAAGACGAACTTCATATTTCAGAACAACGAATAGCCCAAATTCGAGATAAAGCCTTGCAAACCTTAAATTGCAAGAAACGGTTAGAAGAAATCGCTTCTATCTATGGCTACATCCCATCCAGAGCGTACAAAGGCAGTTTAGGCTATTTCAATTCCAACGGTTCAATCACAGAAAACATTGCCCTGAATCGTATTGAACAGCAAGAAAAAGCGGCTCTTCTTGCATATAAGATACACCAAAATGAACAGGCTGTTCAACAGGAATTGAGCATAGATGAACTATTTGCAAAGGTTGCGAGCTTTTGCGAAAGGGGGTGATGTACATGAATCTTTCCGTTGGAAAGTATGAATTGCTGATCGGCACAAGTAAAACAAGCGGCTTTCTTCCTGCTGTGCAAGAGGGTGTAAAGTTGACCTTGAAAAGACGTAGTACCCCAGGCAAGCTAGATTTTAGTATGCTAAAGGAAACAGCCCCGGAATTTGAAGAGGGCGACCCGGTACATCTGAAAATAGACGGTATTCCCGTTTTTATGGGCTATGTCTTTACAAAACAGTCAAGTAAAGATTCTCTGTTGAAAGTAACCGCCTACGATCAGATTCGTTATCTCAAAAACAAATCCACCTACGTTTATAAGAACAAAACAGCGTCCGATTTCATTAAGATGGTTTGCGAAGATTTTCACTTGACCATCGGTGATCTTGCAGATACGGGCTATAAAATCCCCTCAAGGGTGGAAGATAACACTTCACTCTTTGAGATGATCGAAAACGCTCTTGATCTCACCATGCAGAACACAAAGCAAATGTTCGTTCTGTATGATGATTTTGGAAAGCTGACCCTCAAAAACATTGCAGATATGAAAGTTCCTGATTTTCTGGTTTACGATGGGAACAGCGAAGATTTCACTTATACTTCCAGCATTGACAAACAGACTTACAATAAAGTTGTCTTAATGTACAACGACAGTGAAAAGGGCGAAAGAACGCCGTGCGTTGCGTCCGATGAATCAAACATGAACAAGTGGGGTGTTCTGCAATATTTTGATGATAGCTTAACTGCCAATGAAAACGGCAACGCCAAAGCTGAAGCACTGTTAAAGCTGTATAATCGAAAAACCAAAAATCTAAAGCTAAAGGGCGTTTTTGGCAATCCCAACATTAGGCCGGGTTGTCTGATTCCCACGTTGTTAGATTTGGGCGATGTTAAGCTTAAAAATTACATGATGGTTGAAGATGTCACCCACAATCTGTATTTGGATGAACACAACATGGATTTAACGCTTGTAGGCCACGGATTTACCGCTTGATGTTCTTTCCTGCCTCACCCGTAAAACAGCCTTGCAAGGCTTTATAGGCAGTTTTGCGGCTATGTTGTGGTCTTTAATAAACTTTAACCGAAAGAGGGATTTTACACGATGATTAAAGCAATGCAAGCCGCACAGAAAGTCGCACGAAAGGCCATAGAAAACACCTACACGGGCGTTATGATGGTATCTGAACGGCAATCTGTCAAAGACCCTAACACCCACATTACCAGTACAAAAGAAGTCGTTGTTTTGGAGAACCAGCCTTGCAAGCTATCTTTTGAAACCATCGCCGCCACAGTCCAGACCGACACGGCGGCGGCACTCTCGCAGGGCGTTAAAGTGTTCCTGTCGCCGGATGTTTCCATCAAAGCCGGATCAAAGTTGACGGTGACACAAAACGGCGTTACCACAGCTTACAAATCAAGCGGCGTTCCTGCTGTATATCCCACCCATCAAGAAATCATCCTCACACTGTTTGAGCGGTGGGCTTGACCTCTTGAAAAAAACGCACTTTTGAAAGTTAATTTTCAAAAGTGCGTTTTTAGTATATGATGTTATCATCTAAGCTAAGATAGCCTAACTCATACACATCTTTCTTTTTCTGCAAACAATCCCGGATGATCTCAACAGCGTTTTCCGGGGGATTCGGATAACTTGGGAAAGTATCGCCAAATGCGCGATAATAGCTTTTCATAGCCCTTATAAGCCCATCATCTTGCACACAGTCGGGATGATTCATGTATTCTTCAAACTCTTTGCGTACATCTTCCGGGGCATCATCCGTCAAATGCCAGTTATCCGGCTCATTCACAAAATACGGACTTGTGTAAAAACTAGGCATCGGCATCATTTTATATTGTCCTCTTGACGATCTTTGAAGAAGTCCGCCCATTCGGGGTTTTCTTTATCAAAAATCTGTTTCTGTTCCGGGGTTAGGGCTTTGGGGTAGTCAGCGAACATATTGAACACGGTCTTTTTATCGAAACTAAAAAGCCATTCGCCCACACCGTCCGGCGTGTCTTTCCACCAAATAACGTCCGTAGGATTGTTTTTATACCAGTTATCGGACACCCTAGCCCATGTTTCTTTTACAAGCGTTCCATCCGCTTTACACTCACGGATAACAATGCTTGTTTCCTTGCCCTCATCAACTTCATTGTTTTCGGCATCTAAAAAATGAAATTCAGCGTAATCACCGCCAAAAGGGGGTTTACCGTCAATGCATTTCATGGAAATCACCTCTTTATCTCATTTTAACACCCGTCTTACCCGTTGGCAATGGATGTTGTATAATAAGTTCAAAGTAATTCAAATCAAGATTGAATAGACAAAACAGCGATGCGGTGACAATGCCACCCGCTTGCCACCATCCCACGGTATACGCATGAATCTGCGCAAGTCTTTATACTTTGAAATCGTTGAACATCGTTGTTTTTTGATTCTCACAAGCACTCACGAAACCGCTAAAATTGAACTTTGTGCGTTTTTCGAAAAGGAGAGATTCAGGAGTTTGCAAGTGAGTTCCAGTGACGTTTTTTCCTCCGCTGTCACACGGAACTTGATGACGTGCGTTTTGTTGTTCGGCGTGTCGTGGTGCTGGGAATTGCTAGGAATCGGTTGAACATTCGTTTTGGTCATTGTACCTCCTGTCTGTTCGATAACTCCTCGGTGAAGTTATGTAAGCACGACACGCCGTTCCATTCGTGCCGTAAGGCACGAATGATGAGCAGGGTTTGGGGTTGGACCGCGTTTGCGAAGCGCAGCGCAGCAATGAAAGCCCCAGTGGGGCTTTTAAGCGGCAGCGCGGTCTGCGACAGCAGATGGAGGGGCGTTGCCCCGACAAGCGCTACCCCAACAAGATCACTTCGGAAATGCAGACGCATTGTAGAAGTGAAGTCCCGGATGGACAGGAAATTTTCAAGAATTGAAAATTTGTGTCCATGGGACGGTTCTTGCCCTCTACCGCTGCGCTCAAAACCGTTTCTGGGTAATTGTTTCCGAATTGTTAAGGCGCAAAAAATAAGTAGAGGTTGTGCTGCTCGTGTATGTTGATCGCCGTTTGCTCCGAACGAAGTTCCTGCCCCTGTTTGCGCAGCGGCGTTGACGGAAAGTCGGTATCACGTTCGGTCGGCTCATGAAATTTTCAAGGTGCAGCTCCCTAAAAGAAAAATACCGCCCACGCAGCATAGCGATGGATTTTGTCGGGTGAATCGGCGGCAAAATGAATCGGGTGTGTTGCGGGGCGGTAAATTCTTTCGTGGACTTTTCCTCACGGAAGTGGTGGGTCTCACGGTGATAACCAACCACTTTCTGTGGCTGTGTTCAAAATGAACACGACCACATCTTGTGGATGGTTTTGGGCCAATCCACAAAAGCAGTGGGATTTACAAGAAAAATACCACTGTATGTAGAATGCGTCAAGAGGTTTTGGAAAATTTATGGCAATAAAGTGGAGAGAGTAGGATTTATTTTATCGCGCAATCCCTGCCTTACGCCTGATTGATCTGGCTCAGGATGCCATTCAGCTGCTCCTCGGTCAGGACGTGAAAATCCACCAGCGTATTCAGCTGAATTCCGCTCATCATGGCAGAAACCTGACCTTGCAGCCGGGAACCCATACCCTGTAACGCAAAAATATTCCCCACAAAACATAACGCCCCACACCGGAAGAAGTAACCGGTGCGGGGCGTTGTGTTTTATGGGGGACAATGAGGAAGAAAAATGATGAGGAAATGGCAGATCAGAATTTTTGTGCTAGATACTTTGCACTGAGCTGGAAGTTCTTACAATAGGTTCGTTTTATCGAATCACTCCTTGGAAATGCCCTGCAATACACGGTTCAGCTGCTTGATGTCCTCTTCCGAAGTGCCTGCCTGCATCAGCATGGATTGAATGGTCATCCGCTGCATGGCACGCTCCATCATGGCCACCAGAGCCGGATTGTCCTTCACGGCGGCAGCAACGTCTCCGCGGGAAGCAGCGGCCTTTTCCCGGATCTGCTTCAGGATGGGACCGGCTTTCGGGTCTGCCATGGCGGCAGCCATGTTGTCCTTCACCGACCAGCAGCTTTCGTCCAGCTCGCCGTCAAACCAGTTGGTCACGTTCTTGCGGTTGTCCATGGCGTAATCCGGGTTGGGGGCGTCCACCTTGTTCACCAGGATCACGCTGCTGTGCTCACCGGAGCGTGCCTCAATGCTGTGCTTGCCGGTAATGGGCAGCTGGAAGGTGAACACTTTGTCGCCCTGCTTGGTCTCCACCAGCTGACCGTCCTTGTACAGCGAGACCTCCGGCAGATTGGAGTAGACCTTGATCTCGGTCACATCCTCGGCGCGGTCCACATAGCGGCTGCCACACAGGTGCACGAACGGCTCCTTGCTCCAATAGGCCTTGTAGAGATAGAAGGGGTCTTTTTTGATCTTGCGGTCAAAGGTGACAAGTCCCTTCTGGTTCTCGCCATGCTTGCCGCCCTCATCGCGTCCATCGGCGGCAAAGTCGAACATGTTCCACACATGGGTCGCCCACAGCCAAGGACGGTCGGCAATCATCTTTGCAATGTGCTCGTGGTAAACGCACTGGTAGCTCTCGGTGTAGTCGCCTTTTTCCGGGTGGCTGCTCTGGTACTGGGGGTTGGCATCTGCGCCATACTCCGAAAAGCCGATGCAGCGGTCCGGAAAATCGGCATGGTATTTGTCAAAGAACTCGTCGTTCTGCTCCAATTCGCCCAGATACCAGCCGAAGTAGAGGTTGTAGCTGTTCACATCGGGAATTTCCAGAATAGGACTGGTGGTCTCCAGCATAAACACGTTTGCCATGGTGGTCTTGCGGGTGGGGTCCAGCTTGTGCGCCAGCTCGTTCAGCAGACGGTGGTTTTCCAGCAGATCCTCGTTGACAGCAGAAGCAGCGGTGATTTCGTTAGAAAGGCCCCACACGGCAATGCAGGGGTGGTTGTAGTTCTGGACGATCAGCTCTTCCATCTGGGTCAGGGTGTTGGCACGGCCGTTGGTCATGTGCATGGTGATGTAGGGGATCTCTGCCCAGATGACAAGACCCTTTTCATCACACAGGTCGTAGAAATACGGTGCGTGCTGATAGTGTGCCAGCCGGATGGTGTTGGCGCCCATTTCCAGAATGATGGAGATATCCTCCTCCATCATTTCTTTGGTCAGGGCATTGCCCATACCCTTACGGTCCTGGTGGCGGGAAACACCACGCAGCGGGTAACTGCGTCCATTCAGATGAAATCCCTTCTGGGGGTCGATCTCAAACTTGCGGCAGCCGAACCGGGCAGAGGTCTCCTCGCCATTGTCCAGCTTGGCAGATACGGTGTAGAGGAAGGGATCGTCCACGCCATCCCACAGATGGGCGTTGTTCAGTGTGAAAACAACCTTTGCGGTGCCCTTTTCCACCGGGGCGGTGAGGGTCTGACCCTCCAGTGCAAAGGTCACGGTCTGTGCGCCCACCACGGCGGCTTCCACGGTGACCTCGGAGGTCTTGGCGGAAAGGTCGGTGACGATGGGGGTCACCTTCAGTGCCGGTGCGCCATTAGCGGGCAGGGCAAAGTGCTCTGCCGGGACGATGTGTAGGGTCACATCCCGGTAAATGCCGCCGTAGAAAGTAAAGTCCGCTTTCTGGGGGTACACGGTGCAGTTGTCGCGGTTGTCCACGGAAATTGCCAGCAGATTTTCCTCTTTGAGGTGGTCGGTCAGGTCCACCCGGAAGGTGGAGTAGCCGCCCTTGTGCTCGGCCAGCTTTTCCCCGTTCAGGTAAACGGCGGCGGTCATGGCTGCGCCGTCCAGTTGCAAAACAGCCTTGCCGCCTGCCGGGATGGCGGGCTTTGTCAGGGCCAGTGTATACCAGCAGGTGCCGCGGTAGTAATCGTTGCCGCCGTCCTGACCGTCCACCGCATTCCAGGTGTGGGGCAGGGTGATGGCCTCACCCATAATGGCGGTGGGGATGCCGGTGTTCTCCTTGGTAAAATGCCAGTTGCTATGATTCAGCAGGATGGTCTTGCTCATGGTAAAAACTCCTTTGTGAAAGATAGATCAAATCAGCAAAAACCGAAAGAGAGTATGAGCCCTTTCGGTTTTTGCAGGGTGTTACTGCATATGTTCTGCAATTACTTCATGACGAAGGGCGTCTTTCTTATCAGCGATGCGCTTCTGGACGTTGACCATTTCTTCCTTGGTCAGCGGGCAGCCCGGCATGGCGATCAGGGTGATGACCCAGCCCAGCATCGGCAGACCGTACTTGATGGCAAGGGTCATCCAGAAGATGCCGGAGGTGTAGGCATCCGTGGGCTGGGGCATGGTGGTGGTGTAACCCAGAATGGCCACGGCACCGGTGGCGATGACAGCAGCCACCGAGGTGATGAGCTTGTCGATCAGGCTGTAAGTGCCGGAGACAACCGCCGGGATGTAACGGCCGCTGCGGTCCAGCTCGTAGTCGATGGTATCAGCCATGTAAGAGTTGTTGGAGGTGGTGATGCACATGTTGGAGCCGTTCTGCAGCAGGGTCAGCAGGACGTAAACGATCATGTTCCAGCTGCCGATCACACCGATCTGACGAGTATCGGTAAAGATGAAGAACAGGATCAGCACAGAGGTGATGGCCATGCTGACGCAGGTCCAGGTCACGATGCCCTTCTTGCTGCCTTTTTTGCCTACATACTTTGCACCGAAGGCCGCAAAGAAGATGGAAGGCACCATGCTGATCATGCTAAGGGTGGTAGCAAGACCCATGTTGCCGATGAGGATGCCGTTCAGCATCGTGTTGATGATGGCCTGGCTGCCTACCTGCTGTGCCAGCTTATCGGAAGCGTGGGAGGCAACATAGCACTGCAGGGGCTTGTTGTGTTTGAACACCTCAAGAATATCTGCAACCTTCAGCGGTTCGTGATTTTTGCTGATGCCCTCAAAGTTTTCGGGCTTATCGTAGGCGGAGATGCCGGCGCAGACGATCAGGGTGCCGATGCCGGCAATGATCAGGACGATGGTGCAGACCGTGCTGAGGAAGCCCTGATTGAAGGTGCCGCCGCACTTGGGCAGGATGACGGTGTAGACCAGCATGCTCATGCCCATGGGCACGAAGTAGTTCAGCGCAGTGGTCCAGACACCGATGGTGGGACGCTGGCGGGGATCGTTGGTCATAATAGCCGGCAGGTCTGGATGGTCATGTTGCTGACGGTATAGCCGATGATGTAAATAATGTAGGTCAAAACGAACACCGGCAGGCCGAAGCCCTTGCTGGAACACAGGTTGAACATACACAGTAGGCCCACCGCTTCGATCAGGTAGCCGCTGATCAGCAGAACGCGCAGCTTGCCGAAACGGGTGTTGACGCGGTCGTAGACGAATGCCAGCATCGGATCGGTGAAGGCGTCCAGAATGCGGGCCAGCATCAGGATGATGCCAACGGTTGCAGTGGTGATGCCGTAGCCGATGCTGGCAGAATAACTTGCCATACCGATCAGGGAGTAGACGCTCATGCCCACAAAGGCGTTGCAGGCGTAGCAGATGATCTGCCATGTTTTGGCGCGGCGGTACTGGACGTCGTCTACCTCACTGGCACTGGGTTTCTTTTGGAACATAATGTTTTTCCTCCTTTTTGTGTGAACTGAGTTCTGCTTTTTCTGACACCAGAATAACAGAATGCAATAGGTACTGCCAGACAAAAAATTGGAATTAAGGATAAAAATTCGTGTAGTTCTGACCGCTCAACGAAAAATTTACCAATAACGTGAAAAATTATCCTTTTTGCTCCGCACAGACCTGTTACAATAGGCACAGAGAAAACACGGCTTCTGATAAAAAGGAGAATCATCATGCTGCCATGGAGAATGCACAGGTGTTCGGCATACCCCAGCCGCAGATCTTTGTCAGCGAGCGCACCCCGGAGGGCGCAGAACTGACCCAGATGGAGTATGAGTTCTATCCGCAGGCACTGGAACACGTCATTCGCAAGGTGGCAGAGGAGTTCAAGGGCGACCTGATCGTGACCGAAAACGGCATTGCCACTGCCGATGATGCCCGCCGTGTGGCATTTATCCGGCAGGCACTGGATGGCGTGCAGCACTGCATCGCCGACGGCATCCCGGTGAAGGGCTACTTCCATTGGAGCCTGATGGACAACTTTGAGTGGCAGAAGGGCTATGCCATGCAGTTCGGCCTGATCGCCGTGAACCGTGAAACCATGGAGCGGACCGCAAAGCCCAGCCTTGCGGTGCTGGGGGAGTATTGCGGGGCTTGAGAGGGGGCTCCGGGCATCGGTAGAAAAAACGGCGGAAGTATGATATACTGTTTCTATCAATGAGCCGGAGGGATTACGCATGAATGTTCTCCAGAATATGATGCTGTTTTCCGAGCTTGTCCAGTGCGGCGGAAATGTATATACATGGTGCTATGATGCACAGGGGAAGCTCTTGCGGAGCAACTGCCCGGACGAAGCATTTCTTGCCAGTGCGTTTGAATTGTTCGGCTGCAAACAGCGGATGCTGGAGCATGGGAATCGGAACGATGTACCCGTTACCTTGGGGACGGCATTGGGTCTTTTGTGGGGCACAGCCTTTGAAAAGGAAGAGGGAAAACTGAAGCGTGTCTGGGTCATCGGGCCGGTGTTCCATCGGGATGTGACAATGCGCGGAATCGAGGAAGGGCTGAAATATTACAGCAAGCTGGAGATCAGTGTGGCATGGACGATCCAACTTTACAAAGCCCTTGAAGAAGTTCCTACCCTGCAAAACACCATTATGAACCGCTATCTGCTGATGATGCACTACTGCCTGACCGGGCAGCGGCTGGAGTTGAGCGATGTGAACAGCAGTGCAGCACAGGACGAACGGCTGAAAAGCGATGCGATTCCCCATGACCGGCATAAGATCTGGATGGCGGAGCAGGGAATGCTGCAAATGGTCCGCACCGGAGACCTGAATTACAAGCAGGCGCTTTCCAACAGTATGAGCATGAGTGCAGGCGTGCCGGTGCAGAGCAGCGATGTTCTGCGCCAGAGTAAGACTTCCGTCATCGTGTTCACCTCGCTGGTGTGCCGTGCCGCCATTGAGGGCGGTCTTTCCCCGGAGGAGGCGTACTCGCTGGGGGACAGCTACATTCAGACGGCAGAAGCGGCAAAATCGTTGGATGAGCTGCACCCGCTTGCAATGATGATGTACGATGATTTCATCTGGCGTGTCCACAAGCACCGGACGAACCCGAACCTCAGTATGCAGATCCAGAAATGTGTGGATTATATCGAGATGAATCTGGACAAAAAGATCGTAGCAGAAGATCTTGCTGCCCTGGTGGGCTACACGGAATATTACCTCACCCACAAATTCAAGGAAGAAACGGGTCTGAGCGTCACGAACTATGTGAAGTTTGCAAAGGTCGAACGTGCGAAAGTTCTGCTGAAAAGCACACCGCTCAGCGTCCGGGAAATCTCCGAGCAGCTTGGCTTTGCCACCCGCAATTATTTCAGCGCGGTCTTTCAGCAAGTCACCGGAAAAACGCCCATGGAGTTCCGGGAAACATAAAGCAGAACAGGCATCCTGCGTTACCGTTTGGCGGTATCGGACAGGATGCCTGTTCTGCTATGAAGAAGAAAAATGGGGGAGAATGGCTCAGTTGAGGAACTTCTCGTTCAGGGTCACGCCAAAGTCGTGGGCAATGGCACGGAGGTCGTCGTCGGTGATGGTCTGCCGGATGATGCCGCCGCCCATGGAGAGCACCTTGACGTAAATTTCTGCGCTCTTTTCAATGGTGTGGACCAGACCAAAGGTGATGTCAAAGTCCGGGCCGGAGGCAAACAGACCGTGCTGTGCCCAGATGGCAGCCTGATATCTTCTGTTTTATACCCTGCGTGGTGCGGGGCTCATCGAGCAGGGGGAAAGCCATGTGGTACTCAGCACCGTGGACAGCATGGTGACCACCGGATTGGCTCTCCACGAAATGCTTGCCTTATGTGCACAGAGCATTCTTGCAGAAGCTGAAACCACCAGCGCACGGCAGGTCATTTTGCAGGCAGCGGAGACCCTGCGCAAAAATTACCAGCAGGAACTTTGCCTTGCCGACCTGCTGGCAGAGGCGCACATGAGCAAAAGCTATTTTCTGCGGCTGTTCCGGCGGTATATGGGCACGACACCGTATAATTATCTGGTCAACTTCCACATCACACAGGCAAAGGAACTGCTTGTCCTCACCGACCACAGCGTCAGCGAAATTGCACAGAAGGTAGGCTTTGGGGATGCCAGCAATTTTTCCACCCGCTTTGCAAAAGCCACCGGGTAAAGCCCTCTGCAATACCGCAAAAGTGCGCTGAAGCCGGTGGAGGGGGCACGGTGAGCGGAGGAATTGTGTCAAAATGACACAATTCCTCCGGGTGCTTTCATAGAACCATGGAATGTGAATATTTTGCCTTCAGGGGAGTTCATTTTTTGTGCTGAATCTCGTGAAAAGCGTATAAAAAGCTTGCAATCTTCTGCAAAATGTGATATATAGATTATACGAAACACTGCTTTAAAAGAACACTCCACCGTTCAATGATGTGTAAATGGGAGGTGCCTGCCATGACTGCTGTGATCTATGCCCGCTATTCAACTGACAGCCAGCGCGAGGAATCCATTGAAGGTCAGATCCGGGAATGCACCGCCTATGCGGAAAAGAACGGCTTCACGGTGGTGAAGCATTACATTGACCGTGCCATCTCCGCCAAGACCGATAACCGCCCGCAGTTCCAGCAGATGATCAAGGACAGTGAGCGTGGCATCTTTGACGTCATCATTGTCTGGAAGCTCGACCGCTTTGCCCGAAACCGCTACGACAGTGCCCGGTACAAGACTCAGCTGAAGCGAAACGGCGTGAAACTGGTATCGGCAACGGAAGTCATTTCGGCTGGCCCGGAGGGCATTATTCTGGAATCGGTGCTGGAAGGCTACGCCGAGTATTACTCCGCTGATCTGTCCGAAAAGGTCATTCGCGGCATGACCGAAAATGCTCTCAAGGGCATTTATAATGGTGGCACGATTCCGTTCGGATACATGATCGATGAGACCCGGCATTACCAGCCCGACCCGCTGCTGGCTCCGTATGTAGAGCAGACGTTCCAGAAGTATGCAGACGGCGCGACTATGACCGACCTGCGGGATTGGTTAAAGGCACACAACATCAAAAATTCGATGGGCGGGGAGATGTCCTACAATACGATTCAGCGGATGCTGAGTAATCGCCGGTACATCGGCGAATTGCGTTTGCGGGATGTGGTACAGCCCAATGCGATCCCGGCATTGGTATCAGGTGAACTTGTCGGGGCAAGGCCCCTCCATCTTGCTACGCAAGACCGTTCTGTCGTTTAAAAGCCCCACTGGGGCTTTCATTGCTCCGCTTCGCTGCGCAAACGCGAACCTGTTCAACAAGGTGCAGGAAAAGCTGGCGAAAAATAAAAAGGCCCCCGTCCGTCATAAGGCAGAGGAAAGCTATCTGCTCACCACCAAGCTGTACTGCGGCAAGTGCGGTGCACTGATGTTCGGAGAAAGCGGTGTCAGCCACACCGGGAAAATGTATACCTACTACAAGTGTGCTGCTGCCAAGAAGAAAAAGACCTGCGATAAAAAGGCCGTGCGGAAACAGTGGCTGGAAGATCTGGTGATCAACGAGACCATGAAGCTGGTGGAAGATGACGCTTCCATGAATGCCATCATTGCCAAAGTCATGGAATTGCAAAATCAGGAAAGCACGGATTTGCCCATCTACGGAAACGATCACTTTCGGGGAAGCTGTGAAAGCGGAGAAAAGTTCGGATATGAGTGCGCGAGGCGCACCTGATATTGAACGCTAAATCGTAAGATTTGGCGTTCTTTCTTTCATAGAGAAAACCACAAGCTATGCTTGTGGAAGAAAAGAGCCGTAGCGTTGAAACGGTAGAGAAAGAACCTCCTTTTGCTATAATTAGAAGCGGGTAACGCGAACCGCATACGAAAGCAAAAGGAGGTTCAATCCACATGGACGAGAAGAGTTTAGCACATACGAGCTGGAATTGCAAATTTCATATTGTGCTAGTACCAAAGTATCGTAGAAAAACAATCTATGGAAAACTGAGAAAAGATATCGATAAGATATTGAGAATGCATTGCGATTATAAGCATGTAGAAATCATAAGAGCGACGTCAGTATGCGGTTGACGTCGCTCATTGTGCGCCTTTAGGCGCGGCTGGTATTGTGGCCCCTATGGGGCCGTTCTGCATACCCCGCGTTTCCACGCGGGGTTATGATTGCTCCACTCCGCTGCGCAAACGCGAACGTTTGAGAATGCGCCGATTTCGGCAGCTTGCAAGAAAACACAAGGAAAACTTTGGCAAAAAGAGAGAGCCAGGTGGGTTTGTTTTGCTTATTTGTTTTTTACCAGCAGCGCCTGATACGGTTCCAGCTCCACATCCGCCAGCCAGACGGAAGTGCCCTCCGGGGTGTGATACTCGCCGCCCAGAGCGTCCAGACTTGCCCCTGCCGGGTACTCGGTAAAGTTGAACAGTCCCACCAGCGTTTCCTCACCGCGCTTGCGTACCAGTGCCAGTACACCGGGGTTGTGGCTGTCCCATGTGGTCACCCACGCATCCGGGGCAAAGCAGGGGTCTGCACGCATTTGGCGCAGCTGCTCCATGCCCTGCCACAGCTGGTTTTGCAGTGTGCCCTTTCGGGTGCGCTGCTTGGCATCCTCCCAGTTGAATTTGCTGCGGTGCAGGTTGCGGCTGTCCTCCACACGGTCGGGGTCGTTTTTGTAATCCCAGCCATTGAGCTGCGCAATTTCATCGCCGCAGTTCAGCATGGGGAAGCCCTGCAAAAACGCCATAGCAGTATGCAGCAGCAGGTCACGCTTTACCGCGTAGTCCAGTGCGGTTTTGTCGTTCTTTTCCAGTGCCTGCTCCACGCCGCACAGGCTGGCGGTGGTGCCGCAGCTCCGGGCATCGCCGGTGGCGGGGTCGTAGTTGTACAGCTCGCCCTTTGCCCAGCTGCCGGGGAAATTGCCCTCGTAGAAGTGGTACAGGTATTCCTTGTGCTTCTGCGGGTCGATACCCAGCCGGTTTTCCACCGCCTCATCCAGACCCCAGCCGATGTCATCGTGGCAGCGCAGATAGTTCACGAACCAGCAGCTGTCCGGCAGGGCGTGGAGGGCATCCAGCTGCGCCTTCAGCAGCCGGGTATCCCGGCTGGCAAGGGCACCCCACAGGTTGACCATGGTGGACACGTTGTAGAGCATGTGGCATTCCGGCTTTTCCGGGGTACCGAAATAAGCCGCCAGCTCCTTGGGAGCCATGACCACTTCGCCCTTGAGGATGACCGCCGGGCAGACACATTCCAGCACCATGCGGAGCATCCGCACAATGGTATGCACCTGCGGCAGATTGCGGCAGGTGGTGCCCAGCTGCTTCCAGATGTAGGGCACCGCGTCAATACGGAACACCTCTACGCCCAGATTTGCCAGATGCAGGATGCTCTTGGTCATGTCCACGAACACTGCCGGGTTGGCATAGTTCAGGTCCCACTGGTAGTCGTGGAAGGTGGTCAGCACCCACTTGTGCATCTCCTCACACCATGTAAAGTTGCCGGGGGCAGTGTTGGGGAACACCTGCGGAACGGTCTGTTCGTACTGGTCGGGGATGGTGCGGTCGTCATAGAGATGGTAATAGGCCTGAAACCACGGGTCGCCCGCCTTTGCCGCCATGGCCCAGCGGTGGGTGCTGGCGGTGTGGTTCATGACAAAATCCAGACACAGGCTGATGCCGGCTTTCCGCAGTTCACGGGTCAGGTTTTCCAGATCCTTGTTGGTGCCAAGGGCAGGGTCTACGGTGTCGAAATCCTCCACCGCATAGCCGCCATCGTTGTGGGGATGGGGCATCTGCAGCAGGGGCATCAGGTGCAGATAGGTCAGCTTCTGCTCCTTGAGGTAGGGCAGTTTCTTTGCCAGTTCTTTTAAGTTCCCGGCAAAGAGGTCGGTGTACATGGTCATGCCGAACATATTGCCCCGCTTGTACCACTCCGGGTCGGCAGAGCGTGCCTTGTCCAGTGCTTTCAGCTCGGCGCTACGGGCATTGTAGGCGTCTGCCATCTCCTGTTCCAGAACCTCCAGCCCTTCCCGGTTGTGGTACAGTTCCATGAACAGCCATTCCAGCTCATCTTTATGTTTGGCGAACCGGGACGCAAATTCCTGCTTTGTTTCCATAGGTCAGCCCTCCACTTCTGCAAGGGTAGGCATGGCGGGGATAGCACCATGCCGGCTGGTGGTGATGCTGGCCGCTTTGTTGGCAAAGGCCAGAATGCTTTCCAGCTTGTCCGCGGTCAGGGTGTCCAGCTCCTCCTTGCAGAGCTTGGACAGAGCAGCCCCAAAGAAGGTGTCGCCTGCGCCGTTGGTGTCGCCCACCTTGCAGGGAACGCCAGCCACATGGCCGGTCTTGTCCCCAAAGCGGTAGAATACGCCGTTTGCACCCAAGGTGACGAAAATCAGCCGGATGCCGTTCTGTGCCAGTTGTGCCGTGCCGCTTTCGCAGTCGGTGGTGCCGGTGAGCAGGGGCAGCTCCTCATCGGAAACTTTCAGAATATCCACCAGCGGCAGGGGAGCCTTCATCTGGGCAATGGCATCCTCTTTGTTCTTCCAGAGGTTGGCACGGTAGTTGGGGTCGTAGGTGATGGTAGCACCCAGCTTTTTGGCACGGGCAGCAGCGTCCAGCGTGGCAGTGCGAGAGGGGTCGGCGGTCAGGCTGACAGAACCGAAGTGGACGATTTTGGCAGCTTTCAGAGCCTCGTCCGAAATGTCCTCTTTGCACAGCATCACGTCAGCGTTGGCACTGCGGTAGAAGCTGAAGTCCCGCTCACCGGTGGCATCCACCGAGACCACCGCCATGGTGGTGGGGTGGTTTGCATCCACCGCCATGCCGGAAACGTCTACCTTGTTTTCTGCCAGAACCTCTTTCAGGTAGCGGCCAAAGGCATCTGCGCCCACCTTGCCGATAAAGGCAGTCTGTGCGCCCAGTCTGGAAGCAGCCACAGCCAGATTGGCCGGGGCACCGCCGGGGTTTGCGGCAAACTGAGGAATGCCGCGTGCATCCTTGCCGGTCTGGGTCAGGTCGATCAAAACTTCACCAATCGTTAAAATGTCCATGATAATTCTCCTTGTTTTTATCCTATAAGCTAAAACCCAACGATCACCGCTGGAACAGATAATGAATGTAAGCGGCTGCACGCTCCGGGTGCGGTGCATTCTGCACTACCCCAAGATAGACCTTGCCAGAAAAACCTGCCTGCCTGACAAACGGCGTGTCCGAAATATCCAGCACGGTCCCACCGGCGTTCAGACCCGACAGGGCATGGAAAGACGCATCCAGTGTCCGCAGATCGAGAAAATAATCATCTGCCAACAGTCGATCCCGTGCATATTCGTCCATCAGAACAACATCTAACCGCTGGGCACTGACTGCACCCAGCAGCTTCATCTCCGAAGCATATACATACTGCTCCTCTGCGTGTTCGCTTTCGCTGAGCAGCAAGCCGGACAGCAGATCGACCTGTTGCTTTTTGGTCAGACCCTGCGCCTCGGCAAAGCCGGTGGTAAGCTGTTCCGTCAGATCAGACCCGGCAGTGATATTTACCAGACCAAGGTAAAGCACATCCTCTTTTTTCGTCACATGGCGGTAGGCTGCATAGCCAAGGATATAGACGACGATGAGCACGATCGCAATGGGCAGCTTGTAATATGCCCAGATGTGCTCCCACTTTTTGCGCCCATGGAGGGAGCGGAGCGTATCCCGGTCAGTTTTTGTCATGGTCGTATTCCTCGTGTACTGCATCAGGGTCTCCACCGATCAGATAGAGGATCCGAAGCATCAGAAAGGAGCAGAGCATGGCGCAGAAGCCCATGCCCAGCAGGAATGCAGGCGTGAACACAAACACTATGACGTACCCCATGATGCCATAGATCGCCGCCATCAGCAGGGTGCAAAACAGATACCGGACACCCACGAGAAACGCTGTTTTCAGGATGCCGAAGGTGGTGTTTTCAAACCGTGCCAGCAGAGGAAAGGCATACAGCAGAACGATGCCGTACAGAACTGCCGCACCAATAAGCGTTGCAGTGAGCAGCGTCCAGAAAATGTTTTCGCTCCACATTCGGCGCAGCACAAAGCCATCCGCAGCCAGGAAACTGCCGACTGCCAGCAGGATAAGCCAGAGTTTTGTGGCAGGCTTAAAATTTTCCCGGAACGCCTTAAAAAACATCCGGGTCAGACCATCGTCCCGATCTTCCGCCATTTTGAGCGTGACGTAGAACAATGCGGTCGTAGAAGCCCCTATGGTAACGATGGGCAGGCTGCACACGAGCCATAAGATGTTCAGGTAAGCACTATAAGTCAATTTCGTCAGCACAGCAAACAGCGGCTTGTCCGTATTGCACAGGTCACGCATGGGGGTTCTCCTTTCGCTCAATCTCCTGTGGATTCGCGCAGGATCAGGTTGGTTTCCGTATAGACGGTGCGATAGTTCAGCGATGGCTCTTCGATGCGGGTCATAAGCAGATTGGCAGCGGTGTAGCCCATGATCTGTTCATGGATATGGATCGAAGTCAGACGGGGGGCAAAGTAGGAAGCCTCCTGACTGTCATCGAAGCCGCAGACCCAGATATCATCGGGAACCGAATACCCCAGCTCATTCAATGCCTTGACCAGATCCATGGCAACAAAGTCATTGGCGCAGACAAAGGCATCCGGCATCGTTTTGAACCGACGGATGGTTTCGTACAGGGATGCCGGATAGTTCTGCTGTCCAGATGGCATCGCACAGGTGCTCAGGCCTTCTGTCAGACCAAGGTGCTCCATTGCATCCTTATAAGCCATATAGCGCTCAAAGAAGGACTGACAGTGGTTTTTATCCCCCGCAAAGCTGATGCGTTTTTTGCCGCGCTGGACCATGTGGGCCACTGCATTCTGGATCTCAGTGCGGTTTTCCATATAAAGGCGGTCGGCTTTAAGAGGAGGACGCATCTCCATCACAGGGGTGTCTACAAACAGCAGCGGAACATCCAGATCGCACAGCATCTGTGCGTAGTCATAGTCGAATACTTCAAAGCAGATGATGCCGGCTGTGCGCTGGATGTTGAGAGAAGATGGAAGTTTTTTCTCTTTCAGCTCTATGGGAGAAATGCGATGAATGGTCATGCCGCTGTGCAGATGATCGATTTCCGACTGGAAACGATCCAGCATCATGGAGGAAAAGTGAGAGCTGCTCAGAAACTGGGTCGTCAGCATGGCGATCTCCCGTTTGTCACTCGGCAGAATGAAAGGCTCTGCTGCTTTTGCAGCGTCTTCCTGAAACAGCGGCAGATAGGCAAACTGCTTATAGCCCATTTCGGCGGCTTTGCGCAGGATCTTCTCCCGTGTGGCATCTGCCAGCACACCGGTGTTGTTGATGGCCTTTGAAACTGTGTTGCGGGAAAGCTGCAGTTCGCTTGCAATATCCTGAATGGTGACCCTGGTTGCCATAAGTCATCCTCTTTCTTTATAATACAGGAGCGGATGTTCTTTCTTTTATAGATAAAGTCTGGTGACGGATCTTATTCTTTATGACTCCAGTATAGTGCAAATGCACAAATTAGTCAAATGCAAAAATGCAAATCATCATTTTGCATATTTGCGCACGTTCGGATTTGTGCATCTGTACGAATCCACAGTAATTGTTGATGTATACCATAAATTATCGTTGACATTCGCTTGCTTGAGTGGTATAAATGAATTAAGGAAGTTTACATTTGCACAATTGAAGCGAAAAACGTAAAATTCAAAGGTGCAAATGTAAAACGCAAATCAAAAGGAGGAGAATGATTCATGAAAGCAAAGACGGCCTCGCCGGAAACGGCTGTGCTGACAGCAGAACGCAAGCTGCACAACACATGGGTCTACATCAAACGGCATTGGCAGCTTTACCTGTTGTTCCTGCTGCCTGCCGTGGTGCTGACGCTGGTGTTCAAGTACGCTCCCATGGGCGGTGTGCTGATCGCATTCCAGAAGTACAATCCCTTCAGGGGCATCTGGGGCAGCGAGTGGGTAGGCTTCAAAAACTTTACCCGCTTCATGTCCTCGCCGGACTTCCAGCGTTATCTGATCAACACCCTGAAGCTGAGCGTCTACGGTTTGCTGTGGGGCTTCCCGATCCCCATCCTGCTGGCATTCCTGCTCAACCGTATCGAGAGCAAGAAGATCAAGCAGAAGGTGCAGCTGGTGCTGTATATGCCCAACTTCATCTCGGTCATCGTGCTGTGCGGCATCGTCCGGGTGCTGCTGAGTGTTACTGGCCCGGTGAACGGCCTGCTTCACACCAGCATCAACTTCATGACGCTGCCGGAAGCGTTCCGCCCCATCTACATCATCAGCGGCATCTGGCAGGGTGCCGGCTGGGCATCCATCATGTACACCGCATCCCTTTCTAACGCCAGCAAAGATCTGAAGGAAGCTGCGATGATCGACGGCGCAAACCTGATTCAGCAGATCATGACGGTGGAGTGGCCCGCCATTAAGGATATGGTCGTGATTCAGTTCATCCTGCAGGCAGGCAACATCATGAGCATCGGTTTTGAAAAAGCCTATGCCCTGCAAACGGACCTGAACCTGAACACTGCCGAGATCATTGCAACGTATGTTTATAAAAAGGGCCTGTTGGACGGCGATTACAGCTTTTCCACGGCAGTCGGTCTGTTCAACACCGTTGTCAACGTCATCCTGCTGATCGCAGTGAACAAGATCGTTGCCAAAATGAACGATGGCAAGGGCTTGTAAGGAGGGGTTTACCATGGCAAAACAGAAAAAATCAAAAATGGCCCTCTACACCAGACAAGATAAGATCATCCTGTACTGCGGCTACGCACTTCTGGGCTTGTTCCTGCTGGCGATCATCGTTCCGATGATCTACATCGTCATCGCGTCCTTTATGGACCCGGTCACTCTGCAAAACAAGGGCATCTCCTTTGATTTCAGCAAGTGGAGTCTGGATGCTTACCAGCGTGTCGTTTCGGACAAGCAGATCTGGGTCGGCTTCAGGAACGCAATCCTTTACTCGATCATCTTCACCATCATCTCGGTAGCTGTGACGATGCTTGCCGCTTATCCCATGTCGCTGCCGGACTTCAAAGGCAAAACGATCTTCAACACTTTGTTTGTGATCACGATGTTTTTCAGCGGCGGTCTGATCCCCACCTACCTGCTCATCAACAATCTGGGTCTGCTGGATTCCATGTGGGCGGTCATTCTGCCGGGAGCATTCAGCGTGTGGAACATGATCATTGCCCGTACCTATTATCAGGGCATCCCGCGTGAGCTGCGTGAAGCTTCGGATGTGGATGGAGCCAGCGAGATGCTTTACTTCTTCAAGATCCTGCTGCCCGTCTGTATGCCGGTGGTGGCAGTTCTGGCTCTGTGGCAGTTCGTGGCAATGTGGAACAGCTACTTTGACGCCATGATCTACCTGAACAGCGCATCGAAGCAGCCGCTGCAGCTGGTGCTGCGTTCCATCCTGATCCAGAGCCAGCCGGAATCCGGCATGATCGCAGATATCCAAAGTACCGCCGAACGTGCGAAGATGGCAGAGCTGCTCAAATATGCAACCATTATTATTTCCAGTCTGCCGCTGCTGGTGATGTATCCCTTCTTCCAGAAGTATTTTGATGCCGGCATCATGGCTGGTTCCATTAAAGGCTGAGGATATTTCAGAATTTTATGAGCCGGTACGCTCATCTGTTACACGAAAAAAACATGAAAAAGGAGAAAATACCATGAAAAAGCTGATCTCTCGCCGCAACTTCCTCAAGGTCTGCGCTCTGGCGGGTTCTGCCGCTGCTCTGTCTGCCTGTGGCGGCGGCAAATCCACCGGCAGCAACAATTCTGCTGCCGCAGCTGTGGACACGACCGGTGCCGTTGAATTTCCGCTGTCCGAAAAGGTCACCTTTACCGGTATGACCAGCTTCCCTGTGGGCAGCGAATCCGAGCCGAACAACCGCACCATCTTCAAGCGTCTGGAAGAGCAGACCAATGTGCACATCGACTGGACCGCCATCCAGTCCGACCAGTGGAGCGATAAGATCACCCTGAATATGTCCAACCCCAACACCCTGACGGATTTTGTTTTTACTGCTGATTTTACCGACAGCAATCTGCTGCGCTACGCAGATCAGGGTGTCATCCTCAATCTGGAAGACTACATTGACAACAATATGCCGAATCTCCAGAAGGTCTTTGAGCAGTACCCGGAGTACCGCACCATGTGCACCGACAGCGATGGCCACATCTGGGCACTGCCCTGGATCGAGCAGCTCGGCGCAGAAAAGACCGCCATCCAGACCATTGGCAACATGAGCTTCATCAATACCAAGTGGCTGAACTTCCTCGGTCTGTCGATGCCCACCACAGTGGACGAGTTTGAGCAGGTGCTGATGGCATTCCGTGATAACGCCGCTTCTCTCAAGGCAGAGTATGGCATTGACGGCGACATCATCCCCATGTCCTGCATCGTCAACAACGGCGATCAGGACCCCAGCATCCTCATCAATGGCTTTGGCGAAGGCTACGGCGATGCTGACAAGGACCGCCATATTGCCGTTACCAACGACCGGAAAGTCATCTGTGCCGCCACCCAGCAGGGCTACCGCGATGGTCTGGACTGGCTGCACAAGCTGTATGCCGAGAAGCTCATTGACCCGGAGTGCTTCACGCAGGAGTGGTCCACCTATGTTTCCAAGGGCAAGGCTGGCCGCTATGGTGTCTGCTTCAGCTGGGATGTTGCCAACATTGACAACCTGACCGACTGGGAGCCGCTGCCTGCCCTGACCGCCGATACCCGCAATATCACTCCGCAGAACGGTTCTTTCACCAGCGGCTTTGGCCGCGGCAAGTGTGTTGTCACCGCAAAGGCAGCGAATCCTGCACTGGTTTGTGCATGGCTGGATCAGATGTACGCGCCCCTCCAGTCTCCGCAGAACAACTGGGGTACTTACGGCGATGCGGAAGGCTTTAACATTTTTGAACTGTCCACCAACGATAAGGGCGAGCCCATGCTGAAGCACGCTCCTCTGGGCGATGCTTCTCCCGTGGAAGTCCGTGAGGCGCAGTGTGTCGGCGGGCCTCTGGCGGTTCTGGATGATTACTATGGTGTATACGTTACCTGCCCGGACGATGCACAGTACCGTCTGGACTGGATCAAGGATATCTACACCCCGGATATGAACAACGATTATGTCTATCCCAATGTCTTTATGAGCAACGAGGACACCGAGCAGGTCTCTAACCTGCAGGCAGATCTGCAGACCTACATGAATACGCAGAAGGCTGACTGGATCATGAACGGCACTACGGATGCAGAGTGGAACGAATATCTGAGCAAGCTGGAAGACTACGGTCTGTCCGACTATCTGGGCATTATGCAGAAATATCTGGATGCTTACTACGCATAAGAATTCTTTCCTTTGGAGGATTCCATGAACGATTTGACTTTACAAAAAGCCCGTGCCTACGAGGCCGAGCACGGCGCTGCCATTTCCCCGGCGGAACGCCCTGCCTACCACATGACCCCTTATGTGGGCTGGCTGAACGACCCCAACGGTTTCTCTTATTATAAAGGGAAGTATCACCAGTTCTATCAGTATAACCCCTACGATGTGCGGTGGGCGCCCATGCACTGGGGGCACGCGGTCAGCACCGATCTGCTGCACTGGGAGTATCTGCCCTGCGCACTTGCCCCGGATTCCCCCGCAGACAACGGCCCCGGCTGCTTCTCCGGTTCTGCCACCGAGATGGATGACGGCAAGCAGCTGCTGATGTACACCAGCGTGGTGTCAGAAAAGCAGCCCAATGGGGAGATGCGGGACATCCAGACCCAGAGCATTGCCATCGGTGACGGCCTCAACTACGAAAAGCCTGCCTGCAACCCGGTGCTGACCCAGAAAGACCTGCCGGAAGGCTTCAGCAAGTTCGACTTCCGGGACCCCAAGATCTGGCGTGAGGCCGACGGCACCTACTCCGCCGTCTGCCGGGCCGAGGACGGCAGCGGCGCAGCGGCACTGTTCCAGAGCAAGGACGGCTTCGACTGGCACTTTGTCACGGTGCTGGAACGCTGCAACAATCAGTACGGCAAAATGTGGGAGTGCCCGGACTTCTTCCCGCTGGATGGCAAGCAGGTCCTGATGCTGGGGCCCATGGAGATGCTGCCCAAGGGCGAGTTCCACAATGGTCACAACGTCATTGCCTTCATCGGCAGCTACGACGAAGCCACCCACACCTTCACCAGGGAAAATGTGCAGCAGATGGACGGCGGCATCGACTTCTACGCCACCCAGACCACCCTTGCCCCGGATGGCCGCCGCATCATGACCGCATGGCTGCAGACCTGGTCGGACACCGAGGATAAGCCCCAGGGCTGCAAGTGGTTCGGGCAGACCATCTGCCCGCGCGAACTGCACATCAAAGATGGGCGCATTGTTCAGACCCCGGTGCGTGAACTGGATGCAGTTCACGGCAAGCGCACCTTCCACGAAAATGTGACGGTGCAAGGCGAAACTTCTCTGGAAGGCATCAAGGGTCGTGTGGCCGACCTGACCGTCACGGTGCAGCCCGGCGAATACCGCTCCTTTACCCTGAAGCTGGCCGCCGATGCAGACCATCACACCAGCCTGACCTACGACCCCTACACCTCCGAGCTGACGCTGGATCGCAGCCATGCCGGTTCCCGTGCCGACATCGTTCACCGCCGCAGCTGCAAAGTACGCAGCCAGAACGGTGCGCTCAAGCTCCGCATCCTGCTGGACAAAAACAGCATCGAAGTTTTCGCCAACGATGGCGAGCAGACCATGACCGCATGGATCTACACCCCGCAGTCTGCCGACGGCATCACCTTTGCTGCCGATGGCAAAGCAACTGTTACGGTGGAACAGTTTGAGCTGAATCTGTAACCTGATATTCCCTTCATTTCTCCTTCATGAAAGCACAGCCCCGCTTTGGATCCTTCTTCACCAAAGCGGGGCTGTGTTTGTTATTTGCAGTCAGTTTTTACGGTTCGATCACATTGAAAGTCTTCTCGAACTTGGAGGCGTACGCCAGCAGGCGCTTCAGAACGGTGGCATCGCCGCTGATCTGTACCTGACCCGCCTGCTGACCGGTCATCAGAGCAAACAGTTGCAGCCGCTTGCAGGTGACGGAAGCCTGTGCATCCGGATGGTTCTCGCCGGGGTAAGACAGCAGGATGCCATTCTTACGGGTTACATAGAACTGTTCATTCACATCTGTCACCGTCAGATTCAGAGTCAGATCATCGTTCTGGGCGGCATTGGCATCGGTCATGATCGCGATGTAATCCAGCAGCATGGCGATGGTCATCTCGCCCATTGTCGCGGTCAGTCCATTGGCTGAGCGCGCCAGTTTGGACAGGTTGCCTCTGCGGAGTTCTGCAGCGCCCATCAGGTAGGCGTTGCGCCATGCGCCGGACTCTGCCTGATAGCCCAGCTGCTCCAGCGCATCGGCGCACAGGTTGCGCGCCTTCTGGTTGGACGGGTCTGCAAAGACCAACTCCTTGGTGATCTGCGCCACCCACTGATAATCGCCCTTTTCAAAATCCTTCCGTGCCTTGCGCAGAACGGCATCCGTGCTGCCCAGATATTCTACCAGCTTCTTGGCGGTATCGCTGGGCGGGAGCGGGTTCAGGTTGACCGGGTTTGCGTCATACCAGCCCAGATATTTCTGGTAAACGGCCTTGGAATTGTGCGCCAGTGTGCCGT
>OLZC01000160.1_pt1 | contig 32641 bp, 30 predicted proteins | sample 1644391 | NCBI WGS metagenome assembly OLZC01 (sample SAMEA103958140, study PRJEB25191) | human gut metagenome | biome: human-associated habitat [ENVO:00009003]; feature: intestine environment [ENVO:2100002]; material: feces | place: Germany | collected 2013/2015
CCAGGCGGTATAGCCCCGGGCCTCAAAGGTGGCCCGCAGGCCGCCGGAGGGGAAGCTGGATGCATCCGGCTCACCCTGAATGAGCTCTTTGCCGGAGAACTCCATAATGACCTTGCCGCCATCCTTGGGGGAGATGAAGGAGTCGTGCTTCTCGGCGGTGACGCCGGTCATGGGCTGGAACCAGTGGGTGAAGTGTGTGGCACCCTTTTCAATGGCCCAGTCCTTCATGGCGTTGGCGACCACCGTTGCCACATTGGGGTCCAGGTGCTTGCCCAGCTTGATGGTTTTTTGCAGGGCCTTATAGGTATCCTTGGGCAGACGCGCCTCCATAGTGGCATCGTCAAAAACCATAGAAGAAAAGATTTCCGTTACCATACTGATTTCCCCTTTTCTGTAATCACAATTTATAAAACAAAAAAGCGACTTGGGGCACTATGGCTTTCGCCATAGCGACACCCTTGTCGCTTTTTCTGGAGTACCGGAAGAACCGGTTCCCCTGTCTGTATGGAGGCATCATACGCCAAAAAATGCAATTTGTCAATCGGCAAATTGCATTTTGGCGGTTCGCCCAATTGTTGCTGCCCCGGCTGCCGATGCTTCCGGCATTTTTGACATGCGGCAGGGGTGAGGTGTGCCATTGTGACGATTTCTCCGGAAAAATCATTGACAGGGGCCTTCGGCGAGAGTATAATGACCCCGAGTAGACAAGGATGTTTGCTGAACCTGGGCACACGCCCTCGTCCGGTGAGCGTCCTTTTTTCCATTTTTTGACGGAAAGGGACTGCCATGCTGTATACACAAGAAGATGTATTTTCCTATGTGGAGCAGGAGGATGTGAAGTTCATTCGCCTGGTCTTCTGCGACGCTGCGGGAAAACAAAAAAATATCGCCATCATGCCCCAGGAGCTCAAACGCGCGTTCTCCCAGGGCATTTCCTTTGATGGCTCCGCTGTGGGGGGCTTCAGCGGGGTGGAGGAGTCGGACCTGTTCCTGTTTCCCATCCCTGAAACCCTGACGGATCTTCCCTGGCGGCCCAGCCGGGGCAAGGTTGTGCGGATGCTTTGCAATATCCGCTATCCCGATGGGCGGCCCTACCCCATGGACTGCCGGGCTCTGCTGGCAAACGCGGTGCGGGAGGCCAGAGAAGCGGGAATCTCTGTGCAGATTGGCGCGGAATTTGAATTTTACCTCTTTAAAACCGATGCCGACGGCAACCCCACCACACAGCCCTTTGACCACGCGGGCTATATGGATGTGGCCCCGGAGGACAAGGGGGAGAACGTCCGCCGGGAGATCTGCCTGATGCTGGAGAGCATGGGCATTTCCCCGGAGAGCTCCCACCACGAGGAGGGCCCCGGGCAGAACGAGATCGATTTCCGCTATTCCGATGCCATTACGGCGGCGGACAATGCCCTGCTGTTTACCTCCGTTGTCAAGGCGGTGGCAGTGAGCAATGGGCTGTATGCGGACTTTTCCCCTAAGCCCATTCCGGAGCAGGCGGGCAACGGCCTGCATATCAATATCTCCGTCCGGCAGGACAATGGGGAGCACGTCAGCCAGTATTTCATGGCGGGCATTCTGGCCCATATCCGGGAGATGACGGCTTACCTGAATCCCACGGAGAGCGCTTACCGTCGCCTGGGAGAGTGGAAGGCTCCCCGTTTTGTCACCTGGTCCCCCGGAAACCGCTCCCAGCTCATCCGCATTCCGGCGGCTCAGGGGGAATATAAGCGCATGGAGCTGCGGTCCCCGGACCCCACGGTCAATCCGCACCTGGCCTATGCCCTGGTGATCTATGCGGGGTTGGACGGCGTGCGGCGGAAGCTCCTGCCTCCGGAGCCTATGAATGTGAACCTTTATACTGCGGACCGCAGCATCACGGCAGGCCTGGAGACCCTTCCCGGCAGCCTGAAGGAGGCAAAGGACATTGCTTCCGAAAGCGATTTTATCCGCAGCGTCCTGCCGGAGGGATTCTGGAAGTAATTGTAAGAGAAAGGAGCGGAAAGGGATGGCATCGGGAAAGAATATCTATAAGGTCCTGGTTGCGGGCGCCAATGACAAGACCTTTGCGCTCCTGCAAACACTGCTTCCCGGCAGCAGCTATGACCCGCCTCTGCGGGCCGGGTCTGCCGGAGAGGCCAAGCGCATGGCATTGGACTATGCAGTGGACATTGCCATTCTCAATGCCCCCATGCGGGATGAATTCGGCACCCAGCTGGCTCTGAATCTGGCCCGGGACAACGTGGGCGTGCTGCTGCTGGTGCCCGGTGAGAGCTTCGACGGGGTGCGGGACCAGGTGGAGGATGAGGGCGTTATGGCCCTGGCTAAGCCCCTGACCCGGCAAACGCTGGAAATGGGCCTGCACATGATTACGGCCCTGCGGGGAAAGCTTTTGCAGATGGATCGCCGGAACAGGGCCCTGCAGGAGAAGATGACGGATATCCGCACCATCAACCGGGCCAAATGGCTGCTCATCGAGCAGCTGCGCATGACGGAAAGCGAGGCCCATTATTATATCGAGCGCCAGGCCATGGATACCCGCCTCTCCCGCCGGGAAGTGGCAGAGAATATTATCAGGTCGTATGATCAGTAGGAGGATCTATATATGAAAGAAACCAAGTATATTTTCGTAACCGGCGGCGTGGTCTCCGGGCTGGGCAAGGGCATTACGGCGGCCTCTTTGGGCCGGCTTCTGAAGAGCCGGGGGCTGAAAGTGGCGGCCCAGAAGCTTGACCCCTATATCAATGTAGACCCGGGCACCATGAGCCCCTATCAGCATGGCGAGGTCTATGTCACCGAGGATGGCGCGGAGACGGACCTGGACCTGGGCCACTATGAGCGCTTCATTGACGAAGACCTCAATAAATATTCCAACCTGACCACCGGCAAGGTTTATTGGAATGTTCTGAACAAGGAGCGCCAGGGGGAGTATCTGGGCTCCACCGTCCAGGTAATTCCCCATATTACCAACGAAATTAAGGAGTTTGTCTACCGGGTGGGCAAGCAGACCGATGCGGATGTGGTCATCACGGAAATCGGCGGCACCATCGGCGACATCGAATCCCAGCCCTTTGTAGAGGCCGTGCGGCAGATCTCCCTGGAGGTCGGCCCTACCAACAGCCTGTTCATCCACGTGACTTTGGTGCCCTTCCTGCGGGGCTCCGACGAGCACAAGAGCAAGCCCACCCAGCACTCCGTCAAGGAGCTCCAGGGCCTGGGGGTCAAGCCGGATATCATCGTTCTGCGCTGTGATGAGCCCCTGGAAGACAGCATTTTCCGGAAGATCGCCATGTTCTGCAATGTGAAGCCGGACTGCGTTATTGAGAACATCACCCTGCCCAGCCTGTACGAGGCCCCCATCATGCTGGAAAAGCAGAATTTCTCCGGCATTGTGTGCCGGGAGCTGAATATCGATGCCCCCAAGATCGATCTGACAGAGTGGAACACCATGCTCCACAAAATCGACACCCGGGACAAGACCGTGACCGTTGGCCTGGTGGGCAAGTATGTGCAGCTGCACGATGCCTATCTGTCCGTGGCCGAGGCCCTGCGCCATGCGGGCTTCGACCTGGGGGCCAATGTGGATATCCGGTGGATCGATTCCGAAACCATCACCCGGGAGAATGTGGCCGAGGTCCTCCGCGGCTGCGCAGGCATCATCGTGCCCGGCGGCTTTGGCAGCCGGGGCATTGACGGCATGATCGCCACGGCGGACTTCTGCCGGGAAAACCGCGTGCCCTATTTCGGCATCTGCCTGGGTATGCAGATCTCCGTCATCGCCTTTGCCCGGAGCGTGGCGGGGATGGCGGATGCCAACTCCGGCGAATTCGACCCGGAGAGCACCCACAAGGTCATCGATTTCCTGCCGGACCAGAGCGACAGCGTTGCCAAGGGCGGCACCCTGCGGCTGGGGGCTTATCCCTGCCAGATCGTCCCCGGCACGAAGATGTTTGAGGCTTATGGCGTGAACCATATTTACGAGCGCCATCGCCACCGCTACGAATTCAACAATGATTTCCGCCAGGCCCTTTCCGATGCGGGCCTCACCGTCAGCGGCACCTCTCCCGATGGCTACATTGTGGAGACCGTGGAGCTAACGGACAGCCCCTTCTATGTGAGCGTTCAGTTCCACCCAGAGTTTAAGAGCCGCCCCAATAAGCCCCACCCCCTGTTCCTGTCCTTTGTGAAGGCCAGCCTGGAGCTGTCGGAGAACAGCTGAGCACATTCCCCCGGTTGCAAATGATTGCAAAACCGGGGGAATTTTGGTAGGATAGTCTCGAGGTGCTGTTATGACGTATGAAAATATGGTTCCCGGCATTTTCCGGGACCGGCCCAACCGGTTTATTGCCCATGTGGAGATCGGCGGAGCCGTGGAAACTGTCCATGTGAAAAATACGGGGCGGTGCCGGGAGCTGCTGGCGCCGGGGACGAAGGTCTGGTGCCAGCACTTTGCCGGAACACCCCGGAAGACCCAATACGACCTGATTTGCGTGGAGAAGGAGAATTACCTGATCAATATGGACTCCCAGGCACCCAACAAAGCCGTTCAGGAGTGGCTGTTGAGCGGCGGCCTGGGGGAGATTGCGGACCTGCGGCCGGAAACGACCCATGGGGACTCCCGGTTTGACTTTGCGTTCCGGAAGGGGGACAAGCAGTGCTATTTGGAGGTTAAGGGTGTTACGTTGGAGAATGGCGGCATCTGTGCCTTCCCGGATGCCCCCACGGAGCGGGGTGCCAAGCACCTGCGGGGGCTGCAAAGGGCGGTGACGGAGGGCTGCGTGTGCTATGCCCTGTTCGTGATTCAGATGCGGCCGGTATTGTACCTTCACCCCAATGACGCAACAGACCCCGCCTTTGGCAAGGCTTTGCGGGAGGCCGCAGCCGGAGGCGTCCACGTCCTGGCCGTGGACTGCCAGGTGACCCCTAACAGCATGACCGTCGGTCAGACGGTGGAGGTAAGATTGTAGCATGGCTCCCCCTCGGGGGAGCTTTTTGTATATTGGGGAAAAATGTCATAAAAGCATTGCATTGTTGCCTGTTGTTGTGCTATAATAACAGATATATATAAGGGATATTGTGCCCTGCTGCGCAAGCTGAACGTTGCCGTCACCGGCAGCGGCCTGCGTGCCTGGCTCCGCGGCCGCTACGCCCGGCTCCCCGCCGCAGTGCGGTAAAAAGCTCCTAAAACCTTCCCCTCCGGGAAAGCTTAAATAAAGAAAGGCGGAAATCTATGTTTATCCCCAAAATCAATTATTTTTATGTGGACCGGGCGCTTTCCATTTTTGGCAAGCTCCTTACCGGCGGTGTGGCACCTCTGGTGAGCATTGCCATCTATGTGTTCACGGCACTGGCTCTGTACACCATCGCCAAGCGCAGAGGCATTGCGGCACCCTGGCTGGCCTGGGTGCCTGTGGCGAGACTGTGGGTGCTGGGTTCGCTTTCCGACCAGTACCGCTACCTCACCCAGGGGCAGCTCAAGCACAAGCGGATTATGCTGCTGGTGTGGAAGGGTGTCAGTTGGGTGCTGACCGGCGGCATCGGTGTCAGCGCGTTTGCAGCCATTGCCGGGGCCAGCGTAGGGGCAATCCTCACCGTGCTGTGCCTGGCACTGGTGGTTGTCTGTGTGGCCATTGTCTATGTGGTGCTGTATTTCATGGCGCTGTATGATGTCTATGCCTCCTGCGATCCCCAGAACGCGGCGCTGTATCTGGTGCTGTCCGTTTTCTTCGGCTTCCTGGTGCCGGTGTTCCTGTTCCTCTCCCGGAACCTGGAAAAGGGGATGCCCCCCAGAAAGGAAACGGCGGAGAATGCTGCCTCTGCGGAAGGCCCGGAATTCTGAATTTGCCTGCCGGTAGCGGAGCCAAAGCCGCTACCGGCATTTTGCGAAAAGGTAGCCTTCTTTCCGATGGAAACTTTTGTTCTTGTGCCCGTTGACAAAGGCTGTCGGGTATTGTAAAATTCTAAGGTAGAGACGGAAGGTGTCTACGGGTGAAAGCCCCGGGCGGCTTTGTCTCTTTTTTGTTTTGTCCATTTATTTTTCTGCCAAAAAAGGAGAACGTTACATTATGGAAAAACTGGAGCAGCTGTACGAAGGAAAGGCAAAGAAAGTATTCAAGACCGACGATCCCGAGCTTCTGATCGTGGAATACAAGGACGATGCCACCGCATTCAACGGCCTGAAAAAGGGCACCATTGCCGGTAAGGGTGTTATCAACAATGAGATGAGCAACCGCCTGATGCAAATGCTGGAAAAGCAGGGCATTCCCACCCACTTTGTCAAGGAGCTGGATTCCCGCCAGACTCTGGTGAAGAAGGTTTCCATTGTGCCGCTGGAGGTCATTGTCCGAAATATCTCCGCCGGTTCCTTTGCCAAGCACTACGGCGTGGAAGAGGGCATTGTTTTCGAGCATCCCACCATCGAGTTCTCCTATAAAAATGACGCGCTGGGCGACCCCCTGCTGAATACCTATCATGCACTGGCCCTGAAGCTGGCCACCCCCGAGGAGATCAAGACCATTGAGGACTACTCCTTCCGGATCAACGAAGCCCTGAAGGCCTTCTGGCTGACCTGCGGCGTGACCCTGGTGGACTTCAAGCTGGAGTTTGGCCGTCTGTCCGACGGCACCATCGTCCTGGCCGACGAGATCAGCCCCGATACCTCCCGGCTGTGGGATGTGAAGACCCACGAGAAGCTGGATAAGGACCGCTTCCGCCGGGACCTGGGCGGCGTGGAGGAGGCCTATGCCGAGATCATGCGCCGTCTCGAGGAGCACCTGAAGTAAGAACAACGGAAACCCCTGGAAACTCCGGCAGGCGAAAAAGCCCACCGGAGCTTCCGTGCGTATAGAAAAGATACCAAAAGACACAATATTTGTAATAAAATCGGAGGATCACATTATGGGAAACTGCGCAATCGTTGGCATCAACTGGGGCGACGAGGGCAAGGGCCGGATGGTAGACCTGCTGACCCAGGACTATGATATCGTCGTTCGCTATCAGGGCGGCGGCAACGCCGGTCATACGGTCATCAATGAGTACGGCAAATTTGCCCTGCATCTGCTGCCTTCCGGCATTTTCCGCAAGGGCGTTGTGAACATTCTGGGCAATGGCGTGGCGCTGGACCCCGAGAACCTGTGGAAGGAAATGGAGCAGGTCCGTGCCCAGGGCGTTGCCATTACTCCGGAGAATCTGAAAATCTCTGACCGCGCCTCTCTGCTGATGCCCTGGCACCGGCTCCAGGACGGCCTGGAGGAGGCCCGCCTGGCCGACAAGAAGTACGGCTCCACCAAGCAGGGCATTGCCCCCTTCTATGCCGACAAGTACGCCAAGAAGACCGTCCTGGCCGGTGAGCTGCTGTACCCCAAGCACCTGAAAGAGCGCCTGGCCGATCTGCTGGAGTGGAAGAACCTGACCCTGACCGGTGTCTACGGTGCCGAGCCTGTGACCATGGAGGAGCTCATGGCCTGGGTTGACGACTACTGCGAGAAGATCAAGCCCTATATTGCCGATACCGGCGTGTTCCTGCGGGATGCTCAGGCCGAGGGCAGGAAGATCCTCTTCGAGGCCCAGCTGGGCTCTCTGCGGGACCTGGACTACGGTATCCACCCCTACACCACCTCCTCCAACCCCATCGCCGCCTATGCCCCCGTGGGCTCCGGCGCACCCAATGTGAAGATCGATTCCATCGTAGGCGTTGTGAAGGCCTATTCCAGCTGCGTTGGCGAAGGCCCCTTCACCTGCGAGTTCTTCGGCAAGGAAGCGGACGAGCTGCGCAATGCGGGCTTTGAGTTCGGCGCCAAGACCGGCCGCCCCCGCCGGGTAGGCCCCATCGACATCGTGGCCACCCGCTACGGCATCCGCTGTCAGGGTGCTACCTCCATTGCCCTGACCAAGCTGGACGTGCTGAGCTATATGGACCGGGTCCCTGTCTGCGCCCACTACGAGCTGGACGGCAAGCAGATCGAGGAGTTCCCCTTCCCCGCAGTGCTGCCCGATGCCAAGCCCGTCATGGAGTACCTGCCCGGCTGGAAGTGCGATATCTCCGGCTGCCGCACCTGGGACGAGCTGCCTGAGAATGCCAAGAAGTACGTGGAGTACGTGGAAAAGAACATCGGCTGCCACATCGGCTACGTCTCCGTAGGCCCCGAGCGTGACAGCATCATCTACCGCTAAAAGGAGGCCAATATGACAGACCGCTACGAATCCCCTCTGTCCTCCCGTTATGCCTCCGAGTATATGCTGCACCTGTTCTCCCAGGACGTGCGCTATCAGACCTGGCGCAAGCTCTGGGTGAGCCTTGCCAGGGCCGAGCACAAGCTGGGCCTCGGCATCACCGAGGAGCAGGTGAAGGAGCTGGAAGCGCACATCACCGATATTGACTACGCCGTAGCTGCCGAGCGGGAAAAGCTGGTGCGCCATGACGTCATGGCCCATGTGTACGCCTACGGTCAGGTGGCTCCCTCTGCCGCCGGTATCATCCACCTGGGCGCGACCTCCTGCTATGTCACGGACAATGCCGATATCGTCATCTACCGGGACGGCCTGCGCTACCTGAAAGAGGAGCTGAAAAAGGTCCTGGCAAACCTGCGGGACTTTGCTGAAGCCTACAAGGCCATGCCCACCCTGGGCTACACCCACTACCAGCCCGCTCAGCTGGTCACCGTTGGCAAGCGGGCAACGCTGTGGATGCAGGACCTGGCCTCTGACCTGGAGGAGTTGGACTTCGTCATCGACAATATGCGTTTCCTGGGCTGCCGGGGCACCACCGGCACCGAGGCCAGCTTTCTGGACCTCTTCGACGGGGACACCGCCAAGATTGACGAGATGAACAAGATGATCTCTGCCGACTTCGGCTTCGACAAGTGCTTCGCTGTCTGCGGCCAGACCTATCCCCGGAAGCTGGACAGCCGGATCCTGAACGTCCTGTCTTCCATCGCCCAGAGCTGCTACCGCATGGCAAACGACATCCGCCTGCTGCAGCACGACCGGCAGGTGGAAGAGCCCTTCGAGAAGAATCAGATCGGCTCCTCTGCCATGCCCTATAAGCGCAACCCCATGCGCTGCGAGCGCATCTGCTCCCTGTCCCGGTATCTCATGGCGGACGCTCTGAACGCCCCTATGACCGCCTCCACCCAGTGGCTGGAGCGGACCCTGGACGACTCCGCCAACCGCCGCATTTCCCTGCCGGAGGGTTTCCTGTGCGCCGATGCCGTGCTCAGGCTTGCTCAGAACGTCACCGATGGCCTCCACGTGAACGAGAAGATCGTGGAGCGCACGGTTCGGGAGTATCTGCCCTTTATGACCTCTGAGAATCTGATGATGGAGGCCGTCAAGCGGGGCGGAGATCGCCAGGAGCTCCACGAGATCATCCGTTCCTGCTCTATGGAGGCCACGGCCCGGATGAAGAACGGCGAAAGCTGCAATCTGCTGGAGCTGCTCTCCGCCCGGAAGGAATTCGGCATGCCCCCTGCCGAGATCGAGGCCCTGCTGGACCCCAAGCTCTATGTGGGCCGCTGCCCGGAGCAGGTGGACCGCTTCCTGAAGGAAATCGAGCCGCTCATCGGCGATGTCAAGCGGGAGACCGCGGAAATCAATTTGTAAACGGAGGTATCCCGATTGGAAAAAATTCTTGTGCTGGACTTCGGCGGACAGTATAACCAGCTGATCGCCCGCAGAGTCCGGGATCTCCATGTCTATGCGGAGATCGAACAATACGATGCGATCACCCCCCAGGAAATCAAGGACCGGGGCTATAAGGGCATTATCTTTACCGGCGGCCCCAATAGCGTCTATGATATGTCCTCCCCCCACTATGACCCTGCGGTTCTGAAGCTGGGCATTCCCGTTCTCGGCATTTGCTACGGCTGCCAGCTCACCGCCTGGATGGCCGGCGGCACGGTCATCACCGCTGAGACTTCCGAATACGGCAAGATTCAGCTGAATCTGAAAAAGCAAACTTCCAAGCTCTTTGCCGATGTGCCCGAGAGCAGCATCGTGTGGATGAGCCATACGGACCGGGTCGATCAGCTGCCGGAGGGCTTCGAGGTCACCGCCTCCACCGATAACTGCCCTGTGGCTGCCATGGAGAACGAGGCGCAGAAGCTCTACGCTGTCCAGTTCCATCCCGAGGTGACCCACAGCCAGTTCGGCAATCAGATGCTCAAAAACTTCCTGTACAATGTCTGCCTCTGCACCGGCGACTGGCAGATGGATTCCTTCATTGAGGATACCGTCAAGGCCCTGCGGGAGCGCATCGGCGATAAGAAGGTCATTCTGGGCCTGTCCGGCGGCGTGGATTCCTCCGTGGCTGCGGGCCTGATCAGCCGGGCCGTGGGTGACCAGCTGACCTGCGTTTTCGTAGACCAGGGTCTCATGCGCAAGGATGAGGGCGACTTCGTAGAGAAGACCTTCACCAGCCTCTTTGACATGCATTTCGTCCGGGTCAATTGCCAGGAGCACTTCCTGTCCTGCCTCAAGGGCGTTACCGACCCGGAGCAGAAGCGGAAAATCATCGGCACCGAGTTCTATAAGGTCTTCTGGGACGAGGTTCGCCGCCAGGGCGGCCAGGACGCCTTCTTCGCCCAGGGTACCATCTACCCCGACTGCATCGAGTCCGGCAAGGGCAACGCCGATAAGATCAAAACCCACCACAACAAGGTCAAAATGCCGGAGGACGTGAAGTTCCTGGACATCATCGAACCCCTGAGCAGCCTCTTCAAGGATGAGGTCCGCCGGGTAGGCGAGCAGCTGGGCATTCCCCATGAGCTGGTCTGGCGGCAGCCCTTCCCCGGTCCCGGTCTGGGCGTGCGCATCATCGGTGAAGTCACCGCCGAGAAGGTGAAAATCCTCCAGGAGGCCGACTGGGTTCTCCGGGATGAGATGGCCAAGAACGGCTATGAGCGCCAGATGGCCCAGTTCTTCTGCGTCCTTCCCGGCGTCAGCACCGTGGGCGTCATGGGCGACCACCGCACCTATGACCACCTCCTGGCAATCCGCGCAGTCACCACCGACGACTTCATGACTGCCGACTGGGCCCGCATCCCCTACGACATCCTGGCAACCGTCTCCAACCGCATTACCAACGAAGTAAAACACATCAACCGGGTCGTCTACGACGTCACCAGCAAACCCCCGGCAACGGTGGAGTGGGAATGAAAAATTTGTGATACTCCAAGAAAAAATAGCCTAGAGAAATCACAACATTTGGAAATCCTACATCTGATTTGATAGCAAAATGATAGCAACTCTTCCGCACCAATTGTTCATTCCTTTCAAAAGGGACAACTGGTTTGCAGGTTGCTTCCCAATCCTATAACGAGCAAAATGCTCTGCTGAGTTTTTGAAGCGAACTCAGCAGAGCATTTTTTGTTTGTCTTACAGAATGTCCTTGAATTTAGAAACCAGGTAATCACTGAGTTCCTGAGAGGGACCAACCTTTTTGAATTTCCCGGAGGTGTCGTATTTTGGGTAGTGGTAGCGCCAGCGGTCATATTCTTCCTGGGTGATTTCTTTGCTTTTCAGCTTCGTCATTTCGGTATTCCAGGCATCCAGCATTTCTTGAAGTTCTATACCGTCACTGCCGCCCTTTACAGGATTGACCCTTAGATGTACTTCCCCTTCGCTTTCGCAGACTTCCAGACCATAGCAGTCCTCCAGGGCAAAGAGCGTGTGCATCAGACCAATTTCAGAATCAATGTCCGGCACGTTCAACGCGTTGGGGGATACGTCCAGGGCGTTCGCCAAAGCAGCAGTTATATCTGCTTTGGGAGACCGGGTTCCGTTTTCGTATTGGGCAAGACGTACATCAGCGGAGCGCTCCGGAAAGCCGATAGCCATTCCGAGATATTTCTGGGTCATGCCCCGTAGTGTGCGAAAAAAGTGGATTCGTTCACCAATTGCCATAACAGCCATCTCCTGTGTTGTATTGCATTTTAAGTATAACAGATATGTTTAGAATAGTCAAGAAAAACTTAAACATTACTGATTAAGTTTTTCGCTGCTAGCACTTGACTTAAACAAAAATGTGTAGTATAGTAATACTATCCTAAACAGAAACGCTTAGGATTCGCGGCGGTGAGGGGGTAGCCAACCCCAAGTCCGACGTTAGTGTACCTTGACAATTGAACAACCCTCCAAATAACGAACTCTCTGCGATGGATTCCGGTCCGAGCCACTTGAGGGATGTGCCATCCCAAAGACGCACCAGCCTCAGAAAACCGGGCGGTTCCCGGTTCGGCGATGACAGCAGAGAGGGGATACTCTCCACCAGCTACAGTCCGGGCGTGTTGGCAACCGTCGCAGGCAATAGGGTGAGAGGCTTCGTAAGTCAATCGGAGATTGAGAAATGGGCGCCGGAGTCACTTCCGACGGTTTGGAGGGGCCCAAAAGTCTTACGAAGAAGCATGGGGTAGTCTGTGCTTCCGAGGAAACATCCACTACCAAATCTAAAATAGAAAGGAAAAATTTGCCTATGGCAGGAGAAATCTTTATGCGCGTTGAGGAAGTTGCGGAGGAGCTTGGGGTATCTATTCCCTATGCCTACAAGCTCATTCGTAGCATGAACGAAGAACTGAAAGAGGCTGGCTGCATCACCATTGCGGGCCGGATTGATCGTAAGTTCTTCCACGAAAAATTCTATGGAACCAGAGAACAGAAAGGAGACAAGTAATCTATGGCAGTCTTTCGGGACAAAAAGAATGGTAGCTGGTATGTTCAGTTCCGGTTTACGGACTGGAAGGGCCAGCGCCAACAGAAATTGAAGCGGGGCTTCTCCACAAAAAAGGAAGCCCAAAATTGGGAACGGGAGTTCCTGATGAAGAAACAGGCAGATGTGGATATGACTTTCGAGAGCTTTGTAGAGCTGTACGAAAAGAATATGAAGCCAAAGCTGAAGCTCAATACCTGGCTCAGTAAGGAACACATCATTCGGACAAAAATTCTGCCTTATTTCAAGAATCGGAAACTGGCAGAAATCTCAGCACGGGATGTGATCGACTGGCAGAATGAAATCCGACAATTGAAGAAGTCCAACGGAGAGCCGTACTCAGCGGATTATCTGGAAAACATTCATACCCAGCTCAGCTGCTTGTTCAACCATGCAATCAAATACTACGGACTCCAAGTCAATCCAGCGGCCCAAGCCGGGAGTATGGGGGACGAAAATCCCAAGGAAATGCTTTTCTGGACGAAGGAGGAGTACATGAAATTCATTGATGTGATAATGGATACAATATATGTAATCTCGTCTGCGACAACAGATCAATCAAACAGGTAACGGCATTCTGCATAGTCCACCCGGCTTTTGAGGTGATCTGTGCTGCATTTACTATTGTCAAACAGCTGTTAAGAGTGGATCAATCAGCCACAAAGATTCTGGAAAATAAAAGTTACGAATTAACTAAAAATTATATTGACAAACACATTGAACGGAGATATAGTATACTCGCAAGGAGGGATTGTGATGGATTCTACCGAAAAGCGTCTTGGTAATGTAGCGGAGATCATGGCTGGTTTGACCGGTTTTGCGGATAAGGGCAAGTACAGGTATAGCGTGGTTCAGCCTAACAGCTTTACGGATACAGGCCTGATGAACGAAGTGGATGTGCAGTGGCGAAGTGATGAACTTACGGACAAACAGTTGCTGTCTGTAGGCGACATTCTGGTTAAACGTCTAAACCCCTCGTTTGTGCATGTGGTTGCGTTAGAATCTGCAGGCATGGTGGCATCGCAAAACATTCTTGTTGTTAGGCCCGGTGCTGAGATCGATCCTGACTATCTGGGTTATCTGCTGGAACAGAAAGATATCCTTGGACAGGTGGAGCATTTGACCGGTAGCACGGCAGCAATCAAAGCGGTGTCGGTCAAAAAATTGGCCGGCATCACAATTCCGGTTATCCCTTTAATAGAACAGCGCAAGGTTGGTGCCATCTGGAAACTCAGCCGAAAGCGCAAGCAGCTTCTGAATGAATACATGGCCGAAAACGACAGATTGGTGTCGTTACTGGCTTCCCAAATACTAAACGTTGGAGGAAATAGAAAGTGAGCAAGACTACTTCTCAGGATATTAAAGCGACGCTGTGGAAAGCGGCTGGAACCTTCCGCGGTACGATTGATGCCGCAAACTACAAGGACTTCGTCCTATCCATGCTGTTCCTGAAATATCTGGATGACACCTACAAGGAGTTCCTCAGAGATCTGGAAGAACGGTACAAGGGCAACCAAGTCCGCATTGAGCGGGCCAAAAAGAATCTGCCATTCGTCCTGGGGGAGAAGGAACGATTTGATTATCTCTACGAGAACCGATTTGATCCCAAAATCGGTGAAATGATCAATACCGCCCTACAAGGCATCCAGGACAGCAACACCGAACTGCGAGGTGTGTTCCGCAGCATCAATTTCAACAGTGAATCCATGCTGGGCAATCCTCAACAGAAGGTAACCAAGTTGCGTACGCTTCTGGAGGATTTTAAGCCTTTGTGCCTGGAGCCTTCCCAGATTGAAGTTGGCCCAGGCGAAGATCCTGCGTATGTGATCGGTGATGCTTATGAATACATGGTCGGCGAATTTGCCGCTGAAGCCGGGAAAAAAGCGGGCAGTTTCTTTACTCCGAGCATGGTTTCTGAACTGATGGGTAAATTGACCGCGCCCAGGGCCGGTGACTCTATTTATGATCCCACCTGCGGCTCTGCTTCGCTGCTGATCCGCACTGCTCGTCAGGCTGGTGATCCGGATCAAGTCGCGATCTACGGTCAGGAAATGAATGGTTCCTCCTGGTCCATGGCCAGAATGAATCTCTTCATCCATGGAATCCACGTCAACCCCAATGACATTGCCTGGGGCGATACACTGGCCAATCCCCAGCATCTGGATTCCGATGGCAATTTGAAGCAGTTCGATGTGATTGTTGCCAATATGCCATTCTCCTTGGACAAGTGGGCAGAGGGTTTCAACCCTGGCGGTCAGGAGGATGGCAGCAGCGATAAGGGTAAGAAGTTCAAGATGACCGCCAACCTGGACCGGTTCCATCGTTTCGACTGGGGTGTACCTCCTGCAAGTAAGGGGGACTGGGCATTCCTGCTGCACATGCTCCATTCGTTACGGAGCAATGGCCGCATGGCTGCTGTTGTTCCTCATGGTGTTCTGTTTAGAGGCTCTGCGGAAGGACGTATCCGCCAGACTGTCATTGAGAAGAATCTGCTGGATGCTGTTATCGGTTTGCCCGCCAATCTGTTCTATGGCACTTCTATCCCGGCCTGTATTCTGGTGTTTAAGAAAAACCGTGCCACCAGCGATGTCCTTTTCATCGATGCTTCCGGCAAGGATGCGGAAGGCAAGCTGAGATACCGCAAGGACAGGAACCAGAACAAACTGGATCAGTGCCATATCGACGATATCTTCCGTGCCTATACAGATCGGGTGGATGTGGAGCGGTTCGCTCATGTGGCTTCCTTTGAAGAAATTAAGGCCAATGAGTTCAACCTGAACATCCCCCGCTATGTAGACACCTTCGAGGAAGAGGAACTCATCGACATTGAAGAAGTGCAGGACAACATCGAGCGCATCAGGGGTGAGATTGCTGCCGTAGAAGCCCAGATGGCGCAGTATCTGAAGGAGCTTGGTTTATGAGCGAACTTGTAAAATACAGTGAGCAAACCTTTGAGAGCATTAAGCACGTCAACGAATATGGCGAAGAATACTGGCTGGCTCGTGAACTCCAGCCGGTCCTGGAATATGTCCAGTGGCGCCGTTTCTCGGATGCCATCGAGCGTGCCAGGCTTGCTTGTAAAAACAGCGGCTTCGCAGTTGAGGACCATTTTGCCGATGTCGGCAAAATGGTTGACATTGGCTCCGGTGCAGAACGTCAGATCGATGATGTTATGCTTTCCCGGTATGCCTGTTATCTGATTGTGATGAATGGCGATCCCCGGAAGGAGGTTATCGCCATTGGTCAGTCCTATTTTGCGGTAAAGACCCGGCAGCAGGAACTGATTGATAACTATGAGCAAATGTCGGAGGATCAGAAACGTCTGGCAATCCGCAATGAGATGATCGCACATAACAAGTCGCTGGCAGAGGCCGCGCAGATGGCGGGCATTGAGGATCAGAGGGAGTATGCAATTTTCCAGAACAAAGGTTACCAGGGCTTGTATGGCGGCCTTGGTGCTAAGGAAATCCACGCCCGGAAGGGGTTGAAGAAGAGCCAGAAGATTCTGGATCACATGGGCAGCACCGAACTTGCCGCCAATCTCTTCCGTGCGACCCAGACTGACGAAAAGCTGCGCCGTGAGAACATCCAGGGGAAGCAGGCAGCGTATGATACCCACTACCAGGTTGGTAAGAAGGTTCGCCAGACCATCCAGGAACTGGGTGGTACCATGCCGGAAGATTTGCCGACACCCGAGAAGAGCGTAAAGCAGATTGAGCGCGAGGTCGAGCGCAAGAAACTCAAGGGGAAATAAAAACCATAGATTAGGTGCTGTTTGAAATTTTCGAGCAGTTTCCAATGATAAAAACGGAGGTGGAAGAATGTATCAAAGCGAATATGAGAAAGCCCTGGAGCAGGTGAAAACTGCGGTGGAGTTTGTGAGAGACTGCAACAATATCACCCGTTGCGAAAATACCTTGCGCAATTTTGAACGTGGACAGGCCATGGCCTGCCTGCAGGACATGATTCGAGAATATGGAAGCCAGATCGACGCCTTCGGTATTTGGGTCGATGGGGTGCGCGTGGTGAATGGCGTGCCACTGGAGCAATTTACGGATCTGGATATCAGGATACAGCTCCAATATGTGAGCCAACATATTCCTGCATACGCTCTTCTGCGGGAAGGCGAGAAGGAGTTGGCAAAACGGGCTTGCCAGTGGCTGGATGGAACGGAAAATAAACGAGTATGACGGTTTATAAGCAGGAATGAATGGAGGAAGATGTATGGCGACAACTGTTAATGCAGCTTTTGAAGAGTTTATGAAAGATATTGTAAATCTTGACCCCAACATTGTATCTGCCGCAAGAATTAGCCGTGATAATCTATTGAATAATATTGCCGAATTCGATGAAAAAGATGGTTTCTTCGATTTGTGCGATGAATTTAATGTACACTTTGGTTCCTTTGCGCGTAAAACCAAATGTCGAGAACTTGATGACATCGACTTAATGATCGGTATTGCGGCAAATGGAGCAACATACAATCAATATGATCCGTGGGATAATGTTCGGATTACTGCAAGTACTATCAACTCGGCACAAAAAGACTGCATGAGCGATGACGGAACATTAAGCAGCACAAAGGTGACCAACAGGTTTAAGAGTAAATTGGAGTCAGTGCGAGAATACTCCCGCTCTGAAGTTCGAAGAAACGGAGAAGCTGTTGTATTAAATCTCAAGTCCAAAGATTGGTCTTTTGACATTGTTCCGTGTTTTCACACTGTGACCGAAAGTGATGGACGGGCATATTATCTTATCCCGAATGGGCAGGGCAACTGGAAGAAAACAGACCCTCAAAAGGACAAAAAACATGTTACAAGAACCAATCAGAGCAAGGATGGACGTTTGCTAGAATTGGTACGGCTCTGTAAAAAGTGGAATAAAGTTAAAAATGCAAAAACAATTCCCTCATATATGCTTGAAACAATGATTGTTGATTATGCGGATTCTGTGAGTGAATTAAGTCAGTGGATTGATTTGCGGTTCAGGGATACTCTGAAATACATAGCAGGTCATATTACAGGTCCTGTGTATGATATGAAAGGAATTCAAGGTGATATCAATCATCTTAGTGTTTCTGACAGATGGAGTCTACAGTGTAAGGCACGAGCAGACTACGAAAAAGCATGTGAAGCGTGGCAGGAAGAACAGACGAAGAATTATAAAGGGGCAATAAGCAAATGGGGTGAAATCTTTGGAAGCAGCTTCCCAGAATACGGCTGATAGTATTTTTGTAAGACAAAATGAATCATATCTGCTTGATTGCTTGCTTGAACAGCGAAAACGGTATGCTTTTGCAAAAAGATTGCAGAGAACACAATCCATTATTATGATTGCGCTTACCGCTTATTCGGCAATTTCATCTGCAATCGGTCTAGAGCTGCTGACTGCAATATATGGGTTGGTATCTGTGATCGTTTTGGTTGCAAACAAATATTATGGAAAATGGATTGCAAGTGTCAAGCGGGAGGCAGCAACAATACAACAGTTCTTCGATGTAGTGCTTTTTTCTGCTGCGGTAGGCAATAGTGAGCTGGAATGGGGTAACTGTCCTAGCAGAATAGACATAGCTAAGCATATCGGGGATTATACAGATCAGGAAAGAGCAGACGTAAAAAATTGGTATAGTGACTATTCAAGGCTTTCTGGCAGTCAACAGGTGTTCTATTGTCAAAGTGAGAATGAACGCTGGACGAAAAATATAATTAAAGATTACATGGTATTGCAAATTATAGTCTGGACCGTGGTAACTTTACCAGTGATTATAAGCTTTTTTGTTTTTAATCCAAGCGTTATAAAGGCTATCTGTGTCTGTACATGGTTGATTCCGATTGGAGAGTATGCAGTAAGTTCGATTTATGAAACTATAGAATGCCGCAATATGCACGAAAAAATAAGAAGTGAAGTGCATACGATTGAAGAATCTTTGTACGGTGATAGTGATGACTTAGTATCATCGCTAATGAATTTGCAGCAAAGCATATACAAAAGTCGGTGCGAAAGTCTCCTGATTCCAGACTGGTTTTACTCACGCCGAAAGCCTAAATACCAGAAAATTGAGGACCGTATTGCCAGAAAAATCAGTGATAGCTGAGAAAAGAGTGTACAACATGACACCAGAAGTAAAAGAAAGAATAGACCAAATCCGGCACGGAATCGTGCCGGAGGGTTATAAGAAAACCAAAGCCGGAATTGTGCCTGCGGAATGGACTGAATACGCAATTGCCGATTGCTTGAAGCGTGTGGAGCGACCAGTTGAGGTTAAGTCAGATGAAATGTATACGCAGATTGGTATTCGGTCTCATGGCAAGGGCTTGTTTTATAAGGAACCTGTAAACGGAAAGGCCTTGGGAAACAAGTCGGTTTTTTGGATTGAGCCGGACTGCTTTGTCTTGAACATTGTCTTTGCTTGGGAGCAAGCGATTGGAAAAACAACACAAAAAGAAGTCGGTATGATTGGTTCACATCGCTTTCCGATGTATCAACCGATAAATGAGCGGGTTGACATTGATTATCTGATTTCTTACTTGATGACCAAGCGAGGAAAGAATATTTTGGAAGCAGCTTCTCCCGGTGGAGCCGGACGAAACAGAACACTGGGGCAAGACCGGTTTATGAATAGCAAAATTGTCCTTCCTACGCTTGCTGAGCAGAAAAAGATTGCTTTGATTCTAACCATGCAGGACAAGATTATTGAACTTGAGCAACAAAAAATCGAAGAAATCAAAAAAGTAAAGCGGTTTTTCCTTGAGAAAATGTTTCAAAAGGAAGGCCAGACTGTGCCGGAAATTCGCTTCAAGGGATTTACTGCCCCGTGGGAAAAGCGTAAGTTCTCAGATATTACTTTTCCGGCTGGTGAAAAGAATAAGGATAACCTTCCATTAGAGAGCTATTCAATTACCAACGAATATGGGTTTGTACCACAAGACGAGAAGTTTGAGAATGGTGGAACGATGCGAGAAGCAGATAAAAGAATGTATTATATCGTTTCTCCGAACTCCTTTGCATATAACCCAGCAAGAATAAATGTTGGTTCAATCGGATACCAAAATGTCGGGAAAAATGTGATAGTTAGCTCCCTTTACGAGGTTTTCAAGGCCTCTGAAGATGTGGACGATAGGCTCTTATGGCACTGGTTCAAATCACCTGATTTTCAAAAGTTGATTATGCAGTTGCAAGAGGGTGGTGTTCGTCTGTACTTCTATTACGACAAGCTCTGTATGGGAGAAGTATTTCTTCCTTCGCTTGAGGAACAGCGCAAAATTGGAAAGCTATTTGATACCATCGACCACCTTATCACCCTTCATCAGCGTAAGCTGGAAGAAGAAAAGAGGAAGAAAAAAGCCCTGATGCAGCTTTTGCTGACTGGGCTTGTGCGTGTAAACGCTTAATGGGAAAAGCCGGTGTAGCGACAACTGCACCGGCATCCCTGAAATATAGGCGATTTTGAAAGGCGGTTGGGATGTGAAGCGTGAAAACGCAAAGCGCAGCAGTGGTCATTATGAGACCAGGAAAGAGGCCATGGATGCCGGGCGGAGAATGAGCATCAATCAGGGTACCGAGTTGATTCCCCATCGCAAGGATGGAACAATTCAAAATCCTGATAGCCATGGCAACGCCCCCTGTCCGCCGAGGGACAAGAAATAATCACTACCAGGCCAGCAGGGTCTTATGCCCTGCTGTGCCTCTTTATCATATAGGTCGGAGGTATTCACTATGCCGAGTCATCAGATTTTTAATGAGCGTCCGGAATCCCAGGATAGAGCGTTACGGGAATTGCAAGCCATGGGTTATCAATATATTCCCAGAGCAGAGGCCGAGCAGAAGCGCGGCAATTTGTCGCATGTACTGTTCCCGGATGTGATGCGGGAATTTTTGGCTTCTCAATTCTTTATTTACCGAGGAAAGCAGACTCCTTTCCCCGATGATGCCATCGGCGAAGCGATCCGTGAGCTGGATGCGCCCCTGGAGCGTGGCCTGATGTTCTCCAGCAAGGCGATCTATGATCGGCTGATTTACGGAAAAAGCTGTGATGTCCATCTATATGACGGCAATACCCAGTCCTTCGACATTTCCTATATTGACTGGGAACACCCCGAGAACAATATCTGGCAGGTTACGGATGAATTTTCCGTAGAACGCACCAACGGCAAATATGCCCGCCCTGACATTGTCCTGTTGGTCAACGGCATCCCTCTGGTTGTAATCGAATGTAAAAAATCCAGCGTGGATGTGGAAGATGGTGTGAAGCAGAACGTCCGCAACTGGCAGCCTGACTACATCCCTCAACTGTTTAAGTTCACGCAGCTGGCTATTGCCTTGAATCCGGAATCTGTCAAGTACGGTACTGCCGGAACCAAGCAGGAGTTTTACTGCAAGTGGCGCGAAGAGGATGTGCAGTGGCAGGAAGAGGCCGCAAAGCGCTATGTGGACGATGGCCACATTACCGAGCAAGACAAGGTAATCGTTTCCATGCTGTCCAAGAAGCGTCTGCTGAACATGATTCGTTTCTTTATTCTGTACGATAGCGGCATTAAGAAGGTTGCTCGCTATCAGCAGTTCTTTGGCGTTGAAAATACAATGCGCCGCATCCACGGGGAAGATGGATGCACCAGCCGTGGCGGCGTTATTTGGCATACACAGGGTAGCGGCAAATCCCTGACAATGGTCATGCTCGTGAAGCGTATTATTGCAGACAGAACCATTGTAAACCCGAGATTCGTTCTGGTCTGTGACCGACTGAATCTGATTAAACAATTGCGGGATAACTTTGTCCATACCGGCATGGACCCGGTGGAAGCAACTACCGGGCGTGGTCTGGTTTCTCTGTTAAAAGATGGCAGCAACACGCTGATCGCCACAACAATTAACAAATTTGAAGCTGCAGCAAAATCCAGGACCAAGGTCAGGGACGAGAACATTTTTCTTCTGATCGACGAAAGTCACCGTTCTCATACCGGCGAATTCCATAACATGATGAATGAGGTGCTTCCCAATGCATTCAAAATCGGCTTTACAGGAACTCCTCTGCTCCGGAAAGATAAGAGTAACACATATCTGAAGTTCGGCAAACAGATTGGCCATTCCTATCGTTTTGAAGATGGTATTCGTGATGGTGTCATCGTTCCGCTGGTTTACGATGGACGTGTCATTCCCCAGAAAGTGACCAGTGACAAAATTGACGATTATCTGAAGAGCATCCTCGCTCCACTGACTGAGCCTCAAAAAGAGGATATGCGCAAAAAGTGGAGTTCCTTTATGCATCTGGCGCAGACAGAACAGCGCTTGTCTATGATTGCCTTTGATATCCATGAGCATTTCCTTCATTACTGCAAGCCTCGCGGATTCAAGGCAATGGCAGCGGTTTCCACTCGTGCCCTTGCGGTTCAGCTTGAGCACGCTATTAACGGTCTGGGTGGTGTAAAAGCGGCTGCGCTGATCTGTGATGATTCTGTTTCCACCGAGGGAGATGAAGGTGCCATCGGTAAAAATGACAAAACAATTATCCGGGATTTTTTCAAAAAGGAAGTCGAACCCCGGTTCGGAGCCAAGTATGATGATTACGAAGAGTATGTGAAGAACAATATCATAGGTGGCGAAGATGTTGATATTGTAATTGTTCAGAGTATGCTGCTGACCGGCTTTGACGCACCGTCCCTGGGGGTGCTGTATGTGGACAAGCCTATGAAAGAGCATTCTCTGTTGCAGGCTATTGCTCGTGTAAATCGTATTGCTGCGGGTAAAGATTTTGGCCTGATCGTTGACTATTGGGGTCTGTTTGGCAACCTGAATAATGCGATGGAAATGTACAGTGACGATCAGTCTGGTTTGTCCGGATTCGATTCTGCTGATATTGCGGACTCCATTGCAACGGCAGCAGAGGAACAGGAGAAACTGAAGCAAACACACAAGGCACTGTGGGATTTCTTTGGCAACGCATCTTTTGACCAGGATAACCCCAGAGCCTGGGTAGCTTTCTTTGAGAAAGAAGAAGCAGCAGAAAGTGAGGCACTCAGGAAAGAGTTCTATGAAAAGCTGGCTGCGTTCTCCAGGATGATGACCATGGCCGTTGGCAACTACTCCCTGTACCAGAGCATTGGTTTTGAGCAGATGCAGAAATACAAGGCAGATCTGCTGTTCTTCCAGAAGCTGCGTTCTTCACTGATGATGGTGTATGCAGAAAAAGTGGATTTCAGCAAATACGAAGATGGTATCAGAAGTCTGCTGAACACATTTGTTACCTCTGAACCCGTTGAAATTGTTGTGGAGCCGGTTGCCATCCATGACAAAGTTGCCATGGAAAAGCAGTTGGAGGAAGTGGAAGGCCAGAAAGCGAAAGCTGCATACATCCAAACCCGTATCGTTTCTGAGTTGGAATCCAGAAGATATGAGGATCCGATGATGTTCAAGAAGTTCTCTGAAAGAATCCGGGATACAATCGCAGAATACAGAAAATCCAGAGATGAAAAAGTGTATCTGGCCAGTATGAAGAAAATGGCCGATGATTTGCGACAGGGCTTTACTGGATACTCCTACCCGTCCGCAATTATGAATGATAGCGATGCAAAGGCTTTTTATGGTGTTGTGTCAGATACATTAAAACAGCATGGTGGAGATGACCTGGAATTCGATGATGCAGTCGGCAAACTGGCGTTGGATACGAAACAGGCCGTGCAGTCACTGGCCCGTGTGGACTGGAGAACAAGTACACCAATCCACAAGAAAATGAACCAGGCTGTCGAGGATTTGCTGTGGGACTTCTGTGACGAGTATGGTATTGATTTGCCGATCGATAAGATGGACCTTCTGATTGAAAGTACCATTAAGACGGCAATGAGCAGGTATTGATATGGAGTACTCGGTAACAGTAAAGGGAACGGAACTCCCTGTGGCGGTTTCTTTGAAGAAAATGAAGCAGGTGCGGCTGAAAGTGTTTCCCTCTGGGGAAATAAAACTATCTGCACCGATCGGGACACCAGAGTCCTGGATTAAGGAGCATCTTCGCAGTAAAACACCTTGGATTGAAGAAAAATTGGAACTTTTTGTTCAAACAAAAGCAGTCGAAAAAGAGGAACACTTTATTTCTGGAGCGTCCACTCGTATTCTGGGTAGGCAGCTGACAATCCAGGTGCATGAGGCTAAACGTAAGCAGATCCTTCGTGAAGATAGTGTGCTTCATATCTATACCACAGAAACAGAACAGTCCCAGATCGATAAGCAGGTCAATAACTGGTGGCAGCAGACAGCCAAACGGTATTATCAGGATATCGCGGATCAGCTCTACCCGATCATCGAAAAACACGGTATTGAAAGGCCCTCTGTATGTGTGAAGAAAATGAGTACGTTGTGGGGTAGCTGCAGCAGAAAGAATCAGAAAGTGAATCTGAATTATTATCTGTATAAAGCAAGTGTTCCCTGTGTGGAGTATGTAATTTTGCATGAATTGACACATTTTCTGTATCCATATCACAACAAGGATTTTTACGATTTCATAACGATCCACATGCCAGACTGGCAGGAACGGAAGAAGCAGCTTGATTACGAATTTGTACTTGGTATTTGAGATGCCTTAAGGGAGATAAAAGGGACGAACTTTGGTAGTGTTGTTTCGTCCCACAACATGACGCTGAACAGCTTTGTGGAAAACTCCATCACCCAGGCCGTTCATGCAGGAGCATGAGAAAATGGTGTAAGGACTGTTTCATGGAAGCGTTTTTACAGCGTTCAAAAAGAGTGTATGAGACGTATTATAGCCTCATCCTATTTACCAAATTGGAAAAACTATGAATTTTGGTAAATATCCCTTGCGCATTCTACGGATAACTGGTATAATACAGATACGAAAAACTACGTTTTTCACTGGTTGATAGCATCCTTTGATAGCTTTTTGATAGCAAAAACTCAAAGAATACACAGGATATGGATAATGCGAATCAAACTAGGTCAAATGAAATCAAATCGTCCAAACAAAAATGTTTAGAAATGAGATTCATTTGGCGAGTGGGAATAATCCCCTAAAAGCCAAAAAGCCTTGAAAATGCTGGACTTTTATGCTGCGGAATTGCCCCGTGACAACAAAATGACAACATTTTAGATTATCCAAGAATAAAGAGCTATCTGATTTCTGTTAGAGAAGTCAGATAGCTCTTCTTGTTTTACTCGGATTTAGTCGTTCTTCAGCCGGCTCTTGAAAGCCTCTAACATTACATCGCTGAGCTGTTGGGACGGTACTTTCACATAGCCGGAGGCTTCGTCATATTTCGGGTAATTATAACGCCACTTGTCGTAGTCCTCCCGGTTGATTTCTCCGCTACGATACTTTTCCGCTTGCTGCGCCCAAGCAACAAGCATTTCGGAAAGCTCAGCGGCGTCCTTCCCCTTCCGGGGATCAACACGCAGCGAAACGCCGTTCTCGCCGGTGTCCACCGTCAGACCGTAGCAATCTTCCAAGGTAAACAGCGTGTGCATCAGGCCGAGATAGCTGTCAATGTCCGGCACGGACAGCGCCAGCGGCGAGACGCCCAGCGCACCGGCAAGGCTTTCCGTCAGCTCTGCCTTAGGCGTTCTGCTGCCGGATTCATACTGCGCCATACGGATGTCGGCGGTCTTTTCTGGGAAACCGACCACCTGCCCCAAGTTTTTTTGCGTCATTCCCCGCAGATTACGGAAAAACCGAATTCTCTCACCGATTGCCATAGCGATTACGCTCCTCGTTTTGATTCTGTGCAATCAGTATAGCATATGGATTTAAGTTTTGTCAAGATAGCAATAGCAAAAAAGTTAAATATTTTCCCGCAAGTCTCTTGACAATAGCAAATTCGTTTAGTATAATGACTATAGCAAATAGCGTTAAGTTATTTGTAGACAACAGAATATCCGTCGTGCGTCACGGTAATGGCGTACCCGCTCGGGCAAATCGGAATGCGGCCAGAAAGTTCTCCGACACTAAAAAAGAGAACTATAACCATACGAAAGGGGTGATGAAATAGAAAACACAAGCTTTATGAGAGTGGAGGAAGTAGCACAGGAATTGGGCGTTTCCAAATCCTACGCCTACAAGATCGTCCAGAAGCTGAATGAGGAGTTGAAAAGCAAGGGCTTCCTCACGATTTCGGGACGAGTCAACAAACAGTATTTTATGGAGCGCACCTGTTACGGTGCTGTTCAGAAAGAGAGGTAACAATGGCAAAGACGATTTTTGAGGAAATGGGCGGGACTTACACGCAGGTTGGGGATTATCTTCTTCCTGATCTGGAACTGCCCGAAGAAGAACAGCAGCCCATCGGCGTGTGGGGACAGCGCCACTGGCGTTACCTGAAGGAGCATCGACGGGCAACTTATGCGGCGCTATTCACCAGTGGAAAGCTGAACAGCTACCTTGCTGATATTGACCGTCAGGCGGAGGAAATGTTCTCTCGGCTGGTAAAGCAGATGGCAGAGCGTGAGGGTGTGACCGAAAAACTCAAAGCGGATAATCAAATGGAGTGGGTTGCTCGGATGAATAACATCCGTAGAAGAGCCACCGAGGTCGTGAATAAAGATATAATTTACAACTAAACAAAGGGCACAACCTTCGGACTTTGTCCGAAGGTTGTGCCCTTATAATCTTGTTACATATTATCGCAGAACTCTAAATCTCAAACGCTCTCATCTACAATGACCTGCTTATCAAATAATTTTGAAACAGAAAAATCCAAATTTGATAGAATATCTTGAACATATGTCAATTTATCATAAATATCAACTAAAGATTTTTGTTCCTCGATATCTGGTATATCAATTTTAACTTGTTTGAAAAATCCAGTCATATTCCAAGTACCATTATCAGAACTCGATGCAAACTGCAAAAATTCAGTTCTATACTGTATAGCCAACCAACGAAGATCAACAGCATAAGGTGCATCCTCTTTCACAAAAAGAATGTATGCGTGATCGTTGATTGTATATCTTCCAGAGGGCAAACATCTTGTGTGTCCAGCTTTTCCGTTTCTTGTTACTAACAAGCCTTCTTGTCCTTCAAAAACTTTTAAAGGCTTATTGTTGATCGTACACATTGGAATTTCGCCCATTTTGGTTCTATCTTCAGTAGCACTAGAAAGAACTGTATATTTTTCGCCTTTGTTTTGCATTGCGTGATAAATAAACTCTTCTGTTAGTCCACTGTTTCCACTCATTTTATCAATAACTTTAGAGATTGGTACTGCCTTGGCTTGATAATGTGTGTATGTTAACGAAAAGTTCTCAATATCTTTTGCCAACTGAGCCAAATTAATTTTCGGCAATAGTGTGTGCATATTCCTCAATTCCGATATTAATTCTGCCTTGTCAAGATAGGATGGTTCGTATGGACGAATATAATATTCCGGAAGGAGAGTACAATATTCATTATTAGTAATACGCTCAATAGGAATATTTCCGCCTTTTCGCTGACACTCAGGAATTCCTTTATCATTTATCCAATTGGTTCCATTACTATCTAAATCGTCATATTTTAGCCATCTTGTTTCCAAAATGCCAGGCATTTCAATTCCATCCGTGCTAACCCAACCGGATATTTCATCGTGCATCCAACCGTTGCGATTATTACGTAGCTTGGTGGGAAATCTTTTATCAGAATTAGCTAATCCGTCATTATCGATGATATACATCCAGATAGGTTTATCCTGTATTTTAGTAACTTTTTCACTACGTTTTTTAATGAATAAAGCGTAAGTCTTTTCCTTGGTATATGGTGCAAAAGCGAATTTTGGCAATGAAACCATTGCGTATATTTCACATTTTTCAAGAATTTCTTGACGAAACTTCTTATATGAGGGATTTTCTAATACACCGTCAGGGGTGATGATACACGCTTTTCCGCCAACTTCAAGCAAATCAATAACCTTACAAATAAATGCTATCTCTGTTCTGTTTGTGGAAATTGCGTTGGTTTTTGCTTTGATTGTACCGCTACCGTACGGAGGATTTGTAATTACATACTGGTATTTTTTGCTAAGCGTGGCTTTCCCGTTTTGTCTTGTCGGATTTAAGGAATTGTCCGAATACATATGGGTATGCCCATCACCAACCAAAAACATATTTAAGCGGGTTCTTGATATATTTTCATCTCGAACATCTACGCCGTAGAAACATCTTTTAGAAAGGAATTCCCTTGCTTCAGTTGTTAAAGTGCCGCTTTTCTCATAATTGTTTAACAAGACTTTGAAGCTTTCAGTTAAGAATCCGCCTGTTCCGCAAGCAGGATCTATAATAGAAAACTCCTTTTTCTCATTGTAAATTTCTTCATCTTGCAGTAACAGTTTGGAAAATATATGCGTATAATGACGCCTTGTGAAGTATTCGCCAAAATCCTTTTTCTCTTTAGAAGAAGCGAACATTTCATATACAGCACCAAACAAGTCAAATCCGGTTCCGTGCAAAGGCTTCATAGAATCAATTATGCTATAAATTTGTTTTACATCATCTACGCCAATAAGCGGCTTGTTTTTTCCATCACCGCTGATTGCAATTCTAACTACTTCCATAACATTTTTGAATTCTTTGAAAGTTGTTTCATCTTCCAAACGGCTAATGTAACCACTCAAATTATTTTTTACTTTTTCTGCTACATTATCGTTGCAAGTTGACCAGTACACTTTAGTCGCATCTTTCGTGCCATCAATTTCCTCTTTTTCTTCGAAATATTCAAGGGCAACAAAACCTACTGTAAAGTCAATCTTTTGAACATTGTCTTTGAAGTTTATGCCACGATATTGTTCGTCATTAGTGCCATCGTATTCAAATTCAGAAATAAGGATGTCGGGACGTTTTGAGCCAGTATATTTTGAGAAAGTGGTATCATTAACAATTTGGCGAAAAGGGATACTTAATTGTGCCACCAAAACTTCATTTATAAGTCGACTAACCGACAAAGCTTCTTGTTTCTTTTGTTTTTTAGCCATTATAGCTTCCTCCAATTATCCATTCATTTTGATTTGCAGACCATCGACCAGAAAAGCCTCTATTATCTATTTCCGCAGTAAACGGTTCTGTAAGAAATGCTTTTATTGTTTTCAGCACGGTGCCGTAATCATCCGTTTTCGTATCGATCTTCCGGCAAAAGGCTTTCCACTTCTTCTGCATTGCATCGTCGCTGCCAAAGGCCATGACCTGCTCAAACTGCTCCACCGTGAACTTGTGTCCACGGTTTTCAAAGGTCTTTTTCAGCGCTTCCGTCAGCGTTGCGCCGTTGAAATCAAACTTGTTTGCAAGATAATAGAGATCGTAATAATCCTTCATCCGGCTGGAAAATTCCATCAGGCTGAGAATTGCATCCAGTTTCTCGGCAACGGTCGTTTCCAGCGAATAGGTATTGACCGTCGGCGCCTCAAAATCGTCAAGCTGCGTCGGTATCTTCCGCTTTTCCTGTTTCGGAACGATAACGTCGCCTACGCCGAAATCAATGCCAAAGGGTGTTTTGGTATTCCTGATCCTTGCCACAAGGGAAGCCCCAATACCGGCGTACTTCTTTGCTACGGCAATAGGAGCCACATTTTTGATTTCAAATGTGACAAAATCGTTGCCTGTTTTGGTTGCAATGATCTCCTCCAATATTGTCTGGAGCTGTTCCGGTGTATTGGGCATCTTTCTGAGCAGAAAATCCACATCAGCGGTAACACGGCTATCGAAATCCGTGAGGGAATAGAGGAACAGTCCGCCTTTCAGGACAAGATTTTCCGCATATTTTGACTTTTCCAGACGGCGCAGGAACTCTTCTTGGCAGAAAAGCTGCAGACAAAGCTGATAGCTTCTGCCGCTTTTCGCCGCCTTATTCTTGAGCCGCGCCAGCACGGACGCCGCAACATCAGCCATTCAGCAGCACCTCCATAACACTCATCATTTTCTTATATACACCCATTTCCTTTGCGTATTTGGAAAGGTTGGCAAGGTTTTTCTTTTCATCCGCCACATAAGCATTGACGGCTTTGTTGAATATCTCGTTATCCAGCTTCGTGCGGTACTTGAAACAGTCGCAGATAGTACGCTCACGGTCATAGATCGGAAGCGTTACGCCGTTGAAGGTGCCAGTTGTTTCCCCCAGGTGATACATCGGATTCTGCACATAGTACGCTTTCACCGGAACTTCCGCCTGAATCGCCTTTACCGTTCTGGAATAAGAGCGTGGAACGGCAATCGACCATTCTCTGGGCGCAAAGTCGCTATAGCCGTAGTAGAACAGAGCTGATTCAACGCAGATGACCCCGTGCGTCATCAGTTTCGAAAGGATAAGCTCCTCTTTGGGCTCGTCCCCGACAGCCAGCTTGTAATACCCTTTTTTCACACGCTCGAGATAGCCCTGCTTACAAAGCGCATATACATCTTGGTCTTTGAGTCCGGCAGAAATAAAATCCGATTTCTTTGCAATTTCTCCGATGGCATCAAAAACTTCGTTAACGATATCGTACTTGCTCAACCTGTCACCAACTTTCTGCACGCAATATTTGCATTATGCGTGTTTATATTATAATGCCCAGGCCCTCAAAAATCAATATGTTTTGCACGCTTTTTGAAAATGTTGCGTGTAAATTTTGAAAAGTGGTATTGCAATTCAAAGAGCACAGCGCTATAATATCTATATAGCTTGATCCCGCACCAACCTATCTTCGTGACAACATAATGACAACAGGAATTATGATACACCGTAATTCTTGGATAATCTAAGCAATCCTGATAATCGGAGCTAAACTACATATACAAAACTGTTTAGGTCATGGTTTCAGGGAGCAAGTGGGAATGTTATAACCAAATAAAATGCTCTGCGGAGTTTTTTGAAATGAGCACGGCAGAGTTTTTTGCAGATCTGATTGACTTGTAACGTGAAATGCGTTACAATGAGCGCAAGGAGGCGAACGCTATGGAAAAGACAACAACCATGAATCTCCGTGTAAACCCTGTTGTAAAGCAGGAAGCGGAGGACGTGCTCAAGCAGTTGGGGGTGCCTATGGCAACGGCTGTGGATATGTTTTTGCGCCAAATTGCCCTGACCGGGAGCATTCCCTTTGCCATTGCGCTTCCAAAAGCGCCGGACAGTGTAAACGCAGACAAAATGACCGCCCAGCAGCTACGCAGTGCCATTCAGGCCGGGCTGGAGGATGCGGAGGCCGGGAGCGTTCAGGATGCCAGTGCTGCTTTTTCGCAGTTTAGAAAGCAGCACGCATGAAGAAGTACAAAGTAAAGATTTCAAGTCTGGCACTTCGGGATATGGAGGAGATTTACGGCTATATCTCGGAGAAGCTGGGTTCGCCGGCAACGGCGATAAAACAGTACGAGCGAATTGCAGAAGCAATCGAGTCCCTGAGTGTTTTTCCGGAACGATTTCAGATCATGGATATTATTCCGAAACTGTCAAAAGATGTCCGACAGGTGATTGTTGACCATTATTCTGCCATTTACACAATTGAGGCAGATACGGTAACAGTGCTTCGTGTGCTCTACGGTGCGTCCGATTTATCTGCAAAGCTGCAGGGGCGGCTGTCCTGACAGAAAAAATACTTACGTGATTCACAACAGCTTGGAATAATATGTATACGAGAACGAAAACATTCTCAGCAATCGTCGCAGCACTTATCACCCCTGATAAGATTTTGATAAGCATCCATCGTATAGCCAGGATAATATGGAGAATCAAAATTCTCAGAAGAACAGGAACAAATATTATCTAAACAAAATCCGTTAAGGTAGGTGCCCTTGCATCGAGTGGGAATGAGAAAATTGTGATACTCCGGAACAAAATATCCTAGGGAAATCACAGCTTTTTGAAATTCTAATCCCCGATTGATAGCAAAATGATAGCAGCCAACTTTGGCCAATTGTTCATTTCCATCAAAAGGGACAGGTGGCTTGCAGGTTGCTTTCCAATCCGATATGGAGCAAAATGCTCTGCTGAGTTTTTGAAACGAACTCGGCAGAGCATTTTTTGTCTTAAAGAATGTCTTTGAATTTGGGAACCAGGTAATCGCTCAGTTCCTGGGAGGGGCCAACCTTTTTGAATTTTCCAGAGGTGTCGTATTTTGGATATCCCCGTCGTGGAAAACAGATTCTATGGACGAAACGCTGCAAGGAATTTGAGATTGAAAAGGGAAGCTTCTCTTTCCGGCTGACCGCTCCATACAGAGAGGAACGCCGTAGGGCGGCAAGGGAAGCGGCGAAAAACAAATAAAAGGGTTTTAGGGCTTCGTTGATTGTTGCGTTGGCAACTCCACCGCAATGGTAGTGCCCTTCTCCGAACTTTCCTCTACCCAAACGGAGCCGCCGTGGAGGTTGGCGATCTCCCATACCAGTGAGAGCCCCAGTCCTGCGCCACCGTATTCCCGGCTGCGAGACTTGTCCACCCGGAAGAAGGGCTGGAAGATACTGCGCTGATACACCTCCGGGATGCCGCAGCCGGTGTCGGAGACGCGGAGCAGGAGCTTTTCCAACTCCTGAGTGACAGAAACCCGTAACGAGCCGCCCGGCCGGTTGTACTTGACAGCATTCTCCGTCAGGTTGAAGATCAGCCGGTAGATCAGTGCATCGCTGCCGGTCATAATGCCGTCGCCCTCCGCCGTCAGCGTGATGCCGAGCTTATCTGAGAGCGGCGCAAGATCTGTGAAGATCTCCTCGATCATGGGAGCGAGCTGGATCCGCTCGTTCCGCGCAACCTGCCGCAGATTGCTCATCTCCAGCAGTGTCCTGGTCATCTGTATCAGCCGTTCCGTCTGCTCACGCAAAAGCGTGAGGAACTCCGCCGTCTCCGGTCGCACATCAGGATGCTCCGCGGAAAACAGCTCCAACTGCGCCTGCATTAGTGCCAGTGGCGTGCGCAGCTCGTGGGCGGCGTTGCCGGTGAACTGCCGCTGGGCGGAAAAGGCGTTGTTCAGCCGCTCCAGCATCTGGTTGAACGAGCGGCTCAGCTGCCGG
>OLZC01000164.1_pt1 | contig 31932 bp, 40 predicted proteins | sample 1644391 | NCBI WGS metagenome assembly OLZC01 (sample SAMEA103958140, study PRJEB25191) | human gut metagenome | biome: human-associated habitat [ENVO:00009003]; feature: intestine environment [ENVO:2100002]; material: feces | place: Germany | collected 2013/2015
ACAACAGCTTTGATAAGTATGATGAGCTCAGACTCCACATGGAGACTCTTCTTAAAGCTCATCTGATCGAGTTCGACATTTCTCTGCGCATTCTCTGCCCGCTCGAAAAGGCCGGAATAAGAACGCTGGGAGATCTCGTAAAGCAGACGAAAAAAGAATTGAGAAAGATTGATCAGCTCGGCAAAATATCCGTCGATAAGCTTGAACGGTTTCTGGCTGATCAAGGCTTGTCGCTCGCGAAATAAAAAAGGGCTGCCTCGCGACAGCCCGGAGCGTAACACATCATCATAATTGCATCATCGTAGACGCTCCGCAACTTGTTACTGTCGAAAGTATAAAAAGTCCGAACTAATGTTAAGGGCCGCGTTTCTCAACGTGGCCCTTACTCTTAGCGTAACCTAAAACAATTTGCAAAAACCTTAATCAATTGTTTTCGGAAAATAAACACTATACATATGGTTGATGTAAAAATAAGATACCAGAAAGACTGGAGCCGGAACGACTCCCAGGGTGTCAGAGCTTTCTCGACAGGGTAGGGCACGCTGACTTTCACGGAATCGATGGCGGACTGATACACGGTGTCGGTCAACTTTTTTACACGGTAACGGTCGCGGTATTTGGTGATCATCACCGTGTCTCCTTTTTGAAACACAGCCACGGAGTCGCGCATTATCACGGAATCTATGCGGACTTTTGCGGAATAGACTGTGTCAGTCCGCGAAACGGTGCTCTCGACAGGGACATACACCTTGCGGGAGCATCCGGTGGCGATAACAAGCAGGCATATAAGCAGCGCTATCTGTTTCATATATTCGAATATTCGGGGATGGCGTCGAAGCAGGGGCACTCCTTGACGCGCTCCCACGGGTCGATAATTCCGTTGTGGTTGGTGTCAGTCGAGGCGATGTCGCGGTGCCCCATGATGCGGGCGTTGGGATAGCGCGGTCTCAGCTCTTTGAGAAGCCTTAACAGCGCGGCTTTCTGGGCCGGTGTGCGGTTGTCGATGCCGCGCCCCTTGCTGTCGATGCCGCCGATGTAGGATATGTTGATGATATGGTCGTTGTGGCCTTTGACTCCGTTACTCGGCACTGCTTCACTGAGAGTGTTGACAATGTTTCCGTCAGGCTCGATTATGTAATGGTAGCCAGGCACGCTCCAACCTAATCCTCCGGCTGCCTTGCTGCGGGTGTGGTAGTCGACAACCTGCCGGGCGTTCTGAGTCTGTGCTCCCGCTGTGCAGTGGATGACTATCGCGTCTATAGGACGCCTGACTGTGATTCCGAGGCTCGACCATGTCGACGGCCCGACAATCCCATCGGGAATAAGCCCGTGACGAACCTGCCACGACTTTACGGCCCGCTCTGTGTTGGTTCCGAATACGCCGTCTGCAACTATACCGAGCTTCTTCTGTAATGTCGTGACGTCGGTGCCACGACTTCCTTTCTTAATTGTGTTCATATTATTCATGGCTTTGTTTTATGTCTGAAAGGTCAATATCAAAGTGGCGCTCAGTCTTGTCAATGAGAATCTTCTGTGCTATTTTCGCCCATTTTGCATCGTTACAACTGCTTTCGTTCTCGCATATCGACCATAGTTGCCAAAAGCAGATGGCGCCTGCGGCAACCTTTGTAAGGTCTACTGGCAGTCCGTCGGTGATATAGCGCTGCATAAGATAGGACATGATGATTAGCGCCCATGCCTTCAGAACGGTGACTATGACCTTGCCGAAGTGTTGAGACTTGAATTTCTTTCCATCCTTGCTCACTCTATCGGGGTGGGCCTTCCGGGCGCGTCTTGACAACTGCCATGCTGTATAGCAGTCGGCGAAGATTATGAGCGTGCAGATGATAAGGTATGGTAGCGTCGGTTCGAGAATCGCTATGACAGCTCCCAGCGCCGTGAATATCCATCTGAGTGCTTCTGATTGATTCATGACTTTATGCGTGTTCGGGTATGACAATCGAGATTAGCGACCCCAGCGAAGCACCGACGAATGCTCCGAGTGTATCAGCGCAAATGTCGGCCCAGTCCCATCTGTTACCTACGGCGCATTTGTCACCGTATTCTTTGCCTACCCCGATGGCCATGCCTGCGATATATCCTGCAAGCCAAGAGTTGAGATAGCGGGCTCCGAGGGTAGACTCAAAGGCTGATGTCGCAAACGAGATGACGGCACACGCCGCGAAATGCTTTATTTTGTCACTGTGGAATTTCATTATTATCTGTTTTTAGCCAAAAATAGTCCAGGAAATGCCACATTCGACAAACTTCAGGAAAAATCAGGAATGCCAGATAGCCTAAAATACAGTTCTCTAAGTGGTTGTGTAAAAATCGAGATGACGCAAGTCATTTCGGCAAGCGCCATCTCAAAGGCACATTGAAGTAATCACGGTTCTTCTTCCGGGCGCGCGGTCAGGTTTTCGATGGCGCGGGCTTTGCACTGCTCGATATAGGCGAGATAGTCGGCGTAGCCGTCGGCGGTTTCTTTCTCGCGGGCAAACTGGATCTCCTGCCCGGTTGTGTAACGCTCGGCGATGAGGCGCTCGGTTTCGGCGCGATACTGTTCCCGTGTGTAGGCGGGAATGTCGTCGGCGCTGAGTTCTTCGAAACTCTCGGCGGTGTCGCCGGGGAGCGCGCCATGGAGTGTCCCGATGGCGCCTGTTGAAATGCGGCGCAGCTTCTTGCCGTCGCTGCTGCTCCATATTCCGTTGACTTTCTGTATCATGATTGAGAATTTAGAATTTAAAGTTTAAAATTGTCTTATGGCGTTGTGAATGATATGTTTTTTGCTGTTGCGGCGGTGAGGATCTGTTGCCACTGTGCGAGTTCTGCGGGTGTAAGCGCGGCAACAGCCGGGTTGGTGGTATCGCCTGTCAGCTTTGCGAAGACGTCGGTATGGACTGTTACGGTGATGACGTCGGTGTGTGCTGTCGTGCGGTTCTCGACTAAGTAAGATATGCTGTCGGAAGATATAAGCGGGCTCTGGGCAAACGATATATTTCCATACAGCTTCTTTATTCTTACCGTCTCAAGCTGCACGCATTTGTAAAATGTACTCATCCATGTCTTTGAACTGGATATACATTGCGGCGCAAACATCACGTTTAGGATCTCTTTCAACTTATAGCAGCCGTAAAAGGCATCCCTAGTGTTTTTATGGAGATGAACGCCATCGGAATAGTACTGAGGTAGCCGGACAACTTCGAGAATCTCATTATGGGAAAACATATTATAAATCTCTAAGACATACGCTACACCGTTTAGCGGAAGATTTGCCCTGAATTTGGCATAGCCATACGTGTTATTACAGCCCTCGGTAACATTACCGGGAAAAGCTCCCGATGTATACCTGTAAATATCCATCGCCTGCTGATACGTAATGTCGGTAAGGCCGTTCAGCTCAAAATAGCCGGTGCTCTCGTTGTATCGCCCGACAGCTCGCTTTGTGAAAGGGTCAATACACGCATTGTTCCATAAGTCGATAAAGCTCTGTGGCGGCCGTGTCCATTCGGCATCCGCGGCCTCGATAGCCGATCTCTCCGCCGCAGTAACCTCTTTGAAGTCCGCGACAGTTTCATCTTCCAACAAAATCTTCTGTGTCCAGAACTGATGGAAATTCGTCGGCTTCGCCTGAGTGAAGAAATTACCCCCCCCCACATAAGCGGCTGATTTACCGTTAGTTAATATTTTTATTGAAATCATAATGTAGAATTTGGAGTTGAGAATGTTCAATTGCCAATCGGACGTCAGGCAGCTGCAAATGAGATGTTTTTTGCGCAGGCAGCTTCGAGCACTGCGGCCCATGCGGCTTTCTCGTCATCGGTCAGAGCCGCCGCGGCCTCGTTGGTTGTGTCGCCCGTAAGTTTCGCGAAGACATCGGCATGGACCGTGACGGTGATAGCCGATGTATTAGCGGCGTTGGTGACGAGGTATTGGAAAGAGGCGAGGGAAAGCAACGGCGAGTCTGCGAAGCATACATCATACAACAGACGACTTATCCGTATTTCCGTAAGAGAGCGACATTCGCGGAATGTGTAATTGTCGAACGCTGTAGGCGACCGGATCTCACTCAATATTTCTCTAAGATTCCAGCATCCATCAAATGCCCCTTGCAACTCCGCATTGATACCCAAGACAACCCCATAACCATTAACAAAAGACAGCGTCTCTACGATTCGGTTGCCCTTAAATGCCCTAACCAGCGAGGGTGCGCCATAACTCATCCCACAGTATATCGGGAAATATGTCTTGCATTTACTGTATTTTTCATAAGCTTCGACTCCATACCCCCCAAATAGACCTTCGTTTGAGCTACGGCCAAGCTGATTATGCGATAGCATCCATGTCTGTACAGCGTCTGCATACGTCATCCATATTTTGTTTAGGAGAAATGGGTGATCCGCATCGGGAGCCTCATCGGGTAGATAACCGCCGAAAGCGTGTTCGTCGTTGCCATATTTACACCGATTGTTCCACATATCCACGAACACCGCGCGCTTCGCCGAGTCTTTCAGGTAGAGGCCGTAGGGGGTATAGTTCTGCCCTGACGGCCTCGCCTCGGCTCTGACCTGAATATCCGCCGTGTCCGTGAGCTTATTCTGGCACGCTGCGAACTGCCATGCCAGTGTTTGCGAGCTGTCGAAAACCGTCTCGTAGGCCTCCCCGTTTTCATAGAGCCACAACAGGCTGAACTCTATCGCCTGGTCACCGTCGCGCGTGAACATGGCGCAAACCTCCCGGCGTGTGCCCGAAGTCCGTTCCCCGAAAACAACTGCTCTGAACATCTCGTCTGCGTCTGTCCATGTCAGAATGTCCCCCTGACGGATGTCGGTGAGCGCCGCTCCGCTCCATGAATATCTGAGGTCCGCCACGCGTGTCAGAGTGATGGAGTGTGTGCGGCTTAGCTGTTTGATTTCGGAGTCGAAGAGCGGTTTGAGGGTGGTCGCAGTCTGCGACACTTTAACTCCGAGATAAAGGCGTCCATCGCATATGTAAAACTTATCAACGACGGCTGCGCTGTCTTCCGGTGTCTGATAGGGAGGATCGCCGACGATGTTTATCTCAAGAAACTTGTTGAACTGCGTCGACCAGACGCGTTTGCCGTTGAGCTCTTCCGGGATAGGGTCGTCGTCGGGGTCGGAGGTGAGGACTGCGGCGAACGGCTCGACCTGTCCGCGCCGGTTCAGAATCGACAGCGCGTTGGTGTTGGCAAGGATTCCTTTAATCAGATCGACAAGATCGGTACCGTTCCAGTAATACAGTCCGCCATCGGTTGCGCAGACATATATTTTTCCTCTGACAGGAATACGTCCGCTGCCGCTTTCAGGCGAGTCTCCGAAAACAGCCTCGTCAGACCAATCGCCATAAGCCTGAATGCCAGAGACGTCTGTGTTCGGATTCGGCAGCGTGGAGGTTCCAACGAGATAGAACCGTTTCCTTGTCGAATCATAAACGACGCCATACCCCTCGTCGTTGGAGCCATGGTAAACTGTTAGTGGGCCTGAGGGCTGGGCTAATATAACACCTATATCGCTTCTGACAGAATGGATTTCGACGACATCGTCGAGCTCCGCAAGTTTAGGTTTGAGTTCCGTCTTGAGCTCGTCAACGCCGCTCTTGGAGAGAATGAGATTCCTGAGTATTGAAAAGACTACTCTCTTTCCTCCGTGGACTTCGAGGTTATCAGTATCGGCCAACGCTGTTACGGGCGTCAGCTGATCTATAGTCCGCGAGTTTGTCCGTATGGACGAGAGCACGGCGCTGACGATGCTCTGGAGATCGTCGGATGTAATAGCCATACTTATATAATTATGCGGTTAGTAGTTGAGGATATTGATCTGTAATTGTCGCTATCGATACGGCGCATGGCGGCGTGATTGTTTTGCTCAATGACAGGGTCGAGGTTGACAGACTGTTGCAGCGTCTGATTGAACACGAAACTATTGACTCCGTCAAGCTGGACAGAGATCTCGGGTACGTTAGATTCTTTGCGCGAATACTTTACGCCGTCGAAATAGACGTGAGAGCAAACAAGTATTCTGTTAAGCATCTCACCGAACCACACCGGGACACCCATGCTGCCGCCGAGAGTAAATCGTTTCTGAGTCGACTCAAGTCCGTAAAGTTGTGAGATGTCGGCCAGCTGTGTGACAAATTGTTCGCTTTCTACGCCGAACGTCCAATTGCTGTCCTTAAATCCGCCGGGGACGCGGAAATCAAAATAATATTGCATCCCGTCAATGAAGAACACAGCATCGGTGCGTTGACGGTTATTGTTCATTGAATACTGAATGAGCGTAGTCTTGTCAAGTATCCTGGCGTCGTCTGTCACCATGAATATCTCGCTGCGGCCATAGCCAAAGATGCTCACAGAATAGATTCCGGGAGACAACGAGATTGTTGTAAAATATAACGTCGTTGACGAGTTGATATTCCATGTGTTGAACTTTATCGTATAGAGCGGAAAATCTGTTTCTTCGTTATTGACATTGGCGTGAATCGACGTCCCGGGCGCAGCTAACACTTCCAAAAGGATTTGGTCAGTTGTCGAGAATGTCTGAATATATTCACTATCTATTCCATCAGCCTTGCGGTTGATGAAAAACAACGGCGTGAATGGGCTGACAATCATAGTTCTATATCTTTTATGATGAGTTTATACTTAGCGCTCTCTGCTTTGGCATACTTAACGTCTGTCTCCTTAAGAAAACCACGATAAAGAACACCTCCGTCACTGACCTCGATAATCTCGTTGAAGTCGGAGACGTCGTTGATTTCATCTGTTGAGAAGTCGATAACTCCGCAGGTAGCTATAGGTGTTTTGAGTTCTATTTCCGACGACATGGACTCTCCGCCTATCGCGATAGAGCTGTTGCCTGTAGAAGATGCGAAAGAGAGAGTAAGATTTTTTGCTTGCAGCCCTATGTATCCGGCATTGGCGTGCACGCATGCCATGGGAGAGAATGCCCCGTTAAAGACCTGATTGGTCAATGCTCCCTCAACTGCGGGTGTCCTGTCCGGCACGAGTGTGCCGTTCTGATACTTGCACAGAACGAAGAACACATCTTTGTCACTCGTTGAGTCTGTGGTGTCTTTGCCGCGCTTCTGGACTGCGAATTCCAGTCCGTAGCAGTCGGCGCGATACTTGCTCAGTAACGACAATGTCTTGTCGCTGACACTGCATCCGGTCGAGTAGGTGCTGTTGAAATTGAATTCATCGCGCCCGTTGATGCTGTCGTAGTCTTTTTTGTCATAGCCGATCGTCACGGCGGAATAGATCGCGCCTAAGTCGATGCTGTATTTGATTTCCCGGCAATTGTCAATCCTCCTGACGGGAGCCTCATTGTCGAACAGTTCGGAACGGTGGACGAAATAGACGGTCTGACTTTCTTTGCCGATGCCAGCGGTATCTCCATTAAAAAGTTTTGGTGATAATGGCTCGTCGTTAAACTCATCGAAGTAATAGAGATTCGTCTGGCTTAATTGCGCTATAGTGAACACCGTGTCTGTCCTGGCATGTAACCCATCGTCGTTGTAGTTCTGCCATCCTGACCAATACAGATATAACCCGCCTGAGAGTGGATCTTGATACAGGAATCTGCCGAGCCGAGCTACGTAGACTATATTGTCACCACTTATTGCACCGGGATAGGTGCCGGTCTGATAGGCAGTAACAGAATATACGTATTTTCCGCAGCTCTCATGGCGTATAAATCTCGGCGGTGTCGGGTCTCCGAGATAATAGACATATCCGAAGACTGTAGACATCCAGTCGCAGAACTCATTGAACGATGAATAGAATTTGGCCCCAGATATGTTACGGGCGCTTTCGGCTGCCAATAAGCGCGTGTAGGCTATTCTGGAATCGTGAGGGCTTATGGAGACGCCGACATTGACTTTTCCGTCTGCAATGCGCCTGAGCAACGCGGTAACTACAGCCTCTGCCGTCAGCACCGGGATGTCTACACTCCCGCCTCTTCCTATCCAGCTGAACGTGAATTTGCTGTTGACGATGCGGAATGTGGCGCTCTGTGCTGAAGAGGAATATGTGGCGTCGATAATGACCTCGTCGCCGACGCTAAGCGCGATTGTTCTCTTGCCGGAGGCGGCCATATGGAAAAAATCCTCGCGCTTTTTCGCTGACCATATCCACGAACCATTCTCGCCATACCATACTATGCCGGAGATAAGCGCCCATTGTGATGACGTTGGATTAGGGCGATAGGCGTTCAGTGCAGACGGGTCATTGAACACGCCGACGAAACTGTCGTATTTCGACGGGCTCATCAATGCCAGCTGGTTACTGCCTCCTGTAACGGAGCCTGTGATGTAGGATCCGTTACGGCGAACTTTAACATTGACGCTGACGCCATCGCTGCCAAAGCTGTCGGTGCGCCATGCCAGCTCGAAGTCGAGTGTCAGAGTGATGTCCGCTACGGCTTTGAAAATATAGCTGTTTGCATCCGTAGTCTGATCGTCGTTCCAATCGAGGACGCGGTTGATGGTCAGCTCCGACCCGACATTCCCGATATATGGCAGCTCTCCTTTGTTCACCGTGACATTCATGTCGGCGCAGTCGTCATATTGCTCTCCCTGAGTAAACTCGTAGGTCAGTGTCTCCAGCATCGGCACGCGATCAAAATACAGCATATCGTCGCGGGCTATGTCATTGTCGACAACAAACTCATATTTGGTACTTTTATTTGCTTTTATGAGTGCCGACAGGCTGTTGTCAACGCTGTTGATTTTGAATGTATGGTTTTCCCATGAGGCAGTCGAGAAATCAAGCGGGCACCCGAATACTCTATTGTATTGCCATCTGTCGTCGATGATATGCACAGACACTGACGCCTGAGCGTTCAATCCGTCTTTGAGATACAGCATCCTGAGCATTTCCCCGGCGCGGTTGACAAATTCGAACTGTGACGAGAACGAGCGAACGACTCCATCGTATCCGGCGCGCTTGTATGAGCATTTAATGCCGTCCCAGTTTCGGAGGTCATCGTTTTGCAGCTCGTAGTCGGTGCCGTTGATATGTAAAATGTATTTCGTGAGCATTTTTGCGTCCGTTGTTGTGTCGGAGGCAAATGTAAGTCAAAATGACCCCGATTCAGCGAAATGCACAAAATCCCGCTCACTAATGGTAACGCATAATTCACGTTAACTCATTGCTATCGTGAATTATGCGCGCTATGTCTGTCAAAAATCGAGTTATCTGTCTGCTATTTCGACAGAGTTCAGGCAGATCAGATGATGCAGATAAGATTCTCAACCTTGAAGCATCGGAACGCCATTTTCTCAGTGTCGAAATATGCCATTGTCTTATATGAGGGCTTGGTCATTTTCTTACCTCCGAGAGTAGCGCCAGCAGAGATGTTTCTGAGCGTCCCGGAGGCTTTTCTGATTGTGCCGTCGGATTTGGAATAGTAGAATGATACAACTCCATTGCGCATAGCCTTGGCGAGACGGTAAAGCTGCCAGGCTTTGATCATACAGAGTTGCCATGTCTGGCGTGTTGTTTTCCAGAGCTGCCATGCATATTTCATAACTCTCACGCGAAAATTGCTTTTCTTTTCCATAATCAAGGGGGTAAATGGTTTGACTTGTATTTTATTTGATACTGTAAGTTAGTAATATATAGCTGATTGTGCAAATTTTAAAGCCACCTTTTCTCCACCTTAACGTTTACTGACATTTAATAGTCAAGAGCTTTCGCGAGTAGCTTCCTCCCAGCCGATACGCGGCTTTTCACAGTGCCGACAGGTATTCCGGCCTTCAGGGCGATTTCGTCGTAGCTATAGCCCTTCGCATAGAGAAGAACGCATTCGACGCATTGGGATTTCCTCGCGCATTTTCTTATTGTCGACAATATGCTCTTCACTGAGGCCCGTTGGTCGGCAAACTCTTCATCACTATATGGGTCATAGTCACCATAGCCAGTGAAAAGAACGCACTTGCGACGGTTATACTGAGTGATGTAGGTATTGGCCATGATAGCCAGAGCCCACGGTTTGAAATTCACCCCGTGATTGAATCTGCGGGCATTGCTGAGACATTTGTAGATAGTCTCGCTTGCGAGGTCGTCGGCGTCTGCCTCGTCGGAATAATAGCGGTGAGCTTTCTGCCTGATCCATTCAGCGTGCCTGACGACGAGATCTTCGACGTCCATCACTCCGGGAAACTGGAGTTGAACATCTTCCGCGCGATGTCGCGCTCACGTTCGCACTGGGCCCTCATCACCCGGGCGGCATGATGAAGCCGGTCTATGGCCGCATCAATATCAGGCCTATGGATAAGATGCCGGCGAAGTATCAGTAACTCTGACAGGATTCTGTCACACTTTCTCTCGATAAGCTCTATTCTGTGAGAGCGGTGTCTGTTTCTCAATTTGTTCATAACACGTTGCTTTTTGCAATGTGTTACTGATAAAGCCTATAAAAGTGCGGTCGAGAGTGAATTTTGTCAGTCCAAATTAAAAAAAAACCGTGCCCCGGAGGACACGGCAGAAAAAACATTTTAGAAACCTACCTTGTGGCAGCTTTTGTCATGCTCGTCGGTCAAATGGATGCGCACTATATCAATTCATTTTTTATTCATAGCGGCGAGCTGCGCCTTTATTTCGCGATTATATCGGGCAACAAGGAGCGCATAGATGGTTGCTTTCATCGTATCCGTGTCAATCTGGAATTTGAAGAAGGCTGTGAGTGCTGCGGTCTGTTCGTCGAAAGAGCGGCGAATCTCGGATGCTTCACCGTCCGGGTTATGGCTGTTCTCTTTTGCGCGCGCCTCAGCTTGCCGTGCACGTGCGAGCTGCGACTTTATTTCAGCAGTAAGCCGCTCGTTGCTCATCTTTGCCACGCCGATGCCCAACTGCTCCATAATATTCCGGGCAGTCTCATACTTTTTGATTCTGACAAGTTCGAGGCATTCGGAGAAGATCGACATCCTTACCTTGTTTCTGATGAGCTCTTCGATATTTGAGAGATATGACTGTGCGCCCGCTCTGTCGGAAAGCTCCCGGTATTCAAAGACAATATCGCGTATGGCCGCGGCCTGTCTCTGCGGCGACGCTATTTCATGGCGCCCCAACAGGACGCTTGCGTCGCCGCAGATAAGGTCGACAAACTGGCCGATAGTCAGTTCTTCAAGCTTTTGCTTCATATCTTCGACTTGAACAGTTCATATTGGGCGTCGTAGGCGTCGGCATGCTGCTGCCTAATCTGCGCTCTTAGAAGATTGGCAACTTCTGACACGCCGCGACGCACTTCCGACAAACCTCGACGTATCTCTGTGTCGTCGTATGGTTGGGGGACGGGGCGTTCTATGAGTTCCGACGGCATATCCGATACGGGGCCGGCGATATTGCCGTATGTTATGATGTCAGGTATTACGGCGGCGCCGGCGGGGATTTCGCATAGGGTAGGTCGGTCTGGGGTAATCCACGCGGAGTTATCAAAAAGCACAAGCTCATGACGGCCACCGTCGCCTACAATTGCAGGGCCTCCCGGGTGAGAGTCGGTGCCTTTGGCGTATTTTGGTAGAGGTGTGGCAAGGATTGTCGCCATTTGCATGGCTCCTAACGCGCCGACGACAGCCATCATCGGTATAGCAGCAGGCCAACCGGGTTCTACCCATAATTTCATTAAGGAAAGTGCGGTAGCAATCTCCGTTTGAGCAAGGCTGTTCAGCTTGTCAAAGACGGCTTGTTTTTCCTTAATCTTAGCTTTTTTACGAGCGAGTTCTTCATCCTTTTTCGCAGTCATGTCTGCGGCAGCACGTTTACGGGCCTCGCCTTCCTCTTCTGTGATGACATTTTTCTCGACAAGGCTGGAAATACGCTCTTGTTCGGCCTCACCAGCGGCGTTGTTGGCCTCCTGCTCTTCTTCGACTTTCTGAATCTTGGCGTCGTAGACGGTTGAGGTTAGGTCATTGATGGCGTTCAACGCGTCAGAGGCCACTTGTAGCCATTTCTCCGCATTGGCGATACGCTCTTCTTTGGTCTTTCTGTCAGCGTTGCGCTTCCTTTCCTCCTGAGCTATTGTGGCGTCAGCGACGGCAGTTTCAAGGGCAATCTTCGCTTTAGCAAGTTCTTCCTCATTTTTCTGCCTCTCTTCTGCTGACAGACCTTCTGTCTTTAGAACGGCCTCTATCATATCGATAGACTTCTGAGCAGTGTCTATGGCGTATTTCTCAGAAAGCTCAGCCTGATCGCGCTCAAACTTCTCTTTGATTTTCGCTTCTTTGGCGCTATTCCCTTTGGCAGCAGAGAGTTCTTCGGAATAACGCTGCTTTAGTCTATACAAGGCGAGCATATAGTCGTTATCGCGTATAGACTGTTCATCGGCGTATTGCTTTTCGATGAGGTCGGCCATATTGGCGGCGTGCTCTTCTTCGGCGTCTTCTTTCAGCCTTGCATATTTGACAGCGAGATCGGCGCGCAGTTGTTCAGCCTGTTCAGCTGTAAATGTTTTGTCATTCTCAGACTTTTGCAATGCTATCAATTCGGCCTGATATTGGTTGTCGAGATATTTAAGCTTCCACTGAAGCTCTTCATCTGAGCCTGCTTCAAGGGCGGTAAGACGAGAGTTAATGAAGTCGGCTTCCGTCTTATTCGTCCGTTCCATCCTTGAAATCATCAGTTCCTCCATCTTTCTGTCGTGTTCGGCAGTAAGGCCTTCAATCTGATTGTTGATAGCCTTGCGCATTTCGACCTGAGTCTCTTTTGTCTTGGCGAGATGGGCCTGTAGTTCCTTAAGCTTGCGGTTGTATGACAGGAGTTCAGCCTGACGCTGACGCTCGATGCTGTCCTCAATGATTTTCACGAGCGCGTCTTCTCCGGCCTGAACAGCTTTCTTCAATTCGTCGGCGGCGTTTTTAACATTGCTGATACCACTGCCTCCCGAAGAACGACGCGCTACTTTAGGAGCTTCGGCTGCCTTGGCTTTGTCAATCTTGATCTGAGCTGATTTATTGACAGCCGCGACTATATCTTCATACATTTGCCGGGTCATTTCACCGTTTTTATATAGCGTCTGTGCCAATTCAAGCTGTTTTTTCTTCTCGGCCTCGATTATCTCGATCTTATAAGCGAGTGTGCCGATTGCATTTTCACGCTCATATGCGTTAACGTCAGACTGAATTTTTAAGAGATAGTTCAGACCGTCCTCTTTTGATGATTCGAAATCCTCGTCAGCTTTTTTCTTAGCTTCCAAAGCGTCCTTGTATTCATCCTCATCTTCGTCGTAAATGTCACATGCGCGGGCGAACAGAGCTTCGGCCGCATCTTTTTCTGCCTGCTTGTTCTGTAAAGTCTGATTCAGAAGATCCGCCTCGGTGGCTCCGCGAGCTTTCATGCGTTCAATGAGTTTGTCATTGGAATCGCAGAGTTCGTCGAGCGCCTGCTTTTGGCTGTCATAAGCCTTGATAGCCTCGTCGCTCGTACCGAAGAATACGTTGAATGCTTTGACAAGCCCATAAACAGCAGCAATACAGGCGACGATGGCAACTATAACAATTCCTATCGGATTTGCGTTGGCAGCAGCGTTAAATGCCCACTGTGCAGCGGTTAATGCCGCTGTCGCGATGGTGCCTTTACCCTGCGCGGCGGTATGAAGATTCTCGGCTGTTGTCCGAAGCTTGGTCTGGATTAGATTGACTCCCTGCATTACTGCGGACTGTGCCTGTAATGTGTTCTGAATAGACTGCATGGCGTTCGATGCTGCTATTGCAGCCTGCAATTTAGTCTGTATCGAGGCCAGATCTTCGGAGCTGATTCCGAGCATTTCGGCTGCTCCGGTGGCAAGCCCGAACCCATCAATTGCGAGTTGTAGAGCTCCGCCTACCTGATCGAGCCCGCGCGTATCTGACGCGGCATTGGAAATAGCCTGATTTGTGTCTGCTATAGCATCTTTCAAAACACCGGCCTTTTCGGTGAGGTCGTGGATATGGTCTGCAAGCGCCTGTCCGTCAGCTGACGCCTGCTCTTCTTCTGATAGACTCTGATACTCGATGGTAAGGTTGGCAATTTCAAGCACAAGCTCTTTAAGGTCACGCTTGACGCTTGACGTCTTGCCACCGGTCTCTCCCAAAGAACGTCGGGCTTCCTCCAGAGCTTGATTATGCTCTTCAAGAGCCTGTTTCGTGTCGCGGGCAGATGACGATACTTCATTGATGCTCTGAGCAAGCTTTTGCCCTTCCTCGGACGCTTTCTCGGCCTCGCTCATCTTGCCATACTGCGCCTGCAATTCAGCAAGCGCGCCAATCAGTTCCTCATAGTTCTTTTTCAGGCCGCTGTTGGCTATAGCATAGTTGCCGACGTTGCGCTGATGCACTCCCATGTCCGCATCCCAGTCGATAAGATGCGCGTTAAGACTTTGTATGGCAGCTTCTACTTCTTTACCCAAGGGCTTCTCCTTTTCTTCGTCGGTCATATCTCTATAGGCTTTCCTCATCAGCTCCAGCCGCTGGGATAGATTGCGATATGAGTTCTCAACAGAGTTGGCTTCCCTTTCTTCGTTCTTGAGATGAAGATTCAGGTCAGACTGCTCCTGTTTGAGAGCACGAGTCTCAGCCCTCAGTTCTGTCATAACTTCGACATAGCGATCTTTATCGATGAGGCCTTTTTTATATTCAGCGTTGAGAGCGCTTTCACGAGCTTTTGCCTCCTTAAGCTCATCGTCTAATTGAACTGACCGCCTAATGCGATCCTGATATGAGCCGTTGACCTTTTCAAGCAGAGCCTTGAATTTCTCTGTGTCGGTATATGCTTCGCGCTGGGCTTTGTTGGAGCGCTCCTGCTCCGCGAGATGGCGCTGGATGGTGTTGGTGGTGTTGGCTAAGACCTGCTGCTGTTCGGCCATGGCAGCGTTGATCTTTTTGGCAATCTCGGCAGCCTGCGTTGTCTTTTCGATATGCAGGTTCTGGAGCTTGTCGATGTCGCCTATCACCTTGACTTCGAGTTTGAGGCCTTTGGCCATATCCATTGCCGTTTTGGCATAGTCGTCGTACAGCTTGTTAATTTCGCTGTCGAGCCGTTTGACTTGATCTATAGTCTCCTGAGGGACGAGATCTGTTATTTTGACATCAGCCATAATGTAATGCTTTTGTGGTTAATTGTTTGGGTTAGTATGGTGTTATGAACTCCATAACGTTTTTATTAATCTCTAAATCGGGACTGATCCCGAAGGTTCCGTCGTCATTGCGATACAGTGCGACGGTATTTCCCTGCAACCGGGCAGTCGCTTTAGCGAGCCGCCACATACGTTCGTATTCGCTTGCAAGCTTTTTATGTTCGCACCCGCAGCTCATCGGTAACCGCAGTCTTTGAGGAATGAATCAATTGCCGGAAGCATGAATGTCGAGATGAAGTATTCAACGGCCACGGGGCCCATATCGAGGATTGAGTCAGAATATTTGCTGACGATCGCGGGGCCTCTGCCGTTGCCGGGATCTATGACAATGACGTCACCAACACGTTTTGCATTGATGGCGCTATGGAAAGTGCCGTCGATGCGCAGATTGGGAACATCAGCGGGACGCGGCGGCAACCCGAGCATAGTCCCTTTCACCGGCGGCGTAATATCCTGCTTCCAGTCACGATAGCCCTCAGCGCCGACGTATGTCTTGCCGGTATCCTCGTCGGTTCTGTGCCAGGGTATTTTTCTGTTCCTGAAATAATCATCCTCAAGATAGGTAGGGGAGAGGGGAGCGCCGTTACCGTCCTGTCCGCTCTCAAGCTGCTCTCTGACTGCGTCAGCAATTATTCCCGAGTGGTCATCGAGACATTTAAGACATGCCTCTTCGAACCCTTCAGAGATCTTATGGATGATGTCGGTTACTTTTTCGATGTCCATAGGTGAAACAGCAGAGGGGCGGAGTCATAAAATCCCCGCCCCGAATGATTACTTATCCGTTTTCCGCTTGGTGCGTCCGGCTGGTTTACAGATGAGGCCGTATGCCTGGGCGAGCATTTTCTTACGGGTCGCTTCGTCGCGGTCTCGCCAGAAGAGCCCGATATGCTGCTGCTCGAATTCCTCCCGGCTCAGCTTCCTGACCTCATCATCGTTGAAATTGACACCTTCGAAAATCATGCCGTAACCTGCTCGATGCCTTTGATACCGTTGTCATACAATACCGAAGGCGATTTAAGACTGATGGGCGTGTTTCCGCTGCCGGCGGCAACAGTGAGCGTATCGGTTGCCTCGTCGTATGTTACGGCCGTAGTCGTTCCGTTGACGACTGTGCTTCCGGCAGTCGCGATCAACGGGCCGTAGATGTCGGTGACATCATATCCGCCGACAACCTCGAACATCTTGTAGCTGTTGCCTGTGTCGCCAACTTTCTCCAGCCGGACGTTCATAAGCCCGAGAACAAGATTCTGAGCGTTGAACCCGAGGGGGACATAGTCATAATTCGAATATGCTTTTTTGACGTCGGCATAGGCAAACGTGACGGACATTGTGGCAGCGGCCGACGATGTCGGACTTGGTGTCACATCGGTGTAGATACACGACATGTCGATAGGCGCGAGGGTGTCGGTGCCGTCGTTCTCGCCGTAGAGGATATTGTCCTCGTCGATGAAGTAGGCGCCCCATTCGCGGTTGCCCGCGCGCACGAATGACGCATGAAGTTCGGGCGCGTACTTCCTGAGGGTGAAGGTCTCTTTAAGAGCTGAGATGCCGGTGATCTCTTCGGGCCCGTAGCCGTTCGCAGAGGTCTGGACTTCGCCGCCGTTCTTTGCGTATTCTACGAAGTCGAAAACGCCATATATCCTTGTATTGTTTGCCGAATGGGCGAGCTCTTCGAGAGCGTCGGCCGTCAGGTTGGCCGGGAGCTTGGTGCCCTTGGGAACAATAATGGCCATCCTTTTTTTACCGAAGTTGGGCGGGCATTTGGTGATACCCGTGTTGAATTGTGCGTTGCCGCACTTTCTGAGTTTTCTCATTGTCTTCTGCAATTTGGTTGTTTGACTTTTATTTCAAGATTGGTGATGTTAATGGCGTCAATGGGTTCGCTCACTTCTTCCCCGGTGCCCGTGAACGCCCCATATCGGCCATAAGAGTAGTTTTCAGAGTATTCGTGTGCAATCTGCCCGCTGTAGGAAATATCCAGCCTGCCGTCTTCTTTCAGAGCGTTGAGGAAACGGCGGTAAATAGGCCGCAATATGTTCTGGAATGATGTTGTCAGCCGCTGTTCGTTATTCCACGTTTTTACAGTTGAGCAGGCTATCAGGATTCGGACTTTCGCTTTGGTGTAACAGTCAGGGGAATTGCGCTGCTCATTGAACGGGCAGAACAGAGCTATGAGGGGGAACTTCATCTCATTGCCGTGGACAGTCTTGCTCAGTTCGTCGAGCTTATCCTTGACATATTGCGCGTTGCCAAAAGTGTAGTTGATCTCCGGGCACTGTATTGTCCTGAAGCTTCCTTTGCCGTCCATCACGTAGATATTGCAGCCGACGGAAGTCTGTCTGACTACATCGGCCAATATCTCTATGATTTCGTGACTTCTCTGTCTGTCGGGTCTCATAGATTGAGGCTGTTGATTTTGGTAAGCAGATTATCGTCGACGCTTATGCCGGCGATCGGACAGTCGGCAGACTCGCTCCATCGGGCAAACAGTCTGTTCTTATCTACCATGGCATTCCACACGCCGACCTGGCGACGAAGCGGCGCAACATATTCATTGGCACATTTCAGCCTGACGAGGCCGGTCATGGTGCTCTGCGTGTTCATATTGCGGAGAATGTGGAAAAATACATAGTCCGCGAAAGGCTCACGCAGATGCTCGCAAACAGCGTCAATATTTGCATTGCGCACGGGCTTCTCGTCATCGTCGAGACATACGAGATAGGCATTGACACGGTTGCCGAGGCTATGTCCGAGAATCCGGGTAAGAAAGAGCTCCTGATTCTCTTCGATATAGGCCTCGATGGCGGCGTTGACCTCGATGGCGTTGGCGTTGGGAATTGTGCCAAGAGAGGCGTTAAGAATGTGTCGCGGCCCTTTTGTGAAATAAGAACAGTCGATGAGCATTGTCACTCTGATTTTTTAGAACGTCGGGGTTTCTTCTCTGTCGGCGCCGGAACCGCTTTTGTGTCTACCTCTTCGACGTCTTTTATGTCGTCGAGATTGACTTCTTTCATGTCGATTCCGGCATCAACGGTCTTGTTATCTTCCACGGTTTCGGGTTCTTTGGGAACGTCGATACCGAACTGAGCAAGTCGTTCCGCAAGGCCTTCGGGAACGGTTATCCCTTTCTCGGCGATGATTGCGATAACATCTCGCGTAACAGCTGCAAGTTCTACATGCCCCTGGGCCATTTCTTGGCACGACTTTTCACTTGCTTCTAACGCCTCGCGGAGCTTGGCGATGCTGTCGACATCAAGAGCCGGGTCCGGCTGACAGGGCGTGAACTCTATCACGCCTCTGTCAACACGGATACGGTTTTCCTGAAGGACTTTCGCCACTTCTTTGGGGTCGCCTTTCAGAATGTAGTTCATGACTTACGATTTCTTGATGGCGGTTTTGAGTGCGCTGATGCTACCGTAGGAGAACGCCCACGGGCAGAACACAGGAACAATCTCTTCGGCCTGGGCGAGCAGGACTACTTGGTTCTTGAGCTTGGTGTTCACGTCGTCGGCCCACTCGGCGGTCAGCGGAGTGTAGTCGATGATCTGAGCGCCGCGCTGCATGTCGCCGAGGAAGTATTTGCCCACCGGCATACCGCTGTAAGGAACGACACGGAGACCGCCGATGACGGGGTTGCCGTTGATGTCCTTGACTACTTCGAGACGGTTGCCGTCGGTTGCCTTCTCGCAACGGATGGCGTTGATGGTGATCGGGTTCAGCACGAGGACGGTGGGGACGAACTGAGCGTAGGTCATCACCGAGATGGCGGTTTCGAGGGCGTCGATGCTGTTGGGTGACTCGATGCTCTGATATGCGCCGTTCTTGAATGTGAGCTTCAGGGCGGCGACATCGGCGGCCAGCAGCGCATCGGTGTTGGCCGCGGCCAGTGTGGCCCCTTCGAGGAAGATGCGGCGGTCGTTGACCTTGATTACGTCGTAGGTCTTGTTGAGGTCGGTGTTGGTGACAGCGGCAGAGCCAGTCACCTTCAGGCCCTCAATGAGCAAGTCGTTCGGCTCCTTCAGTTCTACGATGAGTCCGTTCTCTACCTCTTCGATAGACAGGACGCCGCCGGCGGCAACTGTAAAGATTGCGTCGGAGATGATCTTCTCGATAGCGATGACACCCTCGTACTTGGTGATACCCTTGAGGTTGTCGCCGGAGCCGTCGCCGAAGAGAATCTGGAAGTCCTCGGCATCGCGGACGCCGGAGAGCAGACAGTTCATGACGTAGCCACGGAGATAGGTCTTGCACTTGAGCGCACGCTTCGACAGCTTGAAGTGGTGACCGACACGGGAAACCTGAGCGGTGGCCTCCTTTACTTTCAGGCTGGATTCCGGGAGTATACCGTTCTCAGAAACGTAGCGGGCGTTGCGGTCTACATGGTGAATCTGCTGGAATGCGAAGATGGGGAACTCGGGATCGCCGGGAAGCACGGTGGCGAAGTCTCGTACATGGAGCTTCTTGTCGGTGGCCTGGGTCACGACGCGGTCGCTCTGCTGCGTCATGGTGAGAGTACCGCCTGGAACTACATTGCCGGTGAGAGAGATGTCCTTGAACTGGAATGAGCCGGACGACTTCTCGCGGTCGTTGATGAAGTCCTGCATCTTCGGCGAATCGTACATCTCGTCGAAGGCCTCGTTGAACTTGCTGATGAAGTCGAGGCCGATGCCGCGCTTCTTCATCTTTTCGAGGGCTTCGGACAGGCTCTTGACCTGGTCGATGAGATCCTTATTCTCTTTGGCAAGAGATGTGAGGGTTACGCCGTCCTCAGCCGTGAAAGGTTTGAGAGCCTCTTTGAGGGCTGTTGTGTCGACAATATCGTCAACGCTCTTGTTGATTGCTTCGGTGAATGCACCGAGCAGGGTAGTGACGAACTGCTTCTGCTCGTCGGGGAGACCGGCGGTCTTAACGCCTACGATCTCCTGAACTTCTTTGATTGTCAGTTTTGCCATAATGCACTATAAATTTTAATGGTGAATTTATTTTTTTGTAGCAGCGGCCAGTGAAGACCAGAACGAAGGGGATGGAACGGGCTCTTCGGTGGACTTCTTTTTGGTTTCATCTTTTTTGCCGGGCTTCTTCTCTTCATTCTCAGGCTTGGCACCTTCGGTCGGCTTTTCGGTTGATGGTTTAGTACCTTCTTCGTCCTCGGGCTTCTTCTCCTTGGTCTCAGTGGAATCGACGGGAATAAGTATGCTGTTGGAACGATAGACGCGGCTCCAGCAGCAGGGGCAACGGACGTAAGCAAAAGCGTCAACAATACTCTTTGTAGAGATTTCCTTTTTGGCCGCGATCAGGCCGTCAATAATGGACGACACTTCGGTCTGGATTTCGGGGCGGTAGCGTTCTATCTGTCGGCGTGCCTCATTGCGTCCAATTGACATTACGAGTTCTCCGGCCGCTTCCTGAACTTCTCGCGAGAACGTATGCTCGGGCTCGTTGTCATAATCGAACTGATGACCGCAACACGGACAGGTTACTATCATGCCGCCGCTGAGGGATTTGAGTAGCAGATTGAGTTCCATATCGTAGTTTTTGAGTCGCTCGTCTGAATATCCGCGCTGTTTGAAAGCCAAGCGGATCAATTCTACGGCATCTCTGAGCTGGTCGGCAGTTCCGCTTTTCAATCCAACAAGAAACGTCTGAGGATTGGCACCCCAGCCGGTCAGGGTGGAATATTCGAGCATTTTCCATCTTACGACCTTTCGGCGGTCTTCCTCATCACGGGCAAGAGCCTTGACGCCGATAGAGTGTTCAAGAGTCCGACCCGCCTCATGGAAGAGCTTGTAGTCCTCAAAGACATCGCGGCATATCTGCTTGTTGAGGTTCATCTGTCCGGTCATGATGAGGTTTCCGTCTTTCTCTTCACCTGACAGAGGAACACCAAGCAGCTGGCGCGTATCGTGGTTGAGGTACCATCGCATTTTGCTTATGTCATCGCGGAGTGTGTCCACGAATGACCCCGGCATCGAGATGTCGTGCTGTGCGTCCTCGATGCCTATACCGTTCACCGCTACGGTGACGATACCTTTCTCAGTGACGTCCAGTGCTTTTGTTTCGTACTGGAGGTTAATCATCTGTTCATTCATTGCTTTCTCCTTTCGAGGGTTTGATATTTGGTTGATTGTTGTTCTGGCTGATTTCAGGATTTGCGCCCGGGCGTCCCGTATTTATCTGTATCGGCGACGCCTGAGCCTTGACGACCCTGTCGACAATGGCGATCTCTTCGGGCGTCATCTCAAACTTGGTCTTGTTGAAAATCTCACCGTCAAGAGCGTCCTCATGGATTTGAGCACGCCAATCGTTGACGGATATGAGACCGTTGTTGAACTGCGACAGGCAACGCTCGTTGACGAGCTTCTTAACTTCCTCCTGCTCTTTGAGACCAGCTTGCAGACACGCGACATCAGAGAAATCACAATCGAGATACAGATCTTTCTGTTCAAGGCCAAGGAATGTTGTAAGAGCCTCGCAGAAGCGTTTGGCCGCCGGTATGATTACCGAGGTATAGACGCTCTTCTCGGCGGTGTCCTGGTTACTGAATGTGGATTGGTCTTTACGCGGTACCAATACAGCCGGAATGCCAAATACGGATGCAATCTTTATTGCGTCCTCTAACGTCTCGTCAAAGGGCTGGAGTTCGGTAATGGAGAGGTTCGTTCTTACGAAGTTGATGGGAATATCAGTTACTCCGTATGGGGATTTGCCCTCTCCGACACCATAGTTGGCGTTGATGGTATCTCTTAGTTCTTTCTTCTCGGCCGGATCAAGTGCTACGGTTCCCGTCGGATCTTCTTTCTGAGCCACTACGAAGCCGAGTGCGCCACGTTTCAGATAAATCACATTACGCGCCTCATAGACTGCAAGAAGGTTAGCAATAGGCTTCTTCACGGCCAGCAGTCGGCTATGAGCCTTCATGTAGCCGACGCCTCTGATGAGTTCGGGAATACCGTCGCGATCATGCCATATCTGATAGTATGGGATAGTAAGGCCCGAATATGCACCGAGGTCGAGAGTATAGCCCTTGATGAGTTCGTCAATCTTGGCGATACCGAACATCGGCACGCCATAGCTGTGTTCCATCGGCTCTACCTTGACGAGATGGGCCGGCAGACTCCAGTAGTTTGAGCACCATTGGAACTTGATGGCATCAGCCGTGATGGTCTCGCTCATAGCAGCTCTGAAAAAGGCATTCCCGGTGGCGAGCTTATACACGAAATGCTGATAGACTATCTCGCGCCATGTCATTATGGGGTTAGGCTGCTTGAGAATGGCATCAGCTCCGAGACGGTTGCACCATACGATGCTGTCATCTTTCGTCCTCTTCAGGTCAAAATGAGCTTCGGAGATACGCTTGGCAATGAAATCTATCGGCCAGAACACCTCAGGAATTGTCTTGAACATCTCTATGAAGTTGTTGCCGACAACAGAGGGCTGTATGAGAGCGTCGAGCTTGGCAAGAATCTGATGATACCTCCATGCATCAGTGACATTAATGTCCGAGTTAGCCTGACTGACGGGGCTGGGAGTGTCCTCCAGGACTGTCAGAGCCTCAGACTTCTCTTTCTTACTGAATATGCCTTGCAGGAATTTCATGCGGTTTCTTTTGTCGCAAAGAAAAGCACTAAAATTCCAGGTTGAGCCAAACGGCCTAAAAACTGAAAAAAGCAAGCCCAATGAAATGGGTGCTAATCCTTTGTGCTATTGTTGGTTGAGTCTGTTCGCGCTGAAAAATCGAACTTAACTACGAACTGAATGAAGCCACTTAAAACTATGCTGGCCTCTTTGTTTTCACTGTTCTTGTTGTAGTCGAGAAGATTGGTCATGAAAGCCGAATACATTACATTGTCATTTAGCCTCGCTTCATTAAACAGCAGATGCTCCCGGACAAAATCGGAAGTGGCGGCTATGCGTCTGTCAACGTCTGTCACCTCTTGCATAGCACGCACCCCTGAGAGATCTTTGCGCAGGTCACGCACGAAACGAAAGTATGCAGGAGCACATTCTATTACCGTCTGCGGACTGCCGGTGTCGATCAGAGTGTTCCTGATCTCACCCGTGGATGTCGTCTCATGCAATGCAGCATCCACGATATGCCATTTGTCGCCACACATCTTGCCGTGAACGAGTGCGAATTTGCCGTTTACATTGGGCATCGCGTAAACTACCTCCCGGCTATATTTGCAATCCGTTTCTGGATTATAAAAATGAATAACGTCGTCCAGCGCATAGAGATTGCGCTTGCGGCGGTTGGAAAATGCGAAGAACTCTTCGTGGAGCATATCGACGACGACATAACGCTTGGTGTCCGAAATGTGTCCGTGTTCCTCGTATGTCTGCATTGTAATTTTATTCTTGACCTTTGTCTTGAGAATTCCACCGTTCACATCCTTCTGCACGCTCATGTAGTCTTCTGTTGACATATGGCAGTTCTCGCCGATGATTATGCTTATCCCGGGCAGGTTATTATCGTATATGGCATTGATAAATTCACCTGACATAGGAACGCTCGGATTCCTGTTGCTGACCTTGTCCTCGACCTCAATACCTTCCTTCTGCAAGGTGTCGATGAACAGATCATGAAATGAACGTTTTTCGTCATCAATATTGTTTGCTGCCCTTGTTGATGCGTCTCCATGGAGAACAACCTTGCAGACTCCCATCGCTTGTAGGCGCTTTGCGGTGAGTCTGGCTGCTTTCCTGACAGTATTGTTCGGGCTCTCGGCGCATATCTCGTCAATCTGCCGGATTTGTTTCTGTGAGCTGTCGATCGCTATCTGCCAAAATGAGATCGAGATGTAGGGCAGAACGTTCGAGTCTACGCTCAGATGAACAGGCAATGATGGGTCATATACTGTCTCGACGACATGATTGCCCCTGTTAAACGAGCCGAAAAACTCCGAACCCGTTCTGATGACGCCCCATTCTCCTAACGCATAGACGTTGTAATAGTCGGGATCATGTTCGCGGTCATATTCAAACGTGGCAATACATTGCTCATCATAATAGCCGTAGGTTCCGTCAGGAGACCCTACTACCCAAAAGTTATTGAGATAGGTGGTCTGAATCACCACTGTGTCCGGCGCGTGCTCAATCATCTCGCCGGTTCTTTTGTGCATCATGATACGCGGCTCATTCATCTTTATGGACTTGACCTTTGTCAATTCTTCAGGGATGAGCTGGCCGTCAATTACAACTTCCATCGGAATGTCGTGCCACTTCTGCTTGTCAAATACTTTCTTTTTAATCCAATGTGTTTCTTTGATAGGGTTGAAAGTGCCGATAATTTGCTGGCCCTCAATACCACGCAGACGTAAACGGATCTGCTTGTAATCAGTTTCATCAAATTCAGACAATTCATCGAGAACGACTCTCTTGAAGCTTGACAGTCCTTTTATTTTTTCGGCATCATCAAGACCTTTGAAGACGACACGCGCATTGTTTTGAAGACAGGTTATTATCTTATTACCGTCGTTGAATTTGAACAGGTGCGTTATTCCGAGTTGGTCGGCAGCGGTTTTGAAATCCTGATATACAGTATCCCTGATAGACGCGCCGACTTTTCGCATTACAAGCGTGTTAGTACCTTCCCATAACGTGAATATGAGAATGGCCTGGGCCACACTGTAAGTTTTTCCAGAAGACGAACCGCCATACATGATAATGTTGCGGATCGTCTTATTCTGCATGAGCATCAGCAGAAAAAAGAACAGTGGATTGAACAGCTTGTAGTTTAGAATCATTTAATATGGCATTTTGAAAGATAAAATCGGGAATGACCTTACGCAGTTTGGTGCTTTCCCGAGATATTTTAGCCGTCAGGTGTCATTTTGATGCGTTTTGGCGGTTTTCTATAGCATTATGTTTGCTCGTCTTCGTTGCCGAAACCTATGCGCAGCTCGCCCATCATACTGCCACTGTTCTTGACGTTGACTTCTTTGGGTGCATCCCACCCATTCCACGAACCAAGCAGTCTGGCCGCTTCTACTTTACCGTTCAGCTCATACTCGACAACTCCCCGGCTATTTTTGATCTTTTTAAGCGCATTACGCATTCTTTTTGGCAACTGACTTGGAGTCTTCATCTTTATCTTGCCGGTTCTGGAATCTGCAATATAGAGGTCATTGGGATCTGCGGTCACGATGTCCATCAAAACCCGTTCAACACGGTTGCGTTCTATGCGTGAACTCTCAGCGCGTTCGATGCGTATCTCGTTTATCCTTTGGGTAACCTTTGGGTTATCCATAAGCAGGCTTGCAGAGTTCCAGACGGTATTAGGCTGCATATTTGAGGTGTCGTAAGCCATACGGTACGCCTCTGAGACATTCCCGTCTGTGTCAAGGTAATACTGACAGAATTTTTCCTGTTTCTCCGTCAGTCGACGTTCTTTTATTGCAGACTGTTTTTTTGCCATGATGTGTCTTTGTGATGAGGGTTCTATATAATCAGAAATGAATTCTGTTATAATACAGGTCGGAAATTGGAATTACTCTTCTAATAGCCATATCAGGAATAAGAAAAGCGCGTTGGAATTGATCATGATACTTCTTTTAATTTGGTTTTATCCCGCCCATGAAAAAATTTCCGGAATACGCATAAAACACGGCTTGAGTTGAGATAAATGCGCATGGTGGGCGTGCCATCTTGAAAATATAGGCCATATTGTCTGAAAAATGATGCCGGGAGACGTTAAATTGTGAACAGATTTAGTGATGCGGGAAGTGTTCCTGTCTGTCGACAAATGCCGTGCGACGGGAACACTTGATGCGTGGGTTCTACTTTGCAGATTCATTATGAGGCTCTTCGAATATCCGTTTTAAGCCGTCAGCTACAGACGTGTATTGCAAAGGTACCGAGTAAACTCTCTCATTGATCTGCTGTTCGTCTCTGTCAAAATTGCGCTCTTGCGCAATTAACTCTATTTCAAGAGGTTTGTATTGTTTTACCATTTCGGCGAGTTGCAATGTCGTCGTCGTTTCGGGATTGGCCGCGTTTACAAGCTTAAGGTTGCTGCCATAGGCAAAGACGAGACTTTCGACGATGTCGTCGATGTAGGTAAAGTGTCGCACGTTACGCCCCATATTGTAGAGCTTCACCCGCTCCTGATTGAGCAGGCACCAAAGAAGAGTCCCCTGACGCGGATGGGGGCCGTAAACGTTGTGAAACCTTATGCCGGTGGCTTTCGGGTAATAACAGCGGGCGTATTCCTCGTTGAAGCGCTTGCTGATTCCATATATCGAAGTCGTGTTTCCATCTGCCGCCGTCGAAGACGAGGCGTAGACAAGTTTGGTTCCGTGCCGGGCGCAAGCATCGCACACAATTTTGAATACCTCGATATTGTCTCGGATGACGTCGTTTCTGTTACCGTTAAACACCGATGTCTGAGCGGCAAGATGATAAACGCAGTCGACATCCGTCAGGTTGGCAGATGTGAAATATTCACCCGCTTCTGTTCCGCTTCGGCGGTCAATACAGATGACCTCGATACTGCGTTTCTTAAGATTGGCAGCAAGCGCCTTTCCAATAAAGCCCTCGCCGCCTGTGATGATCATTTTCATAATTCATTACTGATTGATTTATATATTACAGAAAAAGCCCGACTGACTTTGTAGGTCAATCGGGCCGGAGCGTCGGATTATGTAGATGAACGATGAGGAATTAACTACAAATTATCCGACAAAGTTTGAATTTCGTATGCTATGGTATCGAGAGCCTCCTTTAGCTTTTTACGCTCATCAATGGTAAAGCCATCACGTTTCCCGTTCACAATATCATTGTTGAGCTTGTGGCATAGCCAAGACCGGGAACGCCCAAAGAAACGTTCTGCGATGTAGGACACTTTAAGCACTTTCGCTATGTCCTCTCTTTTGAGGTCAACAACCAGTTTATCGGGCGCAACCTCTCCATTCTTCAAACGTGCAAAGGTTTCATCAGCTAACCGCTGACCCTCTTCGGATTCCGCACGCTCTATAATCTCTTTGATCAATTCTTCGTCTGCCATAGTTATGTCTGTTTTTAAGTGAACCGCTCCCCCTTGCGGGGGAGGGTTCTTTGTTTCGGGATGCCGCTAAACTAATGTAATCTCTTTGACTACTGCTCTTATGTAGTCTCTGAGGATTCTCTTGTCGCTCCTGTCTGTCATCTTTCTAAACTTAATCAGGAGTGCGACTACCTCGATAATTCTCAATTTGAATTTCTCATCGTTCATTTTGAAAATCTTTTTTGGTGAAACATGTTAATTATCTCTCTGTCTTAATGACATTACAAAGATAATCAACTTTTGTTGATTGGTCAAATTTTCAGGCACTTTTTTTACGAAAAATTTTCGTTTATTCCGGAATAAACCTCACGCTCTCGCGCCATCCGTGGGGAAGTCTCGTGGATGGGGGCCAGACTGCCGTGATTGAATCCGGCGTTTCCTCGAATCTCACGCCCCATGCACTTTGGGCACGCTCTTTCATAGCCTTTACAAGATTGCTGAATGTCCAGGGCGCATCGTCCATCGGGACGCTGCAAACTGCAACGTCAACCGTCCCCTGCCGGTGAATTATTGTCGCTCTTCCTTTCATCAGAATCCCTTGCAACGCTCCTTACGGAGACATTAATTTCTATCACCTTTTCATCAGTCTCAATGATGACTTTATGTCCCATGTTATCAACTTCGTCCCTTAGAAACGCTGCAAGATTTCCTATCTGGGCAGCAGCACATTTGATAGGATCAGCTTTTATGGGGCGAAACAAATCCGGATCTATGGTCATCTGTGTTACTTCTTTTTTTCGCTTGAACATTGTTAGAATGGTGGTTTGATTCGTTTATGGCCCGGCTTGAACTGATATGCCTCTCCCTTCTGGAGATTGGGTGAGAAATAACCTTTTGCCGGATATGTACCGTTTTTAAGATGACTCTCGTGCGCTTTTTGGGAGGTGTGAGCCTGACACTCTTTCATGATTTGTTCTGTTTTATTCAACCCGAGGCGCCGGGCCTGCCGGGTTACTGAACTATGGCTGATGCCGAGTATCAACGCGCAAATCTCGGTGGACATGTGGGGATAATGCGTTCTCATCCACAGCTCCTGTTCACGAGTCAGATGTATTTTATTAGGCTGCTCCTTTTTGAGCCCCAATTTATAGCACTTCTGATATATTGCCGACTTGGTGAGGTTGAAATGAACTGCGAGAGCTCCGGCAGTCATTTTACCGTAAAGCTCACGCAATTCATTTTCTGCGGCTTTAGTCCAGACTTTCATGGCTTATCGTATTCGTCGATGAGTGAATCGAGTTTAGCGCTGCATGAGTCTCTCGCCCGGATATAATCCTTGCTGATACTGTCCATTGAGGCTTGAAGTTCATCGTTACAATACATCCATCCTTGATCATATCCTATGCTTTTTCCGCAATGGACGCCGAGGCGAAGTCCTAAGACAAACATAACGGAAAGTAGAATGAGAATCAGGGGTAATTTATCGGGGATCTGTTTCATGGTCTCTTTTTGGGGGTTTATAATTTCCGCACTTCTTGCAGTTCTCCAGATAGGTGCATGTGCTGATTATGAGTTCACGGTTATAGTCGTGGGCGGTTTGCCAACATAGCCTATCCTTATATAGATAGACACAGTCATTTTCCATGTTCAGATCGTTTCTCTGATTCGGCTATAAGCGCGTCGGCAAACAAGAGTGAAACCTTTGCCACAGCACGGTATGAAATGCCATCTCCGCTCAATGTTTCCGTCCCTGTCTCTAACACATTTTTGAACAAGTCTATATTGCTCAGAATTCCCTGCATCGCCATTGCTGCAATCTGGAGACGATTATCGCAATCTTTCGATAAATTGCGTTTTTCTGCGATATTGCTTTTGGTGGGGAAGTTAACTTCCCTACCAAAAGCGGTCGTCTCGGCAGGTTTACTATCGTCAGTTGAGATATGATTTGCCTTATTGCAATTTTCGGGTGGATTTTGAGATAAACTGTCAACATTACTGCAATTTGCATTTTCTGCAATTTGCTCTTCATCCGGCAGGCACTTGGAGCCGAAAAGAATGTCCAATGTTTTGCAGACCATATCAGCAGCCCCAGACAACATCTTTGAACTCATTTTTGAGGTAGCAATTTTCTTAGCTGTGTCAAATGCTTCTTTCACCTTTTCCCGGCTCACGCAGAGTATATCCTCTGCATCCACTTGTTCGGAATTTCCGAATTTCTTGCCGAGAACATAGGCGCGGTCGAAAGCGAAGTCAAAAGCCTTATAGAGCGGCATAGTAGTAAACTCTTCCCAGCACTCGCGCTTCTTCTGGTCGTGGTCTTGGTTAGTCATAATCCTTGTCCGTTTTGCGTTCATAAATGAGGTCGTAAGCCACCTCACCGATAGCCGCATCAACTCCCGCAACCATGTCGCGGTTATTCTGGCACTCGGCTATATCTTCAAGGACATCGCGCAAAGCGAGGCGGCAACGCTCCAAATTCCCGTGCAAAATGTCGGCTGATTTCTTTAACCACTCTGGATTCTCTGTATCGGAGCGATCTTTCTCCATATCGCAAATAATGCGACGGTAATCATCTTCAGCATCTGCCAACTTCTGAGCCGAGCGTCGGATTTCGTTAAGAGTAAGGTTGATTAGTTCTATTGATGTCATAATTCTTTATTTTTTTTAGTTTGTGATGTTAGATGCCACTTTCCGCATATCGGGCAAAGATACACTCTGCGCTCTTGCCTATTGCCGATAGCGTTTTGACTACGGCACTGTGACAATGCGAACATAGCGGAGATTTTATCCTTATACTTGCGCTTATTGCACTTCATTTCACCTCCTTTGCGATTTCGGGGAAGAGGGATTTGAGCAAATCCATTCTCCCTTGGTTGTATGGTGAATATCCGAAGTTCTTAGGGTCGAGCTGCACGAGGATACCCTTATGTATGTCTTTCACCTTGCTTTTCTCCACAAGGCAGTAGCGGCGTGTTAGCCAGCGCAGGAATCGCCCGTAATACTCTTGGTCATTCTTTATCAGCACCTCCATGCTATCGGGTAACGGTTGTGGGAAGAGTCCAAGGATGCCATTTCTTGTTTCCTCCGCAAACTCGCGGGCGAGGGCAGTGAGTAGGTCGTTGGTCATTGCTGTCATTGCTCTATTCCTCCTTTCTCTTGACATGGGCAGTCGTTCAGTTTGTAGCCGTTGGCGGTGAGCCATTCAATTTCTTGCACGGCACACTCTATAAGGCTGTCGGTATGCGTAAGCCCCTTTATTACTCTTGGCTTATCCATACAGTAGTAGCCGATGCTCCATTGCCTGCCGTAGTCCATCGGAGCTATATCGAGCCAATATTCGTATTTGCCATTATGAATTTTGAACGGCAGAAGTCCGAGCAACGCACTCAGGCTCCACGCAGGGACAAATTCATCGGAACTGCGGCGTTTTAGATAATTCTCAGAAATAAGCATCCAAGAATACCCTTCCTTGTTGGGTGACTTAGCTTTGCACCAACACATATCCGCCGTGTCAGCCGACACTCCGCATTGCAGAAGCCGGGCTGTTTGCTTTTGGGTTGTTGCTATGTTTGTTTTCATTCTTATTTTACACTTTTAATTGTTTGATATTCATCTACTTGCAGTCCGTTGCCGGATTAAGCATATCCGAGTCGGCTTATTCTGCATCGTTATACTCTGCTACCCCGAAAGCCTCGTCCCAATCATGGTCGGACATGCCATCATCAGCTGAGCAGTCAGCATATTTATGCCTATCCGGATTTTGTCTGTTCCAAAACTTATCTTTGCAATGTCCGCAACAGAAAGCCTGCGCCCATTGGATTTTCTTGAACTTTATATGGCAGACCGGACACTCAATAATCTCGCCAACTTTCGCTTCCTTGTTGGTGCGGTATAAGCCTTTCTTCTTCAGTTTCATACTCTTTCTCCTAATTTGATAATGAATACTTCTTCTTCGGGTGCGCCCCATTCGGGGTTGCCCTTGCCTATGTGCATACTCTTGATTTCAAAGAGCATCGTGTTTGATGTGTAGCCTCTGTGAAAGCGGACATGAGTGTATTCTTGCCACACTTGATCTGTAGGGAGCGAGGCAAGATACCTCAATGCTCCATCTCGTCCGCTGTCTATACGGAGGAATCGTTTTACCCAATGATTGGAGAGAGCGCGGTACTCTTCCGGCTTTTCGCCGGATTCCTCCATGTCGTACCATTTGTGCTTGAGGACTAAATCAAGGATTTTCATTATCAGTTCTGATTTATGTGTTTACACTGTGTTATGACTGTCTTAATCTCCCTCCCGGAATAGGAACACCACCAATATGGTTGGAATAGATTTGGCGAATGGGTGCAATGTCGACAAGATTCACACAAATTATCGCTGCCTTTTGCTGTTCGCGGTGGGAAAGCCGGTTTGGTTGGCTTGAATGGGCTATTCTGATTCATATTCGAGTAACAGGTTAAGTTCATCGCCCTCTTCACTGTAGAGCCTTTCGCGCGAGGCGTAGACAAGGGGTAGGGCATAGCGCCATTGACCTTTGTCTTCATCCCATGCGTCCTCAGAGAGCTTGTCTATGACGATGTAGACCGGAGTATCAGCAGGCAGGTTCTTGATTTTCTTTCTCAGTTCGCCGACGGTCATAGGCGTGGCGTGCAGTATGTAGTCGGGGATTGCTGCGGGATTTATCATAGTCTGTTTCTTTTAGAGTTCGGGCAGCGGCATCCATGCGATTACACTCTTGGTTTTGATAGTCCCGCCGTTAAAACCCTTTTCTGAATTATTACTGTCCGCTAAACTTTAGGAGGCAATAGAAAGAAAGGGCCGATTCCA
>OLZC01000170.1_pt1 | contig 30842 bp, 27 predicted proteins | sample 1644391 | NCBI WGS metagenome assembly OLZC01 (sample SAMEA103958140, study PRJEB25191) | human gut metagenome | biome: human-associated habitat [ENVO:00009003]; feature: intestine environment [ENVO:2100002]; material: feces | place: Germany | collected 2013/2015
GGTGTCGGCGTAAACCCCGGATTCAACGGAGAATATAACGTAGAGATAAAATAATATCAGCATACGACGGGCGGCCGCGCAATGATCGCGGCCGCCCGGCTGTTATGCTGATTGATGATATATAAGCGGCTTCAGAAAGCTACCGACGATTCGGTGGGGCCGACTTTGATAACCATGTTGCCCGAGGCAACGAAGGCCTTTCCGAAGGAATATTCGCCCGAATCTTCGTCCATCGTGGCGGGGTAGGTCGTGGCATTGTCGCCGATCTTCACACCGACATAGAAGTTCTCGCCATAGTTGTCGTAGACGGTCATGTAGAACGTCGAGTCTTTGTCGACGGTGAAGCCCTCTTTGAAGTTCCAGTCGTAGTTGGTCGAGCTTCTTACGCTGTATTGGTCTTCGTCGAACTGGGCGATCACGGTGACCTTGTCTTCCGACACTAATTCTTCGTAAGTGACGGCCACCTTCACATCTTCGGCGGGCATTGTGAACGACGCATAGGGGGCGTCTACCGTGACGGCCACATCCTTGCCCGAGGCCGTGGTGGCTTTCACCGTAGCAATCTTCTGGCCGACGGGAACTTTAATCGAGCATTTCACCGTTTCGTCCTCGGCGAAGATGCCTCCTTCCTCAAAGACTACTCCCTGGTCGGAGCTGGCGGTCCATGCTTTCGCGCAGGTTATCGAGGCTGACATCGAGATTGCGCTCTCGCTGATTTTGATGGGGCTGTAGTAGGGCATATTGTCGTGGTTCGGCCCGTGGTAGACGAAATCGAACGAGTTGCCGTCGTCGGTAGTTGCTTTGACGGGCTTGTAGCCTTCTTCCACTCCGGCAAACAGGTAGACTTCCTCGCCGGGAATGCCGTTGGCGGTAGGAACACCGTAGTAGGTGTCGGGAGCGTCGTAGATGTCAGATTTTACGATGTGGTCGCCGCCTTTGCTGCTGACGGGGACTTTGCTCTTGAAGTCGAGGTCGACGGTGACATCCTTCTCGGGCATCGTGAAGCGGACATAGGCGCGCGAGATGGTCTCGGCCGCGGTGCCGTCGGAGATAGTGGCGCCGTTGAGATAATAGTCTTTATTGACGTAGAGTTCGGCCACGACCGTCTCGCCGTCGATAGACCGCACGGGCAGAGTCGACTTCTCGAGATCGATATATTTGGCATCGGCATTTTTCCACGTGATTTTGTAACGTCCGTGCTGCTCACCGGTTATGCGCACGCTGACGTCGCCGGTCACGTTCTGATAGTCTGGGCGGATGCTGATATTGAAGAGGTTGTCGACACCGTTGTCAGCACGGCTGATGCTGCATCCGTTGGTCGAACCGACGTCGGTCCATTCGCCGTCGCCCATCTTGTATTCGGCCGAGGTGATGACATATGCCTCGTCGGTGAGGATATAGGCGTCGAAATATTTATATCTGGCATCGGGCGAAACTCCGTAGAGAGTGGCGTTGGGGTGGGGCTCGAGTGTCATCGTAAAGCCGTTGTCGATGAGCTGCTGCTGGCCGGCATAGCATGCTACGATGTCGCAGTTACCTTCGGGCACTTCGAACGGAATCTCGATTTCGTCGCCCGCTTTGAATCCGGCCGATTCGAGCGGCATGATAACCATGTCGTTGACGTGGAGGTGGATATGCTCGAGCAGGGCAGCGCCGAAAGTGGTGAGGTTTCCGGCAGCTTTCAGCTTGACGGTGGCCTGTTCGCCGGCTGTCAGTTTCTGTCCCTCTTCGAGTCCGCTGAGCTCGAAGAAGTCGGGCGTGAGGTTGATGAAGGAGGTGACGGTTGTTGTTCCGTCTTCGAAACTCAGCTCGCTGATGTCTGACAGCGAGAAACGTGTTGATTTACCGTCGGTTGTCTTAACGACGAGAGTGCGCACTTTGACGGGCGCGGTCTGTGCCATCGCTCCCATAAGAGAGAGTGAGGCGAGGATGGTTATGATGAGGTGGCGCATGGGATGGTTAGCGTTTGATGAATTTGAAAGTTGAAGAGTTGGCTCTGATGATGTAGATTCCGGCGGGGAGAGGCCCGAAGTCGAGCACGATGCGTTCGTCGGCTTTGCCGGCGAAGTGGATGCGACCTGAAGTATCGGCGGCCATGTATTCTATTTCCGAAGGCCCTGAAATAGTGACCATAGCTCCCTGCGAGGATATTGTCAGGCCACCGAGTTCGGTTGCAGGTGTGTCGACACCCGAGTCGATGGTGAAGACGATAGTCGAGATGTCGTCGATATTGAAGCTCTGCGCTGCCCCGTCGGCTGTACCGACGGTCATCTTCGACTGGTCGGCGCTGAAGGTTATGCGCGTTGCGGTCGTAAGGTCGATTGCCGTTGATTCGCCCGTTGCGGAGTTGACGACAATTTTGGTGTTGTCGGCTCGGAGCGGGGCATGAATCATGCATCCGGCGAACAATAGGATAACTGGTATGTTCGGTTTCATTCGGTGTGAGATTAATGAGAGACTTTACTGCGGCAAATATAGGGCGCCGGATCTAATATCGCCATTGTCAGCGATAAAAGTGTCAAACAATTTTTAAAACTGATAAAAATTAAAGCCTAAAACCCTCTTCGGAGCCTTGTCAGAGCTCACTGTCACGGTTCGGTTCGCTCTCTTTTCGGTCGGCTTCAGCCATTTTGCGATAGAGCGACGGGGTCAGGCCGGTGACCTTTTTGAATGTGCGGTTGAAGCTTACCTGCGAGCTGAATCCTACCGATTCGCCGATAGCGCCGAAAGTGAGGTTGCCGTATTTGTCGTCGAGAAGACGCCGGCAAGCCTCGCGAACGCGGTATTCGTTGATGAACGACGGCACATTCTGTCCGGAATAGCGTTTGACGACGCGCGAGACGTAGGTGGCGTTCGAGCCTACGGTGGTGACGATGTTGCTCAGGCCGAAGTCGGCATTGAGATATTCTGCCGAGGATTCGATTGTGCTGACAATACGGTTGTAGAGGTCGCGGTTCTGCTCGTTGTCAGGTATCTGAGTGTCGTTGTCGCAGTCGTCGTTGTTATCGCATGGCTGCTCAGTCCTGTCGTGCAGAGCCATGAGCTGGCGGTCTTTCTCGTAGAGGGCTTTGTAGGCGGCTGTCACATTGCGTTTTTGCCGCAGAATGAAATAAAGAAAGATAAGCGTCAGAATCAGAAAGGCTGCCGTGATGCCGATTATCAGTCGGTGAAGAGACGCCGTGCGGTTAAGAAGCTCGATTTCGGTTCCTTTGGCGGCGATGCGCTGTTGGGAATCGTGGGTTGAGACGCTCAGAAAATGGACGGGGTTTACGAGCGAGTCTGTCAGACCGAAATATATATCCTGAAAACGGCGCGCTTCGGCGAGATTGCCAAGACGGGTATGAAGAATCATCAGGCTGCGCGCTATTTCGGTTTTCGGCTGAGGGTCGTGAGAGTCTTCGAGAAGTGCCCAGCTGCGGTTGAGATAAACGAGCTGGGAGTCAGGTTTGCCGACTGTCCGATAGTGCTCGGCTATGAGCGACAGCGGAGCCGACTGTTCGTAGGGACTCAGATTTTCGCGGCGGGCGATGCTGTCGGCATTCCTGAAATGGCGCAGAGCGTCGGAATGGAGATTCTGCAGATGGGCCGTTTCCCCTTTTATTATGGAGTAGTGGAATGAGGCTGTATGGCTGACCCGGTCGCATTCAGCCATAAGACGGTCGGCTGTTCTGTCGGCCGCGGCGAAGTTGTGCTTGTCTTTATAGCTCTGGGCGAGATTGGTCAGCGCCAGTTCGGTAAATTCTCTGTTGCCGAGCTTTTTTGCCAGCGGATAGGCCAGCTTGTTGTAAGTTATGGCGTTGTCGGTGTCGTTGAATGAGCCATAGATTACGGCGACAGATATGTAGGCGGTCAGCAACTGCCGTTCGAGTTTGGCGTCGCTTTCGGCCCCTCTGATGAAAGCAAGATATTGCTCAAGGGCGCGCGAGTAGTTGCCGTCGCGGCGTATGGTCTGCTCGGCACTGTTGAAGATGTCGAGCAGTTCGCTTTGACGGTCGGTGAACAGCTGAGGGCTTGAGGCCTCGGCTGTCGGGGTCAGTGTCAGTGATATGACAATAAGGAGAAAGATAATTATGCGTCTCATTTTGCCGCATTAAAGGTAGCGAAAAATTGCGACCCGACAAAATGGTGAGCGGCCGCGGGACACTCCGCGGCCGCACTATCGGTTGCCTGTTCCGCTTTTTTCAGAGGAAAGCGGGAGCAACGTAGCGGGCGAGCGCCCATCCGCCGGCGATGAGCCATACAAACAGGATGAACGCCAGAATAAACGGCTTGGCACCGGCCTTCTTGAATTTGTCGATGCTTGTCTCTGCTCCGAGTGCCGTCATGGCCATGGTGAGCAGGAAGGTGTCGATATATTCGATTATGTCGAGAACCGGCTGTGAGAGAAATCCGAACGAGTTGAATATGATAATTCCGAGGAAGCCGAGGGCAAACCATGGTATGGCGATTTTGCCTCCCTGGGCGGTTGTTCCGGCCGAACGGGCTTTGATGGCAACCCAGTAGCCCAGGGCGAACAACACGGGAATCAGCAGCATCACTCGTATCATCTTGACGATGATGGCGACGTTCGACACCTCTGTGCCCATGGCGTTTCCGGCGCCTACGACGTGGGCGACCTCATGGAGTGTCGAGCCGGTATAGATACCCATCTGGTTGGCGTCGAGGCCGAGCCAGCCGGCGCGATACATTATAGGATAGAGGAACATCGATATTGTTCCGAAGATTACGACCGTGGCGACTGCGACGGCTGTCTTGTAAGGCTTTGTCTGTATAGTCGACTCGGCTCCCAGAACGGCGGCGGCGCCGCAGATTCCGCTTCCTATAGATGTCAGCAGGGCTATGTCGGAGTCCATCTTCAGCAGCTTGCCTATATAGATGCCGCCGATGATTGTCACCATAACTATTATTATGTCGACCATTATGCCGGCAACGCCGACATCCATAATATCCTGGAAGGTCAGACGGAAACCGTAGAGTATGATGCCCAGGCGAAGCAGCTTCTTGGAGCAGAACTGAATGCCGGGCACCCATGTCTCAGGCAGATGGTTGCGCAGCGAGTTGGCGTAGAGCATACCGAGTATGATACCTATTATCATCGGGCTGAATGACAGCTCTTTGAAAATTTGCGCTCCGCCGATATAGAATGCGGCGCACGAGAACAGTCCTATCAGAAGGACGCCGTGAAGCATATTGGCGCGGGATGATTTCATGTTTGTCAGGTTTGTTGGCGTTAATGATAAAGTTTTGTGAGTTTTTTATAGTAAGTATCTGCGTTAAAACGCGATATGGCGTTGTGCGATATGGCGTTGCGGTCGAATGTCATGTCCCACAGGCGTTCGGTGGCATCCGACAGGGCGCGCGGGTTGCCCGATTCGAAGATGTCTCCGCTGACTCCCGGCTCGATGAGTTCGGGAATACCGCCTATGTCGGCTCCGAGGGTGGGGGTTCCCATGATCTGGGCTTCGATAACCGAAAGCGGATTGTTTTCGTAACATTCCGACGGCAGAACCATCATTCGGGCGCGCCCGACAAGAACGCGGACGTCGGCCGGAGTGCGGAATCCGGCGAACACTACGTTCTGTCCGGCTTTCGAGCGCAGTTCGGCTTCGAGCGGCCCGTTCCCGATGAGAATAAGCCGGCGCGAATTCATTGCCGCGGCCTCGACGAGTGTGCGCACCCCTTTTTCGCGCGACAGGCGTCCGACATAGCAGTAGTATGGCTCAGCGGTGAGGCTGTCGATGTCGGCCGACGTTGTCTCGTGGGAGGCAAGCCATCTGTCGGTGTCGATGAAGTTGTTGAGCACTGTCAGCTTTGCCGGGTCAAAGCCTCCGGCTTTCATATTTTCGGACATGAAGGCGCTCGGACAGATGAACATGTCGACAGCGCGCTCCAGGCGCCGGCGGCTCCAGTGGCGGGCCTCACGGTAACCCACGGCCGACTGCAGTTTCGATCCTTTTATGCAGCTGTAGTCGAGACAGCCGCGCTTGTTGTCGCCGAAACAGCGCTGGCAGGGATTCATACCTCCGAGCATACAGTCGTAGCGCGGACAAAGAAGCTTGTAGTCATGGAGTGTCCACACGGTTCTGATGCCGCGCGCATGGGCCAGTTCGGCTATGACGGGCGAGAGATGGGTGTGGATATTGTTGAGATGGACAACGTCGGGAGCGAAATCGTCGAGCAGCGTCGAGAATTTGCGGCGAACTTCGCGCGATCCGAACGGACGCGTCAGCGCCATCAGGCGTGTCATGTTCTTCGGGAAATACTTCTGCCACGGGGTCGGAAGGTTTTCGGGATAGCCCATGGCGAAGACCGCCACTTCGTGGCCCCTGTCGCGAAGCATTTGCTCGAGATTGAGGGCATATATGCAGTCGCCTCCGCGACGATAGTAGAATTTGTTGGCTATCAGTATCTTCATTTGCGGTAAACTTCAACTATGGTGTGGGGTGAGCAACGCTCTCCTTCGGGAGGAAGTTTCATATAGTCGCCGTAGATGGCTCTCAGGTAGGTGTCGTAACCGGTTATGGCCATCGCTTCGGTATCTTCGAATCTGATTCTCCTGATATTCTCGAAAAGGGTGCTTTCGAAGATGTCGCGTGAGCCTATCGTACTTCCGGCATATCCCGAATACTTCGCGCCCGGTTGTCCGCCGCGCATCTTCCTGTCGATTTTCAGGGCAAGACTGCGGGCGGTGAAGGGGAGCGACACCATTTTCGCCGCGATTATTCCGATTTTCTTGGCAAAGGAATTTTTTTTGGTCGGCCTGACGATTTTCGAGCGGTAGAGAAGTTTCAGCCTCTTCATGGCGTCGACATACCGGGCGCTTTCGATATGGCTGTCGAAGAGCGGATCGATAGGAAAGATGTCGATATTTACGCCTATGGGTGTCGTGGAGCTCTTTTCGACGAGCATTGTCGAGGTGTCTTCAATCTTGGCGTAGACGGCCGCATAGCTGTTGTCCGAGGCAAGGCAGTGCAGTCTCAGGCCGGCCGGCGCGGCGTCGTTGAATTCGTCGGTGAGGCGGTCGTAGTCGGCGCGCGGCATCAGCAGGTCGATGTCGTCGTCCCAGGGGATGAAGCCCCCGTGGCGCACGGCTCCTATCAGCGAGCCGTAGGCCAGCGAATAGCGCAGTCCGCGCTCGCGGCAGAAACTGTCGACCGCGCGCAGAATGTCGAGCTGTATCTTTTTTATGTCGGAGAGTTGTAGCGGTGTCATTGGCCGATGCAGCTTATTCCCCAGTCATAGACTTTCTTCATGACCGGCACGGGGAAGTTGTTCCTGGCGGCGGTGTCGATGATGAACCGCAGCCCGTAGGGGAAATCTTCCGTGAAATATCTGTTTGAGAAGTCGGGGACGAATCTGCCCGGTTCAGAAGCAGGCTTCATGGGCGCGGCGATATTGCGGAACGCTTCGATAGAGCGGATCTTGGCCGTCAGGGTGGCGGCGTCGCTGACTTCGTAATAGTCGGTTATCGACGGAACGGCTCCCTCTTTTATGCCTATATGCCGCAGCAGGGCCTGGAATTCCAGATCCATGTCGATGAGCAGCTGTGCGGCTTCGGTTGTCCAGTCTTCGTAGAATCCGGGCACTTTGTCGCAGGTCATGCCGGGGCGCCACGAGCCCCAGAGCGTGTAGAGTCGCGAGGGATGGAGAAGCGGGTTGCTGTTTGAGAGCGCTGCCTCATAGAAGCTGTCGAGAAGCTCTGTCGGAGTCTCGAAGAGTCTTTCGAAAAGAACCCGGAGTCCTTCGGCGCGATTGCTTTCGCAGCCCGTGACGGCGAGTTTCAGCAGGCTCTTGTAGCCTTTAAGCTTGGCACTCTTGCCGTATTCGGTTATGCGGCTTATGAACGGCACGCGCTGGAATCCGAACAGCGTTGTCGACTCAGGCAGTGTCTCCATGGCCTCGAAGAAGAACCCCGTGTTCGATATTATCGATCCTACGGGAACGTCCCGACGCAGCCATGGTTTTATTTTCTTAAGCTCGGGGGCAATCGCGAATCCGGGGAGGCAGAGAATAACGATGTCGGCGTCGGCCACAGCTTCGGCGGCGTCGGCCGTCACCCGTGTAAACCGTCCCGCAAACAGGCGCCCGTGGCTGTCGGTCACTTCGACGGTGTCGCTCCAGCGTTCTGGGCGGCGTGTCATGACGGTTACTTCGCAGTCTTTTCGGGCAGCAAGAAATCCGGCTGTGACATGGCCGAGATTGCCCCCTCCGCAAACACAGATTTTCATTTTCCGAATTGTTTAAGGGCTTCGATAAGACGTGAATTGTCGGCATGGTCGCGCACGGCGATACGCAGGAACTGACCTCCATTGAGTCCCCCCTTGTCAGAGCAGTCGCGCAGCAGAATATCGTGGCGCTTCAGTGTGTCGATGACTATCTCGCGCGCTGTCAGCGGTGCTTTGACCTCGCAGAGGAAATAGTTTGCCTGAGAGTGGATCACGCGCAGGAAAGGAATCTCGCGCAGCCGCTTCTCGAAGTCGTTGCGCTCGGCGATGAATTTGTCGCAGGCGCGGAAGTAGTCTTTCTCGTATTTGGTGAATATCTGCATGAAATATTCGGCGAACGAGTTGATGTTCCAGATGCTCACCATCTTTTTGATGCGCGCTATCAGGGCCTCGTCGGCCGAGCAGAGTATTCCGAGGCGTATGCCGGGAACGCCGTAGCTCTTCGAGATGCTTTTCATGACGGCCATCGTCGGGTAGGCTTCGAGAATGTCGTCGTGGAGCAGGCTGTTGTCGCGCCAGCCTTCCGAGAAGTCGACGAAACTTTCGTCGACAACGAGCCTGACGCCGTTGTCGGCACACCAGCCGGCGAGTCTCAGAACGTCGGCCTTCGGAATGAAGTTGCCCGACGGGTTGTCGGGGTTGATGAGCATTATGGTGTCGGCCCGGTTGCGCGAGAAGAAGTCGATGAGGTCGTCGGCGCCGTAGCTGAAGTCGGGATTGTCGGGGGTGAAGGTCACCAGTGTCGCGCTGTCGCGGCGGTTGGGATATTCCTCGAAGGTGGGGCGCACTATTCCGAGCGTCCCCGGAAGAATCTCCATCAGAGCCTTGATCAGCTCGGCGGCGCCGTTACCCGGAACGATATACTTCTCGGCCACTCCCCAGCATTTCGAGGCGAGCAGAGAATTGACTTTCATGCCCGAGGGATATTCGGCGATGAGGGTGGGAAAGAAGGCCTGCATCTCTTCTATAATGCGCGACGAGCTGAAATAGGGGTTGACCAGATAGCAGAAGTCGAGCATGGCCGGGAACCGCCAGAAACCGCCGTAGCGGCCGTAGTATTTGCGCAGAATGTGGCCTTCGTCGGCGAAGATGGCTTCGGCGATGTCGAGATCCTGCTTGTCGTCGATCTCATACCATTTCACACTGCCGACCGGAAGAGCTTTCAGATCGCCGCCGCCGAGGAAGGTTATTATGCGGAGCACGTTTTCGTAGTATTCGTTGTTGCCCAGTGCCTTCATGTAGGCGTCGAGAAACGGAATATACTTGTCGTTGAGAAATTCGCGCGAGAATTTATAGATGTTTACGGTCTTGTAGTAGTCGGCGGTCTCTTCGTAGCGGAACGCCGCTTTGGGAACGAAGTTGACGATATTGAGGTCTTCGTCGATTCTGACCATAGTGCCGTCCATCCAGCTCTCGTATTTGGCCACCAGCGCCAGGTTGGGCTGAGGGTTGTCGAGAAGCAGGCTGAGCATCGTGTCGTCGAATATCAGGTCGCTCTCGAGCAGGATAGTGTCGTCGGCGCGAAGCCATTCCTTGGCCAGCGCAAGCGAGTAGATATTGTTAGTGCGGTCATAGACGGGGTTCTCGACATATTCGATTCTGAGGCCGTAGCGCTCGTTGCCGAGATATTCCATCAGCTCGCGGCCATGATAGCCGACAACCATCACGAGTCTGTCGAGTCCGAGCGGCGCGAGTTGCCTGATCATTCGGTCGATGAGGTGCGTGCCGTTGACTTCCACCATGCATTTGGTGTTGTTGCGGGTGTATTCGCCAAGGCGCTTGCCCATTCCGGCGGCTAAGATCAGTGCTTGCATATCAGAGTTTATTAATTTCCGTAAAGACTGAGGTATCGGCGTGCGGTGACGTCGACATCATAGTTTTCGATAACATGTTTTCTGGCGCGCTCAGCTTTTTGCAGAGCATCGCCGTAGTTCGCCTTGAGGTCGGATATTTTCGCGGCGAGCGCACGGGCATCGCCGTTGGCGAAGACATTTCCGAATGTGTCGCCCATCGTGACCTCGGCAGGCCCCTGTCCGGCGCTGACGGCCACAGGCACCCCCGCTGCCATCGCCTCGGCCACGGTCAGCGCGAAGCCTTCGTTGCGCGAGGGCTGAACAAAGAGGTCGTAGTCGTGCAGATGCTGCCGCAGATACGACTGGTCGCGTTTGCCGAGCAGCCTGACGCGGTCGCCGACGCCGTGGCGCGCGATAAGCTCTTCGAGCTGTTGGCGCCCCGGGCCCTCGCCGATGAAATCCACCGACACGTCGGGCAGCATCGCGGCAGCCTCGACGAGCAGATCCTGTCCCTTTGTGGCGACATCGAGGCGGCTGACCTGAACAATCTTCATCTGACTGCCCGGAGCGTGCCCGTCGCGGCGAAGGAACTCAGCGGTCGTGATCCCGTTCGCGACTACGCGGCTTTCTATGCCGTAGTTGGCGAGAAGGTCGGCGCGGACGGTCTCGGAGATCGAGAAAACCCTCGGAATAAGGTGGAGATTGGTCACGTTGCCGTTCGAACTGAAGTTGAACAGCGGAAACATGCGCCCTAAGATTCCCCGGCGGCGGAGGCGTCCGCCCGTGAGGCCGTGGACAGTCGAATGGAGGCGGCTGCGCCAGCGGCGCGCAATGAAACAGGAAATTTCGGAGCGGTGGAGGTGGATGGCGTCGGGGTTCAGGCGCCGCAGTTCGGCGTTGAGCCTGAAAGCGAAATTTGGCGACAGCGAGTGGAGCCGACGCCCCAGACGGATAACCTCGACAGCCTGATCGAAGCGGCTGAGCAGCATCGGCTCGTTGAGGTCGTTGATAATGATGACACTGACGCCGGCTCCGGCTCGCGCCTGACAGTTGGCGATATTGACGAGCATTGTCTCAATACCGCCGATACTCAAGCCCCAGAATACGTGTGTAATCCTCATCTAACCCGCAAAGGTAGCAATTTTTTCTGTCGGCTGCAAAAAGCTGTGGCGGACGGTGGGAGATGTAGCTGATGTTATTGATGTTATTGATGTTATTGATGTGTCTGATGTTTTACATCCGTTACATCTAATAACCGCGCCGGCTGCGCCGCGCTTTGGCCATATTCTCCTTGATGCCGCCTGAGGCAATGAATTCGGCTTCCATCCCTTTGAGGACTTTGGCGAGCATAGCCTCCATCTGATAGATCAGCGTCAGCATTATGTTGGCTACCGTCTCATCGCTGCGGGCCTCGCATTTTTCGACATATTCCTCGGGTCGGTAGTGGTCGCGGTTGTAGTTTCTGACCGAAACAGTGCGTGCGTCATCTTTGACCCATGTCTCGAGTTTATGCTGTCTGAGAAAGTCGGCATAGTCCTCGCGGAGTTCCCTTACCGACCCGCGGGCAACGCCTATGAGCTTGATGCACATCTCGGCGGAAATAGTTCCGTCGCTGATTCCTTCGACAATATTCTGTTTGCAAGAGCGGGCAGCCTGACGCATCTGGTCGACGGTGCGCGAGCCGCGCGGAAGAGCGCGGTTAATGAACATCTCGGTGACATCGCAGATTATCACCGACTTGCGGTAGACGCTCCACGACGTATAATCGCCCGCGATCTTCAGGAAGCCCATTGCGATGGAAGTTTATGTTATTGATATTATTGATGTGGCTGATGTATCTGATGTTTATAAGTTACATCAGCCACATCAGCCACATAAGTTACATTAGCGTTCGTCGTTAGTAGACGAGCTCGAAGTCGTCGAGGTAGAGCAGCGAACCGTTGCCGCCGACGAAGTAGTCGCCGTAGCGCGAGGCCGAAGCCACTATAATGATATTCGAGACTGTCAGGCTCGGGTTGACGTCGTTAAGAGGAATGGTAATTTCGACGAGTCCGGGCTCCGTCGTCGCCGACGTGAAGACGTGCTCGCCGTAGGCGACAACGTTGCTGCCCGAGGGGTCGAAGAGCTGTCGCTCCGAAGATTTGGTCTTGACAACCTGCGGCCATGTCTCGTGGATATTCTTGCTGTTGTTGTCATAACTCATTGTCTGATCGGTGACAAGAGCGATATAGACGATGCCGTTGTCAAGATCACCCTTGCTGACAGAAGGAAGTGCGCTGGTGTCGTCATGCGTGATATTCACAGGCTCATATCTTGCCCATACTTTCAGGGCTTTCGGACGGATAGGGCAGTTGAAGGGACGTCCCCAGCCGAGCACTCCATCCATGCCGTCGGTGAATATATATTTACCAATGAAAATGTTGCCGGCGGCAAACTTGCCGAGCGCTCCGAAGCCTACGAACTGGCTGTGGAGGCAGAGACCCTGCTTGCCTGAGTGGAAATACTTGGTGGTTACCTCGGTAACGTTCTTCGACATCTTCTGCGAGCCGTGGTTTCCGCTGTCCCAGTAGAAGTCATTGGGGTCGGCGCTGAACATGAGAGCCTTGTCGCTGGCGGTGCTTGTCTGCTCGAACGAGGCGTTGGGCAGCTGCGGAGGTGTCAGCGTAGTGAGCTCTTTGGCGGGTGAGGTGTAGCCGCCGGCCACGGCGCAATATTCGTAGGGAGTGCCGAACTTGAGATTGTCGACGGTGGCTGTCAGTGTCGTGCCGTTGTTTGTCCCGGCTACGAATGTCCAGTCAGCGGCGCCTTTCTCGCGGTAGTTGAAGCCGACATTGCCGGTCAGCTCGTCGGGCTTGACGATGGTGGCGACGAATGTCGTGGTTGTGTAGCTGACGTCGGTGGCCTCCTGAAGCTCAACAGCGGCATTGCTGAGGCGCAGCGACAGTGTTGCTTCCGATGTCTTCTCGGTGCCGTCGCCGTTGTCGCCGGCGATGAACTTGAAGGTGTGGAGACCGCTGACGAGATTGTTGGTGAAGTCAGCCTCGAAATTCACGCGCACACGGTTTATTTCGCCGGCTTCATTCTTATATGTCATGAAGTTTATGCCTGCGGCGGCGAGGCGGGCGAGTGCCGATTCGCTGAGTGAGAACACGTCGGCTGTCGAGCCTCCGAGATAGTGCTGGAGGTTGGCGCTCTCGATAGTCAGCGAGCTGAGACGGTCTACGGCAGAGATGAAGACACACTTGCGGCCCATCTCGCCGGTGGCGGCTGCCTGTTCCTGGGCGATGTCGAAGTCTATGCCGAAGATTTCGGGAGCGAGGGTGATGACCAGCTCATCTTCGACAACGATCTCGGTCTCGTCGACAGTGATGGTGAAGAATGCACCGCCGTCGTTGAACGAGCCGGGGGTGTGGCTGAAGTTCACTTTATATTCATATCCGCCTTTGGGAGCCTCGATGTCGGCTGTCTGGCTGTAGGCGTCGCCGTTGGGGGCAGTGCCTTCGAGGGTCAGGGTTAGCTTTTCGTTGTCGGCTTTCTTTGGCATCATGAAGTAACCCTTGCGGGCGTCGTGTCCCTCGTAGGTTATGCTCTCTTCGCCGTTGGCGACGGTGACGGTCCACGTTTTCAGGGCGGCGTCGACCGATTCGTCGAAGCTGAGGCTTACGACAACGTTGGCGATGTTGCACTTAACTTCGACTGCGGTAGAATTGCCGTTGGTGATTTCGAAGGGGGTGTAGCCCTTGAAATATTTCTTGTCGAACGAGGCGGCCACAGAGTCGCCGGCCCATGCCTCGGCCACGTAGCTGCCGGAGTGGAGGGTGACTGGGTCGGTCGGCACGTTGTCAATGCCATTGTACTGGCGCACGGGGCCTTCGCCCGGCTTTGTGATCCAGAGAAGGAGCGATTCGCCGTAATCGGCGCGGAGCTGGTCGGCGTCGGCACGCGACACAACCTTGACATCGTTGCCTATTGAAGCTGTCAGGCTGAGGGTGCCTTCGCCGTCGCGCGGCCCGAACAGGTCGTCGGCACTACACCCCGCAAGCATCATCGACGAAGCTGCCACAGCAAGCAGCCCTAATGATTTGATATTCTGTTTCATTGTCTTTGTTTCTTTTGGGGTTAATTACTGATTGCCTTTGGCTTCGAAGGTCAGGGTGCGCACTTCGGTGTGGCCCTGGGCGTCGGAAACGGTGATGACGAACTTATGGACGGCCGGATAGATGTTCAGCAGCGGAATGAATTCCGAGATGTTGAACGAAACGTCGGTCTGGCCCTTGACCTGTTCGTTGCAGGGGAAGTTGAAGGGATCGCTTCCGAGAGCGGCCTTCAGCTCGTCGCTCATGTCGGCGAGGTCGAATTCTAGTGTGCCGAACAGTTGCATCAGCACGGTCTTGAATTCGTCGTTGCCCGGAACAATCTTGACTTTCAGCGACTGAATCGAGTTGCCGCCTTCGGGATCGACTTTGACGTTCACGCGTCCGTCGAGTCCTTCTTTGGCTTCCATCGTCTCGGTGAAGCTCAGGGCTGAGGTTATCGTGATGGGGCCGTCGCCGATCGGGGGCTGGGGATCGTCGCCTCCGCCGTTTCCGCCGGGACGCTGGGCGTTGCCGTCACCTTTCTCATCGCTGTCGACATTGCCGTTGATGGTCTCGTTGACGACGTCGGCCACGAGGTAGAGGCCGTTGCCGAGCGGAGTGCCCTCGCTCTGGCCGTCGAGAACGATGTTGCCGTTCTCATCGGGAACGCTCGGGTCGCCCGAACGGACGTCGAAGGTGATCTTGCGGTGTTGTCCGGCGGCCACGTCGTTGAGGGCTTTGACGAAGGTAACCCGTTGGTTCTTCACCGTGCCGGTGAAGGTGGCGCCGAGGGTGGTGCTCCCTTCTACAGCCTTGAAGTAGCCCGAGCGGGTTTCGTCGGGGGTGTATTCGAGATGACTGTCGGTTTCGGAGCAGTCGATGTTGACGCGGACGTCGTCGGCCATCAGGCGGCGCAGGGCGTCGCTGTAGAACACACTGACGCGCACGTTGGCGAAGCGGCAGGTGACGGTGCCGATCTCGGTGATCTGGTCTTTGGTGACGGCGAAGCTCTTCGTGCCGGCGTAGTAGGGCTTGGCCCATGCCACATTCTCGACTTCGTGGCTCTCAACCTTGACGGTGTAGTTCTCGCCTACGGGGAGCACTACGATGTCGGCTTTCGCAACGGTCGAGCTGTAGACCTGATTGCCGTTGTTGTCGGTGATGGTGACGAGGAAGTCCGAGGTGTCGACGCCGTCGGCGCGCGACAGCTCGATCTCGTCGGTGTTGAGTTCGACGCCGAGCTCGCTGAGGTTCACGCGGCCGGTGGCATCGTTGCCGTCGAGGTTATAATTGGGGTTGTCGTCACACCCCGTGGTCAGAAGTGCTGCGACAGCAATGGCAGCCCACGACCGTATATATTTTTTCATCTTCATGTTGACTTAGTAGTTAAGAGTGATGTCGTCGATATAGAGCTGCGAACCCAGATAATTGCCGTCGCTGTTAGCTATGCCGGGGCCGCTGATGTTGTCGCTGTTTTTGGCGAGGAAGTCGCGGCTGTTGGTCGAAAGGAATTTGATATAAATCTTGGCTCCTTTGGCTGCGCCGGCAGCGTAGCTAAGCGATATTGTTTTGGTCTGGTAGGCCGAAGCGGGGTCGAGGTTGACGTTTCCGCTTGCAATTGTCTTGCCCGAGGCGTCTTTCACCCAGATTTCGGCATAACCCTTATCGTTGGCGTTCTTGTTGGTATATTTATATTTGAACGACAGCGATGCGGGTCGCGAGGCAAATGCTATGCCGCAGTCGAGATCGTCGGTTGTGATGATGCCCTGAGTAACTCCGTCGCCGTAACCGTCAGGCCTGCCTGTGCGGCTCGAACCGAGGTGAAGGAGACCGGCGTCGATATATTTGCAAATGCCGCTTATGCCGGAAATAGCAGAGTTGCCTTTGCCCCAGCCGATTGTGCGGACAAGAGCGGCTTTGCTGCCTGAGAACATATCTGTCGTTTCCATGGTTCCTGATGCACGGCAATATGCGTAGTTGTCGCCCTGCTGAGTCGTCATGGGATTGTTGGTCCCCCAAACTGCTTCAGATTCTGAAGCTCCTACATAATATCTGCGCCAATGAGGTTTCGGATTAAAGATTGGCACAGTATTATCAGCTTCTTTGTATGACCATGTTTCCATTCCGTTGTTGGGAACCTGAATGGCGGCTTCGGTGGTGAGGGCGGCTGTGGCCTGCTTGTCGGAGACGGTGGCGCGCACGCGATAGGCGGTGCCGGGGGTGAGGCCTTCGAGACGTGCGCCGGTGCCGCTGACAGTGGCACTGACGTTAGTCCATGAGTTGCCGTTGTCGGTCGACACGGCCCACCGGGCCGAAGAGGCGAGGTCGGCGGCAACTTCGTCGTTGATCGACGACAGTCTGACCACGGCATGCTTGGCGAAAACGTCGTTTTCGGGAGCTACGGCGGTGAAGTCGGGGGTCTGACGCTCGGCGGTGAAGGCCGCTTCGGTAGCACCGACGCGGGCCTTGACCTCGACATTGCTGTAGGTGGCCTCGACCTTAAGGGTGACGTTGTAGCTGGCTGTGGCGCGTGAGGCGGGGGTTGCCGAGAGGATTTCGGCATCTTTCCATTCGCCCGAACGGGCCTTATAGCTGAAGCGGACGTTGTTGATGTCGCTTCCGTTGTAGTCGACCGACAGAGTCACTCTGTCGGCGCCGGCGGCGAGAACCTGCTGCCCGTTGATGCTGATGTCAGCCGGCTCGGCATTGACGGTTATCGACGGAGTGACATCGGCTTCGCTGACCTTTCCGTAGGCGTCGACAGCCTCGAGGGTGAAGGTGGCGGTTCCGGCGCCGAGGGTCGAGATGGCGTCGGCGAGATCGACAACAGCGGCAGTCGAGCCTGCCTCGCTGAGGCCACGGAGCCCGAGCGACGGAATGACGGCACAGCCTCCGACAAGTTCAGCCTCGGCGGGCCATCCGGCCGGCAGCGCGCTGCCCGAGCTGATGAGCTTGACGCTCTTCAGCCCACCGTGGGCTATGATGTCGAAACGTCCGTTCCCCTTGTCCCCCTCGACGATGTTGACCGTCGTGGCGGTGGCGCTGATAGCGGGCGCGGGCGCGTTGAGAAGTTCTTCGCTGAGCACAATCTCGATCGGCTCGGCAACCTGGGCGGTGTCGTCGAAGGTGATTGTCAGAACGGCGTCGCCCATGTTGCCGTTGTTGAGGTCGACGCTTATATTATAGCGGTGCTGCGCTTCGGCGGTGAAGTCGACGACTTTCAGTGTGGCCGTCTGGTTCTGAGGCGTTGTGAAGGTCACGTAGAGCGAAGCTTCGCCGGCATTGACGAAGAGATCGTCGGTGGCCGACGACGGATAGTCGAGACCGTCGGTCGAGCCGGCGGTGCGTATCGAAGCGCTGTAGGCCGTCATGTAGTTTTTGAAGGTGTCGGAATAGCTCACTGTCACGGCGGCGTTTTTCAGGCTGGTTGTTACTGCGGCGTGGGTCGACTCATCGCTGCGCACAACAACCTGAGTTGAGCCGGCGAAATAGGGCTTTTCAAATCCTTCTTCCCCTTCTGTGCCGTAGAAGGCCTCAAGGGTGTAGGTGCCGGCGGCGATTTTCTCGCCGGAGAAATCGGCGTAGCTCCACTGTTGCGACTGTCCGTTGGAGGCCACGAGGCGGATGGTGAAATCATCGGCAGTGAGGCCTTCGACAATCTCCGGAAGCGAAGCCCTCGACGGGGTCGCTGTCAGCACTTGCCGGTCGACGTCGAGCTGAAGTTCGACAGTGCCGGTTCCGTCCGACGGCGCGAAGCTGTCGCTGCTGCAGCCGACGAGCGTCAGGGCCGAGCATAGAACGAATGCACTGTGCCAAATCTGTTTTTTCATACTCTTTCGAATTACTGTATTTGATTGTAATGTGTAGATACAAATTTGCGCAAATTTAAGAAATATTATCGATAAACATGCTTGCGAGTGCTAAATATTTCGAGAATCTTAATTTAATTTAAAATCATGTTTCCGATTAAACGTCGGGCGGTTTCTGTTGTCATATAAGCAAACGAATAAGCAAACGAATTAAATTAACCGATTAAATGATGAAAAAGAAACTGATGATTTTGGCCGTTTCGGCTTTTGCTTTCCTCGGCGTGAACGCCCAGAACAATAATAATTGCGGCAACTGTGCCGAAACGCCGTGTGCAGAGGCTCCTTGCCAGAAGAATTGCGACAAACCCTGCGGCGCGGCCCGCTGCCTGCGCCAGTTCGAAGGTCTCGGCCTGACCGACGCGCAGAAGACTCAGCTCATTGAGCTCAATAAGGCGCGCGCCGTCGAGTTCAAGGCTCTTCGCAAGGATTGCCGCGACAAAAAGAACCGATGCGATTCCACTGCCCGAGTCGACCGCCGTGCGGCTCAGGCGAAATATCTTGCCGAGCTGAAGAAGGTGCTGACTCCCGAGCAGTACACCCAGTTCCTCGAAAACGCCTATCTGAACGGCGGACGCAATCTGAAGGTCAAGGCTCAGATGCGCGGCAAGCATCACGCTATGTTCGGTGACCGCAAGTTCAAGAAAGACTGCCAATTCCGTGCAGTGAAGGCCGACAAGGTCAAGGACGCAAATGGGGGCAAAGACAAGAATGACAAGAAGGATAAAAAATAAGCATAGAGATTAGATTGGTTGAGGGAGTGCCCGCATGGGTGCTCCCTTTTCTGTCGGTCAGTCGGCGTCGTAGAGGCGGAGGCGGTCTTCGAGCGATTCGTCGACCGACAGTCCCATGCGCTGGCGCAGGCGGGTGCGGCTTTTCTTGACCGATTCGTATTCGATGATAGTATAGCCATTACGCGAAATCAGAGTTTTGAAACGCCTCCGGCCAAACTCGGGGTCGGAAAATCATATTATAGCGGAAACTCTGCGACACTTTCTCAGTGTCAACGGTCATACCGGGATGACGAGCATCGGATGGTCGGCGAGGTAGAGCAGGCGGTGGGCGATTGTCGGGTTGAAGAACCTGACAATGCTGTTCTTGCGTTTGTTAGGAACGCCGATAATGTCTACGGCTGTCTGTCCGGCTACAGTCTCGAGAAATGGGGTCAGCGAGGTTTCGGGCGGCACTTCCGAGGCGAAGGTGTTGCCCGGATAATGGCTGAGGCAGTATTGTGTCATTGCTTCGAGGCTGCTGCCTGAGGTGCGGCCGCGCGACGGTATTGCCAGAAGTGTGACGTCGTGGCCTTCCGCCCCTGAGAGACTGAGGAAGGTGTCGAGCGCTACAATATCCTGCTGGTCGGGAGTCGTGAAAAACAATACTCGCTTGAAATTAACCTCCCTGTTTCCGACCGGAACCGTAAGAACCGGATAGCGGCAGGTGTCGAGCACCTCGGCCGTAACGCTTCCCATCGCGGCGCGCTCATGATTGCCGGCGCCGTGGGTGCCCATCACTATCAGCATAGGATTCCGCTCTTTGGCAACCTCGTTGATAACCTCTTCGGGAAGGCCGTCGACGGTCAGAGTGTCGAACGGCGCGGCCGGTATTGAGCCGCTTTTGATCTGCTCGCGCACACGCGCAGCATATCGGCGCATCAGGGCGTCGATGTCGGCGGTCACTTCGGCGGCGGCCTCTGCCGCTTCGGGAGTCTCGCCGAAGTCGAGATCGTCGCTCAGCGCGTCGACAGGCTCGGAGAACGATTGCGACAGATAGGCATGAAGCAGCAACACACGTGCGCCATGGCGTTCAGCGAGGCTGAAAGCTGTTGTCAGTGCGTTCTCGCCTGCGTTCGAGAAGTCGACGGGAGCGATTATAAGTTTGTTGAGCTTCGCTTTGTCTGACGACGCTTCAGGATTGAAGATGTCGGGATTCTCGATAATGCGCAGAGCTTTGGGAAGATCACGCTCGTCGATTCTGACACGGACTCCGGCATTGACTCCGGGTTCGGAGAGATTGACGTTCTGCAACGCGGCGGCTATGCCTTCGCTTTCGAGCAGAGACTTGAGCCGGAGGGCATAGCGGAATGTATGGATTGCGAGGGTTATCTGTGGCATCTCGGCTTGTCGATATGCCGCAATCGCACGCTCGGGGGTTTACCTGCAGGCCCCGGCGTGCGATTGAGGTGATGGGTTGATTTCAGTTAGATATAATTAGTCTTGTTTCTGACCTTCGAGAATTTCTACTGCCATGTCGTAGATAGTGGTGTCGTCGAGGACAACTATACCTCCTCCGGGGCCCGGCTCGATGTGGACACCACAATTTTTACCAAACTCATAGTTACTGCCGCCGAAATAGTTGCGGACTGTTTGCGGGGTCACGTTGAGCTTGTCGGCAATTTTGCTGATCGAGCCGTCGGGGAGGCTGTCTTTGATGCGACGCAGGTCGTTGAATGAGATGGTCTTTGTCATGATATTATAGTATTTGGTGTGACTGAGTTGTTAATGATTGCTCTAAAAGTAGGCACTTTTTGCGAAGTATGCAAGCAAAACGCAAAAATATTCTTTATGTTGTAAAACACATTTTCGGTTTTTGCTTAAAAATCAATGCCTTGTGGCGACAATGCGTTCGGCGTCGGCTGAATTCAGCCATGCGCGGTGGGTGTTGTCGATGCGTACGTCGAGCCATGTCGAGGCTGCGGAGTCGGCTACCGCGACGACTGAGTCGAGAATTTCGACGCGCGTTCCTTCGTGGAGCAGCATTGCTTCTTCAGAGCGCGAGGCCGGATGTCGGGGCGACGTGCTCAGTATTGTCGATTTTGCGGTAATGATCGCTGTTGAGGTGTCGGAGGCGAGATTTGCCGCGTGACAGGCGAATATGGCGCATATCGCGGAAAGGAGCAGCATGATGCCGCCGCCGAAAAATCCGGTTTTGCGTATCATTATTCCGTCGGCAAAGAAATAGAGACCTATGCCGGCGATGAACAGGGCGAAGGCTGCGAACGCCAGCCATGCCCATGTGTTGGAATGCATCGCGAGAGCAGCGGCGTCGTAGGCATTGCCCAAAAAGGTCCCGCGTTCGCCGGGCTTGTCGGTTATGCGGGTGTTGACGAAGGCGAGATTCGCGCGCGCATCGCTCATTGACGGGTCGAGACGCAGGGCACGTTCGTAGTTGAGCACCGCGCGGCCCAGATCGCCCTGACGGTAGAAGGCGTTCCCGAGATTGTAGAGCAGCTCGGCCGACGATCCTTCTTTAAGGGCTGCCGAATAAGCGGCGACAGCTGCCTGATAGTCGCCTTTCGAATATGCCGAGTCGCCTTGCTCGGCCAATGAAGCGGCCTTGAGGGACATTGAGCCTGCGCCGATAATCAGGACGGTCAGAAAAATAAATATGCGGTTCATTTGGCGTTTCGGGGTTTGAGGTTTTCGATGTCGGCGATCACAGCTCCGGCGCGGCGGAAAACGTCGTCGAGCGTGGCCGGAGTCTGAGGAGTGTAACGGGCCATCTCGCAGCTGTCGATTACGCCGAGAACCGATGCGGTGAGTTCGTCGGAGGCCCCGGCGTTGTTCATTGCCTCGGAGATACTTTCGCGCGAGAGCTGGCCGGCGGCGATGCCGAATTTGTCGGAGAGATAACCGTTGACAGTTTTCAGGATCTCGGCGTAGAATGCCTCGCTGTTGTTCGCTTTCATGCGGGCCTCGGCTCGCGCCAGTCCGGCCCGCGCCGTGCGTCCGGCCCGCGCCAGCCGGCGCCCCTTGATGTCGGCGTTGAGGGTCAGACGCCTGCGGTTAAGAATAATGACAGCGGCCATTCCGGCTGCCAGCAGAATATACAGGAGCCAGTAGAAGAAGCTGTCGACAACGAGCGTGTGGCTCCTGCTCAGCTTTTTCTCTCCGAGTTTGATGTGGAGTATGTCGGAGTTCTTAGACTCTATATCTTTTTGGTCGGCCGAAGCTGTCGGGGCTGTTCCCTTGGCGACTTTCAGGTCATACGAGGGTGTGGTAAGGGTGACGTATTTTCCAGTGGCCGGATCGAAATAAACGAATCTGTCGGCGCCGATTGTGAAGGAGCCTTCAGTCTGTGGCACGAAAGTATATTCTATCGTCATCTTGCCGCTGACATTGGTGGCGCCGGCTGTAGTCTCGATGTTAGACTTCGGGGTGTAGACCTCGAACTCATCGGGAAAATCGATGTCGGGCTCTTTGAGATATTTGATGTTGCCCGTGCCCTCGATGGTGTAGATGAGCGTTGCGGGCTCATGAGAGCGGAACCGGTTGCCGACAAGGCGGCTGCTTACGGTGAACTTGCCCACAGCGCCGTTGAATCCTTCGGGGCGCGGTTGCGGAAGAGCCTTGACGTCGAGTGTGGCGCTGTTCGAGCTGACGGTGATTTTTCGCTCATGAGGCTGGCGTATTGTGGCGAAGCCGCCCAGATTCTGGGTGGAATACTGAACGACGTCGATGTCGTAGTTTCCGGAATTGATTGTCAGGCGACCGCTTTTCTGCGGGAAGATGATACATTTTTTCAGAACGGCGGTGTAGTAGCGCTGTCCGTTATACATGTCTCCTACGTTAAGAGTAGGCTTCAGGGGCACTTCCTCTATAAGGAATCCATCGAAACTCGGCTGCTTTGTCGGGATGAACTGCGATATGTTGTATTTGGTGTAGAGCTTGATGACGCATTCGACGGGCTGCTGCTCGTAGACGCTGTTGCTCGACAGAATAATGCGGACAAACACGTCATTTTTGCCGACACCGCGGTCTGAGCCCTGGGTGTCGGGATCGTATATGTCGACCGGTCGGCTCGATGCGGGCGCATTGGCCTGAGCATGGGTCTCTACGGTAAATTTACGGGCCGGCGTGGTCAGGCGTTTGCCGTCGACCATAATGGAGGCGGCGGGGATTGTGAATGTTCCGGCGCGGTCGGCGCGGTAGGTGTAGGTATATTCGGTTCTCGACGCCGACTGGGCTTTGCCGTTGACAACGGTGTAGCTGCGCGATGTCGACACTGCCGGGCCGTAGACGAAGGTGCAGCCGTTGATCTGGCTGACGCGAATGTCCGAGCCTTCGGCATTGTCGAGGCGGAAGGTGACGGCGAATTTCTCTCCCTCGACTACACGCCGCGGGGGCACAAGGCTGAACGACGCCGCCACGGCGCTTACTGCCGTCGCCCATAGAATTAACAATAATATGTTGAAACGTTTTGCCATCTCTTGAATCTGAAGGTGAGGGTTATATCGGAACTCAGACTACCAGGGCTTGGTGACGACCCGGCGGCCGGCGGCTCCCTTGCGCTTCTCGGCCTCCTGGACGCGGGCGCGGGTAGCGGCTTCTTCGTTCTCCATGGCCTTGAGGATTTTCTCGGCGTTTTCGGGGCTTATTCCGCCCTGAGGCTGCTGGGGCTGCTGCTTCTGGTCGTTGTTCTGCTGGGGCTGCTGGTTCTGCTGATCCTGTTTCTGCTGCTCTTTCTCTTTTTCCTGCTCCTTGTTGTCTTTGTCCTGATTCTTGTCTTTGTCCTGATTCTGGCTCTGGCTCTTCTTGAGCTGGGCGAGGCGCAGATTGTCGCGGGCGTTGTCGTCGTCGGGATTGCGGCGAAGCGCCTCCTTGTAGTATTGGATGCTCTGGTCCCACTGCTGGCTGTTGAAAGCCATATTGCCGAGATTATAGGCAGCGTAAGAGGCCAGCCGGTTGTCAGAAGCTGTAGTAATGACTTCGTTCAGCAGTTTAGCGGCTTCTGCGTTGAGTTTTTTGCCGGATTCTCCCGCCGTTGCCTGTCTGATGAGGCTTGACGCGAGGTTGTAGGTGGCTGCCATCGAGGTCGGGTCGGCCTGAAGCGCTTTTTTGTAGGCCGCTTCGGCGTCGCTGTAACGCTTTTCGGAATAGGCTTTGTTCCCCTCGGCTATATGGCGGCGCAGCGCACGCTGGGCGGCGTCGTCGGCAAAGACGGCTACGCTGACTGCCATGGCCATTATCAGGAATATGAGACGTTTCATTTGGTTCGGGGTTTGTTGGAGGTGAAGAAATTGAACTTCGTCAGCCACGTAATCTTGCGTGTCGGCGTCAGGGCGTCGATAATCAGAAGAATCAGCGCAAGAACGGCGAATGCCGGGAACTGCTCGCTGGCGGGCGAGAAGGTCGTGCGCATGAAGTCGGTCTTCGCGAGAGTGTCGAGCTGCGAGTTGATGTCACCTATGGCGTTCGAGCTGCTTCCGCTGACATAGATTCCTTTGCCGGCTTTGGCTATCTTCTGGGCTTCGGCGGCATTGAGGGCTGTGATGACCTGCTGTCCCTGACTGTCGGTCATGTAGACGCCCTTGTTGCGGTCAATCAGAATCGGAGCTCCGCTGGCTGTGCCGAGGCCTATGATGTCGACGATGACACCGGCGTCGGCTGCGCGGGCGGCCGATTCGACGGCGTCGTCCTCGAAGTTCTCTCCGTCTGTTATGACTATTATCGCACGCCCTGTCTTGGTGTCGGGGGTGAACGATTCGAGGGCCATGTCGATTGCCGAGCCTATGGCTGTGCCCTGTGTCGGAACCATATTTGTCGACACGGAGTTGATGAACATATTGGCCGACACATAGTCTGTTGTGATCGGAAGCTGCACGTAGGCGTCGCCGGCGAACACGATCAGGCCGACGCGGTCGTCGCGCAGCGATCCGACAAGGCGCTCAAGCAGATGTTTGGCGCGGTCGAGGCGCGCTACACCGCGCGGATCGTCGGTCGATGAGGCGAGCATCGAGTTCGACACGTCGAGGCAGACCATCACTTCTATTCCGCGCGAAGTCTCGGTTTCGCGCGCGCTGTCTTCGAGAGCCGCTTTGGCCCGCGGACGCGCCAACACGATAATCAGAAAGGCCAGGGCCAGGAGCGCCACCGTCAGCTTCACCCACGGCATATAGCGCGAGGCGTCGGGCATCAGCGAGGCCAGAACCTCGGGGCGTCCGTAGCGGCGCAGCTTGCGGGTGCGCGCTATGCGCGACAGCCAGAACAGGGCGGCCAGAGCCGGAATGATCAGCAGCAGATAGAGCAGGCCGGGATATGCGAAGCTTATCATAGGAGTGTTTTATGGAATGGAACGCAGAAGGGTCGAGCGCAGCAGCAGGGCGCCGGCGAAAAGGATGAAGGCGGCCAAGGCCCAGGGCATATAGTCGTCTTCGGTCTGCGTAAAGTTTTTCACATCCATCTCGGTTTTTTCGAGACGGTCGATTTCTTCAAATATTTCAGAGAGAACGCGGTTGCCGGTAGCGCGGAAATAGCGGCCGCCGGTGGTCGAGGCGATTTTCTGAAGGGTGGCCTCGTCGATGACGACCGGCATGTTGACATAGGTCAGGCGCCCGAGCATATCTTCCTGAGGATAGGGAGCCTGTCCGTTGGTGCCGACGCCGATTGTGTAGACGCGGATTCCGTTCTGTGCGGCTATCTCCGCGGCTGTCACGGGCGCTACGTTGCCGGTGTTGTTCGAGCCGTCGGTCAGCAGAATGATGCTCTTTGATTTGGCCTTTCCTTCGCGTATGCGGTTTATGGCGGTGGCGAGTCCGTCGCCTATGGCGGTTCCGTCTTCGAGCATCCCCATGCGCAGGTTATGGATATAGTTGGCCAGAAGCGATCGGTCGTTGGTCATAGGCACGGCCGTGAAACTTTCGGCTGCGAAAATAACCAGTCCCATGTTGTCGCCCTCGCGTCCGCTGACAAAACGGGCTGCTACATCTTTCGCGGCCTCGAATCGGTCTGGCTTGAAGTCGCGGGCGAGCATCGAGGTCGAGATGTCGAGAGCGAGGATAATGTCGGTGCCTTCGACGCGGCTGCTGCGCCACGAGTCGTAGGTCTGCGGACGGGCAAGAACTACTATCAGACAGCCTATTGCCGCCATCTGCATGGCGAAGACCACATGGCGCATATATTCTTTCCACGAGTGGGGCAGCTTCGCCAGCGGACGAAGCGTCGACACACTCAGCGAAGCGCTGAGGTTGCGCTGTTTCCAGACATACCACGCTATCAGCGGCAGCAGAATCAGCAGAAACCAGAGATATCTCGGATGGGCAAACATTATTTCGGAGGATTATTCAGAGGTGGTTGCGCGGCTTCGGCCGGAGCGGGAGGCAGCGGCTTTGTGGCCTCGACAAACTTTATGGCGGCGTTGAACACCTTGACATTGTCGTCGGGCAGCGGACGGACTTTGGCGAACTTCACGAAGTCGGCCATCTCGAGAATCTGATTCATTGCCGGACGCGACATGCGCGTTTCGGAGTTGATTTCGAGAGCGTGGAGAATCTGTCCCGAAGTCATCTCCATGGCGTTGATTCCGAAGCGATCCTGAAGGTAGATTCTCAGAATCTCGGTCAGGCGCGTGTAGTATTCGCGCTCGCGGCCGTTTTCGGGAAGATGCTCCGAACGGAGCTCTTCGAGCCGCTGTATGGCGAGCTCGTAGGGAGGAACAACGACTTTCGGCGTTTTGACGGCAGTTGCCTGCGGCTTCTTGCGGTTGACGACAAAGTACCATATCGCGGCGCCGACGCTTAGCAGAGCGAGCAGAATCCAATACCAGTAGTCGACGAGCCAGTCGGGCAGCGAGTCATACCATTTCGAGCCGGCGTCGTAGACGGGTGCGTAGTCGTGGATGTCTTTCAGCGAGTCGACGTCGACAGGAACGACTTTGAGAGCGAGAGTTCCTGAGGCAATCGTGTCGCCCCCTTCGATATACAGTATCGGCGGCAGGGTGTAGAGGCCCGAGTCGAACGATTGTATGACGAGCCGGCGGCGTATCTGCCAGCGGTCGCCTCCGAGGTCGGTTGTGTCGCCGTCGCCGGGATGCAGTTCTACCTCGGCCGGATAGGCTCCGTCCTGAATGACGAGGTTGCCCGGCGTCGTTCCTGTCTTTATCAGCTCGACGTTGATTGTCGATGTCTTGCCCATCAGAATGTAGGCCGAATCGAGCTTCTGTTCCAGCTTGGCTCCGGCGCCCGAAGCCGACGGCGCCGGCAGGAGCAGCGAGGCTGTCAGAATTATCAGGATTTTTATTGCTTTCATTGGAAAAGGGGATGTTAGCGGGCCACGCCGCGCATTCTGAACAGTGCCATAAGCGATTTGACATAGTCTTCGTCGGTGCTGACAGAGGCAATGTCGACCCGCGAGCGCTGCATGGCTTCGGTCATGGCCTGCTGGCGGTCGTACCACCAGCGGTCGTAGGCGCGCCTGACTTTTTTGTTCGAGGTGTCGATCCAGCGGTCGGCGCCGGTTTCGAGGTCGGCTACACGCATCATTCCGACGTCGGGCAGACTGGCGTCGCGCCGGTCGTAGACCTGAACGGCTATGAGATCGTGTTTCCGCGCGGCGATGCTCAGCGGACGGCTGAAGTCGTGGCTGTCGATGAAGTCGCTGATAAGGAATGTCGTCGAACGCTTCTTCTGCGCGTCGGTGAAATAGCGCAGAGCCACACCGATGTCGGTTCCCGGGTTCTCGGGAGTGAAATCGAGAAGTTCGCGGATAAGGAAGAGAATATGTTTCTTACCCTTTTTCGGAGGAATGAACTTCTCGATCTTGTCGCTGAAGAAGAGCATTCCGATTTTGTCGTTGTTGCTGATGGCGCTGAAGGCTATCGTCGCGGCGATCTCGGCTATCATCTCGCGTTTTTCTTCACCGACGGCTCCGAACAGTCGCGAGCGGCTGACGTCGACAAGGAGCATGACTGTCATCTCGCGTTCCTCTTCGTAGACCTTCACGTAAGGGTGTCCCATACGGGCCGTGACGTTCCAGTCGATGTCGCGGATGTCGTCGCCGTATTGATATTCGCGCACCTCGCTGAAGGTCATGCCGCGACCTTTGAAGGCCGAGTGATATTCGCCCGCGAAGATGTTCGACGACAGTCCGCGGGTTTTAATCTCGATCTTGCGTATCTTTTTTAGCAGTTCGTTGGCGTCCATCTTGTGGAGTGGGGGCGCCCGGTCAGGGCACCTCTATTTTGTCGAGGATTTCGCTTATGATTTCGTCGGTGGTGATGTTGTTGGCCTCGGCCTCGTAGGTCAGGCCGATGCGGTGGCGGAGAACGTCGTGGCATACGGCGCGGACGTCTTCGGGAACAACATAGCCGCGGCGGTGGAGGAAGGCGTAGGCGCGGGCTGCGCGGGCCAGTCCGATCGATGCGCGCGGCGATGCGCCGAACGATATTATGCTCTTGAGCTCGCCGAGATTATAGTCGCCGGGGAAGCGGGTGGCGAACACGATGTCGACAATGTAGCGCTCGATCTTCTCGTCGACATATATCTGGTTGACAACGCGCTGTGCGTCGAGAATGTCTTCGGGTCGGAGTATTGCCCTGACATCCTGGCGCTGTCCCGTGATATTCTGGCGTATGATCTGCTGTTCCTCGCTCTTCGAGGGATAGCCGATGATGACTTTCAGAAGGAAACGGTCGACCTGCGCCTCAGGCAGCGGATAGGTTCCTTCCTGCTCTATGGGGTTCTGTGTGGCCATGACGAAGAATGGCTCTTTCAGCTCGAAGGTAGTTTCGCCTATGGTAACCTGGCGTTCCTGCATCGCCTCGAGAAGAGCGCTCTGAACCTTGGCGGGAGCGCGGTTGATTTCGTCGGCGAGGATGAAGTTGGCAAACAGCGGGCCACGCTTGATCTGGAAGCTCTCGGTCTTTACAGAATATATCATTGTGCCGATAAGGTCGGCCGGAAGCAGGTCGGGCGTGAACTGTATTCTGCTGTATTTGGCGTCGATGAGTTGCGCGAGGGTCTTGATCGCCAGTGTCTTTGCCAGACCGGGCACACCCTCAAGGAGCACATGTCCGTTGCTCAGTAGAGCAACCAGAAGCGATTCGACAAGATGTTTCTGGCCGACGATGGTGGTGTCCATCCCCCGTGTTATGGCGTCGATAAAGCTGCTTTTCGATGCTACGAGATCGCCAAGCTCCTGAATGTTGACTGTTTCGCTCATAATATGGTTGAGTGTGGGTATAACGTTAGTGTTATGCGAATTAGTTCTGTTTCTATGCGCTGCGGCAGGGCCGTTGCGACGGCCTGCCGAGTTCCCGGGCCGTAGCCGTCGGCTTCGGGCGCGTTTTAGTGCACAAAGTTACATATTAACGACAAACGATAGCAGCCCGCAGAATGTTAATTTTTAATATAATTCCTTAAGCCGCTTAAACGTCAGGGGGCTGTCAGTCGGCGTTCCGGCTGACGCCTCCCGTTCCTTTGCATCGCTCGGGCAGCGACGATTCGATAGCTTCGCGGGCCTCGGCCATCATTTTCGGCGTCGGGCCGGGCTCGAGCGGCCGGTGTATTGTAAGGGTGATTGTGCCCCAGTGGGGCAGTTTGCTGAATCGTGGCATAACATCGAAAGCGCCGTCGATAGTGAGCGGAACTATCGGCAGATTGAATTCGCGGGCCAGAATGAACGCGCCTTTCTTGAACGGACGCATACGGCCGTCCCATGTGCGCGCGCCTTCGGGAAAAATAACCATCGACATTCCCCGTCCGAGAAGCTTTTCGGAGTTGGTTATGGCCCGTTTGATTCCGGCGAGGCTCGAAGTGTCGACATAGACCTGCTTTGAGACCTCACAGGCGCGTCCGACAAAGGGAATCTTGCGCAGCGACTCTTTCATCATCCAGCGGAAGTTGTGTCCCAGATATCCGTAGACGGCGAAAATGTCGTAGGCGCCCTGATGATTGGCGAGGAAGATATAGCTGCGGTTTTTACTGATATTCTCGCGGCCTACAACGCGCACACTGACAAATGCTGTCCAGCAGAACAGGCGCGCCCATAAGATCTGGGGATAATAGCCCGCCCATCGGCCGCCGCCGAGCCAGCAGGCAACCATTGTGAAAAGAGCTGTCGCGATAGTCGCCACAATAATGACAGGTGCCATAACCAGCAGCTGCCATATTCTGTAGAGGAATAGTTTCATGACACCGCAAATTTACAAAACTCCCCCGACTGCGCCAAACATCGCCGTCGAACGTAGACGCGCGGAAACAATAAACGCCCCCTGCGCGAAGCAAGGGGCGTGAAGGGGCAGATCATTTTGCGTAAGAAAGAACGGTCGGGCTCTCGACGTCGACGCCGTAGGCGGCGGCGAACTTAAGTATATTGCGGGCGAGCTCGGGTTTCAGGTCTTCGGGGCAATACCTGAAATAAGCCTCGGCAGCGCGGACGTGAGCCGCATCGGGCATCGGATATTCCCTTCGCGCGGGAAGTCCGTAGAGGTCGTCAGGAAGCTCCCGGCGTTCTTCAGTATCAAGTCTGTCGTCCATATTGTCAGAGTTTTACACGGAATCCGACCTGAACGAGGCCCTGTGCACCGAACCCTAATTCTCCGAACATCGCGAACTGGCGCGAAAGACCTACTTCGGCTCCGAGCGGGCTGATCTGGAATGCGCAGTATCCCTTGTTGTAGGAATCGCCGCCGCGCGGCTGCATGTGGCTTATGTCGGCGCCGATACCGAAGTGGGCGTAGAGGTTCACGATAGAGTTGCGGTAGTAGGTATAGCGAGCGTTAAGCATGATGACGTGGTAGGCGATATTGCTGTGGTGCGGGCCGCCTTTCGTTGTTGTCGATGAGAAAGTGTAGCTCGGGCCGATCCAGAGTTTCGGGGTCACTCTGAAATTGATGCCGAAGCTAACGCCGCCCCAGGCAGTGTTGACACCGCCCCATCCGTCGTGCATATCCATGGCGTCCATCTGAGTGTAGCCGCCATAACCGAACTGAAGCTCTGTTTTCTGGGCTGATGCCGAAGTGGCAATACCAATGACAATGGCAAGAACTAGAAGAATTTTTTTCATAGATGTCAGTAATTTTATGGGTTTTTAACTTTAACTTTAGTAGATGACAAAAAATGAATTTTGTTGGTTATATTATTGATTTTTAATTAGTTATTCCTTGCAA